>Ga0182030_10020443_pt1 | contig 12491 bp, 11 predicted proteins | sample 812S3MmetaG_FD_121299 | JGI IMG/M metagenome (GOLD analysis project Ga0182030, IMG submission 121299) | Permafrost microbial communities from Stordalen Mire, Sweden - 812S3M metaG (Illumina Assembly) | ecosystem: Environmental > Terrestrial > Soil > Wetlands > Permafrost | place: Sweden... | reverse complement strand
AATTAATTTAATATAAAAAAAAGCTTATATAATTATAATATATTAAATTAATATAGTAAAATATAAATATAGATAATAAGATAAGAAGTAATATCTAAGATTATATTATACTTTAAATTTTTAATTTTTAATTCTTAATTCTCAATTTAAAATATTTAAATTCTCAATTGGCCGTTTGGTCGATAAAGCCCACAGTAACTTGGCTGCTTTCTCTATCACAATTCCAAATTACTGATATTTATTAAATCCATCTGAGATACAAGCCAGTATATATATTCTGTCTATATAGATTGATAAAGAGGCCGAAAAAGAGGTCCTCAGTTATCAATTACCAAAAATAAGTTTTTAAAATAAGATATCATTTCCCTTTTTTTCTTCTTTTTAAAAAGGAAATAATAAGAATAGGATTTGGATTAAAGACTTTCCCCATAGACTTTCTTTGAAACGTTTTATTTGCCCACTCATAATTGTCATAAAGGGAAAGATGGCAATGGAGGTACAGCATTGCAAAAGCTCTCCGCGTTTTAAGGGAGTTGAGTTGTGAATTTGTCCTCGGTATCTACTAGCAGGTTCAATCCGAGGATGTATTTCCACGATAGGAAGATCGATAAGCTATATATTCCAATAAGAGCTTCTTTTTGAAAGGACCGATGACCTTATTTATCGCTCAGAATGGCCGTGACGGATTCGAATATATTAGAGGGCTTGGGTTAGTGTGCATCACTAACACGCTGTTAAATTAAAGCGCAAGCTCCTGTGTTCATGTCAAATATGGAAAAATAACTACTTTATTGTTGTACCAAGGTGAAAAACACCGTTAATCTGTGCACGACATATTCAGCAGCCCATTTTTCAATGGTCCTCCCAACCTTCCTTCGATTGCACCTCCGTCATTGATGCCCACATCCCCTACCACCTACTGCTACTGCCTCGAGACCATGAAATTGTGTTACTGGTAGCTCGTAAGGCATAGCTTGTAATCTAATCGATCTTTGCAGGTGTTTATCCGCTAGCTGATTAATCAGCACCCTCACTTTTGTAACCTTTGGTTGGCCGACGGTGCTTCGCAATATGAATGTGAAGGAAAGTGTGGTTTGAATGAAACCCCTTGATTCTCTGAACCACCTTCTTGCCATTGATATCCTTAATACGGGGCTCCTATGCTGTCTCTCCACCACGTGCAGCTGATCCTTCTCTATCCCTTTGATGTGAAAGTAGTCAATCTAGACATTAGGTGCTCACACAAATTCTCTTAAACAAGTGTGAGACAGTCTCTTTGAATTAGTTCCTCGTATTTGTCGCTTTGCGAATGCTACCTATTCACTTCTGTCCTGAAAGTCATGTTCCTGTATGTATGTAAAATTGATTGTCAAACATGCAAGAGTGCTGCAATTTCCCTACGGCAGGCTGCTTGACTACGACAGCCCTTTGTCCCTATTGTCTCAGGACAGAATAGAGAAATTGCCCCTTCCCATACAGCTTCTCTTCCAGTTCTCCTGGCGAAAATGATTTAAGGAAAGAACATCTCGGCTATTTGACGCTACACTTTCGTTTTGTTCAACACCGAGAACATCTCCGCTCCAACTCTGCACTGCTGCCACAAAGTCGATATGAACTTCAGAATGGACTCAAAGATAATTTCCGATCCAAAGACCTTGACGGACGAGGAATTACTGGAAATTCCTCTAAGCGGATTGTCCAAAGGTCTCAACTTGGTATGTAAAGGGTTGTATTCACCCCGTATATCCTGTTCATATAGAAATAGAACCTGTCATCCCATACTACCATGTCAATATACCTGCGTTGGCTCGAGATTCACCGTCAGAAACCGTCAAATCTAACAAAACTTTGGGAAAACACAATCTTTCACTGGGCGCAAGCACTCCGATCACGTGGCTTCACAGAATCTGAGCTAGTGCGTGAAGTCAACTCCTGGAAAGAAATTCAATTTGAGAGAAACGGACCTTTCCGATCGTGGATGCATCGATATCCACCAATGCCAAAAGATATTGCAAGGGCATATGCAAACGATTCTACTTCGACGAGACAGAATCCCAAACATGAGAAGTATAAACTCTTAGCGAAAAGTGACCACAACACCAAAATGCAAAAAGGACATTCAGAATTTTCGAGACCGCCTCCAGGAAATTACGTTTGTAATCGATGCGAGGGAAGAGGTAAGTCAATGCTATACTCCCCAGCAGAAACCAAAGAAGCTAAAAGAATACAAAGGCCATCATCTACAAGTCTGTCCAACAAATATGGATCCTGATTATGATAAAGCACCTGGAGACGATTACTTGTGTCCGATCTGTCACGCCACTGGCAAACATTACAAATCTTTGTGCCCAAGCAACACCGATCCAAACTCCATAAACATGAAGCGACGAGCCCTTGGCAGCGGATACGGAAGTAGGGACGCTGAGTACGGCCGACTTCAAAAAGCCTCTAAGTCCCCATCATACAATATGATGCATGACAAGAATTCAGAGAGCTTCGAGAAAATTTACCAATTGGACGATGTGAAGAGACGTCTTGAGCGAGGAGATTCTGTTGGCGCAAGTGAAATGGCTGTTCTTGACGGGAAGAGGGAAAACAAAAGCGATTTGAAGCGCAACCGGGCAGATCTTTTTGAAAGCCGCAGCAACACTCCCAAACCCGATCAACTCAGGAAGAAAATTAAGATGGAGACACGCGAAGAGGACGATACAGTCATGACAGAGGGTTTGGACACGGTTTCAATGAAGACCCCAAGAAATGGTGAAGCAAGAGGTGACCGAGGCCGCGGCATCATAACAAAGCAGGGGAACCTCGATGAATATCCGACATTGGAGAGGGACCTGCCCGAGCGTGCTGCTCCAGCCAACCCGGCCAAGAAGGGGTATAGCGACTTCGTGCAGAAGCTGACGGCACGTAGACCTGAAATGTCTGAAGTCGTTAACGCTCGAAAGCCAAGACCGGCCGCGGCGGACATGTGGGAGGAGAGTGATATGCGCCGGTTGCAGCAAATGGCCATCAAGTAAGCCTGAACTACTTCGCTACGATCCAAGTACCACGCTAATAAAGATTAGGACACCCATCGGGTCACCATTCTCGGGGCCTTCGCAAAGCTCACCAAAGACTCCCGAGTATTTCAGTCCAGATGGGGATATGAGCGGTCGTTTGACTCCTTATGGTTCACCCTTGGCCGACCCATTCCTTCCAAGCACCGGGAGTGGTGGAGCTACTTCGAAAGCTGGTCTCGAATTCGACATTACTGCGGAGTTTAGGGATGAAGAAAACACAGAGATTGGTGGAATGCTACAGCCAAACCTTGAAGATGATCTTAATCCTCCATGGTCCGAGAATAGCAAGAGTTATCAAGATCTAGCTACCGGAATGGCTCCTAAATCCGAGCCATCTACCCAATTTGGATCGGATGAGGACAAGGAGAACATTAAGATGGAGGATTATACTGATGCTTTTGGGACCTCGGATAAATCAAAGGCTCAAAGCATCGAGGACAATCAAAAGCAAAGTGAGATTACTGGTACAAGGGAACGACACAATGGTAAAATTGCCACCGTCAGTGAGTTACAGAAGTTTGGAAGTAGCTTCAAGCTCAAAACGCCCATTCCTACAGATTTGATCCAAATTCTGGCAAAAGATCCCGAGAAGCAAAAGGCCATTACGACCGAAGCTCGGAAGATTGCGAGAGAGAATGGATGGAAGTGATAGTAAGGCGGAAAGTAAGTGATCAACTTCAGAGCACACAGATACGCGTTGCAGATAAAAAGGATCGAGTATGAGTTGCGCAAAGCATATGAAAGTATTGGAACGAACTTATTATCGTGCCTAGTATAGAGAAATTGATTACTTGCATTTTACTCTCGTACCAATATACCTTCGGATGTTCCCTGACAATAACGCCATCTCGCCGTGCAATGCAGATTTCACTTTTATTCCTTGCCCAACCCTCCGGCCCTTATTCCAGTTTATCCAGATGCTCCAACCTCGTAAGAACAACCTGCTTACTAGTCTCCTCAATCTCTCCAGCAAGGAATACCTCATCCAGGATAGCATAAACCTATAAACCCATTATCAGCCCACTCCCACTCCCACTCCTCATCCTCCACCCCCACCCATCTCGCAATTCCCCATACACCCAGCCGAAGCACAAAAAAGACTCACCTTATAAAAATTAAACACCAAGTCCAACTCACACACATTCCCAAAGAAACTATCCAACACCTCGACAAAAAAATGTATAGCCTCGAGATATGCAAGCTCGTTATCATTGGCGTCGACGCAGGCACAGAAGAAGAGACCTGCGTAGCGGCGGTACACGATCTTGTTATTCCGGAATTCGACGAAGTTAGATTGGTACTTCTGATCGCGGGGTGCGACGAGGCGGTGGACCTATGATTGATTTTAGCCACCGGGCGGAATGTGTGACTAGGGGAGGGGATGATTCGGCCATTGGGGAAATGGAGGGGACGTACTTCGCCTTTGAGCTTGATCTTCTCTTCGTCGTTGTACGGGGCGTACCATTTTGCCAGGCGGGTTTTACCTCTGGAGTGGATGGATCAGCATATGGGATACAAAGAGATTGGGATTGGCGTACTGCCGGTTTTGGATTAGGATGAATGAGAGAACCATCTTGACTTGAATTTCTCATCCTTTTTTCTCAAAATGAAGGTGTATTCTTCGAATGTCGTTGGGAAGGGCTACGGCGGTCGAAAGAGCTTGGCTCGGCAGTTTGGCATTTATCAAGCCCGGCCATCACCCACTTCATCTGAAAGATTTTGAATTCATAATTGTTTCTTGCTTTGACATCACGATTACTAATCTAGATTTGGCATATAGCGAATATCTGTTGTGTTTATGGTGTATTTTGAATGGACTGTCTGCTGATAGGCGTGAATGGAGGATTACAAATGCAAGAGCTGTGCGAGGGTAAACCGCAATGGGCTTACTATTCTTGCATTACATGAGCCCAGAAGGCCAATAAGAAGGTTTAAGAGCGTTCGAGGTCTGAATCATTGTCAATTTACGGTAATTTTCATTCTTCTTGTTTCGAGTCCTATTATTCAAACTCTGGAGATATAAAGAGCGCTGTTCCATCATCCCAGAAGTCCCTTCTTCGTAGGTATTCTAACTGTTATCATTTGTACCTCTTATATTAAAGTTCATCACTTCAATACTATCGTAGGATATAATGGCTCTCCCACCAAGTAATTGTCAGACAGTTTTGATCACGGGCATTAACGGCTACATTGCCAGCGTCTTGGGCCTACACCTCCTCAAGAAAGGGTATACCCTTCGGGGAACAACTCGACGAAGCGCCAGTACTGAGCCTTTACTCAAGGGTCCATATGCCCTATACAAAGACAGAGTTCAGGTCTACGAGGTTCCCGACATCACTGTCAGTGGAGCATTCGACGAAGCTGTAAAGGGTAAGTCATATCACATGGCCCTAAATGTTCTACTTTCTAATCCTGTCAGGTGTACATGGAATCTTCCACACAGCCTCGCCAGTCAATTTTGCACTCGATAAATATGAAGAAACCGTCATACCCGCAGAAAAAGGCAGCGAGACGCTCCTCGAATCTGCTCTCAAAGCGGGTCCACAACTGGCTTCCGTCGTCGTCACTTCCTCCGCCGTCGCCGTCGTAGACCCAAAGGAAAAACCAGGATACGTCTTCACAGAATCAGACTTCGCCTCTGTCCGTTTAGCTCAAGCAATTAAGGATAAGGAAGAGGGTGTTAAGACACCAGGGGGCGTCCTGTATGCTGCAAGCAAAACCGCTGCCGAGCGAGCAGTCTGGAAGTTCAGGGACCAGCACAAGCCCAATTTCGCAATCACGACTATAAATCCATCCGTTGTGGTTGGTCCACCTGTCGTCCTCCCCGCCTCAAGCTCCCAACTCAACGAAACACTCGTCCCTATTTTCAAAATCCTTTCTGGAGAAGCGAAGGCCATTCCTCCTCCGATAGGCACCGGATCATTTGTCGATGTTAGAGATGTCGTATTCATGCATACATGGGCCCTTGAAAACCTATCTAAGGCCGATGGAGAGAGATATATCGCATGTAAGGGTCTTGGTCCTCCTCAAGCTGTTGCGGATATCTTGCGTGAGAAGTACGAAGGGACGAATATTGGGGGAAAGATCCCGGTTGGGAGTCCGGGAGATGGTTATTTAGGGTTTGATAAAGAGGCCGGAGTGGTAAGGGATGTGGTATATCCTCCTGGGAAGGATCAGGTTAGTGGGAAGAAGGCGGAGAAGGAGATGGGGTTTATTTATATTGGGTATAAGCAGAGTATCAAGGACACAGTGGATGTGTTGGAGAAGCTGCTTTAGATGTTTGGAATGTGATTATACAATTTAATTTGTGAATTATGGAATAAACATGAATTGAATGGTGATTTTCACACTACCGGTTCTTCTAAAACAAATCAGTACCTAAGTCACTGCGACTCAGGCATTGAAGGAGGAGAGAATGAAATTTAAAATACGGTTGGGTATTTAAAAGATCATTTGTTGATGTCAAGTTGATCTTTATGATTATGGTTTCGACAACCGTACATTTGTTTTGGCTACTCCTGAACCCCTTTTCCTTTCACTTTTTGGAACTTTCACATGACACTCCGCCCAAGTAGGCGAAAATACTTACTCGTTGGTTTATTCCATCTTAGTATTTGTATAAGATGTCTTCATCACTACCAATTAACTTGAGGAACTACGATGAGAACTGGCATTGAACGAGACCAGAGCATCTCAAACGGGACATGGCTTCCCAGTCACACTTTGAGGTCAACATTATTCGCTGTCAGCACGTTGAATTTGTGGCTGCGCTCGCTGCTTCCTGGGTTTCGTCTCTTGAAATACTCAAAAAATTTATAATGAACAGTGGAAACTCCATTCTCCCAATGATAACCTTTTTCAAAGATTTTCTGTCACACTTCGTGCGGTTCTTTCCTTTTGGCTAAATAGCCCTATACCTGTATATTTTTTCCCTACCTTAACAAATTCTCCTGCACGTTGATCCTTCGAATATGGTAAATAGGGGATATTTCATTCTGGCTAGAGTACTATCGAACACGAAAAGCGAGATTCTTAATGTCTAAAGGCAACGATTCCTAAATACTATATAATGTCGCACCGCTGCTTCTTCGCCGAAAAGACGATTGTTTTTATTCCCGGCGCACCTAAGATCTATAAACAACAATTTAAACGCGCCAATATGCTATAATTAGATACCTTCAACACTGTCTCTTTCAAGACCGGCATTTAATAGCGAACTCTCTCGTCGAGTGAGAATATATGGCCAGCATCGTAGCTTCCTACTTCAGCGCACCGCTTTTCATTTATTACGGTGCTGTCCTTCCTTGATATACGCCGCAGATGCCGGGAGTTGGATGTGTGGTTGTTTTTGGACCTGAGCAGCCGCGATTGAATCTAGGAACTTGTCCCCTTGATAGTGGTAATCAAAACCATAGGGGCGGCTTCTCAATCCGCTTGAAGGATCGTAATACGAGTAGGCTTCTGTCATTCTGTCAGCTTGGCTTTGCTCAGAGAGGGGATTGTTTCGTCCTTTATGTTGTTCACCTTGGTAGACTATGTCTGCCACACTCGATGATGTTGACAGTCTAGACGTGCTCGTGGGTATATTTGCGGATGTGCGGGTAGAACTCACAACATAGTTCTGGCTTTATGATTTGAAACCGCCATGCTGCTTATGCCGAGATTCTCCGTGCATCCAGACTTTTTCATATATGTGGTAGATTAATGTGTGCTTTTTTTTTTTTGCACAACGAGGTAGGCTCTGAATGAGAAGATCAAAGAGCCGAGGGTGATGGGTTCAGCTCGGGGTAGCTGGGAATGGATACTCCAAAAGAACCAATAGACTCTGCCTTGAAAAGTCGCCATTATCTGAATGACTTTTGAGGCAATTCCTCCGAGCCTTAATGAAGGCCCAATATCGGCATTCCGCCCGTGAAGAAGGGTCTCAATGGCAGCAGTAATGCTGTACCTAGTTGTGTGATATGATGTGATACAATGAAAGTCCTGGTAGGTCATCTTACGTCCTTTAGTCTTTGGTGGTAGTAGCATAGGGCTTAGGAACTTTTGATGCCTGATAATGTCTCAAGTCCAACCAGATTAGTCCACTTGATAGGTCTCTGTGACCTTCTAGACTTCTAGAAGGACGGCTCGCCAAGGTTATGTCAGTAATCAAGATTTGGAGTGTGCTCGCCTACCTATTTGGAAAGCTTGGAGAAAGTGGATCCCTAGAACCAAAGACCCAGAGGCTCGGAGACCTAGAGACCCGGAGAGTGACCCATGCTCGTGGAGCATAGCCTAATACATAAGAGGCAAGTCATAATCTGGGTAATCGCGGAGTGACATACTTCTGGAGAAGATCGAGATTCGAGACGCCCAGCTGCCCGAGGAATATAGTCAATAAAACCCGACTTCGCATACCATCAGATAGCGTCGATCTTATATTGCTAAAATTGGCTAGCTGAACCTTCACAAGGGGGAACATTAGGCGGTATTGTATTATTAAATCACCCTTGCTGCCGTACTACTATATGTCATCCTTGAAAGAACCAGTGACATAAAGTCCCCCACGGTCAGTATACGTTCGGGAAGTCCCAGTGCTACGGAGCTTGGGATTCAAGCCCCCATCCTTATGCCTAGACCTAGACCAGTAATCCAAAGAGTGATCTTACACCCACAATCAACATTCAATATGAAGCCTCGAGGGTACACCCAGCCGTTCTATTCTTCGAGGCCTCCGCATTTTTCGGAGAAGCATTGCGAGTTGATTCGTTGGTGCTTGTGTAGCTAGCATGTGTCGAGACCTTATGGGACAAGCTGGAATGGGTCGATCGACGCACGCCATGCCCATCACAGAAGGCGGGTTCTACCGCCATACTAGCAGCATAAAATGGCCTGTAAGCTTGCCTGGCAGAAAAGCCACTTTCCATGCTAAATACCGCCTCTAAGTATACATTTCCAATTACTTAAGTCAGTTGCATGCTAGCAAATAATGAGGGAGTCTGCCTAAGATAGCATAAATGGCCTAAGATCCTGGGGAAAATACCCCTCCTAAATTGTCGGATACGCAGCAACAGCTGAAGTGAAAGCAGGCTCAGATGATATATTTCAAAGCGGTCGTCCGCCGTCAAAATATCATGACTATGATATTTGTTGTGTCGACTGTTATGGAGAAGATATTTACTCTTGGTTAATTCTCAAAAGGCCAAGACCACTATGAGAGAAGCACTATCTCTCTTAGGAGGAAAATTGACGGCCCGGTCACCCCGGCCAAGGTTGTAGACCCTTTATTTCCGTAGCATGTCGTGCAAAGTGATTACAAATCACTTTTAAGGCTTGAATTAGGATAGGCACATAAACGAAGAATCCTAATTTCGAGGTCAGCGTATGATTCTTCTCGAGAATGCCAAAAAAGCAAAATCCCACGATTGCATTCTGCTAGCAGCTTATTTTTACTCATCTGAGAATATCTCTGCTTTCCGCAATTACTAATTGGGATGAGGTTTGTTCGTTATCTCAGAGTTGACAGGGGCCAATGTCTTCAATATCTAATATTAGGTTGAGAATATGATATTGCTCTGAGAAATAGCTTCCATAGGGACGTAATCTCGTCAGATTATCTGAGTAAGGTCGCTCTGTCAAGCCTCTGAGTGAGAAGGGCCCTTGGAAGAGCCCCTGAAGCATGAGCGTGAGTCAGCGCGGCTATGGCCGCGTTTGGCCATGATGAAGCCACTTGACGGAGTAGCCTGATTTGAGCTTCTAGTAATGCTTATGCGTCTCGTCCACATTTTCCTCTTTCAGCCATCAGTATGTCTCTTCGGCTGAATTTCAAATCTGCACTCGTATCGGCCGTACCTTGCGAATACCCTTCGTCAACATCGCACGACCGCCAGATATGGATTTTGGGGACAATGGCATTTTTGGTATTGCCACACTGGAGTATTGGTGTCACTTAGCTAAGTGCTTCATGTAGCTTTGTGAGCGGGTGCGTTCTATGAGACAAGGCTCTTCTGATAAAAGGGACTGGCTGCGCTGCAATCTGGCATGGGTTTCTCATCATATTGGACATCGGAAACAGTTCTCGACCGTATCATCCTCATTCACGCTGATTCATCGTCAACATGACTCGAATCCCATACCGCTCAGCCGATGTTCTCCCCCAGGGGATCCCGCCTCTAAATCTTTTTCGCATGATGGCATATTCACCATCGACACTCCCACATATTCTAAGTCTGGGAACTGCAATTTTTCGGGATACTTCACTCCCAGCTCACCTACGAGAGCTCTTGTGTCTGATGAATGCAAATCGGCTCTGTTGTGAATACCAATGGAAACAGCATGTTCCCACGGCCAGGCAAAACAATGTGTCAGAGCAGCAGATTACGGCACTCCTTGCGGGTGATCTCTCATCCGATATATGGTCATCAGAGGAAAAGGCTTTACTTGCGTTTATAGACCAGGTCATCGAACGCCCGGAAATCGAGGACGAAGTCTTTGAAAATGCTAGAGCCTTCTTCGGTGATCAGTCATTGGTGGAACTGGTAACCATGCAGGTGGGAATCTCAAAACTCTTACTAATAAGGCATGAAGCAATGCTTACTAACCTCATTCTCCAGGGATTCTACTATAGTTTAGCTCGTATAGCTACAACTTTCCATGTCGATGTTGAGCAGCCGAATAAGGAGGAGCCGCAGAAGGTGCAGAAAGTGCAGATTGTGCGGAATTAAGGATTACATGGCTGCTTTTCTTTCGTTTGATGAATGGTGTTCAAGGGGGGCTTTCGTCAAATAGGGGTTTTCTTTTTGAGTACCGGCATACCCGGCACTGCCGACAAGCCTACCCGCATATGTTTTTCTTCTCTGGATAGTTTGAATTGAGAAAATTTGGCCCTGAATAAGCACTTTAACCAGGGATTGCATGATACACCCTTTTGCGAAATTGGTAAAGCGAGCCAAGCGCATGGAAGGCCTAGAACAGCACTCTCCAAAACGACAAGTGGACCGAATTGAGATGGCAACTGATGCTACGAAGGCATGAAACGATGGAAATAGACACCAACGACGAGCTACGCCACTAGGCAAGAGATGTTCCAATTTCCTGGACTTGAGAATTATGAATATAACAGAACAACTCTGGAGCATCTTTTCGTGTTCCACCACACTAGTCATGCATGTGAATATGAACGTCCTAGGATCCTAAATTCCATTCCGTCAAGCTCTTCCAGTAAAAAGGAGGAACTTGTGGAGAAACCACGATAACACGTATTCAATAGCATAAAAGGTGCCATCAGTGTTATAGCTCATGCGTGGTCAGAATCTAAATACAATGAAACCCAAGAAGGATGATCGTGACAGCGTGATGGTTTGGCGCGGGTCTTCGGCTGACTTTCAGCCTCGCGTGAATCGCAACTTCATTCAACTCCAAACATCAACACCACGTCGCGCGAGCATGCATTTGCTTCCTTGGATGCATCCCCGAATCATAAAATGCAGATACTGCCTACCATAATCGAATCGCGTTGCTAGTCATATTCAACACGCCATTTCGTCATGCCGGTCCTCGACGAGTACCTCACAGGAGTCGCGAATCTCCTACGAACAAAGGATTTGGATGAGTTACAGAAATACCTTCGAGTAGAGCCATCCGACGATCTACCCTCGAACTTCATTGAGTTACAACAAGAATTGAAGGCGTCATATCAAGATAGCAATGTTCTCGAGCGAAAAATCGCGAAGCTTCTCCCAGAGAGCGACAATCCCAACCCTGACGAAGGAGATGTTTGGCCAGGCTTCATTGCATTCATGCAGGAATACTTGGAATACTGGAGAGATGTCAATTTCAACGATTTGTTAGAAACACATTCACAGCTCAGCGCTTTGGCCAAGTAGGTCCAATCTTTTCAACTCGATGGTCTATAGTAATTAAGTCTATTCGCAGCGCTTGCATCACCGCCTTCTCAAACTCGCAATACGGTATTCTTGTCCTACCAGCTACAATTCAACTGTGCGATGGCCTAGCGAAGCTTGCCATGACTCTTGACAAGAGGCCTGATTTGACGAGTCGGTTACGAAAGGTTACGAACATTGATCAGGGAGAGACAAGAAAGACGTTGGTCGAGGGCACAGCAGAGTCAATACAAAGGGCATTCACCATGTGTTTGACCGAAAGAAGCTCAAATCGGAACGGTATCAGAGATGGTAAACCTGAGGGAAAGAAAATCGGCATCTACTCGTTCGCAAACTTGGTTTTGAAGTTACTCTTTCAAGTAAGTCTGAAGGGAAGCCACCCTGGAAACATTTGACCGTATATACAGTGTCGGAAAACTCGTCTGGCAAATCAGCTCTTCACCAATATCTCCCAGCACTCGCCTCCTTTGGCACTCTACTCAGACAGGCAGCGCGTCACATACCTTTACTATCTTGGACGGTTCATGTTCTCCAATAACCATTT
>Ga0182030_10020441_pt1 | contig 12492 bp, 9 predicted proteins | sample 812S3MmetaG_FD_121299 | JGI IMG/M metagenome (GOLD analysis project Ga0182030, IMG submission 121299) | Permafrost microbial communities from Stordalen Mire, Sweden - 812S3M metaG (Illumina Assembly) | ecosystem: Environmental > Terrestrial > Soil > Wetlands > Permafrost | place: Sweden... | reverse complement strand
CGCGCCCGTACTTGCGGGTAACGTACTCGATGACCTCGCCGCGCCGGTTCATGCAGAAGTCCACGTCGATATCGGGCATGGAGACGCGTTCGGGATTGAGGAATCGCTCGAAGAGCAGCGCATTCTGCAGGGGATCGACGTTGGTAATCTCCATCACGTAGGCGACCAATGACCCGGCTGCAGAACCGCGGCCTGGGCCGACTGGAATGCCGCGGTCCTTCGCTTCGCGAATGAAATCCCACACGATGAGGAAGTACCCGGAGTACTTCATCTGCTTGATGATGCCGATCTCGCGTTCCAGCCGAGCCTCGTAGTCGTGGATCGGATAGCGGAGTTTGCCGCGCGCGTGCAAATGCTCGATCGCTGTCTTGAGGCGCTTCCTGTATCCCTCGCGGCAGATCTCCTCGAAGTAGCTGTCGATCGTATGCCCTTGAGGAACGGCAAACTCGGGAAAGGGATTATCGACTTTGTGCAGCTTCAGGTTGCAGCGCTCGGCAATCTCTTGCGTCCGCTGCAAAATGTCGGGCCGGTCGGGGAAAACGCGTTCCATCTCTGCGGCAGATTTGACGAAGAACTGGTCGCCATCGAATCGGAACCGATCCTTGTCCTGCACCTTGGCGCCGGTCTGGACGCAGAGCATGGTGTCGTGCGCGGTATGGTCGTCTTCGCAGAGATAGTGCGAGTCGTTGGTGGCCACAAGCGGGATGTCCAGCTCACGCTCGATCTTGAACATGTCGGCGTGGATGCGCTTTTCCTGCTCCAGGCCCTGGTCCTGAATTTCGAGATAGAAATTGCCGCGTCCGAAGATGTCCTGGTACTGGAGCGCCGAGGCTCGCGCCGCGTCGTAGTCGCCCTTGAGTAGATGCTCACTGAACTCGCCGGAAAGGCAGCCGGAGAAGCCGATCAGTCCATCGGCATGCGAGGCCAGAAACTGCTTGCTGATGCGCGGCTTCTTGTAAAAGCCATGCACCGAGGCTTCCGACGTGATGCGAATCAGGTTGCGGTAGCCTTCTTCGTTTTGTGCCAGCACCAGCAGATGGTTGTACTTGTCGCCGCTGGGGTCGCCGCGATGGTCGTCCTTTTTGCAGACGTAAAGCTCGCAGCCCAGGATCGGCTTCACGCCCTTTTTCTTGGCCGCGTCAAAGAAGTGGACAGCGCCGTATATGTTGCCGTGGTCGGTCATCGCCACCGACTTTTGGCCGATGGAGGCGACGTGCTCCACGAGTTTGTCTACGTCGCAGGCGCCGTCGAGGAGCGAATAATCCGTGTGCAGATGGAGATGAGTAAATTCAGCCATAATGTTTGCTTCGGTCAGGCTTCATTTTAGGCGTTCGGGGAAAGAACTGCTCCTGAACGGACCGCCAGACCTGAGGAAAACCGGATCCAAATCCCGGCCGGTTAGGCGATTTCGCCAATCGCTGCTGCCACTCCCGGCGCGTTCATTTATGATGACCCACGAACCGGAGAGGTTACCGATGCGAACTTTTTTGCGTATTGTGGCTGTGCTTTTGATCGGAATTGGAATTGTCTGGATACTGCAGGGCGTGAATATCCTGCCCGGCAGCTTCATGACCGGGCAGATCCAGTGGGCTTACCGAGGAGCCGCTTGCGCGGTCGTGGGCCTCCTGCTCCTCGTCTTTTTCGGACGGTCCCCGTCGCCGAGGTCGTAACGGTCGCCGCACCGTCACAGGAAGCGGCACCTTACTGCCCGAGAACAACGAAAATAAATATTCGTTGACCCGCAACCTCAACACCTAAAGGGTGTCTACCTGATCTGTTGAGCGAATGCACTTGGGCTGGGGCAGAATTCGCCGCAGATCGGGTGCGCATGTCTACAAGATGAGCACTTCCACAGCGACTTGGGCCAGTCGTTGGAGGGTTTTGAAGCAAATTTGGAACTTCACAAAACTTTTGTGCCAATTCGCTACTGTTTCTGCAACAAATGACTCAATCTAGTCTCCTAACTGCCGAAATAGAAATTAAGCTGAACTAGTTTTTTCACAGCAAAGGAAAATATTGCATGAATCCTGATTGTCCAAAATGCGAACGGGGCGGGTCGACACGGAGGATCCCCAGAACGAAGACTCTCGGGCACCGTTTCATGTATTTTTTTGGTCTTTTCCCATGGGAATGCCTTACTTGCCAGGAAAAGTTCTATAGCCGTGTTCGATATTCGCGCAGCAAACGCCACGCGCAGGGCGAAGTTTACACCGAATCCAGCCGTAACCCCGCAGTCAAGCCTGGCGCGGAAAAGATTCACTCCAGATAGAGAAGGCCGCTGTGGTCTTTCACCACGGCGGCCATTCTCCATTCGAGCTACTTTTTTTTCTTGCGCTTAACGCTTTTTGGGAGCGGTCGCTGGTTTGCCTTTGGCCGATTTCGCAGGTTTTGGCGCTGGCGCCTCCTGCTTCTTGACAGAACGCACCGGCTCATCTTCTTCCAGATCGAAGATGGGGTCCGACTCGTCCAAATCGGCCGGATCCGTGGGCTCATCCAGATCCAGCTCCAAGGCCAGAGCCTTTAATCCGGCTCCAGCTGCGGTCGCAGCATCCCGCTCCGACTCGTACCCACCCGCAGTGCGACGCGAAGCTATCTTCTTCTTGGCCACTTTGCGCGTCGGTGGCGGATCGTCGTCATCCTGCCGGTCTGCCTCGTCGTCCGAATCCGGGTCAACGTCCGAGTCGAGTTCAACCTCCAGGTCGTCGTCTCCCACCGTGTCCCGCGCAAAAACGTCGTCATCGTCGCCATCTGCGGCAGCGTGCGGCGCGCGTTTTCCATCCAGACCTACCCCAAGATCGAGATCGTCGCCGCCCAGGTCGAGGCCGTCGAGGTCGTCATCCTCATCTTCTTCTTCCTCATCCTCATCCCCGTCCAGGTCATCGGCATCCTCGTCGTCGTCGTCCAGACGGGCCTTGGACTTGGCTTCGGCGCCCTTCTTGGCGCGCGTTCGCTTGATGGTCACAGGCGGCGGAGGAGCCGGCGGGGAATGCGGCTCAAGCAGAGCCTTGATCTCCTCGGTAGAGGTCAACCCGCCGTCGATCAGTTGCAGGAAGATGGTCTTCACCAGGTCGGCGTAGACCGGCAACTCCGGCGTGATGCGCATTTCGAGCATCAGCGCGTAGGGAACCTTCTGGCGAGCCTGTGGCCACACCTTGAGGAAGTTCTCGTACTTCTCTTTCACTGCCGCCTGTTTACTCGTAAAGCCCAACCACAGCACCGCCTCAGCCGCGTAAGTGGTGAAGAGCGTGTAGGTTGCCGAAGGCAATGCCTTGTCTTTCGAGAGCAGCACTTTGGCAAACTCCGCAGCGGCGGCGTCCAGATGGTTCCACTCCTCGACAAATCCAGGGCGCAACATGAGCGACTTCAATTCCGCCAGTTCCTTGGGATTCAGCTTGGCCGTCAACATCTGCATCTGCGCCGCCGAAACATCCGGATGCACACCTTGCACCTGCAGTTCGATGGAAAGATCGTGTAGCGCCTTGAGCTTCTCCACGTCGGCCTTGGCAGCCGTCCATGGCGCGAAGAGGTACTTCGCCCACCCCTCTGCTTCAAGCGCGGCAAGCACTTTCAGCGGCTCTTCTTCGTGGCCAATCTGCTCCAGTTCCCGCGAGCGGTCGAGCCCTGACAGGTGCCCGATCATCTCGTCGCCCTTGGCATTCTCATACCGGGTGAGGGTGCGATCTTCCAGATCGAAACCGAGCCGCGCCTTGAGCCGCGTGGCCCGAATCATCAGCGCTGGATTATCCAGGAAGCCGTAGTTCGAAACCAGCCGCAAGAGCCGCGCCTCGATATCCGCAACGCCGTTCGACGGGTCCATGAGAAGCCCGTAAGAGCCCTCGTTGAGCGAAATGGCCATCGCGTTTACGGTAAAATCCCGAGCCCGCAGGTCTTCCTGGATGCTCGTCCAGTGGTAAACCGGCTTCCCGGGCTTGGGGTACTCGGCGCGCTTGGCGCTTGCCAGATCGAGGCGAACATTCCCTGGGAAACAAAGATAAAGGGTACGCGCCTCTTCCTGTTCTCCCCAGATCTTGCCGCCGGCTGTGGTGATCGCCGGCTTCAAATCCAGCGCGTTTCCATGTACGACAACTTCCAAATCGCGTACCGGATTCCCACAGGTCAGATCGCGCACCGCGTCGCCGGTGAGAAAGACGGTCATCTGGGCTTCACGCGCCAGATCCCGCACGGTCCGCAAGGCATTCTGCTGGACGAGGGACAATCGGTTTTCCAGCAAATAAATATAGTCGGGCATTCCTTCTTCACTACTCCTGTTTGCGAATCCAATTCGCAGCTTCCCGCCGGGAATCTTCCCTGACGATTGCATTTCCCTATGGGATGCAGCAAGGCCCTAAAACGATGGCATTCCTGCCTGCAACCAAAGTACGTTAACACACCGTAACCAGCTTGGCTACATAACGACGACCATTTTAAAGGCCAAGTTCCGACTCATGCGACAATCCAGCAAGTGAGCGCTGCACGTAAACCCGTGATCGTACGTTATTTGACGCGGGATTGGTGCGCCGGTTACGTAAGTGCGCAGCTCGGCGGCGAGATTTCCGATTTGGAACTGCTGGATGGCGCGGGAAAACTGCGCCACATTCCCTGGAGCCAGATTAAATGGGTCTGCTATGTGCGCGAATTCCCGGCCGAAGGTTCCAGCGGAACCTTCGCCAGCCATGGCCCTGAACGGCTGCTGCGGCGCAAATTCTCGACCCGCCCGCGTGCCGCAGGCCTGTGGCTGAGCCTCACCCTGGCCGACGGCGAGGAACTTGAAGGCGTGGCCGCCAACGACCGCTCGCTGATCGACGGAGCCGGCCTTTCGCTCACTCCTCCCGACACCCGCTCCAACACGCAGCGCGTGTTTATCCCGCGCTCCGCAATTCGCGATCTCACGGTGCTGGGAGTCATCAGCCCCCCGTCTGCGTCACGGTTAAAAACGGGACCGCAGCCGCAACTCTTCGATATTTCGTCTTTCGACCGGGAACAACCTTCGCAGGATTGAGTCCGGTTTCCCTGGGGCAGCTTCCTTTACAATCGCTCCATGCAGTTGGCAGAGCTAGCAGCCCGATTGGGCGCAGAGTTGCACGGGGACGGAACCGTAGAGGTGACCGGTGTGTGCGGCATCGATGAGGCCTCGCCGTCGGAGATTACCTTCATCGCCAATCCCAAGTATGCGAGTTCGGCGCGCACGACGAGGGCCGCAGCAATCCTGGTTGAACAAGATTTTCCTGAAATCTCCACCCCCACGCTGCGTCTCGCGAACCCCTATTTCGCGTTTTCTCGGGCGCTCGGCATCTTTTACCAGCCGCCCCGGTACGCCCCAGGAATTCATCCAACAGCGGTCATCGACTCCACCGCCGTCATCGGCGACCAGGCCCACATCGGAGCCTACGCCGTCCTTGGCCCTGGGGTTCGCGTGGGAAGCTACGCCACCATCCTGCCTCACGTGGTGCTCTACCCCGGCGTAACGGTAGGAGACCACTTCTTCGCCCACGCGCACGCCGTTGTCCGGGAGGGCTGCATCCTCGGCGACCATGTCACGCTCGAAAATGGGGCCATTATCGGCTCAGACGGCTTCGGTTTCGCCAAAGACAGCGAGGGGAGTTGGCAAAAGATTCCCCAGTCGGGGCCGGTGCAGATTGGCAACCATGTCGATATTCAGGCCAATGCGTGCGTGGACCGGGCGACTGTCGGCATGACCGAGATCGCGGATGGCGCCAAAATCGATAATCTCGTCCAGATCGGCCACGGTTCCAAAGTGGGAAAACACACCCTCGTCTGCGCTCAGGCGGGACTGGCCGGTTCCTCGATTGTTGGCGCAAACGCCATCCTCGCCGGACAGGCCGGAGTGGCAGGGCATTGCGCTCTGGGCGATGGAGTCATCCTCACGGCGCAGTCCGGAGTCTCTCACGATGTGCCTGCCGGGAAGATGCTTTCCGGCTCACCGGCCTTTGAGAACCGCACATGGCTGCGCGCCACGGCCATCTTTCAGCGACTGCCGGAAATCCTCAAACGCCTGAATCTATTGGAGAAATCGCTGCGCGCCTCCGCGCCAACCGACGCGTCCTCCGGCGCCGGATCGCCCGCCGACGCCAGTCCGAAGGAAGGCCCCATTTGAGTCGCTTCACCCGCTGCCTTTGCCTGTTAGCCGCAGGAGTCGCCCTGCTCTCCGCCTCCGGCTGCAAGAGCTACTGGATCGACGCCGAGATTCAGAATCACAGCGGACAGAATATTCACGAATTGGAAGTGGACTATCCGACCGCAAGCTTCGGGGCCAATTCCCTTGCCTCCGGCGGCACCATGCATTATCGTCTGCAAATTCGCGGTAGCGGACCGGTCAAAGTGGAATACACTTTCGAGAACGGAAGAACTACGCACGCTCAGGGTTTGAATTTGGGGGAGCATCAGCAGGGCAGCCTGACGATTCGAATTCTCCCTGGGGGCAAAGTTGACTTCGTTCCAAAGCTTACGCCTGCCTCATAATGGTAGGCACACTATGCCATGCAGGTCTGCCGCCGATTGGCTCGCGCCAGTCCCTTGCGCTTCCAGTATCAAGACAGAAGTCTGAGTTTTCTCAGATCGCGTTTTATCGGCAACAGCAGGCCGCGGCAAGTTCTGGGTTCCATGCCTTTCCGTGCAGGCAAGCTGGCCTGAGCGCTTCGTCCACGCCAGTTGTTTAAGGCGCGTGGAAGGTCTGGCTACGGATGCATCCGTAGTAAGGCCGGCGGGAATCAAACCGTAAACCGAAGGGAGGACCATTGCCAACCAGTGGAGCCAGATCGCGATGGTGGCAGAGGCACGCCTACGCGCTCCGGCTCACGAATCTATTTGCGGTCGTCATCTTTTCTATCGTGTGCATTGGCATATTCGACCGTACCGAAAGCGGCGCCAACGTGATCTGGCTCGCCAACGGATTGGTGCTGGCCTTCCTGCTGCTGGCTCCGCGCTGGCGCTGGCCGATGTACGTCGGCGGAGCGTTCCTGGCCATGTTCCTGGGCGGCGTAATCATCCACGAGTCCGTCGGTATGAGCCTCCTCTACAATGCCTTGAATTTGGCGGAAGTGTTGGTCGGCGCGTTTCTGCTCAAGCGCAAGTCAACCGCTCTGCCGGCTTTCACCGACACCCGCTATTTGCTGCGCTTCGTCGGGTTTGCGGCACTGCTTGGCCCATCCGTGGCAGGCGTGCCCTTCGCCATCTACATGCACCTCGCGAACCATGCGGATTTTCTCGATACCCTTCTCGGTTGGGCTGTAGGCGACGGCCTGGGAATCGCGGTCGTCACCCCCATCTTCGTCGCCATTCTGCAGGGTCGCTTCCGCAACACCCACCTGTTGCGAAAGCACTGGGTCTATCCCGCCATGGTTTTGGTTGTAACCGTGCTGGTTTTCAACCAGAACCGGTTTCCGCTGTTGTTTCTCGTCTTTCCCTTCCTGGTTCTGGTGCTGACCCGCATCGACCTGGGATGGGCGGCGCTCTCGACGCTGTTCGTCGCTGTTCTTGGCGGCTGGTATACCGTTCACCACCGCGGTCCGCTGGCCCTCACTGTCGAGACCGGTACGGGGTGGGAGGCTGCAATCCTGCAGCTCTACCTGGCCTCGGCCATGTTCATGCTCTATTCCATCTCCATCGTTTTCGGCAACCTGCGCAAGACCCAGACCGAACTGCGCAAGATTGCCGCCCTGCACAAGCTGGTCGTCGATAACTCTCGCGACGCCATCGTACTGGGAGATCTTGACGGGACCCGCACCTACGTTTCCCCAGGCATCAAAGCCATGACTGGCTGGGAGCCACGCGACCTGGAAGGCCGTCAATTTGGCGAAATCATCCATCCTGCCGACTTGCCCGAAGTGGATATGGCCATGCGCGCCCTCCGCGCCGGCTCTGAAGGCGGAACCCTCGAATACCGTGAACGCAAGCGTGACGGCATGTATTTCTGGGTAGAGGGCAGTCTGCGTGTGTTTCGCGACCCAGCCTCCGGCCGGCCGATCGGGTTTCTCAACCTGGTCCGCGACATTACAGAGCGCAAGCGCGCCGAGGAGCATCTGCAGTCCGCCTATCGCGCCATGGAGTCCCTGGTGGTCGTCGACGCGCTTACCGGCATCTCCAACCGCCGGCGGTTCGACGAAGCCGTGGCCACCGAATGGCGCCGCGCCCTGCGGGAAAGCGACAAACTCTCCCTGCTCTTGATCGACGCCGACCACTTCAAGCGCTACAACGACACCTACGGCCATGTCCGCGGCGACAGTTGCCTCAAGCAGATCGCCGAGGCGGCACTCGACGTCGTTCTGCGCCCCGGCGACCTGGTGGCGCGCTACGGCGGCGAGGAATTTGCCGTAGTCTTGCCCGGAACCGACGAAATCGGCGCCAAAGCCGTCGCCGAAGACATCTGCGAGGCGGTCCGCAATCGCCGCCTTCCCCACGAAGGCAACCCGCCCGGCATTGTCACCGTCTCGATCGGATGCGCCACGGTCATCCCCACGCGCAGCAAAACGCCCCAGGATCTCATCGAATCCGCCGACCAGGCCCTCTACCGCGCCAAAGGACGAGGCCGCAACCGCGTCGTCGTCGCCGGCACTCCCAATCGGCTCGGCGCACCTCCGCACTACTCCGAACGGCCTATTTCCCGCACCGGCGAATCCAGCTAGAGCCTGCTTGACACTCCGGAGCATCAAGCCCGGTACAATGACCATATGCTGCAGGAGTTGAAGCCGCTTTTCCGATACATGGCGCGCTACCGCTGGGGATACCTATGGGGCACCCTCGCGCTGGTCGCCACCAACGCCATCTGGGTCACATTTCCCAAGGTGATCGAAGCGGCCGTAAATGACCTGAATCATCCCGGTCTGGATCGCGTAGCGATGCGGAAGACCATCCTCTTCTATGCCGGACTGATCGTCGGCATCGCGCTGCTGAAGGGCGTCTTCCTCTACGCATCGCGATGGATTCTGATCGGCATCTCGCGCGAAATCGAGTTCGACCTGCGCAACGACCTCTTCCGCCAGCTCGAAAAGCAGGACTCCGGCTACTACCAGCGCTACCGCACTGGCGACATTATGGCCCGGCTCACCAACGACCTCAACGCAGTCCGCCAACTGCTCGGCCCAGCCATCATGTACAGCGCCAACACGGTGCTCTTCTCCGCCTTTGCGCTCTACTTTCTGCTTCGTATCAGCCCCTGGCTCACTCTGGTCGCTCTGGCTCCCATGCCCGTCGCCAGCGTCCTGGTGCAATACTTCGGCGCACGCATTCACGAGCGGTTCGAACGCATCCAGGCCAGCTTTTCCGAGATTACCGCACACGCCCAGGAGAATTTCTCCGGCGCACGGCTGGTTCGCGCTTTTGCCCGTGAAGAGTCGCAGATTCAATCCTTTGAAAAAGCTAATCTTCAGTACATTGGCAGGGCCTTGCGTCTAGTGCAGTTGATGGGCATGCTTTGGCCCACGCTCGAATTCGTCCTGGGCGTGGCTATGGTCATCACCCTGTTTGCCGGCGGACGGTTGGTCCTGCAACACAAGATCGATGTAGGGAGTTTCATCGCCTTCAACACCTACATGATCCTGCTCACCTTCCCCATCATCGCCGTGGGCTGGGTCATCAACCTCTTCCAGCGTGGCACCGCTTCGGTCAAGCGCATCGATGAAATCCTGAAATCGGAGCCGACCATTGACGATAGCCGCGCCGACCCCACTATCCCCTCCGGTCTGCGCTTGCGTGGCGACATTGACTTCCGCAACCTCAGCTTCGCTTATGGCGACAAGCCCATCCTCAAGAACATCACGCTGCATGTGCCGGCTGGATCGACCCTGGCGATCATCGGCGCCACTGGCGCAGGCAAGTCCACACTGATCGGCCTGATCCCACGCCTTCTGGAAGTCCAGAACTCCATGCAGGACGGTTCGCCCTTCGACTCACTCACCATCGATGGACGGCCCATCCGCGAATATCCCCTCAAAGTGCTTCGCTCCAACATCGGAGTAGTCCCCCAGGAGACCTTCCTCTTCAGCGAGACCATCCGCGAGAATCTCTGCTTCGGAGCACCCGACGCTACAGAAGAGCAGATCATGGAAGCTGCCGATGCCGCCTATATTCGAAGTGAATTTGAGGATTTCCCGCAGGGCTTTGAAACCATGGTCGGCGAGCGCGGCGTTACTCTCTCCGGAGGACAGAAGCAGCGCACCTCGATCGCCCGGGCCCTGCTGCGCCACCCGCGTATCCTGATCCTGGACGACGCCCTGGCCAGCGTAGACACCTACACCGAAGAGCGCATCCTGCAAGGGCTGAGAGAGTACACCCGCAGGGGAGGCGCCGAGCCCTGCACCACTATTCTGATCTCGCATCGTATCTCGACCGTCCGCGACGCCGACCAGATCGCAGTTCTGGCTCAAGGCCGGATCATCGAACTCGGCACCCATGACCAGCTACTCTCCAAAGGCGGCTACTACGCCGGTCTATACGAGAAACAGTTGCTGGAAGAAGAACTCTCTATCGCCAGCTAAGCATTTTCCCAAATGCTGTAGACCGGAACCACAACTGCCGAGTCGATTTTCCTCAAGAAAATCGACATTCTGTGCCTTCAGAAAGTCTGCGGTATTTGGGAAAATGCCTTGAAGCGTCACGCGGTCCAACGCGAAGCCGGCTCAGACTCAGAGGAAGGCGGACTCATCCGCGCCACCTGCGGCGCGTATACCGCTACCGGCCGCAACGGCTCTCGAGGAGTCTCCGCTGCCACCTGCCGCCAGGTATCGCGGATGGTCCGCACACACCCGATGACATCTTCGAAGCGTTCGGCCGAGTTGCCTACCGAGGCCTGCAGAATCAGCGCAAATATCGATGCGTAATACTCGCTCAACACCTCCGCCGGTCGACCGCCTATATCCATGCGCAGGCGCGCCTGCAAATGGATGATAATAGCCAACGCACGCTTGACGGCGATCCTGCGACCGTGGACGTCCTCGCACTCCACCGCAGCAATTGCAACATAAAGAAAACGGATAATACCGTCGTAGAGGGCTACGACCAGTTCGACGGGGGAAGCCCCGTCGAGCGCATGTTCCCGATAGCTTGCCATGATTAGTTTCGCTCCTAGCCAGTAGGTGCCTGGTAACCGGTGATAGATGAGTAGAGTTCGTTGATGTTGTCGATCTCCGACGGGATGGATTGGAGAATCTCGTTGGCGCTGGTCAGCGACAGCGTGAGGCTCGACTGTTCCGCGGAGATGATTGTGTTTTCATTGGAAATGTTCAGATTCAGAGTCGATTCGACGGAGCTATTCGCGCTGAGCGCCAGGGCCAGACTACCCGTAGTGCTGGAGGTACCCAGACTGTCAAGCGCGTTGGTCAACGCCTTACCCCAGCTGTTTGTGTTCTGGAAGAAGTTGACCACACCGGAATAGTCGCTGGAAAGTTCGCTGGTCAGCGTAGTCTCATCGAGCGAAAGGCTGCCATCGTCGTTCACGGTGATACCGAGGGTGGAAAGGCTGTTGACGTCGCTCGGCGGAGTGTAAGACAGCGCGGTGCTGGTGGTGGCATCGGTGACCTTGGAGGTGACACTGAGCGTCCCGTTATATGTTGTCGGAGCCAAACTCAGACTTGAACCGGTCGAAGTGGTGGTGACACTCGCTATCACCCCGATGTTGGCAGTGTTGATGGCGGCTGCCAATCCGGCCAGGTTCTGGTTGGCAGTAGTCAACGAGCTCAGGTCGAAGACCGTCGGGGTGGCCGTCCCGGCTCCGATGGTAATGGAGCCGGAGAGTGTGTCGGAGGCATTCGTAATCGCGTCCAGGGCTCCAGCCGGCGATGTGGAGTTGATCGAGCTGAGAAGTTGCTCCTGCAACTGGGTCAGCGTTGGATTTCCGAAGAGCGGCTCCGACGTGCCCGAACTGCTGTTGGTTTCCTGTAGATTGACCGCGCTGATGACAGAGTTGTAGTCGGAGACAAACTGATTCATGGAGGAGACCACAGCCGAACTGTCGTTGAGAATCTGGATCTGGACAGTCTCCGCCGTCCCTGAAGTGACAGGGGAGGGCGCGAGCAGTTGCAAGGTAACCCCAGAGATCACGGTGCTGACGGTATTCGAAGCCGTGGTTAGCGAGATGCCGTCCACAACAATGTTGGAATTAGCGCCGGTGATCTCCGATGTGTAGCCCAGAGTATTGCCGCCGGTCGTTTTGTCCGTGACAGCGGAAGTGACGGAGATGTTTCCGTCCGCGCCGGAAGTTCCGGAGATCAGCGAAAGCCGCGAGCCAGAGGTATCCGTCAACACGCTGGCGGTCACCCCGATACCGGCCGCATTGATGGCGGAAACCAGACCGGTAAGAGTGTTATCGGTCGAATCGAGGGTAATCTTCGTCCCCGTCGCGGTGCCGACTCCGATCGTAATCGATCCAGCAAGCGTATCGGTAGACGTGATCGGATCCAGATACCCGGATGCGGTCGCAGCCAGGGAATTCACGATAATGGTGTGCGTTCCGGCCACAGCAGAAGAGGAGGCCGAAGT
>Ga0182030_10020440_pt1 | contig 12492 bp, 7 predicted proteins | sample 812S3MmetaG_FD_121299 | JGI IMG/M metagenome (GOLD analysis project Ga0182030, IMG submission 121299) | Permafrost microbial communities from Stordalen Mire, Sweden - 812S3M metaG (Illumina Assembly) | ecosystem: Environmental > Terrestrial > Soil > Wetlands > Permafrost | place: Sweden... | reverse complement strand
TCAGCGTCATGCCGCTGTTGCCGCTCACGTCCAACCCGATCGCGCCCGCGCCGTCCTGGATCACGCCGGAGAAGGTCGAACTCGCGGTATTGTTGGTCGTCAGCGTCGTCGCCGCGCCGCTGTTGGTGATGACGCCCGAACTCGTGCCGGTCAGATTCCAGACGGCGGTCCCCGCTTGGCCATCGATGTCGAGCTTCGCCGTGGTCGCGCCGGAGCCGACCGTCGTGCCCCCTTCGAGGGCGCCAATCATCATCGCACCGAACGCATTGCCCAATTGCACGGTTCCGCCGTCGATAGAAGCGGCGGCGGCGCCGATGACGATGTAGCTGGCGGGCGCAAGAACCACGGTCCCGGTGTCGGTCGCCGAGCCGAAATGCAGCGTCGTCCCCGAGCCGCCGGATTCGCTGAAATGCGCGCCGCCCAACGTGAGCGTTTGGGCCGATGTCGCCTCGATCGTCGCCGAACTGCTCGGGTTGATCGTGATGCTGTTGCCCAGCGTGCCCGTCACCGTGGATTCCAGCGTCGACCCGGTCGCCCCGCCGTTGAACGTCACGGTGCCCGTGCCCAGTGCGCTGACGGCGCCGATCGAGACCGCGCCGGCCGATATCGTCGTGCCGCCGGAATAGAGATCGGCGCCGGTGAGGAGCAAGGTGCCGGCGCCGAGCTTGGTGAGAGCGCCACCGCCGGAGATCACGCCGCTGAATGTCGCCCCGAGGCCGTTGCTGTCGATGGTCGAATCGGCGCCGACGAGCGTGACGGCGTTCGCCGTCGTCAGCGCCGAAGAGATCACCTGCAGCGTGCCGCCTCCGAGGTTCAGGCTGCCGGTACCGATGATGCCATTGGCGCCCCCGACCTGCAGGACACCGCCGTTCAGATTATAGGTCGCCGCGCCCGCGACGCCGATGTTCAGGCTGCCGCCGGAGATCGTCACCGTGCCGCCCGTTTGATTCACCGTGCCGGCGGATCCTGCGAGGTCCCCGATCATCAGGCCGGCGCCGAGGATCGCGACGCCGCCGCTCATAGTGTAGGTGCCCGTGCCGGCGTAGCCAATGATGATCCGAGCGCTCGCGTTCAAGAGGCCGCCGCTCTGGTCGAGAAAGCCGACCCCGCCGGCGGCCATACCGAAAGCGGCGCCGCCACCACCGACATCCAATGTTCCGGCCTGAAGGTTGTAGGTGCCGGTTCCACCCAAGCTCGGCCCAGCGGACGCGTTGCTGCCGAATTGCGCGGTATTGATGATGTTTAAAATAACCGTGGAGTTGGCGCCATTCTGCGTGATGGTGCCGACACCCAAATCGTCGCCGACGAACAACTGGCCCTGGAACCCGGCAGCGATGGATTCGAAATCGATGCTGGCATTGCCCGAGATATTCACCTTGCCGATGCCACCGGTACTCGCGCCTATATAGACGGTCGCGCCCTGAGCCTGCAGCACGGCGGTGTTGGTGAGATCGTAGGTGCCGTTGCCATTCGCGACACCAACGTTCAGTGCTCCGGCCGACAAAGAGACGGTGCCGCCCGACTGATTGAAAGTCCCGTTTGCGACGGTGGATCCAAAAGGATAGCCGATGGAAAGGGCGCCATAATTACCCGGGACAGCCGCCGAATCGTTCATCTTTACGAGACCGCTCGTCATATTGACGATGCCGTTGCCGCCATCGAGACCGACATTGAACTGCTCGACAGCGTCGGAAACATTGAAGATCAGGGACGCGCCGTTGATGTTCAAAGTACCGGTATAGCCAAGACCCATATTCAGTACGCCGGGATTGCCGGGCTGACCGAAGGAGACGATCGTTGCGGGGCCAAGCGTCATGGTTCCGCTGGTGGTCGAGGCGCCGATCCCCAAATTGCCGAACAAGAGATTGACCGATGTCGCAGCGGCCGGAAGGGTCAGAGACGTCCCAGCATCAATGGTTCCGGCCGTCGAGGCGTCGATCGTGTCCGCATGGCCGGGCTGGGTCGCCACCGCGATGGCGGCATCGAATTGCGTCTGATTGTTGACGACGATGGTGGCGCCCCATGCCGGCGCGGCGATGAGCGCCGAGACGGCCACGGCCGATAGCAGCCAGACTTTCAGCGGAAGTCGATGGCGCAACAGCCCGCGCAGGCCCTCCAGAGCCGGTGATCTCGTCCTATGCATCGGCAGCGTCACCAACTCCGTGCTGTTCATCGCGCAAATACCCGCGAAGGAAGTCGACGCGACCCGGGGGTATGAGCGCGCCCCAGCGTCACTTGACGATCACTTTGGAACGCGATTTCAGCAGACGCGCGCAACTAACGAAAAGTTCGCGAACCTTTCGTTTCGGCGATTAAAGCTCTATCGTTTTGGGGGATCTTGCTGTTCAATGTTGAACACATCACGGAATCGTTACCGCGCATGCCTAGTCGTGCAAAACCACGTCCAGCAACGAGGTACGAACTTTCAGATGGCCATAATAAACAATGAAACCCAAATTTTTATTCATGAAAAATTAACACATGATTGGGTCGTGCCCACCATCTCAGCGAACGTTTCCTGACTCATCTTCGCTAAGGAGACGCTTAACAATAACTGCTCCATCTGGCCGCCGATTCAGTTATTCTTCCGCGTCGCCTAAGATGGAATCAGGTAGACATCGCCCACCTTGCCCGCATGGACGCGACCTCGCTCCGCGAACGGGCCAAGATCGAGCCGGCTGTCTGACTTTCCAGACAACGAAGAGAGCCGCTGAATAAGAGCCGGTTTGCGCTGATCGTGCGATTGGCGGCCGAGACGGGCTGATGGTGCGTCAGCTTCTCCAAAGCGCCGGTGGCGGGCGCGGTCATTTGCTGCAGGCGGGCACGACCAAAGAGATCACCGTCACGATGGAGAATTGGTTCGAAGAGAGCGAACCAAGACTCACCGAAAGCTCGGCTTCGCCCACCGGGATTACTTCGCAGCCAGCCGCCAGTCTCCCAATCTCAGACAAATCGGCATCCTGAGCCATTCGAAGGCGCTCCGACACAGCATGAAAGCCCGGGCTCTTGCGCTGTTACGATGGCCCTTCCGGTTGGTTAGCAGTTCGTTAATCTTGACCCTTGCTCACCCATTCATTTTGGATATATGCTACCTCCGGTAGGGGGAAATATTCTTGCGTTGAGTTTCGGGGGGGGAGGATGGGCAGAACGCTGGATCGAATATCGATCACCAGTCCGCGACCGATATCGGCGATTCTGGTCGAGCCTACAGGGCGCAGCTGTCCGGCCAAACGAGGAATGGTCGAACTATTGTCGCTAGGGAGCGGACGCCTTGTCGCTTGCTTTGCTGTACTTGTGGCGACTGCACTTTCTGGATGTTTGCCATCTACGCAGCCGGGCCCCGACCGTCTCTTCTCCGTGGCGGAAGAAACGAGCAACATCAGAGCGCAATTTAATTTGCCGGATTTCTCAGAATATGCCCTTTGGAGCGAAGACCAGCGTCGATCATATCGGGACAATTTGATCACGGTTCGGATGTACGCGATCGATCTTGCGTTTTCCAAGTACGAAGCGGAGCTTACGCACGAAAGGCAGGATGTAGCGTTTGCGGGCGATCTCGCCAATCTAGGCCTCACCGGCGCCATACCGTTGGTCGGTGCAGGTCAAACCAAAAATGTTCTGGGGGCGGTCGCCTCTGGTTTGACGGGTGTTCGAACTTCCTACAATGACGACATCATTCTAAATCGGACGATTCAGATTCTGCAAGATCAGATGGAAGCGACACGAGCACGAATATCAGTGCAGATCATTGCTAAACTTAGCAGCAGGTCAACCAGCATTTATACGCTGGCAATGGCGCTCTCGGATCTCGAAGATTACTACAAAGCTGGAACGTTGACGGGCGCTTTGCTTGACGTGTCATCAAACGTGAGTCAAGACGCTGCGGAAGCCCAGATCGAGAAGAGTTCGGCCATTCCAGCTCCGCTGCAGCCTCTGGTGTCGTCCAGCGAGCCTCTCCCGGTAATCGCACCCAACAATCCGTCTTCCAACGGTGGCAGCAACGATTTCGAGCAGCGCCTAGGGGAGCTGAGGATCAGGGGTTTTCAGCACCTCTTGTGCTTGAGCATTCAATCCGGGTCCTTCGACAAGACCACTCGTCTGGCCATTGCCGAGTTCTTAAAGGGCTACGCCAGCATCCATCCAGCCTTCGCCGCGCAGGCTGACGCGTTTTCGTCAAACGGGCTGACGCGGAGTACCGTACGCGTGTTGGACCATGCCGTCAGCGTGGCTGCGGATCCTAACATGAAGATCTGTGAAGCTCCCACTCTCAATACCCCGTTTAAAATAGGAAGAAATGTTCAATAGCGGTCAAAGCCTATTGAGCCTTTGACACGGAGCTGGAAAATGGCAATCTTTCGCGACGACGTCGTACTTTTCGCTGCACCTGGAGGCAATCCGTCAGGAAAGACCGCGCAGAAGGGATCCAAGGCGGATGTTCTGGACGCAACCCAGCGGCCGTGGTTGCAGGTGAAGGCCCTAGGCGAGCCCGGTCAGCCGGTTGGCTGGGTACTGCAGAATTCGGTCGATGAAGCTTCCGACGTCTTTCAGCCGTTTGGCGCGGATCAGCGAAGAGAGTTTGCCGTACAGTGTTGCAACGAGTCGATGGATTTCGGAGTCAGTGCGCACTATTTGCTTGCGCTCGCGGAACTTCGAACCGGTATAACCGATGGTGGCCATCCCAATCAGTGTGAGGGTCCTTTTTCCCTCTCTGACGATGAGCTGAGGATTTTCAGCGTTCCGCCCTACTTCGATCCGGCGATAGAACCGGACGGGGTCCACGACTGGGTAGCGCAAAGTGCAATATTCGGGGCTATGGTTCTCCAATTTGAGACAAAGGTGAGGGAGATTTTGGGGGGCCAGCCCAATGCGAGAGAGTTGTACCTTGCTCAACTCATAGGCACCGGATCCTTCGAGGAGGCGAGGGCCGATCTGCAAGCGAGCATGGCCGGGCTGCTGGAAAAGATCTCACGGACCGGCGAAATGACCCAGGCGGTGAAGAATGAGGGGATCTCTCCGGAAACCATCAACGCTAGGGCCGGGGCACTGCTCGGCAACGGCACGATAGCGGATGCCTTGGCGAGTATCGGCACCAAGCTCGATCCGATTTTTGCCGCCACGACCGGCTTGATCAACGATGCGGCCAAGGACACGGTTGCGATCACTAACTCGAGTACGCCTCTTGCCCCTATAACGCAGGCTCCAAAGAGCGCTCCCGCGGCGAACGCGGCCACCCCCAATCCAAGTCCCAAGATCGCGGATCAAGGGATGTCGCCCGAACAGAAGGCGGTTCTCGATGCAGTATCTAGCCGCGAAGGTGCCGACTACAACACCATCGCGGGTGCCGGACGCGGAAACATGGGTGCGCCAGCTACGTTCTCGGACTACTCGCATCATCCGGATATTCCCGCATTCAGACACCCGAACGGGACCGTGAGCACTGGCGCCGGCCGTTACCAGTTCGAATTCACGACATGGCAGCATTACGGCAAAAACCTGCCGGACTTTTCGCCCGCCTCGCAGGACAAAGCGGCTTGGCTCGACGCCGCCGATCATTACCATCGAAGGACAGGTCGCGACCTGCTCACGGACCTGAAAGCGAAGCGGCCCGGCACGTTGGAGGCCCTCCAGAGCTCGTTGCGGTCGGAATGGGCTGCGGCGAAATTCGGCGTTATTCCACAAGTGTACGAGGCGAGCTTAAAGCGCTATCAAGCATGAGGTTTCTTTAGATTCTCGACGCTCCGTCGAATGGTTGCTGGATTTCACTGAGCGCGGCTCAATAAACCAAGACCAATGCCTCCGAGGCGCTGAGCTGCCGCTGGGTTCTCTTAGAAGGCGGAACAAGGTCATGTTCAACAGGCTGCTCTGCATCGTCTTAACTTGCCTAGCTATAGGAGTAGCGGATTCCGTTCGTGCGGACGATTGCGGCACGGCAGCGAGTTCGATCGCGAGCCTGCAGAAGGTCGCGGTGCCTGGAGAGAATGCCCCTGAGGCCTCCTCCGTCACTGGGTCCGATCGTGTGGCTCTTCGCGACTGGGTCGCGCTCGGTGTGGTCAATCTCGAAGCGTTCCTCAAAGAGGCTAAATGTCGGGACAAGCCGATTATCGTTTATCTTAACGGGCATCCGATACGGAGTCTGGCCCTACTGACCGATGCCGTGATGGATAAATTGTACTTTCAGCTTATCAGGACCAATGCTGATCGTGAGACGTGGGGAAGTATACTTGCTTCACCGACATTCACTGCTCGCCCCTTGAACGTGACTGTCGGGATAGAGGGGGAGCGCCCACTATCGACGGCAACCAGCGGGGACGTCTCCCTACTGCTGACTACGGTGACGTGGTTGCCGTTCATCATGGCAGGCGCCTGCTTTATCGGGCTGCTAGTCGGCTTCTTTTTGCTCATGCGGCAAACCAACATACTTCGAGACGGATCGCCACCTGAGGATGCGATCGCCATTGTAGCTGGAAAGTTCGATCCAAGTCGAAGCGTGGCAGACTGCGGAACGTTCAGCCTCGCGAAACTTCAGGCTGCATGGTGGTTCTTCATAATAGTCGGGGCATATTTGCTTATAGGCATTGTAACGTTGGATTTTTACAGTTCGATCTCGTCGACGGCGCTCATCCTGTTGGGCATCGGCGCCGCGACGGTCGTGGGTGGGACGCTCATCGACGTGTCAAAGGAAACTCCCGAGGCAGCGGATGCGCGAAAGAAACGGATCGATGAGCTCAAGGTTCGCATCGTGCATCTCGACGCCGCTCAGGTCTACTGTCAGCTATATGCCCGCCGACTTGATGCAATGAATCCGCCCCCATCGGACGTCCAGGTACTGACTGCGCAGGAAGAACTCAAACTCGACGGTATGATTAACACATATGGGCCGAATATGGTGCAGTGGCTAAGGAACGGGTTCGGATCGACCTGCGCCACGATTGCCGATATTTTTGAACTTGAAAGCTTGAGCGAGTCAGACGAGGCTATCGCTGCCGCGGCGGTCGCAGCCGGAAACCCGCGGCCTCAAGCCGACCCGCAGCTGATCAAGATCCGTGCCGCTTACGCCGGGCAGCCATTCGTCGATCTCTGCCATCTCAAAGCGATTACGGCTGCCGGGGGCGCGGCGCCACAGGCCCTTCAATTGAAAGCCACAAGCCTTCCCAGCTTCTGTTCATTGATACGAGATAAATCCGAGTTTGACCTGGAAAGGAGCACGGCGATATCGCGCTATCGGAAACTGACGAACCAGTCGGAAGGGTGGTTCGTGGACATTTTGAGCGACGCCAACGGGGTAAGCTTTCACCGATTCCAACTCTTCGGCTGGACGCTCATCCTCGGTGGCGTATTTGCGGCCGGCGCATATGGTGAACTGAATATGCCGGTATTCGACACGACTTTGATGGGCTTGCTTGGGCTAAGCGCTGCGACCTATCTAGGCCTGAAAGTCCCGGAACCGACGATTCCGCCGAAATAACCTGAGCCGCCTGTTGAATGAACAGCATCTTCGGCAGCCTCGGCGCATCTGCCGCCGCTGCGATCCCAGCCTGTCCTGCAGGCACGCTGTTCGCAGTTCGGCCCTCCTCGACCTCCTGGCGGTCGGCTCGGACGACACACGGCAGCGGACTTGAAGTTCTTGTGCGCGCAAGATGAGCTGACGCGGTAATATCGGTGCGCGACACACCGAATCCTTGCTGAAGGCGACATGCCCAGATCGGTTCCGAACCGATGGGACCGTCTCCCCGAGGGTCGTGCGCGGTTGGCTCTGGACCAGGGTACTCCTCAGGCATATGGTGACGTAGTATGTCAAGTAGTATGTCAAATGGAGGACGAGATGGTCAGGCGACCAGGCGATGGTTCGGCCGCACCTCAAGGTGGCGCGGCGGCTGCAAGGCTGCAAATGTTTGAGCGATCGCGTAGGGCGACGGGAGCTGAGGGCGATCTAATTCCGCCCGAGGGAGAGACCAAAGGGTCAGCCCCCTCCGAAAAGGCTCAGACGAAATTGGTTACTGAGGGGGAACGTCATGAGGAGCAAGAACGATCCAGAAATTGATGAAGTAGCCCGTTCCAAGCCGCGCTCTCCACGCGGAGGTAAATCCCTTCAGCGGTTATTTTATTATCTGGGGAGGCGCGGCCGGGAACTGAATGATGAGGTGGTGTCTGCTGTACCTGTGCCAAAGACGGCGCGGCCGCGGTTGCACCTGACGGAGGCGGCCGCGGCGATGCAGTTTGGGCGGCCGGCGGGGAGTTCGGTAGGCGCGCAAGCTCACCCAGCGGAGACTTACGCAGCCGCCCTGATTGAGGCGGCTGCGGCGCTCGCGCTGCCGCGGGCAGCTCCGCCGGGACCAGCGGCGCCAGCACCCCCCACATGGCAATCAATTGGTCCGACGGTGATCCCCAACGGCCAGACCTACGGATCGAACCGCGTCGAAGTGATTGGTCGTGTGTCCGCGGTCGCCGTCGATCCTGCAAATCCGCGCCATGTGCTATGCGGTGGGGCAGGTGGCGGGATATGGGAAAGCTTCGATGAGGGAGCGACTTGGGGAGCGTGCGGCGATCAACTTCCATCGCTCGCGATCGGGGCGATCGTTTTCCACCCTCGTCAGGTCAACATCGTCTACGCTGGCAGTGGCGAGGGCAATTTCTATTTCAACTTGGGTGCAGGAGTCTACCAATCGACAGACGGCGGTACCACTTGGCACGTACTCGCTTCAGCGCCATTTGTGGGTGTGGGTTTCTTTAAAATGGTGGTGAGCGGCTCAAATCCTCAGGACCTCTACGCCGCGACGACGGACGGATTTTTCTATTCTGTGGACGGCGGAAGAACATGGACTCAACGACGCTCTATTCGATGCTGGGGTATCACAGTTGGGCCGGCCAACGGGAATAACACCGAAATTCTGGCAACGTTCGTTGACGGATTGTTCGTATCGACGGATCGTGGCGCGACCTTCACACCTGTCGTGTTGCCTAGTGCGCCCACTACAGCGTGGACTCGTCTCGATGTGGATCGCGTCGCATCTTCGCCCGACGTCGCGTACGTATTCGGTGCGGCTGGACAAAATGCGTATTTGTGGCGTCGGGCAGGAACGACATGGACGAGGATCGCTTCACTGCCGAAGCCGCCGATCGACGTCTCGCAAGCCTGGTATGACTGGTATGTTGCGGCCGCACCGAATAAGACGGACCAGATATTTATTGGCGCTATCGATGCGTATCGGGGTGATTTGATTGGGTCGACTTGGGGATGGACAAACATAACGACACAAGGAAGCGACAGTATACACCCAGATCAACACTGTCTCGCTTTCTCTCCAGAAAGCTCTGGAGTGATATACGTTGGATGTGATGGAGGATTGTTTTGTTCGAAGAATAGTGGCAGCAGTTGGGTGGCGCGGAACAAGGGATTGGGTATAACAGAGGTCGAGTATCTCTCGACTGACCCTTCGAGTTCCAACTGGCTCATTGCGGGACTGCAGGACAATGGAACAATTAGGTTCACAGGAGGCGGTTGGGATCACATCGCGGATGGCGACGGTGGTGACTGTGCCGTGAATCCGGTTGACCCCAACCAAGTCTATCATTCTTACTACTATGTCTCTCTTGAGCGGTCTAACGATAAAGGTAATACATGGTTACCATTGAACCCACCTAGCATGCGCTCATTATTCTATCCGCCACTTTGCGTCTACGATCAAACGGTTGCCATCGGAGGTGATGCGCTGGCTGTGACCCGAACTGGTGGTCCGCCATGGGCGACGGTTTCACTGGGACTTGACCCCAATGACGTTGTGACGGCCTCATGCATTGGCGATTCAAGCACAATTTATGTGGCAACGATGGCGGGGCGGGTTCTTCGACTGAATTGGAACGGCGCTGCATGGCTCAAAGCGGCCCTTACATCTCCGTTTTCGGCATATATTAGTTGTATTGCTCTCGACCCGGTCAACGCTCAGCGCATTTGGGTGGCTTCATCAGAAATAGCTGCGGGGGCGATGGTTTGCCGATCCGACAACGGTGGCACGGCATGGGTCGATTGCACAATTGGCCTTCCCGGAATCCCGAAGAATGCGATTGCAATTGACCCGGCGGACAATAATCGCGTGTGGATCTGTGCCGACGTCGGCGTCTACGCGAGTACGAATGCAGGGGGCACGTGGGCGCCCTTTTCCAGAGGCTTGCCAAATGCGATGGCCGTGGATCTCGTGCTGCATCAGCGAGACCGCAAACTGTATTGTGCGACGCGCAACCGAGGTGTTTGGGTAGCACCTATATAGCCGGATACCAATTTTGCCGTGGGAGGACGAGTGCTATGGACTTCATCGAGAAAATTTTTGGGTTCTCACCTGATGGGGGCGACGGGTCGACCGAATTGATGTACGTGATGGCGCTGATCGTGGGGGTTGCGGTCACGGCTGCCTACCTCGTGTGGAGGCGGCGTGTCCGACGGGACCGCTCTAGGATCGGAAGCTGACGCGTGTTTCTCATAGTGCCGGGCTAGTCTTCCCTCGGGCTAGGCCTCACCGCTCACCGGCGACTACTTAACCAGGGAATTGGCTGGCCGCCCGACCTGGCCAAAGTTCCGTGTGCCTCGATCCGGTGGCCACAGCATTTTGGACAGATTGTGCAAAGAGGTCGCTTCAACGTAAGCGGCCTTTTGTTATTCACTCGGCTGCCTGCGAGCGATGTGCATTGATGATCGCCTTGATTTCTACCTGACACGAACCGCAATTTGTGCCGGCTTGCAGCCGTTCGCCGATCGCTGCGACGCTGCAGCAGCCGGCCTGGACGGCTGCCGCGATCTGATTAGACCCGACGCCGAAGCAGGAACAGACGGTCGCACCCCGATCTTCAAGGTCTCGGCCCGGTCGTCCAGCGATCACGGCGAGGCGGGCGCGCCCGTTGGCGAAGGCGTTCCCCAACTGCTCGACCGCCCAGCTGCGGGAGACGGCCACCGGCTCTGGTGCGAAGAATAACGCACCCACCAAGCGCTCGCCTTCGAAATGGGCGAAACGCTGCTGTCTCGCCTCCGGATCGGTGTAGGCGAGGCGATCGCCGCCCGAGCAACCTATTAAGGCGGTGAAGAAAGCCGCGCCGTCGAGATTGGGATCGGCGAACGCGAGTTCGCAGCGCCATCCGTCCTGGCACTTCGCGAGTGCCCAGTAGTCGGCAGCGAACCCGCGCGGCCGCTCGCGAAGCACTGCGAAGCCATAGAGAGCGGCGGCGAACCGTTCGACGCGAACGGGCACATGTTTCGAGGCGGGCTGGCCTGAATGCGGGTCCGTGCGCGCGGGAACGAGCCCGTCGACCAGGGCCTTGGCGGCGAACTGGTCGTTCCAATGCATTGGCACGAAGACGGCGCCTCGCCGCTGGCGAGCCGAAAGCAGCGCGCGAACGAGAATAGTCTCACCGCCGGCTGAGGCGCGGACGATGTCGGCGTCGGCGATGCCTAAGTTGGCCGCATCGGCCGGGTGCATCTCGGCGTATGGTTCGGCGAGATGCTGCGACAGACGCGGGCTCTTTCCCGTGCGCGTCATCGTGTGCCAATGGTCGCGTACCCGGCCAGTGTTGAGGACGAGGGGGAAATCCGGGCTCGTCCGCGTTTCGCCGTGCGGCACGATCGCGATGAAGCGGGCCTTGCGGTTCGGCGTGAAGAAGCGCCCGTCGGCGAAGAAGCGCGATGGTGCTGCCCCCGCCGCAGGCCGCGGCCATTGGAACGGCACCATCGCATCGAACCGGTCTTGGCCCATTGCCGCCATGGCGCCGATATCAAAATCGCGCGTCGCGCTGTTTTCGAAGGCCGAAAGCGCGGCATGTTCGGCGAAGATATCTGCGGGCGAAGTAAAGGCGAAGGCCTCAGCAAAGCCCATCCGCGCTGCCACGTCGCAGATGATCCGCCAATCCGGCCGCGCCTCGCCCGGTAGCGGCAGAAAGGCGCGTTGACGCGAGATGCGCCGTTCGGAGTTGGTGACGGTGCCGTCCTTCTCGCCCCAAGCGGCGGCGGGCAGTTTCACATGGGCGTAGCGCAAGGTGTCCGTGGCGCTCACGATATCCGAGACGACCACGAAGGGACAGGCCGACAGCGCCGCCGCGACGCCCGCCGCATCGGGCAAAGTGTCGGCCGGATTGGTGGCCATGATCCACAACGCCTTGATGCGTCCGTCGCCGACCGCCTGGAACAGGTCGACCGCCTTCAGTCCTGCTCGCGTCGCGAGGCTCGGTGCCCGCCAGAACCGTTGTACCTTTTCGCGGTCGTCCGCCTTCTCGATTTCCATGTGCGCGGCGAGCATGTTGGCAAGCCCGCCAACCTCGCGGCCGCCCATGGCGTTCGGCTGCCCAGTGACCGAGAACGGCCCGGCTCCAGGCTTGCCGATCCGCCCGGTCGCGAGATGGCAGTTGATGATGGCGTTCACCTTGTCGGTGCCCAGCGACGATTGGTTGACGCCCTGGCTGAAGACGGTGACGGTTTTCGGCGTGCGCGCGAAGAGAGCGTAGAAAGCTTCG
>Ga0182030_10020439_pt1 | contig 12492 bp, 8 predicted proteins | sample 812S3MmetaG_FD_121299 | JGI IMG/M metagenome (GOLD analysis project Ga0182030, IMG submission 121299) | Permafrost microbial communities from Stordalen Mire, Sweden - 812S3M metaG (Illumina Assembly) | ecosystem: Environmental > Terrestrial > Soil > Wetlands > Permafrost | place: Sweden... | reverse complement strand
GCCAGGATGTTGATGACGACGTCAGCGGAATGAACACCTTCACGCAGCGCTTCCAGGCAGGCGGCTTCAACCGCCGGCAGCCCGTCGCTCAGCACCGAGGTGAGGATGTTGACCATCTGGCGATCGCTGTCGGCCGCGCCGGCGAGCTTGCGACGGATCCGTTCCAGACCAGCTGGCAGCACCCAGTCCTTGAATGGCGCGCCGTTCCTCAGCGCACCAGGCTTGCGGGCCAGCACCGGTACGTAGTGCCAGGGATCGAACACTGTCTGGTCGCGACCGAAGCAGCGACGATGCTCACCGACAGCTCGACCGTCCTGGCGCAGCTCGATGCGATCAGCATACGCACGGATCTCGACCGGCCGGCCAACCGCGTTCGCCGCCACCGAATACCTGTTGTTGTCGAACCGCACGAGGCAGGTCTTGGAGACCGATGCAGGGATCGCGTGGAACCCGTCGAAGCGGCCGGCATACGGCACAAGGCTGGGACGTTCCGCCTCGAACATCTCCCACACCGTCCGCTCGCGCTGTTCGGGATGAGGATGTGCCTTGGCGTACGCGACGCAGCGGTCAAGCAGCCAGGCATTCAGCTCCTCGTAGCTCTTCATCCGCAGCCGTGGGGTAAAGAAGCGCTCCCGCACCAGCCCCACCTGGTTCTCGACCTGCCCCTTCTCCCAGCCCGATGCCGGCGTGCACGCCACCGGATCAACGAGATAGTGGCTGCACATCTGCATAAAGCGGCGATTGTAGGCACGCTCGCGACCAACGAAGATCGTCTCCACCGCCGTCTTCATGTTGTCGTAGATGCCGCGCGTGCAGGTGCCCTTGAAGAAGGCGAACGCCCGGTCGTGGGCGTCAAACACCATCTCCTGCGTCTCGCGTGGATACGCCCGCGTAAACAACATCCGGCTGTGACACAGCCGGACATGCGCCACCTTCACCGTCACCGTCGTGCCGTTGATCAGCACGACCTCGTGGCTCCAGTCGAACTGATACGCCTCGCCCGGTGCAAAGCTTAGCGGAACGAATGCACCAACCGAGGTCGCCGTCCGATCACGCTGCCATCCACGTGCATAGCGCCGCACCGCATCGTACCCGCCCGCGTAGCCAAGTCCGCGCAGCTCCTCGAACACCCGGATCAGCGTCAGCCGCTCACGGCTAGGCTTCCCCTCGTTCGACGCCAGAATCCCATCAAGCGCGTCCTGCCACGGACCAAGTCGTGGCAGCGGTTGCTCCTCGCGCTCGTAGCGAAACTCCGTCGCCTCCGACCGCAAGACCTTCCGCACAACCTTCCGCGAAACGTTCAGCTCACGGCAGATCGCCTTGATCGCTTTGCCCTAAACAAAATACGCCCGCCGGATCTTCGCGACCGTCTCCACAACCAGCATCCCGTTCAAGGCCCCCGTGCATCACGAGAGCCACCGTGAACCCCTATCTCAGAGGGATCCCTTTTGGACGCCGATTACCCCTCCAAGGGGGTCCTTTTTCCACGCCGAATCACACGACGCGGGTGGTGATGACCCCGTCCATCATCACTCTGGCGCAACCCTTTCGCTACGCTTGAATGCCGCCGCCTCGCGATCGCGGCGTCTCGATCGCCGCAGCGAGATCAGTTCGGCGACGAGCAGGCCGAGCACGATGATCTCGATGATCGACCATTCGTACCTCACGGTTCGACTCGCCCAAACCGGTCACGCCGCTCAAGCTGAGTGAACAGTTCGATCAACCAGACCACCCGCTGCCGCAACCTCGATCGCGCAACGAACCCTACCTGCGGGTCGCTCGCCGTTACCGTCGCGTCAGCCACCGCCGCCATGAGGTATGCCGCCTCCGGCAACGATGCTCCAGTCGCCGCGCGTGTAGGAACCGCACCAGTAGCGAGCCCCCGCGCCAGCAATGCCAGCTTGCGTCCGACCGGAACAACCGCGCGCGCGGAGACGCCGTTGAACCCGCGACGCGCCACCTCCCGGCCGATCTCGGCATACAATAGGCGAGCAGTATGGATGCCCGGTCGGCAGGCCAGCGGCAGCGATGCGATCCCGCCATCGGCACGCCGATACAACGCCTCGGCCACGTCCAGCAGACGGCGAACCACCGTGCCCACTGCATCGTTGAACACCGGACATGCGAGCCACGCCTCCGGATCTATCCCTGCCTCACGCAGCCAGCTCAATGGCAGATAGAGCCGCCCGGCACGCGCATCCTCGCCGACGTCGCGCGCGATGTTGGAGAGTTGCATCGCAACACCCAGGTCGCAGGCGCGCGCCACGCTCTCCGGTGCGCGCGCGTCCATCAGCAGCGCCATCATGACGCCGACGCTGCCGGCGACGCGTACGGCATATGAAACGAGTTCCGAGAGGTTTTCGTAGCGCCGCCCCTCTGCGTCCCACGCGAAGCCTTCCAGCAACGCCGCGGGCAGTGTCATCGGGATGCCGCGTCGGACCACCAGATCGGCCAATGCCCGATCGGCCTCGATCGACATCGGCCTGCCGGCATAAACCATGGTCAGGCGTTCACGCAGCCAACGAAGCGTGGCGACACTGTCCCCGGCGCCAGCCTCGTCGATAGCGTCATCGGCGACGCGACAAAATGCGTAGAGTGCGACGGCATCATCGCGCACCCGCCGCGGCAGCAAGCGTGACGCCAGCAGGAAGCTGCGCGAACCGTCACGCAGCAACGCGCGGCACGCGGCAAGATCCGCCGGGCTGACCACGGAGCGATCAGACCAGATGAAACTAGACTGGGTGAAACTAGACGGGGACGGCACGGGGCACCACCGCGTCGAGAACCCGCGCCGAGCACAGCACGCCCGGCACGCCGGCGCCGGGATGGGTGCCCGCGCCGACCAGATAGAGCCCGGCAACCTCCTCGCTGCGATTGTGCGGGCGGAACCAGGCGCTCTGCATGAAACGCGGCTCCAGGGCGAACGCCGCGCCGTCGACCGAACACAGTTCATCGCGGAAATGCAACGGTGTGATCATGTGCGAGGTGACGATCTGCCGCTCCAGATCCGGCAGCAGCGTCTCGCTCAGGCGCCTGGCGATGCGTTGGCGGAACGGTTCCGCCTGGGTGTGCCAGTCGGTCGCGCCGGCAAGGTTCGGCACCGGCGAGAGCACATAGAACGCGTCGTGCCCGTCCGGGGCCAACGCGGGGTCGGTCGCGGTCGGCCGATGCAAATAGAGGCTGGGATCGTCCGCCAGCACGCGGCGCCGAAAGATGTCGTCCAACAGGCCGCGATAGCGCGGCCCCATCAGGATCGTGTGGTGCGCGACCTCGGGATAACGGCGTCGCGTGCCGAAATACCAGACGACCAGGCTCATGGAGTGGCGCGCGCGCGCCAGCCGCCGGTCGGTCCACCGCCACCGCGGATGGGCGGACAGCAGATGCCGATAGGTCCAGGCGGCATCGGCGTTCGACACGACGATGTCCGCCGCGACATGCTCACCCGACGCCAGCCGGACGCCGGTGGCGTGGCCGTTGGCCACGGTGATCTCGGTCACGTCGGTGCCATGGCGCAACGCGCCACCCTGGTCCGCGACCAGCGACACCAGCCCCTGCACCAGCCGCCCGGTGCCGCCCAGCGCGAAATACACACCCCAACGACGTTCCAGAGCCGGAATCAGGCTATAGACCGCGTTGGTGGTGAACGGATTGCCGCCGATCAGCAGCGGATGAAAGCTGAAGGCCGCACGCAGCCTCGGATCCGTGATGTGGCGCGCCACCGTGGCATACACGCTGCGATGCAGCCGCAGGCGCAGCAGGTCAGGGATTACCCGGACCATGTCGGTCCAGGACCCGAACGGCACATGGCCCAATTGCTCGAAGGCGATGCGGCAGGTGATGTCGCTGAGCCGCATGAAGCGCTCGTAACCGGGGACATCGGCGGGACAGAACCGCGCCACCTCCGCCCGCATCGCCTCGGGGTCACCGGAATAGTGGAAGGTCTCGCCGTCATCGAAACGAATGCAATAGAACGGATCGAGCGGGCGCAGCGTCACATCGTCCTGCAGGCGCCGGCCGCACAGGCGCCACAGCTCCTCGAACAGAAAGGGGGCGGTGACGATGGTTGGCCCCATGTCGAAGGTGAAACCATCCTGGCGCAGCACCGCGGCGCGCCCGCCGGGGGTATCGCGCCGCTCCAGCACCGTCACGCGATAGCCGCGCGCGCCGAGGCGAATGGCGGCGGCCAGGCCACCGAACCCACTGCCGATGACCACCGCATGCGGCCTATCATCAGCAAGACTGAGGCGCGAACGCCCGTCGAGTGTCACCTGATCCATGCAAAACGACTGTAAACCTATATTGACATTCGATACCAGGGGCCAATCGAGCGAAGGCAGCGAAGCTCCGGCCTTGCTTTCCCGATCAGCGCCAGCGGCGTTTCAGGTCCAGGAGGTGGGCCGCGAATGCCGCCAGCAGCCAGGCGGCGATCCAGCCGAACCAAGCACCGACCAGCGCGCCGCGCAGAGCTGCCAGCAGGCAGACGCCGGGGAGCAACAGCAGGAGCGTGTCGCCTGGCGCCAGGCCGCGCCCGGTGCGGCGGTGCCAGATGAAGGCGCCTGCTGCCTCCACCGCCACCACCAGCAGGATCAGATCGACAATGTGGCCGCTGGCGAACAGGGCCGCCATCGCTCAGGCCACCGCCTCGGCGATCAGCGCCGCGCAGAGCTCCGGCTTCTCCTCGTGCGCCAGGTGGCCGAGGTCCGGCAGGGTGACGATGCGGGCGTCCGACACCAGGTCGCGCACGACGGCCGCGTCGGCGGGCGGGATCGTGCGGTCGTTGCCGCCGACCACCAGCACGAGCGGCGTCTTCAGCCGCGGCAGTTCGGTGCGCAGCGAGTGCAGGTTCCAGTTCGCCATCATCCCGAGCGCGCCCGCGATATGGGCCGGGTTGCGCGCCAACCGCCAGTAGAACCCGATGCCTGCAGGATCGAGCACGGATCCGGTGTCGCGGATCAGCCGCTCGACTGCCCGGCGATCGCCGACCCAGGACGCGAATACGCGCGGCACCAGCGGCAGGCAGGCGAGCAGCTTTGCCGCCGGGGCGAAGACCTCGCCGGCGAACCCCTGCATCGGCAGCAGCGCACCGTTCAGGCTGATCAGGCTGTGCGGCGCGATCGTGCCGTCGAGGCACATGCGCACCAGGATGGCGGCGCCGGCAGAGTGGCCCGCGACCAGCGTCGGGCGCAGGTCGAGCACCCGCAGCAGTTCGGCCACGGACTGCGCCATGCCCGGCAGGGACAGCCGATGCGCCGGGGGCGTGCTGGTGAAGCCGTGCCCAGGCAGGTCGGCCGCGATCACGGTGAACGATTTGGCGAGCAGGGGCGCCAGGTCGCGCCAGGAATGGGTGGAGGCCCCGGTGCCGTGCAGCAGCAGCAGGACCGGGCCGGCGCCCATCACCTGAACATGCCAGCGCAGTCCGACCGCCTGGACGAAGCGACTTGCCTGACGGTTGGGCCAGTCGCGGCCGTCGCGCTCCCAGACCAGCCGGTCGGTCACGCGGCCGCCCGAGGGGATGATGCCGGGGCTGAGGCTCGGGCGGTTTCCTGGATCATGGCGGCCAGGCCGGCGGCGTCCGCGCGGGGCAACTTCAGGTAACGGGCGCCCAGTTCGGCGCCGAGCCGGCTGGTGCGCTCATCGGGCCGCGGCGCGGTGTCGATCAGCAGCGCGGCGTGGCCGGCCGCGCGGATGCGGCGCGCGGCGGCAATCGCGTCGGCCTCAGCGCGGGCACGGTCGAAGCTGCCGTCGGCGGCGACGTTCGCTCGCCCGTCGGTCAGCAGGGTCACGATGGGCGTCATCCCCGCGCGGCGTGCGGCGTCGGCGAGCAGGGCGGCGGCGTCCAGGCCCGCGGCGATGGGTGTTCCGCCGCCGCCCGGCAGCCCCGCGAGGCAGCGTTTGGCGCGGGCCAGCGCGTTGGTCGGCGGCAGCAGCAGATCGGCGCCCTTGCCGCGGAACGCCACCAGGGCGACCTTGTCGCGGCGCACGTAGCAGTCGGCTAGCAGCAGTTCGACCGCGCCTTTGGCCTCGGCCAGGCGGTTCAGCGCGCTGGAGCCCGAGGCGTCGACGACGAAGATCGTCAGCGTCTGGCTGCGATGGCGGAAGCGCTGGATGCGAAAGTCCCCGCGCCGCACCTCGACGCGCCGGGTCTCGACGCGCGGGGTCTCGGGCGGCTGGGACGCGCCGGCACGCTCGATGTGCCGCAGTTTTTGCCATGGCGCGGCGGCTTTCAGCGTCTCGACCAGATGCAGGCGAGCGCCCATCCGCAGCTCGCCCTGCGCGACCCCGATCGGGCGGCCGCGGCGCAGCGACCGCTGCACCGCCCCGGCTTTCCCGGTCGAACGCACGCGCTGCGGCGCGCCGGTGCTGAGCAGGCGGGCCAGCACGTCGGGGGGCAGCGCCGCGCGCGCGGCCTCCAATACGATGTCGGCCAGTGGCTGGTCGAGGTTGGGTTGCTGGTCGTCCTGCTGTTCGTTCTCCGGGCCGGCGTCCGGCTCGGCGGGCTCCGGATCCGTTTGTTCAGGCTGGGCCGCCTCGGGAAGGCGCGTCGCGCGCGGCGCCAGCACCAGGCGCGCGGCGGTGGCAGCATCCGCCGCCGTCACCGCCGGCCGTCCGTCGAGCGCCGCGATAGCGGTGGCAGCGCGCAACGCCAGGATCGGCGCGCGCAAGGAGGCGATGCCAAGTGCCATTGCCGTGGCGCAGACCGCGTCCACGATCTCCGGCTCGACCCGGATTGCCGCCAGCCGCGCCCGGGCGGCGGCGATGGCCGCGCCATCGACGCTCAGCGTATCACCCATTCGCGGATCAACGAGGCCCAGATCCACATGAAACGCCAGCCGGTCGAGCAGTGCCGCGGGTGGACGTTCGTCTTCCGCGAGCCCCTCATCGAGCGCCACCACGCCGAAACGCGCTGGCAGCCGCAGGGCCAAGCCGTCGCGTTCCAACGCGACCACCCCCTCGTCCAGCGAGGCCGCAAGCCGCGCCACGGTCATCGCCGAGACCCGCTCGGCCATCGCCAGCAGCACCACGCCGCCATCCGCCGCCGTCAGCACGCCCCGTTGTGCGATCGGGCGGCCGGCCCGCAACGTGGCCGGCAGATCCAGTCCGCCGAGCAGCCCGTCATCGCCGATATTGTGCGGCACGCGGCGCCAGGGCGCTTCGGCCGTCAACGCTCCGCGCAGCAGTGCCAGCCAGCGGTCCCGCACCGGGCCGGCACCGCCACGCAACGAGACGCCGCCCAGGCCCGCCGGATCGATGGCGAACAGCGCCCCCGCCAGGGCCGCGTCCGACCAGCCGTCCGGCTCCGTCATGCCCGTCACGGTGGGACGATCACGTTCGCGACGGTCATGGGGGCGCCCGCCTGCTTCGTGGTAAATTCTCACTTGCTTGGGGTCCGCCGAGTACCGCCGACCCATCGCTATCCCCGCCCATCGCCCCACTCACGCGGCGAACACCTCGTCGACGGCGCGCGCGACTCGGGTGCCACCGGAGGCCTCGTCCAGCGGATTGCGGCGCAGCCGATGGCGCAGCGCCGGCTGGGCGATGCGGCGTAGTTGGGCATCCCCGACGGCCGCCTCACCGTCCAGGGCAGCCACGGCGCGCGCCGCCCGGATCAAGGTCAGCTCGCCGCGCAACCCGTCGGTGCCGAGGCGGATGCACAGCGTGGCCGCCCGTTCCAGCGCGGCGTCGGGTACCACGATATCGTTGAGCCGACCGCGGGCGGCGGCGATCGAGCGGCGCAAGCGGTCGGAGGATTTCTTCCAGCTTGCCTCGAAGCCGACCGGATCGCGCTCGAAGGCGTCGCGCCGGCGGACCACCTCGATGCGGGTCGGCAGGTCGCCCGGCGTTGACACCTCGACCGACAGGCCGAAGCGGTCGAGCAGTTGCGGGCGCAGTTCGCCCTCCTCGGGGTTGCCGCTGCCGATCAGCACGAAGCGGGCGGGGTGGCGGATGCTGAGGCCCTCGCGCTCGACCACGTTCTCGCCGGAGGCCGCCACATCGAGCAGCAGGTCGACAAGGTGGTCTTCCAGCAGGTTAGCCTCGTCGATGTAGAGGAAGCCGCGATTGGCGCGGGCCAGCAGGCCGGGCTCGAATGCCTTGACGCCCTGGGCCAGCGCCTTCTCCAGGTCGAGCGCGCCGACCACGCGGTCCTCGGTCGCGCCGAGCGGCAGGTCGACAACGGGGACCGGCAGCATGGTGGTCTTCGGCGGCATCGGGCCGTGGGCGGCGAGGCAATCGGGGCACCAGGTGGACCGCCTGGCCGGGTCGCAAGCGTAACGGCAGCCCTCGATCGCCCGCATGCGCGGCAGCAAGGCCGCGAGGCCGCGCACCGCGGTCGACTTGCCGGTGCCGCGATCGCCGAAGATCAGCACGCCGCCCACACTCGAATCCACCGCCGCGATCAGCAGCGCCAGTTTTGCCTCGTCCTGGCCGACGACGGCGGCGAAGGGAAACACGGGCCGCGTGGTGGCAATGGTGCTCATGGACCCTCCAGCCAGTGCGCCATATTCGGGACTGGAGAGGAACCGTCAAGTTATGTTGTCGCTTGAGGTGACGATCAAGGTTGACACTACCCGGAACGCCGGTCAGCGCTTCTTCGGGCGCCAGCTCGTCGCGTGCCAGATCAGGTGCTGCAGCACCTCTGCGGCGCGCGTGACGGAGGCGCGCACGCCCTCGAGCATTTGCGGCAGCCGCGCCGGATCCACCCCGTCGGTGATCTCCAGCGCGGCGAGCTGCGCGTTGGCGACGACGGTCGACAGCAGGTTGCGGAACAACAGCGCGTCCCGCGAATCGAGCTGCCCGGCATATTGCTGGCGGCTGTCGATGATGCGCTCCTGGAAGCGCCGGCGCGCGGTCTCCGCCGCCTTGCGCTCGGTCAGGTCGGTGAACAGCAGCACAAAGCCCAACACCCGGTTTTGGGCGGCGAGCACTGGGTCGGCCCGCACCAGAACCGCCCGCCCAAGGTCATCGCCGGCCTCCAGCCGCGCCTCCCCGCGCCAGGCGCGCCGCTGGTCCAACAGGTCGCGGACGCGGCGGCGGATATTGGCGGGATCAGCGAACAGCGACGGCAGGTCGAGCAACGACTGGAGGTGCGGATGCGAGTAGCGCAGCATCCGCTCGAACGCCTCGTTCAGCAGCAGGATCCGCCCGGTCAGGTCGGCCACGACCACCGGCTGATCCGACTGACTGACCTGTTGGCGCACCTGCTCCAGGCGATCCTGCGCGATCAGCATCCGCACCGAGCGGAATTGCAGCACCACGTCGGTCACCGATTCGCCGATCAATCGCGCCGCGGCGAGATCGGCCGGCGTCCACGCATCCGCGGTGCCCTCCACCACCTGGTGCCACTGTGCGAAGGATCGGCGCGGCGACAGCATGGACGGATCGTCACCGATCAGCACCGGCTTGAACGGATTGCCGCCCCAGGTAACGGTATGGACCCTCTCCGGGCGGAACCAGACCAAATATTCCCCCGGTGTGCTCGACACCGCCGCGGCCAGCAGCCCGCACGCGACGGCGCCGAGCGCGTCGAATTCGGGTGCGTCATCACCAAGCGAGGTGGTGGCGATGACCGCGGCGCGCGGTTGGCTGTTCAGCCAGGCACCGATCTCGCGCAGTTGCGGCGTGCCGGGGACCTCGCCGGCGGTCAGGATCTGGTCCTCGAACAGCAGCGCCGCGCCGGTGGCGCCGACCGGTTCCAGCACCGCGCGCGAGCCGTCGAACAGCGCATTGCGCCAATCCCCTTCGCGCGAGATTGCCTCGACCATGCGCTGTTCCAGCCGGCGCACCGACAATTCCGCCTGCGCCTGGGCGAAACTCTCCAGCGCGGCGATGCGGGTGGCGACGGCCTCGGCCAGCAGCTCGCAGACCGCGCGCATTTCGAAATGCACGAATCGAGGCCGGTAGTGGTGGCAGGAGACCAAGCCCCATAGTTTGCCGTGCACGCAGAGCGAGACGACAAGCGTGGCGCCAACCCCCATGTTTTTCAGGTACTGTACGTGGATCGGCGAGATGCTGCGCAGGATGCATAGCGACATGTCGAGATCCTCGCCGGTGATCGGCGACAGGCGCGGACGCAGCGGCACCGGCGCGTATTCGACGTCGGCGAGCACCCTGATACGGTTACGCTCGTAAAGCCGGCGCGCGATCTGCGGAATATCGGAGGCCGGGTAGCGATTGCCGAGAAACGATTCGAGCTCGGCCTTGCGCTGTTCCGAGAACACCTCGCCATGGCCGTCGTCGTCAAACCGATAGACCATCACCCGGTCGTAGCCGGTCAGGTCGCGGAATATCCGCGCCGTCTCGTCGCACAGCGAAGCCATTGAGGAGGCGTTGACGATGCTCTGCAAAGTCGTTTCGAGATGGCGGGACAAATCGATCGGCGGTCCCGCCCGCTCCAGTTCGATGATCAGCCCACCACCAGCGGCGCGATGCACCAGGCCGTCGAAGCCGCCCGCGGCAAGGCCTAGCCCGCAGCGGAACACCTGCGGCAATGCGGTCAGCGGCTCGTCCAGATGCGGGCGAACCCGTTCAAGCAGATCGCCATCGAGCGCGCCGAGACGCTGCCCGAGCGGCGAGGCCGTAAGCCCGAGGAAAGCTTCGGCGTTGGCGCTGGCCTGGACGACGACGAGATCGGGTTCGCGCAGCACAAGAAGCGCGCCATGCGGTTGGATGGAACCGGCGAGGTGGATCTGCTCACGTTCGCAGTTTGTTAGATCGGCCTGTCCAAACGCTGGTGTCGAGAGAGCTCGAGACATCGCGCCAGGCACCTCCCCCTTTTTATGCTCCGTTACATGAGCGTACTTCGTGCCTCTTCCGGGCCTGTGTTGCCTTCCAGATCATAGCGCGCCAGCTTCTTGTAGAGGCTCTGGCGACTTAACCCCAGCAGTTCAGCCGCCGCGGTCCGATTGCCGTCCACCATCTCGAGCGCCGCCTCGATGTAGTGACGCTCCACCGTCTCGACCGCTTCATCCACCAACTTGAGCAGGGTGATTTTGCCCGAATGGCCATTGCCCGACGGCGGATTGCCGGTTTGGCCAATCAGAGATGCAAGCGCGGCGCGCAGTGTCCGCCCTTCGTTCGGGTCTGGCAACCGCCGCCCGACATCACGCATCAGCAGGGCAATCGTCGATCCGTTGCCCTCGCCGTTGCGGGCGGCGGAAATCTCGACATCGGTGTCGGTGCCAAGATCGCCCTGCAGCTGCGTGGCGAACAACCGGACAACGCCGTGCCGCGCCAGGTTGGACAGCAGCACATTCAGATCAGCGCCCGGCTGGGACAGCCAGCGACCGAGATGCTCGCCAACGACCGCGCCCTCCGCGCCCGCCTGGGCGAGATCAACAAACGACCGGTTGGCCCGACGGATCACACCATCCTCGTCGATGATCACCAACGCATCGGGCAGGCGCTCCGCAAACCCGTCGAGCGAGACGTGATCGCTGGCGCCAAGCCCGAGCTGGACCCGATCGACCGGCGCCAGTTGCAGCAGAAAAGCCTGCCCCGCCTCCGACGCCATGAGCGAAGCCCGCACGCCCCAGGCATCCCGCCCGTGGCCGACATGAACCACAATGCCCGGGGCGCGCCCCTGCTCGCGGGTCCGCGCCAGCATGGTATGGAACGCCTCGCGGTCGCCCGGCGCAATCTCTGCCAGCAGATCGCTGCCACGGCCGACACCGAGCGCGCGCACCGCGGCCCGGTTGGCCTCGGTGATCCGCAGATCGTCGACCTTCAGCAGCAGCACCGCCTCGATCGAGGCGTCGAACAGCAGCCGGTAGCGGGTTTCGACCTCGCGCAGCTTCCAGTAGTCCTGCTCCATCGCCTGCTGCGCCGCGATCAGCCGGCTTTGCAGTTCGGCGACCGCTTGCAGACTACGGCCGATTGCGAGCAGGCCACCTTTGTCGCCGACGCGGACGGTGGTATATTCGATCGGCAGTTCGCGTCCGCTGGGGAAGCGCTGGTTTACCTGGCGGAACGCCGAGACACCGGTACGCCGCGCATCCTCGACGATGCGCGCGATCTTTCCCCCGCCGACATCGGCGACGGTTTCCGCCCAGGGTCGGCCGCGCCAGGTATCGATCTGCCCCTCGGTGATGGCGCCCGATAGCGTCACATCCTGTATGACGCCGTCCATATTGAGAACGAGCGTGATGTCCGGTTCGGCGATGTTCACGCCAGACATTCGGTATCGACTTTCTGGTAGGGCGGTTGACACCACTAGCCCCACTCCGAAGCGGTGTCACTCGTGCTTGTACGCTTTTCAGACGGCGCAGTCACGCTTTGTTTGCCGGTGTTAACTTGGGTTGACGCATGCGCTGCGCAACCCCCAACGTGCCGGATGGAGGAAACGACATGTCGCAAGACAGTTCAGTCGGGTTTTCAGCACCGACCTCTTTGGGCGCCCCCTGCGATGGCACGACGGGCCACGGCACGACGGGCCACGGCACGACGGGCCACGCCACGCTGGCGCACCACGGACTGGTCATGGCGCTGCGGCAGCGG
>Ga0182030_10020434_pt1 | contig 12494 bp, 9 predicted proteins | sample 812S3MmetaG_FD_121299 | JGI IMG/M metagenome (GOLD analysis project Ga0182030, IMG submission 121299) | Permafrost microbial communities from Stordalen Mire, Sweden - 812S3M metaG (Illumina Assembly) | ecosystem: Environmental > Terrestrial > Soil > Wetlands > Permafrost | place: Sweden... | reverse complement strand
ACGATGATCAGCCGCCTCATCGGATTCCACCACGGCGACCTCGACCAGTTGCTGAATGCCGCCTTCGACTCGACCGCCATGCTGGGATCGACACTGTCCTACGACGAGTTGGTCGCCCTCATCGCCCGGACCGGCGAGATCCAGTTGTGGATATCTCGCCAGCTCTCAGCCGCCATGAGCGAGCCAACGCATGACCTTCTCGGAGCTGTCGCCCAAGGCGTCGACAGTCAGGCGCTCTCCGAAGTGGAGGCCAACATCATTCTCCACACATTGCTCAGCGCCGGTGGTGAATCCACCACGAGCCTGCTCGGCAATGCCGTTCGTATCCTCGCCGAGCACCGAAACCTTCAGAATCAACTGCGTGAGGATCCCGAAATGATCCCGAAGTTCGTGGAGGAAGCGCTGCGGCTGGAGCCACCTTTCAGGTATCACATGCGATTCGCGCCAAATGACACTGAACTCGGTGGTGTGGAGGTCCCCGCTGGAGCAACAGTCCTGCTGCTCTGGGGTGCCGCCAACCGAGATCCCGCGATGTTTGATTGTCCCGAGACCATCGACCTGACTCGGCAGGTTCCACGCCGACATGTTGCGTTCGGCAGGGGCATCCACCACTGCGTTGGAGCGCCCCTTGCTCGGGTTGAAGCCAGGAATGTGCTCAGTGTCCTGCTGGCCCGAACGAGCGAGATAACGCTTGATCCGCAGCGCCCACCGAGGTGGGCGAACAGCCTGATGGTCCGCCGTCATGAGGAGCTGCCGGTGCACTTGGTGGCCTCCTAAGGACCGACCCCAAGGTGCCTGGTTGAGATACCCAATGATTAGCCCTACGCTCGGCAATCGCTTTGTTCGAGTGCGGCTGAGGTCGTCCTGGCTAGAGGCGTCCGGTGTCTCTTGGGCCCTAATGCCATCAGCCGATGGACGGCTGAGGTTGTCGAGTTTGATCTGCCAGGGCGACATTGGTCGATGCCAGCCGCGCAACCGGTCTCGGAATGAGTTGGGCGCCACAGCGCTGGTCCGGTCCGCCACCATTGCTGTGACCGGTAGACGTCACCGCGTCATGCCGGCTACATCTGTGGTGCCCGTCCCCCCGAGGCTCCCGGAGAACGGAGCATCGCCGAACGAGAACACGCCGCCGTCAGAGGCGACGAACCAGTAGCCACCGTTGTCGGGGGTCGACGTCATGCCCACGATGGGCTCGTTCAGTCGGAGGTTGCCGGCCGATCCATGGAACGGAGCGTTGAAGGAGAACACGCCGCCGTCGGCAGCAACCAACCAGTACCCTCCAGTTGTCGTGTCCGCAGCCATGCCCACGATCGGCTTGTTCAGACGGAGGTTGCCGGTCGATCCGTAGAATTGGGCGTCACCGAAGGTGAAGACCCCTCCGTCGGAGGCCACCAACCAATAGCCCTTACCGTCAGGAGTGGCGGCCATACCGACGATGGGCTTGTTCAGGTGCAGGTTTCCTGTCGAGCCATAGAACCCAGCATCGCCGTAGGCGAAGACCCCACCATCCGCCGCGACGAACCAGTACCCTTTGCCATCCGGAGTGGCGGCCATCCCGACCACCGGCTGGTTCAGGCGCAGGTTACCGGTCGAGCCGTAGAACCCAGCATCGCCGGCGGTGAACACCCCACCGTCTCCAGCCACCATCCAGTAGCCGGCGCTCGACGGAGTCGTGGCCATTCCCACCACTGGCTCGTTGAGCGCGACCGTGCTCAGGTCACCGAGGTAGCTGAGGAACTCGTCATTGCCGAATCCGGCGAGGCTCCCGTCCCCCCCGTAGACGTAATAGCCCTGATCGGGGGTGCTGGGAACGACGTTGTAGGCGACGGTCCCGCCGATCGCGTAACTGCCACTGTTGGTGGCACAGGAAAACAGGAGGGCGACGGACTGCAGATTGCCGAGTGAGTCCACGTTGAGTTGGTCAATCGTCACCGCGGATGAGACCCCGGACGGATCGGACTGGTAGCCCTGGCACGCCTCAATCGTCGCTGAGCTGTCATCGTAGGTCGTGCCTGCCTGCAGAGGAGTGGTCGTCGAGATATCCAAGGAATCGGTCGGACCCCACGAAAGGTCGAGGCTGTTGCCTCCGACGAAGGTGGGCGTATTGACGGTGGCGGTGGCCACTTGGGGCGTGGTGGCGCTCCCGATGAAGACCTCGGTAAATGCCTTGTTGAGTGGGTCTACCGCGTGACCAGTAGCGGCCTCGGGATGGACCGTGACCGTGCCGAGCGACCTGCCCAACTCGCGGGAGACTCGGGGAGTCGTCGCTCCGGCACCACTCGCCGAAGCCGTTGCGGCCAACGTGGTCACCGCAACGATGGCCACCGCTGTCAGGAGCGTTTGCAACGTGCTCGTTCGGCGGGACCGTGTACGGAAAGGACTGCTGCTTTCGGCTTGCCTGATCAACGCCATCTCCCTGTTCACTATGCGAGGGCCCACCGTGGCGCAACCGGTGTGTACGGGTTCGACTCCGAACACACCGGCCCCTCGCCAGCGACCCTAGCCCCGCATGGCTGCGACAGGGGTCCGATGGCCGATTCGTCTGGACTCTTTCAGCATGGCGGCGAGAGGGCCCGGGTCACCGTTCGAGGCCGCGACCCCCCCGCTCGTCGCGAACTAACTGAGCACTTCCTCACAACATTCTCCACGGCAGATGATGATCGATCGTTCACAGACACAGCAACAATCAGGTACGACGCCGCCAATGTGAAACTTCGCGGAGATCTCAACAGAGTGGGTCAACTCTACAAATCCATCACTATCCGACTCGAGAGTGGCGGGGTTTTGATATTGGCGCAGTACCGACGCGAGAACGACTCGGCCGATCTCATCGAAGGCCACTTTCGACACGTCGACCGTCTCTAGTATCGCAACGTGTTGTTCGTAGGACCCGATGGCAACGTCACTCATGTTCTTGCCCCTTTCCTCGGCTGACCACTTTTGGAGCACCGCAAGATCAAGACTTGCACGGCACTCTGTTGTTGGTAACCCTGGATTTATCTTTCCTTCCGGTAGAGCAGACGGGCAACAGATGCACTGAGGAACGCACGTGTACCAACTGTGAAGGGATGGCCTTCAGCTTGCCGCCGCTAGCCCGACGGAGGACCGTTCAAGGTTGTGACGACGGAGCTATCGGCTCGCGCCCATCCCGAACTCGGTGCTGTGTCGGCCGAGCACGTTCTCGTCGACCCCGGCAAGTCTGTGTAGGCGAAATAGGTTCCCGCGCCAGGAAGGTCGTATTCGCCGATGGTCGGATCATTGGTTGCCGCCACCGTGAGGCCATACTCACAGATCCCAAAGTTCACAGCGGTGACCACATGATTGCCGGCGGCGGTGATGCTCACGGTCCGGCCATTCATAGGAACAGAATTACCACCCGGCAACCACGTCACGTTGGGATCCAGAGTATTCAGCAGGGCAAGGGTCAGCGCCCCATCTGGAATGTGATGAGCCTTCGCGACCCCGTCGGCCAACGATGCCTTGGCCGCGCCATCCTGGGTCAGACCAGAGAGGCCGAAGCCCTGATCGAGCCCGTTTGCCAGGAATGCAGTGCATGCAAGACGGCCCAGACGATGAGAGCCGTGCACATCAGGCCGACTGCTACGCCTACCGCGATGAGCCAGCCTGTGTCGTGTCGGCGTGCCGTCATGCCGCTATTGACCGGCGGCATGACGGGAGGACCACCCGGACTACTCGGCGCGACCGTTGGAGCCACGACGACAGGCTAGTTCTTCAAGGCCGTTCCGGAAGAGGCCGGATGAATGCCCCGTCGTGCCCTCGTATCAAATGTGTCCTCAACCGGTCGACACAACAGCGTCGGCGAACGCCTTTGATGGTGTCATCCATCCGAGCGTCTGTCGAGGCCGTGTGTTGAGGGAGCGGGCGATCGCGTCAAGTTCCCGCTGGGTGACCCGTGGCAGCGCGGGAGCAATGAGAACACCAACGGACTCCTCCGTCAGTGCCTGCCCAAGTCGTCGGACCTCTCCCAGTGCCTGAAGAGGTCGCACGGGAGGGATCCGACGATCGGAGCCGACTGATTGTTCGGAGACGCCCGGTCGAACCCCATCCGATCCCAACTGGCGGCGGGCGAGTGAATCTCCTGGTCGCCTACGGTGGGGACGTGCACCAGGGTGGAGGATCGCCGTGACCACCGAGACCGTGGCCGTGCTGTTCACCGACATCGTCGATTCCACGGCGATGTCCTCCCGGTTGACACCTGAGGTGGCCGACCAGGTCCGTCGAACCCACTTCTCGATTCTGAGACAAGCCGTCGCTGAGTCGGGCGGGACCGAAGTGAAGCACCTGGGCGACGGCCTGATGGTGGTCTTCCGCTCATCGTCGGTGGCCATGGCCTGTGCCGTGGCCATGCAACAGGGCGTAGAACGAGGTAACCGATCCGGCGCCGTGTCGGTGGGCCTCAGAATCGGCCTTGGCGGGGGTGAGGTCGCCAATGAGGACGAGGACTACTTCGGGGATCCGGTCGTCGAGGCCGCCAGACTCTGCTCCCTTTGTGGGAGTGGCCAGATCCTGGCTACGGACCTCACCCGCGTCATGGCCGGTCGGCGGAATCGCCACCGATGCGTCCCGGTCGGTTCGCTGTCGTTGAAGGGCTTCCCCGATCCGGTGGAGACCGTCGAGGTCGCCTGGGAGCCGCTCGAGGCGGCTCCCATGGGTTCCATACCCCTCCCCCGTCGCCTGGCCGTCCGACCGGAGGTCGGGGTGGTCGGCCGTGAGTCCGAGGCGATGCTCATCGCCGATGCCGCCAAGCGAGTCTCCGGAGGAGAGGGGCGGGAAGTGCTGCTCGTCTCGGGCGAGGCCGGCCAGGGCAAGACGACGCTCGTGGCCCAGGCGGCGAGGGCGGCCTTCCGGCAGGAGGCCTCCGTCATGTTCGGCCATTGCGAGGAGGACCTGGCCACGCCCTACCGGCTCTTTTCCGAGGCCCTCGGCCATTACATTGCCCACGCGGACGAGGATCGACTCCGTGCCCACGTCGAGATGCACGGATCCGGCCTGGCCGGACTGGTGCCGGCACTGTCCAGCCGGATCCCCGGCCTCCCCTCGTCGCGAGCCACCGACGCGGACTCTGACCGCTACCTCATGTTCGCCGCCGTGGTGGACCTGCTTGCCCAGATCTCCCGTGAGACGCCAGTCGTACTCGTCCTCGACGACCTCCAGTGGGCCGACAAGGGGAGCCTCCAGCTCCTGAGCCATGTCGTCGCCTCTGAGCAGCCCATGCGTGTGCTGGTGCTCGCCACCTACCGAGACAGCGAGCTGTCCCGGGCCCAGGAGCTGGTCGAGACTCTGGGTGCCCTGCACCGCCATCGGGGGGTGTCGCGCCTCGAGCTGGGCGGGCTCGACGACGATGGCGTCATCTCCCTGATGGAGGCCGCCTCCGGCCAGACGCTGGAGCAAGGCGAGGTCGGCCTGGCCGAGGCCATCTACCGCGAGACCGACGGCAATCCGTTCTTCGTCACCGAGCTCCTGCGCCACCTGACCGAGACCGGGGCCATCTACCGGGATGACACCGGACGGTGGGTGGCCATCGACGACCTGCAGGAGGCGGCGTTGCCGCAAGGTGTGCGAGAGGTCATCGGTGCCCGGGTGGTCCGCCTCGGCACGGCGGCCGGAGAGGTCCTCTCCGTGGCCTCGGTCATCGGGCGGGACTTCGACTTCGACCTCTTGGTCCGGACCACCCGGTCCACCGAGGACGAGGTGCTGGACGTCCTGGACGCGGGGGCGGCGGCGGCCCTGGTCAGGGAGCTCGACTCCCCTCCCGGGCGCTACAGCTTCGCCCACGCCCTCATCCAACGCACCCTCTACGAGGACCTCGGACCCACCCGCCGGGCCAGGGCCCACCGCCGGGTGGCCGAGGCACTGGAAGCAATCTGTGCCGGTCGACCCGGGGACCGAGTGGAAGACCTGGCCCGGCACTGGTTCAGCACCACCCATGACCGGGACAAGGCACTCGACTACTCACGCCAAGCCGCCGATGCCGCTCTGGATTCACTGGACCCCGGGGATGCCTTGCGCTACTACACACAGGCTCTCGAGCTCCTCGCCCAGATCAGTGATCCGGATCCCGTACTAGGGATCGATCTGGCCATCGGTCTCGGCACAGCACAGCGCCAATCGGGGGACCCCGCCTACCGCCAGACCCTCCTAGATGCGGCCCGAGAAGCTGCCGGCATCGACGACACGGAACGGTTGGTGGCGGCTGCTCTCGCCAACGACCGGGGAGTGAGCATGCTCGGATTCAGTGCGACTGACGAAGTCGAGGTCTGCGAACTGGCCCTGGACCGCCTGCCCGATGACCACCCCGACCGGGCGCTGATCCTCGCCATGCTCTGCGCGGAACTCCCGATTGCGGGCTCGTTCGCTCGTCGGCAGGCCCTCGCCGAGGAGGCGCTGACCATCGCCGAGGAATCCGCTGACGATTTCACCGTCGTGCGCGTCCTGAACCACATCGTGCTACCGATGCGGGTACCGCAGCTCCTCGAGCAGTCGCTCTCTCGGTCGGGAGAGGCCCTGGCCAGGGCGGAGCGGATCGGAGATCCGGTCCTCACGTTCTGGTCGGCGAGTGCACGTCAGGCCGTCGCCCTCGGTGCGGGCGACATCGAGGAAGTCGATCGCACGCTCACCATTGCCGGAATCCTGGCCGACCAGCTCGATCAACCGACATTGAACTGGGTGCATACCGTCCAACTGGGGACCCGCGCCCAGATCGCCGGTGACACCGATCGTGCCGAGCAGCTGGCAAACCAGGCTTTCAAGATTGGTACCGATGGCGGCGAACCAGACGCCTCTGTCCTGTACGGAGCACAAATGTTGGCCGTCTCGTGGCAGCGAGGAACCCTGGGTAATCTCGTTCCCCTCATTGAGACGGCCACGTTGGAGAACCCCGGTGTACCGGCACTGACCGCCGCGCTGGCCCTGGCCCATGTGGAGCGTGACGATATCGATGGCGCCCACCGCATTTTGGAGCAGCCCACCTCGACGGACTTCGATCTTCCCCTCAGAGGCGCCTGGCTCACCGAGATGGTGTTCTTCGCGGAGGTGGTGGCAGAGTGCAGAGACGCCGAGGCCGCGGGCGTCGTGTTCAGACGGCTCGAACCATGTTCGGGGCAGTTTGCCGGAGGTGGCCGAGGCGCCGAGGGCCCGGTCGATCAGTATCTTGGCCACCTCGCCACCCTCCTCGGTCGATTCGACGAGGCGGACGCCTACTTCGGATCATCCGCGGCCATGAACAACCGCATGGGTGCGAAGTTCTTCGAGGCCCGCACGACGTTGCTCTGGGGGAGAATGCTGGCCGAGCGCCGTGGTCCGGGTGACGTCGAGAGAGCACGATCACTCCTGACCGAGGCCAGTGGGACCGGGGTGGTCAACGGATACGGGAATGTCGTACGTCGCGCCGCAGCCGCCCTCCAACGCTTGGGTTGACGCCGGATCGTACTCACCGCACCGCTGACTGCCGCCGGTGGACCGGCCGAGCATCTCCCATGGGAATGCCGATGGACCCCACGGCGGCCGTAGCTCCAGTTGACGGGTCCCCGACTACCCGGGCGTGGATGGACTGCCCCGGCCAAGTCCTGTGTGAAGGTCTCTCACGTGAGCGTGGACAGCGAGGCATTCTCCTACGATGAGGTGGTCGCGATCGCTCAGGTTCCCTTCTGCGCCAACAGTGGGACGAGCACCTGCGCGTTTGGGGTTCCCCAACCGGTGACCGGATCCCATCCCCGAGAAGCCTGGTAACCGTCGATCGTCTTCGGTGGGAATACGACCGAGTTGTTTCCTTGGGTGATGTCGTGAAACGCCTTGCCATAGGAGGCGCCTTGACCGATGGAGTAGATCTCGGCATTCACGAAACCCACCGCTCGTCCGGCATCCTGGTCCGCAAGTGCGATGAGACCCGCCCAGAGGGGAGCGCCGGCGCTGGTGCCGCCCGCTGGAGTTATGTAGTACTTCCCGACACCGTCGCTGATGACCAGCGCCATCCCGGTAGTGGGCGATGCATCGGCAGCCACGTCGGGAACACCTCGGGTGGATCCGATGCCTTCGACACCGTCTTGGTAGCCGGGGCGGGGGAACAGATGGCTGAAGCCACCCCCCGACGCCAACGAGTGCGGAAGCAACGGTGGCTTGGGTGGGTTGTTCCACACGGTTTCCTTGACGTAATCACCCGAGTTGCGGTCCACCGTGAGGTTCGTTCCGCCCACTCCCAGCACGAGTGGATCTGAATCCGGCAGACCGACCTCTTTCGTTGGAGAGAAGGCCCTCGATCCTGGGCATGGTTTGCTGACCGCACCGAAATCACCCGATGAGCTGACCACCGTCACATGGTCTGCTTGTGCCGCCAGCAGAGTCGACTGCAGCTGATCCACTTCATTCGAAGTGAAGCAGTGCTCTCCGAAACTCCCACTGATCGAGATGACTGCGCCGTGGGAGAGGCCGAGACGGAACGCCGACGACAGAATGTCGATGAGACTCTGAGGGTCTGCCTCCGCGGTCGTGGGAATCAGAATGACACGAATGGAGGCAGCAGGGGCAATGTCATGGACAACTTCGACGTCCTCGACCTCCTCGACGTTCGCCAGTTCAGAAGGGGCCGACGGGGCGAGGGTGTTGACGATTTGAATGGATACGGGGGGGAGGTCGTTGAGACTGTCAAAACCGACGATGTCCTCGGAGATACCGGTGCTCTTCGGTGGGGCCATCGGCGGCGCAGCGAGTTCGATGAGGTTGACCGTCTCACCACGTCCGTCGATCCCTTGGTTCAGGAGTGGCTGGACGCCGTAGGCGGTACGGACCTGTTGAGGCGAATAACAACTCCCGACCGTCAGGCAATTGGTAGCTGCCGCCACCGCGCCAGCATGTTGACCGGCCGGGAGACTCGCCACCGATGCATTGTCTCCACAGGCGGCGAACACGAGGCCGGAACAGACGAGGGCCAGCAGCGAGGGCCAGCGTCTGTAGTTTCTCGTAGCGTGCAGCTCCATAGATATCCTTGATGACCGTGGCGTCCAAACGGCGTTGTCGTGGGGTGAGGCTAGTGCTGTGAGCGGGGATTTCGGGGCGGGCCACCGCCGACCGGGGACCCACCGAGCCACGATCGTGGTCCATCTCGACTCGTCGTGGGTCACGCCGGATCCGGCCGGGCCGATGCCGGCCGGCTCGACGGTGCCGGAGCTCCAACCCGGACGGGCCGAAGGGTTCTCCGCCTCGAGAGCCTCTCGAGGCGATGTTGGCGGCCCCACCACGTCTCGGTGGGTGACCGGCCCACAGGCGGCACAGGAGAACCGCCGGCCGTGGGCTTGGCCACCCGTTGCCCGGCAGTTCGGACATGACGGGAGGCGCACCACCCCTGGGGGTACGGTCACCTCCGTGCCAATGGCAACTCAGAGTCGCAACGCTGAGCCGGTGTCCAGCGGGACCGGTGGTGCAACAGCGACCGGTTCGGCGGGCTTGTCGCCCTCCCTGCAGTCGGGCGGGCTGCGCCCGACTGGCACTCTGAGACCTACCTCGCCGGGGCGAACTCCGGGTCGGCTTCGAGGAACTGGTGGACGAGAGCCTCCAGCCCGACAGAGAAGAGCGACCATTCCTGGTCTTCTCCGTTCGGACCGGTCGAACGAGTCATCATCTCGATGTGGTCACTCGTTCGTTGACGAAGGGAACAGCCCTCCGCGTAGGCGATGACCGCCATGGCGAACTGGTCCACGTTCCAGGGTTGGCGGAACCGAAGTCCGAGCACGTCGATGAGCATCGTGAAGTTCTCGATCCACAATTTCGAGAGGGACCGATAGCCGTCCGCCAGGGCCGCTTTCATCCGCGCCTGGCGATCCGGCACCGCGGTGGCCGTCGCCATGGAGACGACGCTGATCCACAGCGGCCAGTTGGTTGATTGGGCGAGGGCCGTGCTGCTTGCGTTACCTGCGCTGCGAACCACCTCGCCGAGGGCGTGAGCACGGGAGCTGGGGGTGGACAAATCCAGGGTAGCCAAGACAGCCGCGATGGCGTCGACCGCCCCTCCGACCTCCGGCCGTGCCTCATCCTCCGCGATGGTGACCAGCACGTCGGCCTGGAAGTCTGCCTGGCTCTCCCAGATGCGCTTGATCACCGATGCGTTGGTGATCCGCAGGCCCGTCTTCGCCTCCACCCGGTCGAAGACCCTCTTGAAGGTGAGATTGCTCGAGCCCGCCTCGATCCCTTCGGCGAACAGGATCTCACGTCCTTCTTCGAGGAGCGACGTGCGCAACTCTTCCCGACTTCGCCTCATCGGCTGTGATGTGGTCATCGCTAGGTTCTCCGAACTGCAGAAACTATGCCGATTTGATCCGCGCCAGTCAAGCGCCGGTGCTGGCCCGGGCCGTCAAGGACGGGTGGCCACACGGATGCTGGTCGTCCCGACGGGCGGCCGCCACACCAGGGCGGTGATGCCGTTGGCGTCGACCAGGGTGTGGGCGCCGAGGTGATCACGCACGAAGGCGATCGCCCCGATGTCGTCGGCCGCCCTGACGTCGGGGATCAGGTTCTCGGCCGCGGGATCGAACACGAACACCACCTCCCGGTTCTGCACCGGAAATGACCGGTTGGGATAGAACCAGTAGCAGTAAGGGCGGGAGCAGAACCTGCCCATGATGCTGATGGTGCTGATCACCTCGGCATCAGCCGGTGCGAGGGCCAGGACCCTCCGGATCTGGGTCGCCTGGGCCTCGCCGATCTGGGAGATCCCGGAGCGGACGTTGGCGGGAGCCAGCCCCACGCCGTAGGACAGGGCCTGCACCGTCACCACGAGCGCCACGGCGATCGCAGGGATCCAGCCGTAGAGAAACCGTTGGGCCATCCACACAAGCACCATGACCGTTCCGAGCAGGACGAACGGGTAGACAACGGCATTCTGGAACGCCTGATTGATCAGGGCGGTATTGGCGCTCAGGGCATTGGTGGCCATCACCACCACGGGGACTCCGAATCCCCAGGCGGAGGCCAGTCCGACCACACCGGCCTGTTTGACCAGGACGTACATGCTGGTCAGCCGCTCGTGGAGCTGGCCGATGACCCGGGTGGGATGGAGGAGCAGTCCGGAGGCCAGGATGGCGATGCCGGTGGGACCGGACAGCGTCCGCCGGCCGACCAGGTGGGCGTAGGCGGTGATGCCCGAACCGGAGCTGGCGCCGAGGACCGAGACAAGTGTCAACCAGCCGATGGCGACGGCGACCACCAGGGCCCCCTGGCGCCGGGTCTCTCGACCAGCCAGCAGTGCCGAGATGCCCAGCCCGACCAGCGTGATGGCAGCGAAGGTGCCGCACGTCAGCGCCATCACCACCCAGATCCATGCCCGCCGGTGTCGGCCCGACCACAGGTCACGCCCGGCCAATAGGACGAACACGGTGGACAGGGGCTCCATGTGGAAGTCGAAGAAGAGGATCTGGTAGGCGCCCGGACTGGCCACCAGCACCGCGAGCACCACCGATGCCACTCCGGCAGCGGGCCACCACGGCACCGAGCGCTGCTCCAGGTAGTCCACGATCCAGAGGAAGACCACGAAACCGCTGGCGGCCACGGCCAGGTCCTGGATCCACAGCAGGACCACCGGCTCCGGATACACCAGATGGACGAGGGCCAACGGCCAGACGATCAGCTCGAAGTCGCTCTTGATGAACGGGAAGTGGTAGATGGTGTCGTACGGATTCAGGTGGCCCTGGCCGATGAGGGTCCAGGCCTGGTTGTAGGTGGCGAAGTCCTCACCCAGAATGTCGTGGTGGTAGATGGTCGTGGAGTAGACGAACAAGCCGATACACCAGAGCCCCATGACCACGGCACCGGCCACCCGCAGCCGCTTCCATCGTCGATCGGGTCGCCCGGGATCGCCGTCGGTCGGCGGAAGAGAGCCCGCCACCGCGTCCTGACGGGCCGAGACTGCGGTGTCGTCAGCCACTGTCACGATCCGGTCCGCGCCCACGGTTCCTTCGTCGCCGGTCCGTTCCGGGGAGTCGCCCTGGCCGCCGACCGATCCCCCATGAGACGGGGCTCTCCGGACCCGTCACAACCACTGGACCCCAAGGCGCCGACCGCTTCAGTCATCCGACCCTCCGGAATCCGATTTTTGCCCACCTTATTGTCCACCCCCGGTCCCGGAGGGACGGTTAGAGACGCCGGACCGGTATCCGAATTCGGTTTCCGGAACTCAGAGGAGTACCCCGTGGGCATGACGACCTCATTTGTAGGGCACGGGCATGGGAATTCTGGCCGACCGTGTCCGTCAAACCGGAGGAAGCCCAGAGGTACCGCCCTCGGTTGTCCGCGAAACGACAAGCGGTGAAGGCGAACACCATGCAACCTTGGCCACGCCTCTGAGAACCCCTTGCACCCTACAAACCGCGGAGCTCGTCGAGTGCCTCGTGCAACGCAACGATGATCAGCCAGGGGTCGGGGACACTCGCCGGGGAACCGAGCACCGAGACACCCAGGGCCTTCTCGTAGCTCCACGCGGTGATATT
>Ga0182030_10020433_pt1 | contig 12495 bp, 15 predicted proteins | sample 812S3MmetaG_FD_121299 | JGI IMG/M metagenome (GOLD analysis project Ga0182030, IMG submission 121299) | Permafrost microbial communities from Stordalen Mire, Sweden - 812S3M metaG (Illumina Assembly) | ecosystem: Environmental > Terrestrial > Soil > Wetlands > Permafrost | place: Sweden... | reverse complement strand
GGATGGCGGGGCCATTGAAGTATGGGGCAACGGGCAGCAAACCCGCTCGTTTTTATATATTGATGATTGCCTGGAAGGCATCAGCCGCTTGATGGAAAGCGATTTTGAAGGGCCGGTAAATATTGGCTCGGAGGAAATGATAAGTATTAACGATTTTGCGCGGATGGTTTTCCGCATAGCCGGTAAAAAGCCGCTGATTAAAAACATACCCGGCCCCACCGGCGTAAACGGCAGAAACAGCGATAACAGGCTGATACAGGAAAAACTGCGATGGGCGCCATCTTTTCCTTTGGAAAAAGGCATGGAGCTTACCTATAAGTGGATTGAGGGGCAGGAAAAAATTGGGTTAAAGGCTATAAAATGACACTGGATAAAATCAGGACATTTTGCGTAAAATAATTATACAAATTGTAGAATTGTCGGTATCTTTATAACAACAAAGTTGCATGAAGGTAAAGCTTATAAAATGGACAGATAAAAAAGTAGCGGTTGCAAGGATAATCAAAACTGGCAATAATCTGCTTCCTTCAGTAGTTGATGGATGGCGCTTTAACTTTAAAAAGCATGCTAAAAAGGCCGCTTTTGAATCTTATATCTTGATTTGTGAAGCAACGCCTGAAACAATTGAAGGTGCATTGATTTTTAAAATGAAAGAGGAAGTAGAACCGTACATGGCGTATGTTGAAATAGCACCGCATAACAAAGGGAAGAACAGGAAATTTGAAAACGCAGCAGGCTGCTTAATAGCATTTGCCTGCAGGTTAAGTTTTATATATGGAAAAGAGTATTATAAAGGTTGGCTTGCATTTGATGTAATGGAAAGAAATAAGGAAGATGAGGTTAAATTAATGGCACTATACTGTAAAAAATATGGGGCACTAAAATTTGGCGAAACTACAATGGTTATTTCTCCTGAAGCAGGCGAAGCTTTGATTGCTAAATATTTAAATTGATTAAAATGAAAAACAGTAAAGAAATTCAACCAAAAGACCTTTGGAATAAAGGGAATAAGGAAGACTTAAAGAACTTTATTCTTTCACATTCAAAGAATCAATCCAGAGAGAGGATGCTAAGAAATGATTTGCTTGCAATAAAGTATCAAATAGAGGATTACATTGAAAGTGACAACAACGGCGTCAGAATGAATATATTGGATTTCATTAAAATGTATCTCAGAACCTTTAATGTCACACAAAAAAGATTGGCCAATTTATTTGAGATGAAAGACAGCAATTTGCACAAATATTTAATTGGCGAAAGAAAACTAAATCCCAGCCTTGTTTTAAAATTAAGCTCATTTTCTAACACTTCGCCGGAACATTGGTTGAGAATTCAGGTAAAAAATGAATTGATGGAAATTACCAAAGAGAGCGGAAATCCGGAGAAATACAATAAGTATGACTATCGGAACTTATTGGTAACTTCTGAAGATTAAGATTATTTGACTATCAGGATATAGGAACCCTGTAAGTATAAATTTCACTTTAAGCTTTTCAACCACCTTAAAAATAAAATAGATGTCATTGCGAAGGTAATTCCCGTAAAAAATAAAAAAATATTATCTGTGGCAATCTTCCGTTGCGTCTTTAGCCGGCAAATTATCCATGAAAGACACAACGGAAGATTGCCACAGCCTTTTCTCTCTTATTTTTTTACTGGAAAAGGCTTCGCAATGACATCTGTTTTATTTTAAATCGGGGTTGCCTTCATAATACCTGTTAGGTTCCTACATCCGATAGTCAGGTAAGATTATTTCCGGGAGTTAAGTCAATTTTCCTATTTCCATGCAGGCTAAACTAACTTGCTTAAATAAAAATGCCCCGGATAAAACCAGGGCATTTTGCGGACCGGACGGGGCTACAGGATATTATCTCTCAATTGCCAACGGTTATAGCCCCTTCCGCCCCTACCTGTAAACATGTCATAGGGCTCTTCGCAATTTGGAATAGTGCCGCTAAAGAGAGGCTTAAAGTATCCGACACCCTAACCGACACCTCCTTAAAAAACCTTTCAAAACACCTTTTTCGGAAAGTTTTTCCTGAAAGTGAACAGTCGCACAGTTTTAGCTATCCTCATTCAAAAGGAAATCAGTGAATACGAACTACAATTTAAAACATTGCAATAGCAAATTCGAGACCCCTATTAATTTAGTAATAAGGTGGAACAATCAAAAGCTAGTTTACTCGACGCAGGAAAAGATATATGCGGATTATTTTGAGGCCGACAAAACGAAAAAGCTTTGGCAAAGAGCCAAGTATTCCTACCCAGGTTACTCCGAACTTAACGCCCGTTTAGATTTCATCGAATCGGAGGCGAAAACTGCTTTCCGAAGGTTCTTAAACGACAACAAGCGGAGCCCTACGCCAACAGAGTTACGTGCAATCCTCGACGTCAAAATCAGAAATGGTGTTGACAGGTTTAAACCAACCCTGTTTCAGTTTATCAAAACCTATATCGAAGAAGCAGAGAAAAACAAGATTAACGCTGATACTGGTAAAAAGATTGCCAAGGGAACCATTCAAGTTTACAATCGCACATTTGAAATGCTCAAAGAGTTCGAAGGCCATTGGGGTAAGAGGATAGACTTTGATAGCATTGACCTTGATTTTTACGAAGATTGGATTAGATACCTTTCCATACACCTGAATCTTGCCAGCAATACCGTGGGCAAATACACCAAATTTTTGAAGCTTTTTATGCGAGAAGCTACGGAACGTGGCATCAACACCAATCTAAAATTTAAAAGCTCAAAATTTAAAGTGTTAAGCGAAATAGTTTATAAAATCTATCTCACAGAGCAAGAGCTTTATGAGTTATACAACCTTGACTTGTCAAAAAGCCGGAGGCTAGAACATGTCCGAGACTTATTCATCGTTGGATGTTGGACGGGGTTGAGGTTCAATGATTTAGTGAATATTTGCCCTGAGAATATTTCGGGGGATAAGATTTCCATAAAGACTCAAAAAACAGGTGAAGTTGTTGTTCTGCCTTTACACCAAATGGTAAGAGCCATAATGAAAAAATACAGCCACTTACCTAATTCACTCCCGCCAGCAACTTGTAATGTGCTGATGAATCGTTATTTGAAGAAAATAGCTGAAAAGGTACCGAAGCTAAAGGAAATGTCCGTCTCTAGCATCACGCGCGGTGGAATGTTGGTTACAACTGCTAAGCAAAAATGGGAATGCGTTACTGTACATACAGCCCGCCGGAGCTTCGCCACAAATTTATACTTGGATGGAGTAAGCTCTTTGACCATAATGAAAATGACCGGGCACAAATCAGAAAAAGTTTTCATATCATACGTAAAAGCTACCGCCGAAGAAAACGCAAATCTTTTACAGAAACATTGGGATAAGAAGGAAGCAATAGCACTGCAAGGAGCAGCCCAACCGGTCAGTGAAGCACTTCCCCAACCAACAACACCAACTCAGTGATGGACAATATAAAAGCACATAATTCTAAAGGTATTCGCAAACTGAAAGTTTATCCGAAGTTCCGCATGGCCGGAACACTACCGAAAGTGGTTCCAGAAATCAGGCTCTGCGGCAAATGGCTGCTTAGGCTGGGTTTCAAAGCTGGACAAACAATAATCGTGCAGTTAGAAACAAACAGGATAACAATAATATTAGATGAAGGGAGCCAAGATTAAATACGACCTACTCTTTTTCAAAAATGAAGAAGTCCTGGATCTCGCATTTGAGAATAACAGCGATCTTTGCCAAAGTCAATGCCGTAGCGTTGATTTCTCCCCTTTCTATATTACCGACTTGATTATCGCCGATACCGGCCTCTACCGCAAGGTTATCCTGAGATATTCCGACCTTCAATCTCAAAAGACGAAGCCTTTTACCCAACCTGCGTCTAAACCTATCTTGCTCTTTCGGGGACATGGTTCAAAACTCCAATTATGTGCTGTACCAGACAGCCCTATATATAGGGTGATGTTGTTTCTTTTTCTATCTTTCGGGATGGAAACAATTATCGTTCTGGGCTGGGACGTGGGTGGTTATACCGGAGGAAAAAATGCTTTTGCCTTAGCAACTGTTAGGGGCTCAGAGACAAAACTTAGAATATGCACTGGGGAAGTTGAACTTAGCAATAAGGATGGCCTTTATAAGTTTCCTGATAACCTGTTTTTGCCTGAGGATAACTTTGTAGTTGCCATTGATGCGCCTTTTGGCTTTCCATGCGCTCTATTAGATTTTATTAATAACGAGGCCGATACGAGCGGCTACTTTGAAAGGGATATTGAAAACGTTTACGTATTCCGACAGACTGACCGTGAAGTTGAAAGCATTACAGGGAAAAAGCCCCTATCTCCTATTTTTGATAAGCTTGGTAGAAACACATTCAGAGCTATCCGCCAACTAAGAAAGTGGAAGCAAGACCGTCCCGATCTTATAGTTATACCGTGGGATAATGAACCCGGTGGAAACCTCACTGCCATTGAAGTTTATCCAGGGATATTAGCTGGAACCACCAGTTTTTATAAGCAATTCAAAAATCGGTATGGGGCTGCCCTTAACGATGCAACCGGGTTCAATGCTACGGCAACCAGCACTCTCTTTTCTTCCTTTGAAAAAATTTATGGCAGTAGAATTCCTAAAAAGGACATTCATTATAATGATGAAGTGGACGCTGCTGTTTGCGCTTTAATGGGCGTCGAGTTTGCAAAAAACAAATCAAACCTTTCACATATTCCTTCTTCATCAAAAGGGGGGGGCTTAATTTATATACCCTCATTTAAAACCCAATAATCTGACATGAAAACTACCTTCCGCTTCGCCATTATTAGCCTCCTCGTTCATCTGATGATTTTTGCAACCGGCCAAACCCCTCAAACACTAAATTACCAAGCCGTTGCCCGGAACGCATCCGGCTCGCCTTTGCCGAACCAACACATCAGCGCTCGCTTTTCCGTCCATGATGTTTCGCTTTCGGGGGCTATCGTTTATCAGGAAACAGATACTGCTACAACCAATCAGTTCGGCCTGTTTACAACGCTGATTGGCAGCGGCACTGTAACGGCGGGAACATTTGCAGGCATTCCCTGGGCCACTAGTAACAAGTACCTTGAGGTGGAGTTAGACCCTGCCGGTGGAAACAGTTACAGCAGTATGGGAACCACCCAACTCGTGAGCGTCCCCTACGCCTTGTATGCACAAACAGCGGGGAATAGCGGCAGTGGCGCAACCGGGGCAACCGGGCCAATTGGATTGCAGGGTATTCAGGGTAACATCGGAGCCACCGGGGCAACTGGCCTACAAGGTACGCAAGGTAATACTGGCAACACCGGGCTGACCGGTGCGACCGGCCCTTCTTCCGGCGGCTGGGGGCTTACCGGTAACACCGGAATTTCTACCGCCGTTAACTTTATTGGTACCATTAACAATGCCGACTTAAAATTTGAGGTGAACAACCAGTTTTCCGGTTTGATTGATGTGGCAAATAACCAAACGTTTTTTGGTTACTTGGCCGGGGTTAACACAACTGGGACATATAACACCGCTTTTGGTGATTCGGCACTTTTTACCAATACGAACACCATTCGTAATGTAGCATTTGGCGACAATGCTTTACACTACAATACAGGCGGCGCTAACACAGCCATAGGCCACTATTCGCTTTACCACAACACAACCGGCAACTATAATACCGCCGATGGAGATTACGCGCTTTTTTTCAACACCACCGGAATTGAAAATACCGCCAATGGCGAGGATGCGCTGAGCCGCAACACCACCGGAAATTATAATACTGCCAATGGCATGACTGCGCTTCTCTATAACTATAGTGGCAGCGGTAACACCGCTGATGGTCAAGGTGCGCTCAGCAATAACAATGGCAGTTGGAATACCGTCAGTGGAGCGGACGCTCTTCCCAATTTAAACACTGGTAATTATAACACTGCCGTTGGAGCCTCGACCGACGTGGCGCAATCCAATTTCAGCAACGTTATTGCCATTGGTTATGGAGCTTATGCACCGGATAGCAACCTTATCGTACTAGGCAACAACGTAATAACGGCGCTGAAATGCAACACCCAAACCATTACCGCACTAAGCGACATACGCTTTAAGAAAAACATAAGCGATGAAACTCACGGGCTCGACTTTATAACACAGCTAAAGCCCATTACCTACAACCTGGACGTGAGAAAGTTAAACAGTTTTACATACGGCAGCAAAGCAGATACCTTGTTTAACGGCGAGTTTTGGGATAACAGCATTGCGCACAAAGAGCATATCATGTATAGTGGCTTTAGCGCACAACAGGTAGAGGAAGTAGCGAAAAATACTGGCTATGATTTTTGCGGATTGGTTAAACCGGCCAACGAGCATGATACCTATGGGTTAAGCTACAGTGATTTTGTTGTACCTTTGGTAAAAGCAACTCAGGAACTCAAAACTATGGTAGATGAATTGAGCATAAAGTACGCGGAACAGCAAAGGATTAACGAAGAATTAAGGCAGGAGATAGAGCAGCTAAAGCACAAGTGAAAGCAAACGATAAACAAGGCTTAGATATTGAGGATTCGATAAGCCGCTTGAATTTACTTTGGGCAGAACTACTCCGTGTTTACGCAATAAAAGAGAAGCTACCCTTGGCTGGCCTAGACCAACCGTACCATCCTCTCAATTACGATTGGGTGCTCCAAAGGGTAGAAATAAGGAACCATTATAATCAGTGGAAAGGCAAGATGACCGATGAAAACATTGCGGCATTCCGCGTCATTCGTGCAGAAATAATCGGATTAAACCAAAAGGTGAGTTCCGTTATTTCGAGGTTGTGCATTGATGGGGTTACGATTATTTCCATTGACAGTTTTACCCTAGAGGATTTGCTGCTTTTCAGTGAAGATACCAAAAGCCTTGCGCCAAAGCTGGAAGAAATCAAAGCGCAAAAGGCCCGGTTTCTTGAACAAAAAAATTACGGTAGGGCTTGCTACTACCGGGGTGAGGAAAAGGCAATACTTGAGGTGGTAGCGAAGCGATTCGAAAAGGATTACCCCGGCTTATACTTCAAGGCCAGTTGGTATAAAGACGGGGAGATTGTTTTTAAGCCAAGTGGAAACTGGGAAATGAGGGTCTTGATTGAAAGAATATCCAGAAGCGCCTACAAATACAATTAGCAATGCAGATTAAAAAACGCAGAGGGCTTTGGCCCCCTGCGCGTTTCGTTCTTAGGTTTTGGAGGACTATTTGTTATCCCTTCCGCCACCTGATGGATTGCTTGTTGTACTTGGCCAACCTGCTGTTCCTTTTGTCTTTGACATGGCTGTGAAATTTATGTTAGCGCCTACTCTTTGTGCTTTTCGGCAAATCGCACCCTGCGTTTTACGTGGACGTTGGGTTTAACCAAATAGTTAAATGATAACTTTTTAAGTAAAGAACTATTTCTTTACCTCAACTTTGGGCGGCGTATACGTTGGGTTCAACGTTTTACCTTTGTCTCCCATCGCTTTGTCGTAAGTGATGTTCGTACCCTTTGTTCCGTGGTTGGGATTTTTAATGTCGGCATTGTGGTTTGGTTTTGACATACATTTGATTTTAGATGGTTAATTAAAAATTTAGGGCAAAGGTAGAGGCGGGTATTTAAATGCCCCTTTGGTTCGAAATTCAAAAGGGGATAAAATTAATTACCATCTAAAGTGTTGATTATCAAGTCATTTGTAAAATATTATTTTTATTTTAGTTGCTTTATAAGAAAACAAGGAATTATAAGGGGATTAAAAAAATGATTATAACTACTTGAATAATAATTCTATACAAATGAGTAAAAAAATGAAAAACGGAAATACGCTGTCAAAAAATATACTTGATTTGATGACAAAATTGGGTAAGAAGCACCTTCTTACCGCTTTAAGGGATGACCTGGATAAAACCGAGCGAGGCAAAGGCGCTTCAAAAAAAATGTTTGATGTATTTTATAATCTGGTGCAGGAGAAAAGACCGGTTGAGCGAATAGATGATAAAGAGGTTATGGACGCGTTGGGTGGGGTTACGGATAGCTTCAATGACCTTAAACAGGATTTTTATTTAAGAGTTATTGATTTTGTTACCCGAACCGTTGAGCAGAAAGAGGAAGATTGGCACAAGAAGTGCTTAAAAATTTTGAAGGACGTCGATGCCCTGTGGGAACTTGGATTTACAGAACACGCAGAGTTGAGGTTTTTACAAATACATGAAGTATTTAAGAGAGAAACTGATGGACGCGGCAAAAAACTCGAACATAACTACGTCCTAAGTAAGATATATTATTATGCGTACCTGTTTAATTATTTCGGGGCCTATTCAAAACAACATCAGGCCCACAAGGATTTTATTGCGCGAGAAGACATGCAACTTATAAGTGATATTGAGAAATGGCCCGTATACTATCATAGTGATAGGAGAGATGACCCAGATACCAAGAAGTGGAATCTTGAGCAGGCATCGGTTAGGTTTTATTTTGTTCTTTTTTCCCTTTCAAAACAGCGGAAAGATAGCCAGGAGGCGCTATCGTTTTTACGCGAAGTGATGAGCAACTACAACACAACCCTGTTCAGATTATCGTATAACCGAAGTGAAGGTAGTAAGATGGTCAATTCATTTATGGCGGTCGATAATCAAGAAGTACCATATGAATTGAACTATGCTATTAACTTTTATTTGAAAGCGGAAGAGTTCTTTTTGCATTTGCAAAACGGCGATGAGTGGAGTGCTAACACAGCCCTAAATCGGCTCTACGCTGACATGAATAAGGCAGTAAAGAAATCAAGAACGCCTATGGTTGGGTTAATCTATTACCTACAAACCAATCTCGAGAAAATGCGGTATTCCTACATTAAGAATTTTAATGATTTTGAAAAGTTGGTCGATGACCTATCCGAAAATGTTTTGTTTACAAAAAAAGAAATTGAATCCTTGCCGGTTAGAATGGAATTGAATCAACTTATTTACGATTATGTTACAGGAGCAGGAGAAATCGAATACGATATTATAGCCGCTAACATTGAATCCATAGAAAAGCGTACTAAAGGAATCGAATCTATCAATTACGAACTGGAGTTGCTGAAACTTTTTGCCCGGATTGACAATCCTACGCCCGGTATGGATATTGACCAAAGAGTAGACGCGATTAACTATGCGGCCAAAGGATTGAAGAAGGGGAAGGGCAAGTTTATGGAACTCTTTTTAAGCGAGGTGCAGGACATTCAACATACGCATAGGCAAAAACAGAGGGATGGAATGGCGGGGTTACATAGGGAGCTATCTAAAATTGCTGAGTTGCGTAATCCTTTGCACAATCTCATTTTATTTTGGATGGGGCAATTTACAGATACTTCAACGCCATAGGTTTCATTTAATAATCCAGTAGCTAAAATAACGAAAAGAAAACCCTCATATTCCTTGCTTAAACCAACTGCGAAAATTTAAAACTTGCGAAACTTGGCTATGTGTATTACAACTTTTGTTTGACAAAGTCGAAGGTTTTATATTCAATATTAAGTGATATACAAACTGTTTGCTCACCCGGTTTACCAGTTGCCTTACCTCATGGTTGCTAACCGGTACTCGTCAAGGTATTAACTTTCACGCGTAAAGATGGTACCTTGTTTTGCATCTGGGAAAACAGGTCGATTGTTTGGAACGAAAATAGCGTTTGTCGAATTCTCGATCTTTCGCTACAAACTCCGGCTATTACCACTTAGCTTTTACTGCGTTCCGCCGGTAGGGATGTTCATAGTTGCGTTTCATGCTTCTTACTTGCAAGGGATTCCACCAAATGCTAATTCGGTGTTCCATTAAGCATTTTATATCCGGCAATGGCTAACGATTATTGAGACTGAGTTTGATTTAAAAATATTATCCATATATAGAATGCAATCTTCCATATACATAATATTTCTTATTCGAAAGAATTAAAGACAATGTTAAGATGTGTTAACAAACAGAAAAAATAACACATTGTAATAATTGATTATATTTCAACGTTTTTCTGATAGCATATCTTATAGAGGAACTAGGCCCTTAATAGCGTCATCTGTGCTCCCAAAAATTAGTATATTATGCTATCTGTTGAGTTATTTTTTTAGGTGCAAATAATTCGTAACATTAAAATAGAGACTAATATTTGCGAGCGCGTCCTACATCATTGAAACACGCATTTACTCCTCAATCGCCTCAGCCCTTTTCCTACCTATATTATTCTACTAATCTTTGCATCGCGCAATTAAAATCACTGCAAGCAATAATAAACCATTTATTAAACTTAAAAAAAAAGATATGGACGAAAAAGAATTATTAGGTAGCTCACTGGTAGCAGTATGTGAGTGTTGTTGTGCAGAAATTCACTACGCAGACCCCTACACAACTTTAACAAGGCGTGTAGAGAAACGTATGCCTTCGCCAGATAAGGACGAAGATGAGGTACATGTATTTGATTACCGCAACTTCTGGCTTTGCTCCGTTTGCGGCCCACATTTGACCGAATCAAACGTGGAGGATTTTATTATGGAGGCATCGCAATTAGGGCCAGAGTACACATATGCGGATGACCCGCTTGGTCAGTAGTTCATTTGCACCGGTAATACACTTCCGCGTTACCGGTGCTTTTTTAAACATTAACAGAGATGGAAAAGCAGTTAAAAGACTTATTAAGAAGGGTTTTTATAGCGGTAATTGAGTTCTGTATAGAAATAAAACTCGAACCATCGCTTTAACACCAAGCAGATTTACTGAGCGCTTTAAATATTTCACATCTAAAAATCAAAGATCATGGTCGAAAAAAATGTAACCCACAAATGCTGCTGCTGTTTAAGGGAATTTGAATATGATGAGCAATATAATTCGCTTACCAATTTCTTTGAAAAGCTTTGCAAGAGAATAGATGATTTTGATCGAGCTAGACGGAGAAACTATTATAAGGAACTTTGCAAGATGAGGGACGAATTTTTGAGTGATAAACCTAAGAACCTTTACCACTTTTATTATCCACTGCCGCCGTCAAATGAAGATGACGATTCAGGCACCTCAAAACGTGAGCATTCCATAGAGGATGAGATTATACCCGAAGTCCATTTTTGCTATGAACACTTTGTCCAATGGCACGAACTACATAAGAGGTATCGGGTATACTTATCTGCAGCGAAATATGACCCTAATGAGTTCCCCTTGGATCGACTACTAATTGAATTTTATAAGACCATATAGGTCAGCTAACGGGAGTTTAATCAAATGAAGTAAAATATTAAAGAACACTTAAAACAAGAAACAATGGAAAAATGTGCAAAGTGCAAGGATAAAATCAATTTGGACGGAGATTACTACGCGATAAACAATACGCCGATACAACGGTTCCTTAGTCCAGCAGATGGGGACGAACAATTTCTATGCGTAGAATGCTGGAAGGAATTTGAGTCTCAAACCCCAAAATGTGTTCTTTATGAAATGATGGTTTACGGGCCATATGAGTTTGTCAAAAGAGAAAGGGAAAGGGAAATTGAAAACTTGGGAAAAGTTAAGGACCAGGACGGTTAAACACTGACCACTGGAAGTTATTATGGATTGTTCCCTTTTCTTAAATAATTGAAATTATCCCCACGCAGAACAACAATTATTAAAACATCAAAAAACTATATGAAAGCGAACAAGAGTTTAGAACACGTGCGAGGTAAAGATATAAGTGAACGCTGTGGGTGCTGCGGTGAACTTATCCAATATGAAACACGATATGGTGTTTTTAATCGGCTCATTGAACGGCGCAAGTATAAGTCGCAGAACGAGGATAAGGTGGAGGTTTTCGAAGAGGTGCGGCTGCGGCTCTGTGAAGAATGTTTAACCCCTCTCACCGGGGACAAGTTTGAGGAGTTTGTTCGCAATGCTAAAAAACTGCAACCAATGAGAACTTATGTTGATGACCTTCCTTTCTGAATTCTGATACAGGGGAATTAGCGCCCTCTTTTCCCAAATAGAAAATTGACTTTTAAAAAGAAACAATCCACAAATATCATGATCCTAACACCAATATCAAAAGAGCAACTAATCGCCCTACTCGATGAGAGAATAGACCTGGGATTTAAAAGGTATATGCATGTTTCGCCTCAACGAGAGGATGATAGTTTGCTTACAGTTAAGGAAACAGCGGCGGCCCTTGGCCTCTGTACTGTTACACTCAGGAAGTACTCGCGTCTGAAAATTATCCCTTCTTACTCTGTTCCCGGTACCAGATTGGTCCGTTTTAAAAAACAGGAAGTGATCGATGCACTTAAAACGATTAAGTCAGTTAAACACTCAAGAAACCAGATATAAACAGCCTACCTGTTAAACTAACCAAAAATGATTACATATGAAATCAAATACAGATGAAACTATTACCGAAACCAACACGGTGCCGTTGGGTTTGGGTGAAATTACACCTAAAGAAGCAATTGACCACATAAACGAACATTTGGATTCAGGCGAACAGCATGACGCTGAGGTGAGAAATATCTTTCCGATTGACTGCTTT
>Ga0182030_10020432_pt1 | contig 12495 bp, 11 predicted proteins | sample 812S3MmetaG_FD_121299 | JGI IMG/M metagenome (GOLD analysis project Ga0182030, IMG submission 121299) | Permafrost microbial communities from Stordalen Mire, Sweden - 812S3M metaG (Illumina Assembly) | ecosystem: Environmental > Terrestrial > Soil > Wetlands > Permafrost | place: Sweden... | reverse complement strand
TTACCGTGCATGATATTCCATACTCGCTTAAATACCGGTTGGAAGATTCCCGCACAGGGTTAAAGCTTACCGCAGGCGTTAATGGTATGTATGAATTCGGGGCAAATGCGCCTGAACCGCCGGCACCGTATATCCGCTATTCTGAAATACCTAATTATACAGATTTTGACCTGGGTGGGTTTGCCATTCTGCAATGGGATTATAAAAACCTGACCATCAGCGGCGGTGTGCGTTATGATATGCGTGATATTACCGGCCAATCCATGTATCTGCTTAATTATGCTACGCCCGAACAGCAAATAGTACCGGCAGGCACACCGGGGGCCTATACCCAGTATACGGCATTTCACGACATATATACTGCGCCCTCAGGCAGCATAGGGGCATCGTATCAGTTACCTAAAAACAACTATATAAAGCTTAACCTGGCACGTAGTTACCGGGCACCTTCGGTACAGGAATTAAACTCTAATGCGCTGAACGCCGGCTCCAACGCTTACATCATAGGCAACACCCACCTTAAAGCCGAACAGGGCTACGAAGCAGACCTGGGCTACGGATATAATGGCAAAGACGTAAATTTTGAAGCAGACGGGTTTATAAACTATATAGATAATTTTATTTTTCAGAACCGGCTTGCCAGTAAATTTGGAGGAGACTCAATTGAGCAGGGGTTTCCGGTATTTCAGTATTTAGCTAATACCGCCATTATTGAAGGGGTTACAGGTTATTTTAATATCCATCCGGCTGTTACAAAATGGCTTGAAATAGATAACGGGTTTACCTATATCTATTCTTATCTTCCTCATCAAACTGATTCAACACAACATGTGCCATTGACACCAGCACCACGTTTAACTTCACAGGTTAAATTCAGGATACCTACCGGGCACACTTGTCTAAGCGGATTGTATGTAGAGTTTGGATTAGAGCATGACTGGGCGCAGAATAATATTTACAGCGAAATGTATACAGAGTTGCCCTCCGAAGCTTATACCCTGTATAACGCAGGAATAGGAACCAATTTTGTGAATAAGAAAAATGGCCGTGTAATATGCTCGCTGTTTATTAATTGCACCAACCTTACCAACCTGGCTTATGCCAGCCACCTGAGCCATAACGCATACTTTTTGGCCTATAACGCCACGCCTGCTGTTGTTACCCAACAAAGCATGGGTATTTATAACATGGGCCGCAACGTGGGCTTTAAACTCCTTTTCCCTATTGGCGGGCATAAAGTTTCTGATATGGAGAAAGGGATGGGGGAATACAAGTAAAACGAGCGCAGTACAAATTGCAAGTAGCGTGCCCCGCGCAAAGCCGCAGGTCAGGCTATCCGTGGAATTTATCCCCCTGTAGCGTGTATCTTGAGCGAAGCGTCTCGCTTCGCTCAGCTATGTTTCTAGCGTCACGCTAGTGCATTTTCCTTCTCCGCAGAGTCTCCCCTTTCCGGCTTTGCGGAATGGGGGACTCTGCGTTTATGCGGTCTGCCCTCAAGCCGGGTCCCCACCCAATAACGCGCGTTTTATTTTCTTCTAATTACTAAACACATACCGCAAAATATTCGCACCCATCTTCAACGCCTTTTCACGGGTTTCGTTGGGGTCTTTGTGTACGTCCTGGTCTTCCCAGCCATCGCCGAGGTCAGTTTCGTAAGTATATAGTGCTACCAGGCGGCCTTCATGAAATAAACCAAAGGCCTGCGGGGCCTTGCCATCGTGTTCATGTATCTTGGGTAGCCCATTAGGAAAATCGAATTTTTGATGGAAGATAGGATGCGAAAAAGGAAGCTCAACCAACTTACTGCCGGGGAATATCTTTTCAAGCTGCGGACGGATGTAGGGGTCCATACCATAATTATCATCGGCATGTAAAAAGCCTCCGCCCGATAAATAGGTACGCAGGTTTTCTAATTCCTGGTCGTTAAAAACTACGTTACCGTGACCGGTCATATGAACAAAGGGGTAGTTGAATAATTCGGGGCTGCCTACTTCAACAGTAGGTATATCCGTTTCAATATTCATACCCTGGTTTTGATTGCAGTATTTTGCCAGGTTGGGCAACGAGGTTGGGTTTGCATACCAGTCGCCCCCGCCATTGTATTTAAGCAGTGCAATTTTAAGCGGCTTATCGTTGGATGTGAACGAAAGCATTGCACACGCCATCAAGAATAAAAAAATCATTTTCCTTACCATGCTGCTAATTTACTCCTCGTTCGCCAGATTAAAAACTGTGGTGGCATATATGCCTGCGGTCTCTAACCTTAACCTGCTTTTACCTAACGAAACAGTTTCGAAATCATTTTGTTCGGCCAGTAACACTTCTTCGCGGGTAAAATCCCCCTCGGGGCCAATCATAATTACTGCACTAAAGCCCCCATGGTAAGCATCCTTTAAATGGATAGATTTTTCATCGCAGTAAGCAATAAATCTTCGGTCCACCTCTTTAACAGACTTTATAAAAGTTTCAACTTTAGTAACAGGGTTTAACTTCGGTATAGTCAGTTTTACACTTTGTTTGCTGGCGCCAAGTAATATTTTTTCTATTCTATCCAAACGGATGTCTTTGCGTTCAGAGTGTTTGCAAATAATGGGGGTAATTTCAGCAACTCCTATCTCAGTAGCTTTTTCAGCAAACCATTCTAACCGCTCAATATTTTTTGATGGGGCAATGGCAATATGCAGGCGGGGTTTGTTTTGCTCTTCAACCTCAACCAGCCGGAATACGTGAATGGCCGTTTGTTTCTTTCCAATTCCTTCAATCCGGGCCTCGAAAAGTTTGCCTTTGCCATCAAAAACATACAACTCGTCATTCTCGCGCTTGCGCAAAACTTTTACCAGATGGGTTGATTCGGTTTCATCCAGTTCGCAATGTTCGTTTAAAGCGGCATTTGGGCAATAGAAAATATTCATGTCCCTTATTTACGGCTTAATGATTTTAAACTCGGTGCGGCGGTTTTGGGCCTGTTCTGCTTGCGTGCAGGGGTTGGTTTTAGAGCAATTGTTAAGCAACTTTTTATCGCCATAACCCACTGCAATAAACCGGCTTTCGCTAATGCCCTTACCGGTTAAGTAATTAAGACAGGCCAGGGCGCGGCGGGCTGATAAAACCATGTTTGTCCTTACACTGCCGGTAGCATCGGTATTAGAACTTATTTCAACCTGCATGCCTGAAGATGCCTGCATCCTTGCTGCAATTCTATCAAGTACTTTTTGGGCGCCGGCATCAAGGCTATAACTGCCCACACCAAAATAAACATTAGGAAGCGGGCCATCGGTGCCGGTTGTAACAGGATTTTCGGTTGCATGGTTGCCGGCTGTTGATTTGTGAGCCGGGATATTTTTTGAAGCGGTAGTGGTATTACCGGCATTCCTGTTACCGGCAACCGGTTCAGCAGCTTTACTGGCCGGTACTTTGTTTTCCGCAGATTTACCCACCGCGGCATTGTTTGCGGTCACTTTTTGCGAATAAATCATCGGTGCATCTTCTTTAAGCACCTGCCCCGATTTTAAGCCAATGGTGGAGATCGGCCTTACAAAACTTTGATACGCACCCTGTGTCCCCTCGCCGTTAACCTTCAGCACATAATCGCGATTGGGCTCCAGATTAAATTTTGCCACTCCATCAACGATAGTACCCTGGGCTACGGTTTGTTGCGTTGCAGCATCAACCACTATAGCCGAGAGGCTTTGCAACTGGTCGTTACCGGGTTCAGATATATTAATATCCAGTTCAATAGTTCCCTGGTGTTTCAGATATATTACCTGGCTCATATCAGGCGAAGCGCTTAGCTGACCAGTATAGGAAGAATAACCAGGTTTATTGACGGCAACAGTTACCATCATTCCCGATTCAAGTTCAAAGCACAACTCTCCATTCGCATTACTGGTGGTATTTTTATGGGTACTGTCGCCGGCGGTTATGGTTACTGCTGCATCAGGTACCGGCAATTGAGTATCGGCATCCAGCAAAGTATCGCAAACAGAATTTGTGTTAAGCGTAAAGTGGTAAATGTCATTTCCGCCCATACCTCCCGGCCGGTTAGAAACAAAATATCCCGAGCGGCCATTGGCATCGGCAATGTAACCAAAATCATTGCGCGAAGAGTTAAGCGGTGCACCGGCATTAAGCACACGGCCCCATGCACTGGCTGTTGGTGTTGCGGCATAAATATCTAACCCGCCTAAACCCATGCGCGAATCGGAAGCAAAATAAAGCGTGCCGTCATCTGCTATAAACGGGTAACCTTCTGTGCCGCTGGTATTAATGCTGCTACCCAGGTTTACCGGTGGCCCCCAGGTATTACCCTGTTTTTCGCTTACATAAATATCCGTTTCACCCAGCCCGCCGGGCATATCGCTGGCAAAAAACAACCGGTTCCCATCTTTCGAAAGTGACGGCTGCATGTAATTATTGTTGTAATTAACGAAGGGCAGAGTAGTAATGTTGAACCATTTTTGTGCAACCGTATCATAATCGGCATGGTAAAGCCCAAGCTTCATTACGCCATCATCACTTTTGTGCTTGTAATTGCTGCGGGTAAATATCATTTCGTGCCCATTGCTGTTAAATGTAGCGGGGCCCTCGTCAAGGTGACTATTTATATCGCCTTTAATCTTCTGCGGCTTTGCCGGGTTCGATGCATTGCCACCGCGTAGAAAATAGAGGTCGTAAGTTCCCTTTTTGCCTAACGAAGGACGGTTGGAAGTAAAACAAAAGGTATATAAACACAGGGTAGGGCCTTCATCGTTTTCAGCAGAGTTTTCGGGAATGTTGGTTACCTGGTAATGCGGGTTGGGTATTACCAAAGACTGAACGTTGGTTGCAAAATTTCTGAACTCATCGTTCAGTGGGTCGTTGGGATGTTCTTCGGCGTATGCCCGGTATTGTATATCGGCTACTTCGTATTTGCCATTCATCCTCAATACCTGCGCATAGTAAAATTTATCAATGGCGCCTGCTTTGGGGCTGCCTGCAAGTATCTGGTAAACAGCTTCAGCGCTCGAATAATCACCTAAGGCCATCAGCGCTTTTGCCAGTTTTTCTTTAGCTGTTATATCGCTAAGGTTATTATCAGCCGCTTTTTTGTAATAAGCGGCAGCCTCGGCATATTCACCCTTTTGCATAAACAAATCACCCTTTTTAATATTGGTGCTTTGAGTAAAAGCTGACAGGCCGATAAACAGGCAACAGGCTGAAAGAATAAATCTGCAATACATTTAATGTTATTTATAAATGAGTAATACCCCGCTAAGTTATAAAGTAATAGCAATTGGCCAGCGTAAAGGGCAGAAAAGGCCAGGGCAATCGGGTCTGGAAAATTTTGGCCTCATTTAAATGGTTAAAACCATTTTTTGCCGGCAATTTACATAGCCCACGATTTAAATCGTGGGCTATGTAAAGGTAAAAACTGGGCAAAACCGTTTCAACGGTTTCCACGACCACCCGATATGCCCGGAAAAAATTTAGACCCGATTGCCCTTCAGAAAAGGCTTAATCCTTTTGCATTGGCAAGAGAAGATTCGTAGTTGGCAGAAATTAAATAAGGCTTACTTTCGAGTATGAATACAACTCAAATATATGATTGGAACGTCTTGTCAAAATCAAATCTATATAAAGAAATTTTTAATGACTGGGAGACGCTCTTGAAGGATAAATCAAAGATTGAAAAGGATTACCATAAATTCATCCAAGATAATCCATATTTTTTCTTTAGCTCTCCTGAAGAAGGTGGCTACTTGGTTATATCCAAATTAGATTTGGGAGATTATATAACCGATTTTGTAGTAGTAAAAGAAGGTTACAGCGATGGGACAATCTATGAGTTGATAGAAATACAAAGCCCACACACTAATTTGTTTACTCAGAAAGGATTTCCTACAGAGGGTTTAAATGAGGCGTTGCAACAAATAAGAGATTGGAAACGCTTCTTAAAAAGCGATAAAGACTTTTTTAGAAAAAATTTCCCGACTACTTCTACAAAAATGATTTCTGAAAGCAAAATTAAATTTTCTATTATTATTGGAAACGAAACAAGTAATAAAGAGGATCTTGAAAAAAGAAGACAGATTTCAGAGGAAGAGGGGGTCAAAATATATTCTTATGATAGGATGACCTTCTTTTTAAAAAACAGGGGCCATTTCTCAGACGTTGCCGATATTTATTCTAGCCAGTTTGAAGATTTGGAATATAGCATCAAAAATCAACTTGCTAATCCTTTTGCAACGTGTATCTCTCATTCAGATTGGAGGAGAATATGCAAAAGGGGAGACTCACATATTTACTATAAATTAGCTCAAGAGATTATTGATATAAGAGAAAATAATGGTTACTTTGAAAAATTCAAATTACTTCATTCTAGTCTTTAGAAGTATTTCATTTGCGCCGGGGCAACAGCTTTTTTTCCCTTAAACCAGGTATCAAAGCTCACCATTACTTCATGCGTACCGGTAGTAAACTTACTGAGGGGGGAAACGGTAAGGTCGTAGCAATACCCTATTTTAATCTGCTTGGTAAGATTTACCGCCAGCGAAAAATCGTACGAATCGTTGAGCCGGTATGACACACCCAGCCAGACCCGGTCAATAAAAACAAACGTGGCATTAAAATCCAGGGTAACCGGGGCATAGTTGGGCACATATTTGAATAAAACGGAAGGCACAAAATGCACCTTTTTACCCAACTCGAAAACATACCCGCCGGTAACAAGCAGATTTTGATATTGCCGGGCAATGCCTGTGGAAGTAGCAAATAAAGCCGATGGGCCATTTAAGCGGTTAGCCAGAATATAAGGGACCGAAACTCCTGCAAAAAATTTATTACTGTAAGCATAAACCCCTGCACCCACATTAGGCAGCCAGCGGTTTTGGTTGTTGCCTTCAAAGCTTGGGTCGTTGGCATCGGTAGTGGCTACACCGTTCAGATTAGCCACGTAATTTTCAAAACCGGCTGAAATACCAAAACTGATGGTAACATCCTTCTTTTTGCCAGCTTTTATCCGGTAGGCAAAATCAGCGCTCACCGAATTGGTTTTGGTAACACCAATCATATCATGCGAGTAAAGGAGGCCCAGTGCCAGTTTATCGTTATTTAAAGGAGAATTAACACCCACTGAAGCGGTTTGGGGTGCGCCGGGCATTTTAACCCACTGGTCGCGGTACATTACGGTGGCGTTAAGGGCCTCGCGGCTGCCTGCATAGGCGGGGTTTAAATACAAACCATTATAAAGATACATGCTGGTTTCGGCATCCTGCTGGGCAAACGACAAAGTTATTATTGAGGTAAAAAAAAGTATGCTCAGTAATATCTTTTTCATCGGGCAACTGGATATTGACAAATATACGATTTTCGATTTAGTGATTTGCACTGCGTTTTTTTAGGTTCATACCAAATTCCCGCAATCCCAACAGCCGCCCCTTCCGTCCCCTAAAGGGGAAACCAAAGCCAAATCCACAGCCTGTCGTTGACGCTGCATTTGGCTGTTTTGCCTTGGTTTCCCCTTTAGGGGACGGAAGGGGCGAGACCGGTGCAAACAAAGAGCGTTTTTGGGTATGTACCTTTTTTTGAACCTTTCGGAAACTGCATATAGCCAATCATCGCAAATCGTTCCTAATACTGTTCCTCGTTATTCGGAAAGTTAGTGCTTTTAACATCATCCACGTATCGCTTAACGGCACTTTGCACTTCGTCAAACAGGTTCAGGTACCTTCTTAAAAACCGGGGTTTAAATTCTTTGGTAATTCCCAGCATATCATGCGATACCAGCACCTGCCCATCTACCCCGCCACCGGCACCTATACCTATTACCGGTATCTGCACTTTTTTTGCTGCCTCAGTTGCCAGGTGCGCAGGTATTTTTTCAAGCACTATGGCAAAGCAGCCAATTTTCTCCAGCAAAATGGCATCTTCTATTAGTTTACGGGCCTCTGTATCTTCTTTGGCCCGCACCGTATAGGTACCAAATTTATATATTGACTGTGGCGTTAAACCCAAATGCCCCATAACAGGTATGCCTGCGGTTAGTATCCGCTCAATAGATTCGCGTATCTCGCTGCCGCCCTCCAGCTTAACAGCGTGGGCGCCCGCTTCTTTCATAATCCGGATGGCCGACTCCAGGGCCAATCTTGAATTCCCCTGGTAGTATCCAAAAGGCAGGTCAACCACCACAAGGGCACGCTCTACACCGCGTACTACTGAGGATGCATGATATATCATTTGCTCTAAAGTAATGGGCAGGGTGGTTTCGTGGCCTGCCATTACATTGCTGGCCGAATCGCCAACTAAAATCACATCCATGCCGGCGCTGTCAATAATTTTGGCCATCGAAAAATCATAGGCCGTTAGCATAGATATTTTAATGCCATTTTGCTTAAACTCCTGTAGGGTGCGGGTGGTAATCCTCTTTATTTCTTTGTGAACAGACATGGTTGGTTAGTTGTGGGCAGCAAAAGTCTGCAATCACTTTTGAATGGCAAAATAAATGTGAGGAAATTCAGGGGACGCTGATTTGTTATGATGATTATGATAGCAGCCTTAATAATATTTACTTGACGATAGTTAAATTATTTTTAACGTGAATTATGGATTAGATTTCTGTCAGGCACTTAATATTACCTGGTTCTCCCATCTCTATCAGGTTACATTGCGCTGTCATGGTGAGCGAAGCCGAACCATTTGTTTCCTGATGGAGAAGGGAGATGCCGAAAGTGTTTCATCCCGCCTTACGGCGGGAGCAGAGGGATGAGGCCGGGAAATGGCCTGTTTCATGTATTTGCACTATAAACAAACACTTTAAACTCAACTGTTCGTTTCATTCTAAAAACTGTTCAATTAAAACTTCTTACCCCTATTATTTTTTGTTTTGCCTCCTGCCACGAATAAGTTTTGCTTTTACCGCTTAATCGGGAGTTACGCCTCTCTTCAAAGGTTTTTATTTCTTCATCGGTAAATTCATAGCTATCATCTTCCTCATTATACTCCCTTGCAATGGCAAACATCAGTTTTAACAGCTAATCATCACTATTTTCAATATAGCCATGCAATTTTTCTTTAATCACATTTGTATTCATACATTTCTGTTTTCACGAATTTAGCTATTTATAAGCTGAGTTATGGATTACAAACGGCTTAGCATAGGAAAATGCACAAGAAATTGTGATGTTATGATCTTTATTGCCGTCTGCTTCAGATGACGGGTGGTCTTGGAAAAGAACTTCGGCTTTAGCCACAGTGCCTTTTGGCTAAAGCCATTTTAGGGTTAATCATTAACCGTCAGCTAAAGCAGACGGCAATAAGATACAATATGTTGATTAGCAATAGTTGTTATGGCTCTAATCCATAACTCACGTTATTTATAAGCTGTTTTGCCAGCTTATGAGAAAAATTGAAGACTTAGGATGTGCAGCCAAACTAATCAATATAATAACTGTAAGCAACCGAATCAACCTGTTTATCAGGGATACCTGAGGAATCGGTAAAAAGCAGCTGAGAAGAGATAAGCCCGTTATTGTAGTGATAGGTATAATCTGTGGTGTTTACTATTGAACCATAGGTATAGATAACAGATTTCACCGGGTTGCCCGATGAAGTGCCCATGTAAGGCAATCCGTAATAAACATTAGTCAAAGTATTAACCTGGCCACTGTAATACTGGTAGGTATATGAACCATGTGGCAAGTCGGCGCCGCCGGTATCAACGGCATTATAACTATGCTGGGTTATATTGCCATTGCTGATAGTAAAGCTTTCAGTAAGTACTAAGGTATTAACACTGTTATACCAGTTTACGTTAGTCAGATATCCGCTGCTGTTGTAAGTATATTTTTTCCGGTAAACAATATTCCCTAAAGGGTCCAGCTGATCAGAACTATCAGCAAACGACTGGGCGTTCCAGATGTAAGAGACCGAATAAGCAGGAAATCCGTTTAACTGAACCTCCGTTACGCTCAATCCATCCAGGTAATGATAGGAGTAGTTATACTTTCCCGAATCGTCATAATTGCCCCTGATAAGCTGGGTTGGGGAGTAAAAATAGAGGGTACTTAAATGGCTTGAATCATCATAAACATTACCAACCCGGGTGGTAATAACGGCCGGGGCGGTGCTCTTTTTTTTGCAGGCGCAAACCAGGAGTATGCTTAAACACATGAACAGGCCAATCGATTTTTTCATATTTGTGGGTCAGGGTTATATTATAGAAGTCAATAACGGAATATGGCTATTATTATTTTTTGGTAAATGTAAAATAAATCTGTTATCAGGAAAGCATAATTCTGCAATCATTTTAAAGGTGTAATAAGTTAAACAGGGTTAATGCCTGGCAAACCCAACCGCAGCCCCACGCTTTAACGTACCAAAAACTTGCTGACTTAATTAATTCTGATACTTTTGCCACCCTGATGAAATTCATTTATTCCATACTGATAATAGCCGCTCTCTTCCTGGCAGGCTGCAAAAACAACCTGGAGGTAGCTGCTTCTCACTACCTGGATATTCCGGTGGTTTATTCATTATTGAATATAAACGAAACCTATCCCACAGGGACTCGTACCCATTATATCAGGATACAAAAAGGGTATTTACTTAAAGGTAATGCCTACCTAGCAACAGGCATTATTGACTCTATTTATTATCCCAATAACATTAGAGTTATGCTATACGGGTCGGCGGGCTATGATAGTTTTAAGCTTACTCAGGTTAACGGAGCTACATTAGGCCTTAATAAAGACACAGGTATATTTGCAAATACCCCCAATTACCTCTATTCATTTACTACTCCTTCTCCTCCAGCGGGAGATACTCTGAACCCACTTGAAACTTACACATTGGTAATTACCAAAACCGCCAATAATAGGATTGATACTATGGCAACTGCCGTAGATTCCATTGTAAGTAACTTCCCTATCTATTCCCCTTCAAACCTGGGCTCATCAACTATCGCTTTTTCAAATTCCCAGCCGGCGGTGCTAACCTGGGGGGCCGCGCAAAACGGGGGCATATACGACCTGACTGTTCGCTTTTTTTACCGTGAATACTCCTCGCTTACCAATACCCTCACAAAAGACACCTTTATTGATATTCCTGTTTTTCAATCATACATTCCTTCCAATACCGGGTCAAGCAACCTTACGTTTACCCTTACCAGCAGTATTATTACCACCTACCTGGCCAACAACCTGGTAGCCAGCCCTAATATTTACCGCGAGTTTAACTACCAAAGCGGCATGCAGTTTAAATTTGCTGCAGGAGGCAATGCTTTGGCCAATTACTTTTTACAACAACAGGCTCAAAGCGGTTTAACTTCAAGTAATGCCTTGCCTGCTTATACTAATATAAGCGGAGGAATAGGTATTTTTTCAAGCCGCAATTATCAGGAGGTTGACAGCATAGTGCTGGATGGTAATGGCCTGGATTCCCTGGCCTGCGACCCAAATGCTGCCAAGCTAAACTTCAAAAACAGCGTTGGCAGAATCTGCAACTGACAAATTGACGGCAGTTACTACCCTGTCCGACCACGTTGTTTTAAGAAACAAGTTCTTTCCATTGTAAACTGCCGTTAACCTGCGTTAATGCAATAGCAAACCTTTCGTCCTGTGCTTTGGCTCTATTGTTATATCTAAAGGCCGCTTCATCACAATATCTCTGTAAGTGTTTAGGGCTAACAAAATGGTGAATACCGTTAATTTGACGTTTTAGAATAGACCAAAAGTTTTCTATACCCTGTGTATGTGCGTTACCTCTTACATACTCCAGCTTAACGTGGCTCACCGATTCATGCTTAAATCCTTGTTCATTTAGTTTTTGATAACCTACGTATTCATCTGTAAATATTGATGAATCTTTAGTTACGTTATCTACCATAATAGGTAATAAGGTTTTAACCTTCACATTATCTACTTTGAACGCCCTTACAATGCCTGAACGTTGTAAGATGCCAAATACAGGCGTTTTAGTGTCCTTCTTGTATAAGCTAATGCCGGTAGTTATTAAACTCTTTGAAGGTGTTTTGCCGGTTCTTTTGCCCTTGTGCTTGTTGCTATCCTTACCACCGATAAAAGTTTCGTCTAATTCAATTTCACCGTTCAATAATTCTTTTTCACCCTCTTTCAGCATAGCCCTAACCTTGTGATTTAACAGCCATGCTGTCTTTTGGCTTATATCTAACAGGTTTGCAAGTTGTAATGAAGATATGCCCTTTGAGTGTGTGCCCAATACATACACAGCTAAGAATATCTTGGTTAATGGCAGTTTCCGGTCTTGATAAACCGTTCCGCAGGTAACGGTAAATTTCTTTCTGCATTGCTTTTCCCTGCACTTGAATACACCACTATTATTTGCAAACCTGCAAACATTGATAGAGCCACAGTGATGGCAGGCGGGTGTACCTCCCCAGCGTTGTTCTTCTAAGTATAATCTGCACTTTGCGTCTGTGTCAAACTCTTTGGCGAATTGTAGTATTGATTTGAAAGTTTTCATGTTATTTACCTTTAGTTATTT
>Ga0182030_10020430_pt1 | contig 12496 bp, 10 predicted proteins | sample 812S3MmetaG_FD_121299 | JGI IMG/M metagenome (GOLD analysis project Ga0182030, IMG submission 121299) | Permafrost microbial communities from Stordalen Mire, Sweden - 812S3M metaG (Illumina Assembly) | ecosystem: Environmental > Terrestrial > Soil > Wetlands > Permafrost | place: Sweden... | reverse complement strand
GGCCCGGAATCCGAAAAGCAGCGTCGCAACCATGACAAACCAACCGCTGATGAGCAGGTCCTTCCACACGGCGCCAGGTTAGGACACAGCTTCCCCAGGCGGTGGTTCCGTGCCAGTATTTGCTCCGGATTGACAGGCATTCCTGAGTGACACTCACCCGGCGTTCGGGGTCAGTCACGCAATTCAAGATGACATTCGACGTCGGGCACGTGGACACCAAGCTGGACGAGGGCAGCAGATACTGAGGATGTCGTGCTGACGTGCACCGCTTGAAGGCCCGCATCGAGGGCTCCTGCGACATTCTCAGTGAGGTCATCGAAGAACAAGATCCTCGACGGGGGCACCCCGATCATTTCGGCCACGCAGTCGAACGCGACACGTTCAGGCTTTCGGTGCCCAATGTCGCACGACACAAACGTTGCTGTGAACACCTCGAGGTCCTTGGCGAAGCGCTGGGACCACACGGCTTTATGAGTCTGGTTGCTATTGGTGAACGCGTAAAGGGGGAACTTCGCAGCGGCCGCGGCGAGCAGTGGGCCGATACCCGGAACGACGCCGACGTAGATGTCATTCCAACCTTCCAAGAGCTCACCGTCGTCTTGGTCGACCTCCAGAGCAAGCCGCACTTGTTGGAAGTAGGCGCCTATGCCCATCGCGCCGCGCTCGTGCTGCTCGTATGCAGTGTCGAAGTTAAAGCGGGAGGCGATGAATTCGATGCCCTTGCCACTGGAGTCCGCCCACCGTTTGAAGCAGCGCCGGAAGTCAATGTCGACTACTACCCCACCGAGATCGAACAGAAGTACGTCAACTGACCCTGCGCGGTTCGACGGCTCGGCCACGGACCTGATCATGGCATTCAAGATCACGGCTTGCCCAGGGAAACGTTCAGCGAGCGTCGTCTACCCGGTGTCATGGGATACCCGCCCGAGCGACTCGTGGGTCACGGCATGATGTCTTGCGATGGATCGCCCCGGTGGAGCAACTAGTAAGGCTCGGCAACTCGACAATCTCGTCGAGGTGCCCGGTGGACATGTTGGGACGGACCCTTATCGTCGCTGGGGTCCCATTTTTCATTGGACCTGGCAGCTGGTCCACTTACCGCTCTGGGGAAACCCCGGGGGTTCGTTCGACAAGCGTGATGTCGTCGTCATCGATTCTGTAGGGAACCACGAGTTGTATCGGGAAGGACCGTTCACCGCACAAAGTGCCTTAGCTCGGCAGCGGTCCATAGTTCGAGAAATCGGAACCGATGGTCTCAAGGAGTTCTTGCGGAAACGAGAGATCGAATCCTCGAGAATCGGTTCGGTGGTTGCAACCAGCGGCGAACTCTCCGAGTCTGAGGAGGCTCTCCTGTCCCTAAGACTCTGGTGGAATCGCATCAGGGGCATCAGGTAGCGGACACCGACCCGGCGGTCGGGGGCACTCTTCGGATAGCAGCATTACCCCCCAGTTGATCCAAAGGTGCCAAGTGGAATGCCGAGGCTTGTGCAGGTGGTCACGATCTGACTCTCAACTGCGGCTATCTCCGAGGCGCTCTGGTCGTTCATCGCCCTCAGCAACTTCCCTGCCTCCCGATCTAGACCCTGATCGCCGGAATGCTCACCAGCTTTGATTGGTGGCGTGAGAAGGGCGACCGAAAAGTTGGGTGGCGGCGGAGTGCCGGGAATCGAACCGCAAAGTCCCTTCGCAGCAGCCGATGGACCAGACGAACATCCGGCAGCGCCGACTCCCAATGCTCCGACTAGGACCGCTGCAACCAACACCTTTTTATGCAATCCGCCGCTGCTCACGGTTCGTATCGTGGCACATTTCAAAAATGTCCGTATAGCAGGATGATAGAAACGTCCTAGTCACGTCGATCCGGGAACTACAGCGGCAGCCGCCTTTGCTTCTGGGTCCTGTCGCCAAAGTGCCGGTCGGTCGTCGGGGTCGATAACCGACCACCATCCGGCGTTCAGGGGCAGGGGTCAGACTCGCCGAGTGCATGTGTACGCGCCGTAGGCAGACCTGACGAATGACCGATCGAACACATCCAACCCCACATTGTCCAGCATCTGTTCGAAGAGCCAGCTGAACGTGCTGAACTCGCCTCGCACGTGTGCGGCCAGCTCGTCGGCGGTGAATCCAACCGCTGGGTCCCTGACGGCCCCGTCCATCCAGGCATCGATGCGCTTGTCCGTCTCCGTCGGATCGAAATCGAAGATCAAGTCTCGAATCCGGGCGATCCCACCGGGCGTGAGCATCGACGACATCCCTTGCAGCGCCACGACCTTCCAGAAGTCCGGAAGCTGACGGAGAGCATTGCGGGTGAAGATCACGTCCGCGGCATCACCATGGTGTTCGTAGCTGAGGAATCCCGCCTGGACGACTCGGACGTTCGTGATCCCATCGTCGTGCGCTTTCCGATGGAGGAAGTCAACCATCGGAGTGGACACATCAACGGCGATGACCTCACGGCAGTGCGGCGACACAGCAAAGGCGAAGGTTCCTGTTCCGGCGCCAAGATCGACCACGATCGAGTGCTCGTCCATGCCGGAATCGAGCAGGCGCCTGATGTCCTCGGTTGGGTCGAACTGCGCCTTCCGGTCGTAGGCGGCGACGTAGTCACCATCGAGATGTTCAGCGCCTGCGCACTGCTGCTCGTCTGGATACCAGTAACTCATTCACCCGATTATCCCAGCGCCGGGCTCGCCGAGTGTGCGCCCACCGTCCGGTGATCGGGGACACGGTGGTACCAAGCCAGCTTGTCTAGTCCAAGCCTTCGCTGTTCATGAACGCCTTCACGCTTTGCATCGTGTCCATAAACTGTGCCGGAAAGATAATTGTACTGTTGTGTTCACTTGCCACGTCCGCCAATACCTGAAGATTCCGAAGCTGAAGCGCAATGGGATGCTGAGCGATGATGTCTGCTGCTTCGCCTAATTTTGCTGCTGACAGTTGCTCCCCCTCCGCGGCAATGATTTTGGCACGCTTCTCACGTTCTGCCTCAGCTTGTTTTGCCATGGCTCGTTGCAGCGTCTCAGGTAGCTCGATGTTCTTTACCTCGACGGTGCTGATGTAAACCCCCCATTCCTCAGTGATTGTCGCCAGGATTTCCTTGATCTTTTCGTTGATGACTCCGGTTTCACTGAGTACATCATCCAACCTACTCTGACCGATAACATTCCGAACGGTGGTCTGTGCTATCTGATAGGTAGCGTCGTGTTTCGCTTCAATCTCGACGATAGACTTCACCGGATCGGTAATTCGATAGTAGGCGACCGCGGCGACGTCAATCGAAACATTGTCGAGAGTGATGATTTTTTGGCTGTCGACGGGAAGCGTCACGATTCGTGTGCTGACCTTTCGGAGATTGTCACAGAATGGGACCGTGAATCGCAGCCCCGGCTCCTTGATTTCGGGTCGGACTCGGCCAAGGCGAAAGACAACTCCACGTTCCCATTGCTTGATGACATTGATGCCGAAGATGCTCAACGTTGTTCATCCCTTCTCAATTGACCTGCAATGACGAGGGTCCATCCTTGGCCAGCCGACCGGCATATGACAAGGCATTGCTGGCAATGGGTGTTGCGTCGACAAGAGTTGGTCGGCACTCACTGATGCTTCACCCTGGGATAGCCGGTCCGGACGATCTCATGTCCCCGATGTGCCGAATTGTGACGCAGTCCCGCCGTTTAGTGACGCTTCTTCCGTGTAATCGCGTTATTGGGATGGCTCCGGGCTCCGGTGCCCGAAATGACCCCGAGGTGGGACCAAAACCCGACGATGACACAGCGACCACTCACCTCACGGCACCACTGTCGGTGTTGAGGCGAACGGACCCGTCGATGGTGCCAGAGGGACCGGAAGGAGTACCAACGGGGCACCTCGAGCACCGACATTGGCGGCCGGGGCCGGCACGGTCTCGAACGGTGCCGGACAGGGCCACCCAACTGATGGAGCATCGGGGAGGCGTCCAGGCGTCGCTCCATCCGAGCCCGGGCGACATCCAGAAGTAGGTGCCGTTGAGTCACCCGCAGGTTACGTGGGTGTCGGATTGAGGAGCTATCTCGATGGGGGTCGAGGCGATGATGACCGGACCGACGGATCGAGTCCTTGACGAGGGGGAGAAACCGCTCACAGCCCCTGTTGCGCATCACGGGCGAGTGGGCAATCCGCCGAGGCAGTGCGCCAGAGGCCGGCAGTCTCGACCCAGCCGGTCCCGGGGCTCCAATGGGTATCCGAACCGCTGCTTCCCAGGAACCGGAGTTCAGTCCGGGACGCGTGAATCGGGCACCGGAGCCACATTGGAAGATATGAACCAGAGTTGCAGACAGGGGCGGTCAGGCGCGCGGGGCTTACGCGGGGAACGGAATCGGCGACGCCAGGCGCAGGAACTCATGTCCTACGCCTGGCCCTCACGTTCGTGGTCGGGCTGCCGGGATTCGAACCCGGGACCTCTTGACCCCCAGTCAAGCGCGCTAACCAAGCTGCGCCACAGCCCGTACCTGGTCAGGGGCACATTCTGCGAATGATGCTCCGTTCCGTCGTGGTCAGTTGCCGAGGCTCGACATCGAGCACCCGCAGTGACCCTGGCAGAGACTAGTCGCCGGACAGCCGGTCACTGAATCGCTCGGCTCGCGGCTCCCGGCTCCACCGCACCCGCGCCCCGACCGTGACCGGTGGGAAGCTGCACCGGATGCAGGTGATCGAGCTCGTCTTCGGTATCGGGTGGGTGGCGTTCTGGATCTACTGGCTGGTGGCGGCGTTTTGGATGAAACGGGGCCGGATCGCGTGGTCGCGCGAGCTCCGCGTACGGGTGCTCCTCGCGGTGGCGGTACTCCTCCTGCTCCGGATCGGGTTCTTCCGGCACCACGGACCCACTGCTGATCCCTGGTTGGTCGGACTCGGACTCGTCCTCTTCGTGCTCGGGTTGGGACTCGCTGTCTGGGCCCGGGTCCACATCGGGCGCAACTGGGGCACGCCGATGTCCCAGAAGGACGAACCGGAGCTCGTCACCAGCGGCCCCTATCGGCTCGTCCGCCATCCGATCTACTCCGGGATCCTCCTGGCCTCCGTCGGCACCGCATTGGCACTGAGCTGGGTGTGGCTGGTCGTCGTCGCCCTGGCCGGGGGCTACTTCGTCTACGCCGCCACCGTGGAGGAGCGCTACCTGACCGAGCAGTTCCCCGACACGTATCCGGTCTACCGGCGCACGACCAAGATGCTGGTGCCGTTCGTCTTCTGAACCGTGCGTCACGGATCCTCCCAGCGCCCGACGGGGCAGCCGTGGCGTACTGTCGTGCCCATGCTCAGAGGCAGGTCCAGACGGGCGGAGGCGGCGGCTGCGAGTTGGGATGAGGAGCACCAGGAATTGACCGCCGTCCTCGAGGCCGCCCGTGCGGGGCACGGCTACCCGTGCACGCACATCGTGGCCAAGAAGGACGAGTCCGAGGTCGCCTTCGTGTCCGGTGCCGGACTGATCGAGATGCGGGCAGGAGCGGGCCATTACACCGGCCATTCCCAGGGGGTCTCCATACCGATCGGAAGCCTCGGCGGCCGCAGCATCCGCTATCGGGTGGGTGCCCAGAAGGGGCACTTCGTCGCCGGCACGCCCGAGGAGAAGGTCGTCGACCAGGGACAACTGGTCATCACCAGCCAACGGATCGTGTTCCTGGGTACGTCCCGGACCTCGGAGTGCGCGTTCGGGAAGCTGTTGAGCATCCAGCAGGCTCCGGGACGGATCACCGTGTCGGTCTCCAACCGCCAGAAGCCCACGGTGGTGCAGTACGGCACCAAGCTCGACGGGTGGATCGAGATGCGACTCGGGCTGGCACTCGCCATCTACCGAGGAGAGGCTGCGCAGTTCGCGGACGTGATGGAAGCGAACCTCCGGGACCTGGAGGCCGAGAAGCCCGGCATCACCGTTCCCGCACCACTCCCGGTGGCGTCCGACCCTCCGGCACGTCCCGTGACCGGCGAGGAGCCTTACTCCCCCGTACCGACGACAACATCGGAGCCGCGGCCCACGGAGGGGTCCGAACCGGGCCCGCAACCGGCATCCATTGCCGACCCCGTCCGGCCGGCGCCCGACGTGCAGCCGGAACCCGCCGTCCAGCTTGAACCGGTGGCGGCGGCGGCGAGGGATCAGCCGGTCGTAGCTCCCCCACCTGGTTCCGAGCCGACACCACCACCCCCACCTCCTCCCGTCTGGAGTCCCGACCCGACCGGTCGGTTCGAACTCCGGTGGTGGGACGGCACCCGCTGGACGGAGCACGTGTCGACGGCGGGCCGGGAGTCGACCGACTTCCTCTGACCGGCCACCCGCGATCGACGGGGGTCCACCGCCCCGCCGGCACCCGCTCCCCCGGCGGTACGGCCGGGCTGCCCGCCCGTACACGCCGGAGCGGGGCAGGACGTCGGGGCGTGTGCCACCATGAGCAGAAGGTCCGGGGTGCATCCCGGTGAGTCTCCGGGGGATGACGTGGACGACCTGTCGGGCAAGGTGGCGGTGGTGACCGGTGGTGCGGCCGGGATCGGTCGGGGCATCGTGGGCGCGCTCCTCGACGAGGGCTGCCGGGTCGTCGTCGCCGACATCGAGGCCCCCGTCCTGGAGCGGACGATCGACGATCTCGAACCCCGGGGCGACGTCACCGGGATCGTGACCGACGTGTCGGATCCGGCTTCCGTGGACCGCCTGGCCGACGCCGTGTTCGAGGACTTCGGGGCCTGCCACGTCCTGTGGAACAACGCCGGGGTCACCTCGGGCGGCGGTGGCAACCCCTGGGAACAGGAACCCAACGACTGGCGCTGGTGTTTCGGGGTCAACGTGTTCGGCACGGCGAACGGGGTGCTGGCCTTCGTGCCCCGCATGATCGCCTCGGGCGAGGAAGGCGTGGTCGTGACCACGTCGTCCGGGGACGGTGGCATCGCTCCGGTGCCGTACGCGTCGGTCTACGCCTCGTCCAAGGCGGCGATCAGCTGCCTGACCGAGGCGCTGGCCCACCAGTTCGCCGCCCAGGGCACCAACCTGTCCGCCGCCGTCTTCTATCCGTCCGGCGGCCTGCTCGAGACCGGGCTGTGGGAGGCCCAGCGGAACCGGCCGTCCGACCTGGCCCGGGTGCGGCCCCGACCGCCGGCCCCCGGGACGACGTTCGCCGAGTTCAAGGCGGCACTGGCCGCCGCCGGCCGCCCGACCGACACCGTCGACCTCGACGAGCTCGGCCGCTTCGCCGTCCAGGGGGTGAAGGACGGGAAGTTCGTGATCATGCACGACCTCGACCGCGCCGGTGCGCTGCTGCACGCCAGAGCGGACGCCATCGCCAAGGGCGAACTGCCACCCTCGGCCCTCGACGGACTGGCCTGAGGCCACCGTCGACCGGACCGACCGATCGACTCCAGGGGAACCACATGACGACCGAGCTCACACCGGACAGCCGCTACACCGTGATCAGCGCCGACGCCCACGCCGGAGGTGACATCCTCGACTACCGGCCCTACCTGGCGAGCCGGTGGTATGACGAATTCGACGCCTGGGCGGCCGCCTACGTCAACCCGTACGCCGACCTCCAGGCGGCCACCGCCTACCGGAGCTGGGACTCGGACCGCCGGCTGGCCGAGAACGACGCCGACGGGATCGCCGCCGAGGTGCTCTTCCCGAACACGGTTCCACCGTTCTTCGAAGAGGGGAGCCTGCTCGCCCTGCCTCCCACCGCGGCCGACTACGAACGCCGCTGGGCCGGTGTCCAGGCCCACAACCGGTGGCTGGCGGACTTCTGCGACCGGGTCCCGGGCCGGCGGGCCGGTGTCGCCCAGATCTTCGCCAACGACATCGACGACGCCGTGGGCGAGGTGCGGTGGGCGGTCGCCAACTTCGACACCTTCGGTGGGATCCTGCTGCCGAGCCTGCCGCCGGGCGCCGACCTGCCGGGCCTGTGGGACCCGGCGTGGGAGCCGCTGTGGGAGCTCTGTGAGGAGCTCGACGTCCCGGTCAACATCCACGGCGGTGGCGGCCTCCCCGACTACGGCGACTCGGAGGTGGCCCGGGCCATGCTGCTCGTCGAGCTGCCGTGGTTCTCCCACCGCTCGATGTGGCACCTGATCTTCGGCGGGGTCCTGGAGCGGCACCCCGACCTCAAGGTGGTGCTCACCGAGCAGGGCCTGGCATGGCTGCCACGGGGGCTCGAGACGCTCGACTGGTTCTACGGCCGGATGACGATGGGCGGGGCGGCGGAAGCGGCGTACTTCGGCGTGGCGGCCCAGGGGATGTCGATGACACCCTCGGAGTACTTCGCCCGCAACGTCTACGTGGGGGCGAGCTTCCTGCGGGCCACGGAGTCGGCCGTGCGCCACGAGGTCGGAGTCGACCGCATCATGTGGGGCTCGGACTATCCGCACACCGAGGGATCCTTCCCCTACAGCCTGTTGGCGCTCCGGGCCGCCTTCGGGACGTGCGACCCGACGGAGACCAGGCAGATGCTCGAGGACAACGTGGCCGCCGTCTACGGCTTCGATCTCGGGGCCCTGCGTCCGGTCGGCGACCGGATCGGACCGACCGTGGCCGACGTGGCCACTCCGCTCGCGGTCGAGGACTACCCCACCGACTCCACCTGCAACGCCTTCGACCGGCATCAGGTTCTGCGCAGCTGGTGACGGCTCTTTTCTGACCCCGCTACCTGTCAGTCGGGCGGCTGCACCCCGCCCACGATCAGCCGGGCGGCTGCACCCCGTACTCCGCCTTCCACCAGCGGGCCGAGGCCCGCTCGGCCGGGTCGCTGTGCAGGGTGTGGTCCTGGCCGAGCGATTCAGGTGTCGGTCCGATGCGGCTGGCGATGGGACGGAGCTCGTCGAGGTCGAAGCCGTACACTCCGGCCGCGGTCAGACCCAGCAGCTCGGCGGTGTCGTCGACCGGCACCTCGGCGAAGTCGGCCCGAAGTTTGGCGGCGGTGTGCGGCCAGGTGCCCTCGGGATGCGGATAGTCGGTGCCCCACATGACCACGTCGGTCCCGATGACGTACCGGCGCCGGATCTCCTCCTTGGACATGGTCGAGGCACCGATGAAGATGTTGGTGCCGAAGTAGTCCGACGGGAGCTTGGAGATCTTGCCCTGCAGCATGGCGGCCAGCTTCTTGGTGGTGTGGCCGCCGCCCATGTACTGGTCCCACTTCCACATGAGGTCCGGCGCCCAGTAGGCGGCCGCCTCGGTCACCACGAACTTGAGGCCGGGAAAGCGTTCGAAGGCGCCACCGAAGAGGAGGTGCCAGGCCGGTCGGGCGGTCCACCAGACCACCTCGGCCAGGTACACGCCCGTGTTGTCGCCGTACTCCTCCATCGGGGCCTCACCCGAATGGGTGTGGACGGGCAGGCCGGCCTCGGCGCAGACCGCCCACACCGGGTCGTAGGCGGCGTCGTTGTACGGGATCCGGTCCCGCCACATCGTCGGGATCATGATGCCGCGGATGCCCGGCTGGGTCGCCACCCATTCGATCTCGGTCACGGCCCGGTCGATGTCGTGGGTGATCGGTACCAGGGCGATGCCACCCCGTCGGTGTGGCGAGTGCGAGCACATCTCGGCCAGGAACCGGTTGTGGGCGTGGGCCCCGGCGAAGGCCAGCTCGGGATCGGCGATGGCGCCGGCGAACAGTCCCGCGCCGAAGGGGGGCGAGGCCTGGCCGGTGACGGCGTCGGCGTCGGCGAAGAGGACGTCCGCCGCCACGCCGTCCGAGTCGAGCTCCTTGTCGCGGACCGACGGGTCGAAGGCGCCTTTCAGCCCCTCCTCGTTGTCGGTCTCCCACCCCATGATGTAGTCGTAGTTGAAGGCCAGCGACTGCTCCCGGTGGGCCGCCCGCTCGGCCAGGTACTCCTCGAAGGCCGGGAAGTACCGGGCGTCGAGGTACTGGCGGTAGTCCTCACAGGCCAGACCGGCGTGGCCGTCGGCCGAGACGACGATGTAGCGGTCGGTCGGCGAGGACGGGACGTCACGGCCCGGGGACGCGCTCACCGGCTGGCCCCCAGGACGCTCAGGTCGTCGTAGCGCTGGTGCACGAAGGGCGTCAGCCACTCCGCCGGCACGAACTCCACGATCTCGCCGGACTGGGACGACGAGATCTCGGCGTACTCGAACGACAGCACCTCTTCGACCGGGAAGTCGGCGATCGGGTCCAGGGGTGCCTCGAGGAGCTTGCACTCGCCGGTGACCGGTCGGACGACACGGGCCGTCTCGTGGCGCCGGCAGTAGACGAGGGCCGGGTCGCTGTCGAGCCCGGCGCCGGACGGGTCGGGCAGGAGCTTGAAGTAGAAGTCGAGCTTGTCGATCTCGTAGCCGGGCCCCTCCGGACCGAGCGTGCCCGACACCTCGGCCACCTGGGAGCCCATGCGCGCCACGCCGGCGGTCAGCGAGTCGCCGTCCACGTCGAGGTGGAGCCGGGCGATCTTCTTCGGCTCGCCGAACGTCTCCCGTCCGCCGGTGGTGGCCTGTTCCGTGCTCATGGGCATGAAGAGGGCGTACTCCCCCTCGACGTCGCCGTGGCGGGCCCGGACACCGAACCAGCCGGCACCGAAGGTCGGCAGGCCGGTCCCCATGTCGACGACGGCGATGCGGAGCCGCGCCGTGGGTGCGGCGGGCCCGAGCGGCCGCGGCAGGACGGCGGCGATGGCCTCGGGATCGGTGCGGAAGACGATCGTGACCGCCTTGGACCAGATCGCGTTGCGGGTGGCCTCGACCTCGCGGTTGGACTGCGCCACCACTGGCCGAGCGCCGTAACGGACTTCCCCCATGACGTCTCCCTCCCCCGGCGGCTCAGCGGCCGCCACGCCCAGTGTGGCACGCTGCGATTCGGTGTGCCCGTGTTCCCGGTGGAGCGGACGGGAGCCGATGGTCGGGTCCGACCGGGGTTCGGTGGGGTGCGCCGCCGGAAGGCCGATCCGGTCAGCGGAGGACGGAGGTGCGTGCGCCGCGGGAGCGGGACTGCACGGCGCTCACGAACGACTCGTGGACGCCGTGCAGGGTCAGCCAACGCCGGGACGCATCGAGGTCGAGGCGAACGGAGGTCCTCCGTACCCTGGTGCCCTCGGCGATCACGCTCGACAGCGCCACACATGCCAGGACGGCCACACCGATCGCCACGACGCGGAATTGGGTGGTGTGCTGGACGAGGGCGACGAAGGCACCGATCACCAGTGCCACGGTGAGGCCCGTCGCCCACCGTCGGGCACGCTCCGCCTTCAGCCTCCGCTGATAGGCGGCTTCCGAATACGGCAAGGTGACGGTGAGGAATTCGCCGCTCCGCCGGAAGGCGGAGATGACGATCAGGCCCAACCATCCGAGTGGGCCGGCCAGGACGAGCAGCCAGGCCACACCCAGACCACTCCGGTCGCCCAGCTGCTGGGAGAAGGTCAGGGCGTCGTCGGTCACCACCCCGTCGATGACGCAGACTGGGGGAAGGTTCCCGAGCACCGCCTCGTCGACGAACACCGTCACACTCGCCATGGGATCTCCCGTCTCTCCGCCTCCGTCGATTGTTCCATGTGGCGGGACCACGTGCAGGGTTGCCGGCGTCGTGGCCGGCTGACCGGTGTGGGTGCCCCGTCCCCCGGCGGAGAGGACGGGAACGTCGCGACGACCGGTGGCTCCATCCGGGAGTCACGGATCGGGCACGGCGAGTACATGGACCTGTGACGCCATCCACTTGTAGGGCTCCGTCGCCCCCGCCCGCTCCTCGGCGTCGAGCAGCAGGGCGAGCGTGTCCGGATCGGGCGGAGGGGCGCTGGCCGCTGCCGCGTCCGTCAGGACGCGCACGCCGAACCAGGCGACCGGGCGCAGCCCGGCGCCGGCGAGCACCGCGGCGATGTCGGGGGTCCGGTGGGCACGAGCCGGGAGACCGAGCTCATTGACGTAGGTGGTCGCATCGAACGCCGCCAGGGCGCCGGCCCAGTCGCCCCGCAGGCCGGGACGCATCGCCAGCGCGTGTCCGTTGCGAAAGGTCAGGGACACGTGGCCGCCCCGCGCCACCCGTTCCGCGAGGTGCCCGACGGCCGGCGCCCAGTCGTCGAGGTACATCAGCACACCGTGGCAGCACACGAGATCGAACGTCCGCCCGCCGCCCAGGTCCGCCACCCCCTCGATCCCCCCTTCCAGCAATTCGACCTCGAGGTGGCCGACGCGGGCCGAGTCGGCACACCGGGCCAGGAGATCCGGCGAGGGATCGACACCGGTGACGCGACAGCCCGCCGAGGCCAGACGGAGCGCCTGGGTCCCCTGTCCACAGCCCACGTCGAGCACGGACGAGCCCGGCCCGACCAGGGGCGCGAGCTGACGGGAGATCACCTCCTGGCGGACGACGTTGCGGAGGTTCCCCAGCCGGTCGATCCATGCCTGCTCACCGGGGACGAAGCCGGTCACGGGCAGATGCTGGCACGTGGCGGTCGCCGATGCCGGCCCTCCCCCGCCGTCGATCGGCTGCGCCCCGTCAGGGCCCGGGCATCCCGAGGTCGCGGAACAGGGCCCGGGTGAGGCCGC
>Ga0182030_10020428_pt1 | contig 12498 bp, 9 predicted proteins | sample 812S3MmetaG_FD_121299 | JGI IMG/M metagenome (GOLD analysis project Ga0182030, IMG submission 121299) | Permafrost microbial communities from Stordalen Mire, Sweden - 812S3M metaG (Illumina Assembly) | ecosystem: Environmental > Terrestrial > Soil > Wetlands > Permafrost | place: Sweden... | reverse complement strand
TGCACCCCCAGAGTTTCATTGAACTGGCACGCGTTGGCTCTGCCTCGCCTGCAGGATGGACACAGGCCGCACGACGTGTAGGGCGAAAGGGTGACGGTCGTACCCGCAGCCAGCAACGGATTCGCCGTACTGCCCTCGACGATGGTGGCGGCAACCTCATGGCCGAGTATGCGTGGATATGCCACCATCGGGTTCTTGCCCCGATAAGAGTTCAGATCGCTGCCACATAACCCAACCATTCGCACTTTTAGGAGAACATCATCGTTGTGCGCCACAACGTCGGGCAAGTCATGAACCACCACTTCACCAGGCTGTCGCATCAGGAGTGCTTTCATGTTCTGATTCTCCAGTTCCAAGTCTTAATTCATCCCACTTGATAAGCCCCAATTGCTATGGCTACCAGAACCCCTCCCTTTTCAGATCTGGCAATCACCGGACCCAGCTGCGAACCACTTCAGCTCACCCTGAATAACTTGAAGCCACCAAGCAAATAGGCCCGTCCGAGCCGAACATAATCCGCCGGGCTCCAGCACACAATCCCAATAGGGACGAAGGCCGTCTTCTCTCCAGCTTTGCCATGAGGCTTCGGTGACCATTCCAGAGACTTTGCATGTGACGTTCTCTCTCGTTCGGCAAGCCTCGCGATATTGGCGCGCCAGGGCTCAAGCCTGTAGTCCGCGATGGCAGGTTTGCCAATATGATCAAGAACGAATCTCCGACGCGGGTGGCGACTGACAAATTCAAGTCGCCTGGGGTAGATGCTGCTCGTGAATGAGAATTTCAGAGACCAAGTCAGCGTTCATCAGTGCCGAGAAGCCCAGCCGACTACGCCTCGTACACGTCCGCGTCGGGCAGCTATTACCATCAACCACTCGGTCACATCGACAACTGACGGGCCTGCACTGCAACTGCGCCGTCAATATTCTCCGCATTCAAGACCCTCTCCAGGTCAGCAGATAGACAGTCGCGCTGGAGGACCTTCATTCGATCGTCAATCCAATCAAACTCGGCCGCGTTGAATTGCCAGAGATGGTGCTGAGAATAGGTTCGCTCAGTCATGATTCTCGGGCCTTCCCGAAGGCCAGACATAATTGAAAACGGGATTGAACAACTCGTGCAACTCCTCCAGCAGACCTTGGTCTGTCTTTGCGGCCAGCACTTTCAGGCATTCCTGCACATGCCGGGTGGTCGACATTCCCACAAGCGTGCTTGAAACATCAGTGTGGTCAAGCGCGAAGCGAAGAGCTACTTCCGGCAGATTCACTCCTCGGTTGCGGCACAGACGCACTGCCCGCTGGCCGGCCTCTTTGAGCTCCCTGGGCGCTGGATGCCAACTCGATGCACCTTGCTCCGTCAATACGCCCATGTTGAGCGCGGACGCGTTGATCAGGCCGATACCAAGTTCTTCAGCAACCGGTGTCAACACTTGATCCATGTCAGTGATCATGAGGTTGTACCGGCAATAGGTGAGAATCGTATCAACAGGGACCGCAATTGCAATCCTCTTCAGCGCTTTCAACGGGTAGCCCGTAATTCCGACTGCACGAATCTTTCCTTGCTCCTGAAGCCTGCGCAACTCCGGTATTGTTTCGTCGATGATCTGCTGGATATCGCCAAACTCGACGTCGTGCACCTGGAGAACATCGACGTAGTCGGTCTTAAGCCGCTGCAACGACTCCTCAAATCTGGCCGCAATGTGCCTGGCGGAATAGTTGAAGTCGTCCACCCCATATCTGCCGCACTTGGTCGCGAGCACAACCTTGTCGCGACGCCCAGCGAGGGCTTCGCCCAGGCGCTGCTCCGCTAGCGTAACGCCGTAATAGGGAGAAACATCGAAAAAATTGACGCCACGTTCGATGGCGAAGTGAACAGCACGCTGTCCTTCCTTCGGATCCGTTGCGCGAAAGACGTTTCCCAGCGGGGCCGCACCAAATCCGACAACGGATACGTTGATACCTGTACTGCCTAACTCCCTATACTCGGTGACCTGCGAGCACAAGCTATCCGCAATTTCTAAAGCATCTAAGTCGCGATCAATCTTCATCCTAGCTCACACAATTGAAACTGCCTCCGGCCTATTCGCTCAGCCCTCACCGATTCACGCCGCTAGCAAGAAATCCACCGTCGACGACGAGAATCTGCCCTGTCATGAATGACGCCGCGTCGGATGCAAGATAGACGGCTGCTCCCACTAGTTCTTCCGTCTCTCCAAATCTCCCCATCGGCGTTCGCATCAGGAATTCGCGTCCGCGATCCGTTTGATCCAGCAGGTGCGCATTGATTTCGGTACGAAATACTCCCGGTGCGATCGCATTCACAAGCACGCCCCGTCTCGACCATTCAACTGCAAGTGAACGAGTCAATGATCCAACCGCGGCCTTGCTCGCGCCATATGCCGCAACCTCGAACAGACCTACAAAAGTCGAAAGAGAAGCAATGTTGATGATTCGTCCACAACCTCGCTCGAGCATGGGCTCCCCGAAAACTTGGCATGCGCGCAGCGTGCCGGTCAGGTTGGTGTCCAGAATCTCGCACCACTCCTCCTCCCGAAGGCCAAGGGTCGGATTGCGCTTGATCGTTCCCGCGCAATTAATCAGAATGTCCACTGCGCCGAATCTGCTCAATATGACGTTCCTCAGGGCAATGAGAGATTCCCGGCTGGTTACATCCGATGCAACTCGCAACGTCTTCCTGCCCTTTGCCTCAATCGCAATTGCAATCCGATCCACTTGTTCCGCACGGCGCGATGAAGCGATTACATCGGCTCCGGCATCCGCCAGGCCCAAAGACAAAGCCCGCCCTATCCCTGTCGTGCCGCCAATGACGACCGCTACTCTCCCGCCCAAATCGAATAGTGCCACCGGGTCCTACCCTCCGCCTTGTCCAGTTACACGAATCGACATCTGCTCACGCACGAAATGCCGCCTCATTATTCTTCATTAAGCGATAAAGTAGAGGATATAGTAGCATTCTAGGGTTGTCCAGCGTATCCGCCGCAATATCTAGGATCGACTTGAAAGCAGCGCTTGGCGGGGCTCTATCGTTCTATGCGCAAACCGTCCGGGAAGATATGGGGGCGATCGCACTCACTTCGTATGATGTTTCGAGAACGCAGCGGTCAGACGCAGGGAGATGCGTGCTCGAAATTCAATCTGGCGGCCCAGCATCGGGTTTTCCCAAGGCGCCAGTTTCGCAATTCCGGGAGCCGCAAATGAATGGATTGACTTGTAACAAGGGAGCCCCCATCGCCGGCAGGTTGCGGTGCATACGTCACGGCCGATGGCTGGCCGCATTTCTGCTTGCTTCGCATTCTTTTTGTTATGCTGCAGCGCAGGCCGGCGCACAGTCCCCTTCTGTGCATGAACTCTTCGAGCAGGGACAGACGCTCGCTCGGGAAGGCCGCATAGCCGAATCCGAAGTGGTGTTGGAGAAGGCGGCGAAGCTCTCGCCCGACGATCGAACAATCCTGACTCTGCTCGCGAAGGTCAAGGGCCGTCTCGGCGAGTTTCCAGACTCAATCAGCCTCTTTCGACAGATTGTTGCCTTGAACCCTCTGTCCGCAGAGGCACATGTGGATCTCGCAATTGCTTTCTCCGATTCCGGGGATCTGCCTAAGGCGTTGGAAGAAACGGCAAGGGCTCTTTCCATCGATTCGAACCTTCCGTCGGCGCACTTTAATCGCGCTAGAATCCTTGACGATCTGAGAAGGGAGCTCGAAGCCGAGGAGGAATTTTCCATCGCGCGAAAGCTCGCGCCAAATGACCCCGACGTCTGCTACTACTGGTCGTTTGTCGAACGGGCGCTGGGGCATTTCGACAATGAGTCTTCACTGCTGCGGCGGGTCGTCGCGCTGCAGCCCGCGAACGAAAAGGCCCTCATCCTCCTGGGAAAGAGCTTGATCGAACAATCGAGAAGCGCCGAAGCCGAAACGGTGCTGCGTCGCACCCTGGCGATTGATCCCAAATCTGCCGAGGCAACCTATATGCTCTCACGCTTGCTCATCACGACCAAACCGTTGGAGTCCCGGAAATTGGCCGCGCAGTTTGCCACCCTTCGCGAGCAGAGTGCAAATCTCGATCGCAGCAAGTCCATTGGAAATGAGGCATACAGTGCTTCTCATGAACAGGATTGGCCGAGGGCAATCGATCTCTATAAGCAGGCGCTGCAGGTTTGCGGTGGCTGCGAAGCAGAAGAAGCACTGAGGAAGAATTTGGGGCTCACCTTATGCAAAAGCGGCAATATCGAGGACGGCGGAATTGAGTTACGAAAGGCGCTCTCGCTGAATCCCGATGACCGTGAGGTCGTCAAAGCGCTTTCCATCATCGACCAGGAGAACGAGAAGCGATAAACCCCTCGATGCCGCGAAAGCACGGAATCGGAATTCTCACCATCCGGTTGACTCCGCCCCACGCAAGAAGAACGATGTTCACAATATCCGCGGAGATATTTACAGCGTAGGGCTTTACGCTGATAGCCGGAGAATGCCATTAATTGGCCATCCTCCGACTATCATGTCGAGGGCCCTGTTTGAAACGTTCACAGACTTTCCGTAGTTCCATCTTGCAGAGCGACCCTGAGGCACATCGAAGGTAAAAGGGACTCTGCGGTTGGGTTAGAAGGTAAACTTGCCACTCATCTGAACACCTCTCGGGCCGCTGTAAGTGCTGTTGATCGTGCCGAAGTTCGGGGCGGTGCTTACTCCATTGCTCGGCGCGCTGTATGCGGAGTTCGGCTGCCCCCAGATGGCCAGGTTCAGCACATTGAAGGAGTCGATTGCGAACCTTGCTGCATAGCGATCCTTGATTCTGACTTCCTTGAACACCGACATATCGGTGCCCTTGTAGTACTGGGTACGCAGATTGTTGCGTCCGGTCGCGCCATAGGTGTACTGCGCCGGATCGGCGAAGGCGCTGTAATTGAGCCAGTCTTGCGCGGTTTGATGTCCGGGTTTGACAGAGCCAACAATGTTAGGCCGTATGTACGGCCACCATGACACACTGCCAATGTTGGCAATGTCGGCTGCGTCGGTGACGTTGTATGGGCTGCCGCTGTGGAACTTGGCAAACCCGCTGTACTGCCAGCCGCCCACCAGCAGATCCAGGAACCGATTGTCCACGTTGAGCGCTTTGCCCCGTCCGACAGGGAACGCGTAGTTCCATGTGAGTACAAGGCTCTGCGGCACATCGAAGGCCGAAACGCTGCGTTCCGCCTTGATGTTGTAGATCTGCTGAACGCTGCATCCCTCCGAGCCGAAGAACCCCGAGCAACCCTCGTCAATCGACTTGGACCAGGAGTAGGCCACGGTGGCCGCCAACCCTTTGGAGAAGCTCCTGGTCAACTGCACTTGCAGAGCGTTGTAGTTTCCTTCTCCTTTGCTCAAGGAGTAGAAGGTGGGCGCAATATACTGATACGGATAGCGCAGCGATGGATCTCCGGGACCAGGCGTCTTCGCCGTGTTGTAGAAGTCACCATAGTTCAGACGCCTATTCGCCGATCCCACATAGGTTACCGAGGCCACGGTAGCAGGATCGAACTGGTGCTGAACGCCGAAGTTCCATTGCAGCGAGTAGGCATCCTTCATATTTGGATCGACGAACCAGTTGAACTGATTGAATGGTGTTGGATCGGGAAACGCCGTCAGTGCAGGGAGATTCTGGGTTGAGTAGCCCGGGAACGCCGAAGCGGGACTAGGCACGTTGATGTTGGATTTTGCGACCTGGCCAACGGACGGCCAGTTGCCGCTCACGCCGCGAAGGTTCTGCACCAGGGCCGCGTAATTGTCGAATGCAACGCCGAAACCGCCGTGAATGACCGTGGTGGGAGTTATGCGGTAGGCGGCCCCGATGCGCGGCTGGAAATTATTGTACTGGTTCTCGAGGACTTTGCCGTCTTTGCTAGCAACGACGTTGGTGGGAAGCGAGCCATCTGCGGTGGGAATGCAAGGAGCATTGCCCAGGGAGGCACATGAACCCGGGACCTTGTACACAACATAAGTTCCATTGTTGAAGTCGAAGTTGCCTACGGCTTGGTTATTATCCGCAGCCGTGCCGTACTTGGGAATCAAGGCCAGATCGTAACGGACGCCCAGATTCACTGTCAGTTTGGGCGTCATCTGGAATTGGTCCTGGGCATAGTAGCCCATGATACCGCCGGGGCTGAGAGACTCAGCCACGTTGCGCTTGGTGAAGCTGTTTGGCGTGCCGATGACAAAAGATGCCACGCCATTTCCCGAGAACGAATCTTGCAGACTGTTTGTCTCAGCATTGGAGAAATTCAGCTGAGACCACTCGATGGTCTGGGATTCGCCGATGCCGTTGTACTCGGCGCCGAATTTCAGGGTATGTCTGCCGATAAGGTGGGTATAGTCGCCCTTCACCGACCAACTGTTAGCTGTAACTTCCGAGTTATCGTCTTCTCCAATCTCGGAAACTTCGTTTTGAATGGCTATGCCGGGAATGATGTTTCCCAGCGATTTGAAGCCGGAAACGAATCCCGATGGGAATCCGGCCTGAGAATCAATGTCCGCCGGGACATGGTTGTAGCGCCAGGTCTGGGGGCGTGACTCATAGGTTTTCCCAGCCTGAACATGCAGAACGCTGGCTGCACTGAAAATATGCGCGTAACTGCCTACATACGAGTAAGCGTTTGTAGATTGAACGGCCGGCAATTGTGTGCGGCCGCTGGTCTGATTTCCCTTCAACGCCATGTAGCGAAAGAATACCGAGTTGTTGGAGCCGATGTTCTCGTCGCCCCGAGCATCGAAGGTGTAGAGATCCTGATTGTTGGGCGAGTTCTGGAAGGTGTTCGAGCCGGCTGGCGCACCTGCCAAGCCTGCGGCGGGCCAGATATGCTCCGCGTAGTACACGTTGCCGGCGGCAATCCGTTTGGGATCGATCATGTTCTTGACGCCGTTGTAGGAAAACTGCTGCCGGGTGCAATTCAAGTTGGCGTCGCAGGTCGTCGTGGCCGGATCGTAAATTGGAGCGTCCGCCGTAAAATCGCCCGACAATTCGGCCGCCGTGGGAACAAGTGCGTCCCAGGTTCCTGGTCCCGAGTAGCGGAGGTCTTCGTAGCCTGCAAAGAAAAACGTCTTGCCTTTGCCGTGATAGAGCTTGGGAAGGACCACCGGACCGCCCAGCGTCCCGCCCCACTGATTTTGCGTAAACGGGGTCTGCGGCGTGCCCTTGGGTGTGAAATAGGCAAGCGCCTGAAGAGAAGGGGTCTTGTTGTACTCCCATCCAGAACCATGCAAGGTATTGGTGCCGCTCTTGGTTGCTACGTTGATGGTCCCGCCAGTGCTGCCGCCAAACTCCGCGGAGTCGTTGTGGGATTCCAGCTTCATGTTGCCGATATAGTCGATGCTGGGCTGGACTGCATAGGCGTTACCGAAGGTCTCAATGTCGAGAATGCCGTCGACGAGGAACAAGTCGCTGCGATTGGTCTGTCCGTTAAAGGACGGAATCATCGAGGGTCCGATGGCGGTTGTGTAGCTCATTGTCTGGCTGCCGCTCACAACGATAGGCGAAACACCGGGAGCGGCAATGAACAGTTCGGTGAAGTTGCGGCTGTCAAGCGGCAGGTCGGCGATCTGCTTGGATTCGAGCGTCATTGCGAGCTCGTTCGAGGATGCCTCGATTTGGTTGCCCACTGCGTCAACCTGGACAACCTCCGTGACATTGCCGACGGTCAGGCTGAAGTCAAGGCTGGCTGTCTGGTTCACGACCAGGACGAACGGCTTGAGCTTCTGCGCGGAGAATCCCGAACGGGAAGCCTCCAAGGTGTAGTTTCCAGGATTTATGTCCTGGAACAGGTAATCGCCTGTGCTGTTGGTTAGGGTTGCCGACGTAACATGAGTGTCCACGTTGATCAGCACAAGCTTGGCTCCCGTAACTGCCGCACTTGTCGAATCATGAACGTTGCCGCGAATCGTGGCCTGCGATGTCTGCGCGTTCGCCGTTCCTGCAAATGCGGTCAGCAGAACAAAACTCGCCACTAGACGGATTACAAGGTACCGGAGCCGTTCCCTGATCTGGCGGGGGTCATCTGCGCAATTCAGTGCTCTCGTTCTCTGCACAGCAAGTTGTCGACTTCTCACGTTGGACCTCTTTCGTTTCTGTTTGGATGTCCCTGGATTCACTGGCCGGGTATACGCTTTCTTTGGCGACGACAGCTCTACCCTGAAAATTACTTCCGCAGACAATAGTGGAGAATATAAATACCTGTCAAGCACAAAATCCTTTACTTTATCGCTTTCGTTACTTCATCCAGGCGACACTAGACCACTTTAGGGGAAATGTCCGATGGCGAGGATTCGTCCTTCGATGGTGACCCCATTGAATCGAAAGAGCTTGTGCTGCTCGTGTGCGGAGACAATCTGCGCCGGGGGATCAGGCTATGAGAGGCTGAATGTGCGTCTCGTAGAGACGTGCGTTGGCTAAAGAGTTTGACACTGGTATCTCATTGTCTCTATATTTCTTTCCTCAGTACTTAAGCGGTTACTTTTCCACAACAACCATTCAGACAAATGGACTTTGGACTATGAGCATCGACGGCGACAAAGATCGCTTCCACGGCATGATCTCAGTTCTTTACACTCCAGTCATTGGGGACATTCTCGATTTGCTCGGCTATTCGCACCAGTTTCTTCCGCAGCCAATCCAACCGATTTCGGCTGAGATGCGAATGGTGGGTCGGGCGCTTCCCATTCAGATCGCAGACGCCTGGGGCAAACAGGACGCTCCATTTGGGAGAATGACCGAAGCGCTTGACTCAATCCAAACAGGCGAGATTTATATCGCAACGGGCGGTTCCATGAATTGCGCCGCCTGGGGTGAGATCATGACCGCGACAGCGCGCGTAAGAAAGGGGGCGGGAGCGATTATAGATGGCTTTCATCGGGACACTCCGAGGGTGCTCGAACAAAATTGGCCTGTCTTCAGCCGCGGCCGCTTCGCGCAGGATGCCGGCATTCGATCCAAGGTCGTTGATTTTCGCTGTCCCATTGAAATCGAGGGAGTACAAATCTTGCCTGGCGATCTGGTTTTTGGGGATCTTGACGGGGTGGTTGTAATCCCTCGAAAGGTCGAGGATGAAGTGATCGAGCGCGCAATGAACAAGGCCACTGGAGAGAAAGTGGTGCGCAATGCAATAGAATCCGGCATGGCCAGCACGGATGCATTTCACAAGTTTGGAATCCTATGACGGCTGAATTGCATTCCGCAACAAAACGCGCCATTCGTGTCAACGCGGCCGACAACGTCGCTACCCTCATGGATGAGGTGGATGGCGGCTGGGTCACGATTTACGGTCCGGGCGCGCCACTGGATATCCAGGCCCTTGAACCGATTGCCTATGGCCATAAGATCGCGCTCGATGCATTGCCGGCGGACGTACCGATCGTGAAATTCGGTGTTCCCATCGGACTCTCAACCGCCCCGATCCTCCGTGGGCAGTGGGTTCACCTGCATAACTGCCGCAGCCAGGTGGACGAGCGGTCGAGCCACCTCGATTTGAAAACTGGAGCCGCAAAGGATACACCTTATGCCTGATCGGCCATGGCAAGGATATATGAGATCCGATGGACACAAGGGCATACGCAATCTAATTGTCGTGATCTATACGGTGGAGTGTGCAAGCTTTGTGGCGCATGCCATCGGTCGGGGTGAAGAGGATGTTCACGTAATCGGGTTCCCCGGCTGTTATGACAATGTCTATGCGGTTCGTCAGATGCTTGCATTGATCACGCATCCGAATGTCGGCGCCTGTTTGGCGGTTGGCCTCGGCTGCGAATACACGCAGCCCTCCAAACTTGCAGACGCAGCAATCGCCTCCGGCCGGCCTTGCGATTGGTTTTATATTCAGGATGCTGGTGGGACAGAGGCCGGAATCGCGAAAGGCAAGGCGGCGTTGAGCTGTCTCCGCGAGAAGCTCGCCGATGTGACCGCGCGCGTTTCGATGAGCTGGAATGATTTGACGGTCGGCGCCGAATGCGGCGGATCGGATGGAACCTCAGGTCTTGCAGGTAATCCCGTCGTGGGCAGGTTCTTCGACCTTCTCATTGACCGCGGCGGAAGCGCGGTGTTTGAAGAAGTCGTAGAGATGATCGGTTTGCGCGACGTGTTGAAGGAGCGCGCTGCAAACCCTCAAGTCGCCCGGCAGTTGGATGCGACCTATACCAAGGCTGAGGAATACTGCAGAGCGGTTCGCCAGTATTCTGTCTCGCCCGGAAATTTTGCAGGAGGGCTCACCACCATCGAAGAGAAGAGCATGGGAGCGTTCGCGAAATCGGGCAGTCGCCCCATCCAGGGTGTCCTTCGAGTATCAGAGCCAGTGCCACATCCGGGCCTGTGGCTCCTCGATTCCGTTCCCGACTCTCATTTTATGCAATTCGGCTACACCAATCCGAATGACACCGAAGGCATCATGGACCTGATCTCCACCGGAGCACAGATTGTCGTCTTCATTACCGGCCGGGGAAGCGTCATCGGCAGTCCGATCGCACCGCTGATAAAGGTGACCGGCAACTCCAAGACTTTCGAGCGCATGCGCGGCGACATGGACTTCAATGCGGGCACCATGCTGGATGGCCGGCAAACCCTCGATGAAGCCGGCATAAGTTTGCTCAATCTGGTCGGAGAAGTTGCCTCCGGCGCTCTCACGAAGCCCGAGGTGCTCGGCCACCGCGAGTATTTCTTCATGTACAAGCACCAGGATTCGCCTTCGCTTGCCGCTGGTTGCCATGCGTAGAAACGAATCGATCATCTTAATCGAATTTCGAATCTCCGATGCAAGGCCCTTATTGATGAGGATGATTGAAGGATCCACCGCAGGATGAGAAGCAAAGCCCTCGAGAGATTCGGAATGATAACAGTAGTCGCGCTTTCTATCGTGAGGGAGGATTGATGCATAGCCCGACTCCCTCCCAGAATCAGCAGGCCAGTCCGCAGCGCGTGGGGCATCTGTTCGCGCCAGGCACAATTATCCCGTTTATCCTGGTTACTTCTCTGTTTTTCCTCTGGGGCGTCCCAAACAACCTCAACGATATCCTGATTCGTCAGTTCATGAAGTCCTTCGCGATCACTCGCCTTCAGGCTGGACTGGTGCAATCCGCGTTCTACATGGGCTATTTCCTCCTGGCGCTGCCCTCCGCCTTGTATTTGAGGAAAGTCGGGTACAAACTCGGCTTTGTAACTGGTCTCGCGTTGTTTAGTGTTGGCACATTTCTCTTCTGGCCTGCGGCAATCGTCGGTCGTTATTCCTTTTTTCTCTTTGCGCTGTTTGTCATGGCGAGCGGCCTTGCCTTTCTTGAGACCGCATCCAACACATTCATCGCGCTGTCAGGCCCTGTTGACACTTCGGAGCGCCGGCTCAACTTCTCTCAGGCTTTCAACCCGCTAGGTTCAATCACTGGCGCCTTCATTGGCACCGCCTTCATCCTCTCTGGAGTTGAGCTGAGCGCAAACGCGGTGCGCACGCTTCGGGCAAGTCATCGGTACGAGGCCTATCTGCATTTCGAAACCCTTCGCGTGGTGCAGCCCTATATTCTCCTGGGGATCGTCTCGCTGGTGTTTGCATTTCTCATTTGGAGGACACCGTTTCCGGCAACCAGAGATGAGGTGGCGGAGGGGCGCGCTAGTTCCACCCCCATTTCCGCATTGCTCCGCAACAGGCACCTCCTCTTCACCATCGTCGCCCAGTTCTTCTACGTGGGAGCGCAGGTGGGCACCTGGAGCTACTTTATACAGTACATTCAGGACTACACGGGCCAATCGGAAAAGGTTGCGGGATACTTTCTCACCGGGACCCTTGCCATGTTCGGCATTGGGAGATTCGCTTCGGCAGGTCTGATGAAGTTCGTCAGACCCGCAACCCTGATGGGAAGCTATTGCCTGGTAAACATTGTGCTGGTTTCAGTGGCTGTGTTTCACCCCGGCTGGATGGGAGTTTGGATGATCTTCACCACCAGCTTCTTCATGTCTCTGATGTACCCGACTATTTTCGCACTCGGTCTTCAAGGATTGGGATCCGATAGCAAGGTGGGCGGATCCTTCATCGTAATGGCCATCATCGGCGGGGCAGCACTCACACCGCTGATGGGAATCATATCCGACTCCTCGCAAAGCATCGCATACTCTTACGGCGTGCCATTGCTGGGCTACATTTGCATTGCCTGCTATTCGTTCTTCGGTCAACGGAGCGCATTGTCTGCAGAGCAATCGCGTAGAGAACAGAACTGCCCGGCGGTCGCAGAATCGGAAGGATTTTGATCAAAGTTTCAACCGCGCAGGAAGGAACATCCATGATGAAGTTGACGAGAAGAGAATTCGTCGCGCTGGCGGCGGTGGCCGGGGTTTCGAAACTGACAAAGGCGGAAGCACTGCACGGCGTTCCAACCTTCGCGCCGGACCTTGATTCCCTTACCCAGTACCACGCTCCCGACTGGTTTCGCGACGCGAAGCTCGGCATATGGGCCTGCTGGGGACCGGAAGCTGTGCCTGA
>Ga0182030_10020427_pt1 | contig 12498 bp, 8 predicted proteins | sample 812S3MmetaG_FD_121299 | JGI IMG/M metagenome (GOLD analysis project Ga0182030, IMG submission 121299) | Permafrost microbial communities from Stordalen Mire, Sweden - 812S3M metaG (Illumina Assembly) | ecosystem: Environmental > Terrestrial > Soil > Wetlands > Permafrost | place: Sweden... | reverse complement strand
GCCGGCCAGAGCGCGGTCCTTCAAAGTTTTGATACTCATCAAACCGGTATCTTGTCATTCCCAGAATAGCCGAACTGCCCGCCTCACCTCATTATTAGGCCGGTATTGTGTTTCGTATTCGGTTCGTATTCGGTCCGTATTCGGGTTCCTACTCGGTTTCGTATTCGGCTTCCTATTCCGTCGCTGTTAGGCTTGCCACTCGCCTTCCTGCTCGGCTTCCCACTGGGTCATATTCGCCCCCGTATCGCCTTCGTCTCAGCCGCGTATCGGCGGCGCACTATGGTTTTGCGGTCACATTGCTGGTGAAGCTCCCCAAACGGACGATTGACGCCAGGACGGCCGACCATATACATTGGCCGCGATGTATATCAAAGGAGCCATTCATGCGCGTCGCCAAATGGGGCAACAGCCTCGCGGTTCGCCTGCCCGCCGCCGTGATCGAGGCGCTCGAATTGAAAGAAGGCGAGGAGATCGAGATCAACATCGCCGGCCGCCGCGCGTTCGACATTGCGCGGGCGCCCGACAGCGAAGACGTTGTAAAGCGGTTGCGGGCCTTTCGCGGTCGCCTGCCGCCTGGCTTCCGGTTCGACCGGGACGAGGCCAATGCCAGGTAGTTTTTTCGACAGCAACATCCTGCTCTATCTGGCCTCCGACGACGCCGAGAAGGCCGATGCGGCGGAGCGCTCCATAGCGGGCGGCGGCACGATCAGCGTGCAGGTTCTGAACGAAATCGCCAATGTCGCCCGCCGCAAAATGCGAATGGACTGGCGAGAAACCAACGATTTTCTCGCGCTGATACGCCGCCTGATGAACGTCGTGCCGCTGACGCTCGAAACGCATGATGCCGGCATGGCTCTGGCGGAAACATACGGATTTTCGACCTACGACAGCATGATCGTCGCAGCGGCGCTGCAGGGTGGCTGCGACGTGTTGGTGTCGGAGGACATGCAACACGGCCTGCTCGTTCGAGAGCAATTGCGCATCACCAATCCTTTTCGGACGGTCATTTCATAGGATGCTGCCGAGGGCGGCGGGTGTCCGTTGACGCCTGTCCAGCCGGCTTCGCCACCAACCGACATTCGCGCTTGTCGGGGCTCGCTTCTGCGCCACGTCGGGACTCTCGCTGAAACGGCAGGGCAAAGGACTGCTCGGCGCACGCGGCAACGCCGAAGCGCCTCATTCAGAGGCATACATAACAAACCAGTATCTTGTCAGATGGCAAATTACTTACACTGTGCCTTTGCTATTTTTGGTCATCCGCTCGGGTTCCGATTCGGGTTTCCATTCGGGTTTTCGCTCGGCATGCTGCTCGGGTTTCGCTCGGGTCCTATAAGGGCTTGGCTCGGTTTTCCGAGTTCCGGCCGAATGCTCGCCCTTGGCCAACCCTTATTGGAAGGCGAGTAGTCGCCGTAGTCGCATGCTGAATAGTTCACCGAATGCAGCGGGAACTCAAATGCCCATGAGCCCGAGCGCAGAAGACGACGCAGCGGAGAAATGGAGTGAGTTTCAAGAATGAACCGTGCCTATCCGGTGAGGACACACACCATATATAGTGCGGTCGGTGGGCCATACCGACTCACGTGATTGGCCGTACGTGACCCAAAGGGGCCTTGCTTTCCATAGCTAAGGAAGGCTTCTGGAGTAGGTTGTGTTCCAGGGAGTGACGCAAGCATGAGCTGCGGCTGGGAAACCATTCCGATTGACGTCGAATCTTTTGGTCAAATTTTCCGATCGCTAGTTTGGGGTTACGTCTCGCTCAATATTTGAAGGACGCGCTGAGGCTGACGGTTCGCGGCTCGCCCCGCAGCAGCACGCCGTTCGAACTGAAATTGGGATTATCCGTTAGATTGGATCCGCTGAGTGTTATGCTGAGATGATCGTCCAACTTGTAGCAAGCCGAAATCGACAGCATTTTTTTCGGCGGCAGCGCGAAGCCGTAGGTGTTCGGCAAGGTCGCCTGAGTCTGGCTGGCGTAGTAGAAATTCCCCGAGAGACTCAGTCCGCGCAAAGGCTCGGCGTCGAAATCGTAATTCGCCGACATGTTGAAGACCCGCCGCGGTCCGCCGAGCAGATCGTTTCCAGCTTGCGATGGCGTATTGCTGTCGCGGCTCACCACGGCGTGGAGGAAGGTCGCGGCGAGGCCGAGGCGCAGATTGGCGTTGGGATGTGCGCCAAGACCGACCTCCACGCCGTGGCTGTGCTGCTGCCCGGTGACGACGGAATAGAAGCCGGTGGGATTGAGCGGATTGAGCGCTGCGACATTGTCGCGCGTCACGTCGAAGACACCGAGATCGACGTCGAGGTTTTTGTCGAAGAGCCCCTGTCTTGCGCCGATTTCGTAGAGCTTGTCTTCCTCCGGCGGCGCGAGCTTGCTGCCTGTCAACCTTACTCCGCTGTTGGGGATGAAGGAGCGGCCGAAGCCGGCGTGAATGGTGAAATCGTCGAAAGGCCGCATCAAGGCGCCGGCGCGCGGCGTGAGCTTCGAGAAAGAGCCCTTGCTCGCCGTCGACCCAGGCATGCCGGTCAATGCGCCGGTCAGATCATCGACCGTTTGGTAGCTCGCAAGATGGTCGTAGCGCCCCCCGAACAAAAATCGCACCTGCGGCCCGATGTCTATCGCGTCCTCCGCATAGGCGGAATTGCTCCAGGAGCTGTTGATTCCACTGGCCGGCCTCTCGGCGGCATAGGAGACGAAGCTGGGGTATAGCGGCGCGAAAATGTTGATCGAACCGAGCGAATAGGCGGTGACGTCATCTTTGTGACTGTCGTCGAAGCTCCAGCGTTCATATCCGAGTAAGAGATTATGGGTGAAGGGGCCCATCTTGATCTTTCCCTGGAGGCTTGGTTGAACGTTGAAATTCTTCGCTGTCTCGAAGCTCCGCACGCCGTTTCCGAACGAAACTTCGCCGCCGCTGGTGTAGCTCAAGCCGGGCAGCCAGCCATAGATCGAGAGTGATCGATAGTAATCGGCGACGAGCGTCGCGCTCCAATCTTGGTTGAACGAATGCTCGTAGCGCAACGCAGCGTCGTATTGGTTCGACCACAAGGCGCCGTTGGCGGGAACGGCGGCGTAAAAATTCCTAGGAAGCGTCAGGAATATCGGCGACGGCAGATAGGTCGGAAGGCCAAAGTTTCCAAGCGAATTCGAGAGATTCGCCTCGCCGCGCAGCGTCAGCCTGTCGCCGTTGTCGAAAATCTTGGTGACGCTCGGATTGGCGTAGAGCCCGTGATTATAGACGTAATCGACGAAGCTCTTGCTTTCCTGCAAGGCGAGATTGCCGCGAAACAGCAGAGTCCTGGCGGGATCAAGCGGCGTGTTGAGATCCAGCGTCGCGCGGCGAAAGCCGAATGAGCCGAGTGAGGCGTCGCCCCGCAAGAAAAAATCGGCTTCGGGCTTTTTCAGGATGTAATTTGCCGCCGCGCCAAACGCGCCGGTGGTCGTTCCGTAGAGCAGAGAGACGACGCCCTTGACGAATTCGGTGCGCTCGACGCCGGCGAGCTCTACGCTGCCGGGGCCGAAGCCGCGTGAGACTCCGTCGCGCAAGATCACGCCGCCATTGTCGAAGCCGCGAAACATGAAGTCGGGCGCATAACCGCCTTGTGCCACCGGCGCATTGACGAAGACGCCGGAGACGTTCTTGCCGAGATCCTGCGCGTCGCTCGCTTTACCTCCCGTCGTCCCGCCGACGACCTCTTGCGCGACGGCGGAAGCGTCGTTGCCGAACAGCGCCGCGCCGCAGTTCCACGTCAAGATCAGGAACGCTCTCCAACGCATGAACGCCCTACTCCGCTGCGCCTCAATCGAGGAAGGGCGAATGACGTGTCGCGAGGGCGGCGTCCCCATCTTGTCGCATGGCGTGGAACTGCCGCGCCCGACGCTTCTTCCACCAGACGTAGACGCCAGTGACGGACAGCATCGCGACGACGAGGCCGAGCGCACAGACGACAATGCGGTAGGGCATGCCGAACACGCGCGCCATATGCAGAGCATAAAGCCAACTCTCGACCGTATTGCCGACGTGTTCGCCGGTCGGCTGCGACAGTTCGATCAGAGCGCCGCCGTCGCCGTCAAATGCGACATAGGTGCCACCACCTTTCGGAGAACGCTCGAAAATGTCGCGGCTGCCGCGAACTTCGTAAATGTAGAGATTGGGCGTCGGAAAATAAGCTAGACCGAGCGCCGGTCCCGCCGTGAAATTTCGGCGCGCCGACTGTTCGGCGACGAGCCTCTCGCCCGTCGCCAGCGCCTCCCGCCAGCCGATCTTGGGATCATGGGCCGGCCCCTTGGCCTGCGTGACAAGTGCGTCCACGGGCGAGTCATGATAGTCGAATACCCGTTTCATGACCCACTCATAGGCGGGCCGGATGTCCATCATGACGCTCGACCAGGCGAAGACGAAGAGCAGAGCCCAGAACCAAAGCCCGCCGGCGCGATGCAGATCGAAGTTCAGCCTATAAAATCGAGCGTTGCGCTTGATCAGCCATGCCGGCTTCCAACGCCGCCAAAACCCATCGAACTTTGACGGCAGCGTGAGATAGAAGCCGACGAAGCAATCGATCGTCCAGACCAGCGCCAATATGCCGAGCGTCCACTGACCGAAGTCACCGAGCGCCAGTCGCCAGTGCAGGTCGTAAAGAAACGGAATGAGATTGACGAGGCCCCGCGTCAAATCTCCCCTTTTGCGGCGTCCGAGCTCCGCGCCGGTCCAGGGGTCGACATAGAACTCGTCGAAGCCAAGATCATTGCTGCCCACGCTATCGCTCGTGTCGCGCGGTTCGAATCCGATGCTGACCTGATCCGGCTCGGCATAGGCCGCTCCGGTGACGCGCGCTTGCGGCAGTTGCGCTTGCGCGCGTTCGATCAACGTCGCGAGATCGCGCGGCGCAACCCCTGGCCTCGGCCGCGCGAAAAGCTGGGGCGCGAAGACGCGCTCCAGCTCGATGTTGAACGCAAGCAGGCTCCCCGTCAGTCCGACGACGATGAGGAAGCCGGCCATGGCGAGCCCAGCCCAACGGTGTAGGAAGGCAAAGAGTGGACGCAACATGATTAGAATTCGACCCGCATAGTGCCCTTGAAGCTACGCGGCCTGCCGTTGTCCAACGAGAATGCGCTTGGTGAGACTACCTGAACGTACCGGGTGTCGAGGAGATTATCGACATTGATTTGGAAGCTGGTCTTCCGGCCATAGATTTGCGTCGTATAGGACGCCATCAGGCCGACGACCGCGTAGCCGGGAAGGTGGAAGCTGTTGAAATTATCGCCCTGCGTGAGGTCTCTCGCGACGGCGCCGCCGCCGATCTTGAATCCCTTAAGCGGGCTGTCGCTTTGGAACTCGTAGGTCGTCCAGAGACTCCCCGCATTGCGCGGAACGCCGCCAAGGCGCTTTCCTTCCGTGCCGATGATGCTGAGCAACAACGGGACGCCGAGCGTATAGGTGCTATAATTGTCGACGATGCATCCGCTGGGCTGGCCAGCGACGCCATTCAAGAAATCCGAGTACTTGTTAGGGTCGCAATGCGCGTCCTTAGTGATAATCGAGGCGATGTAGGAATAACCGCCGATCACTCTCCACCCTGGCAGGATCTCGCCGGCCAGGTCGAGCTCGACGCCTCGGTTGCGCGCCTCGCCGAGCGCGAGCTGCCGCATACCGGTCGGGTCGGTGGGATCGGCATAGGCAATGTTCTTTTTTGTGAGATCGTAATAGGCGATCGTCGTCGTCAGCTTTTTATCGAGAAGCTCGGTCTTGACGCCGACTTCCCATTGCTGAGCAGATTCCGGCGGCAAGGGAGCGCCCCGGTTGGCCACTGGAAGATTGCCGAAATTCGTCAGATAGCTGCCATAGAGGGCAACCTGTTCGATCGGACGCCAGAGCAGACCGAAACGCGGCGTCACGCGCTCTGCATCCGTGCTCACCTGATTGGTCGTCGGATCGATGATCTTTAAATGATCGTAACGCCCCGCCGCCAGAATGAAGACGTTGTAAGGCAGCTTGATCTGGTCTTGAAACGAAACCCCGAACCATGTTTCGTGAAATCCATAATCCACGCGCTGGGTCGGATCGAGGAGATAGGTCTGGAACGGACTTAGGGTCAAAGCCGGAAAGAGAGGATTAATCGTCTGCATTGCCCCGAGTGGGACACCATACACCAAGCCCTGATCGTTGAAGTGCTGATAGTCGACGCCGAGGAAAAGGGTGTGATCGACGAAGCCGGTCTTGACCTTGCCGGTCAGCTCCGTGCTTGTGAAGTAGCTTTGAGTCGACGATGAGACCAGCAACTCGGGAGCTGTGGTCATTTCAAATGGCGTCGCATTATCGTACGCGGAGGGAAACAGTGCGAAATGTGTGAACGAAGTGAGCTGCGCGTGGAATCGCTGCTTGATATTCCAATCCTCGTTCAGATCGTGGGAGAAAAGGACGCCCGCGTTACCTTCGTCGCTGCTCTGACGGCCCCAGGGCTGCGTGAGGTTCTGGCTGCGCGGCAGAAAGGTTAGGGGCGCACCGCCCGTTCCCCATGCGAAAGCCCACCAGGGCGTCGAGGAATTGGGGCCGGGTCCGGTGAAGGCTTCGGCGGTGCTGCCGTCTTGGCCGACGAACTTCCGCCATGTGCCGGTGAAGACGGCGTAAGTATGCTCGTCGATATTCCAGCGCAGCGTCGGCGCGAAGTAATAGTCGCGCGAACGCGCATGATCGATGAAACTATTGCCGTCGTCCCAGGCGGCATTCACGCGGTAGAGTAGCGACTTGTCCTGGGTCAGCGGACCGGTTGTGTCGATCGTTGTGCGCTTGGTGCTCCAGGAGCCGATCTGCGTCTCGACGGCCGTATAGGGCTTGTCGAGCGGCTGCTTGCTGACGAGATTGATCAGGCCGCCAGGGTCTCCATGGCCAAAGAGGATGGACGCCGGACCCTTCAAAATTTCGACCCGATCGATGTCCGCCAGATTTGGGGTCGAGTTGCTGGAGTTCTGATCGAAGCGGACGCCGTCTTTGTAATAGTTGGTTGTCCCAAAGCCGCGAATATAAGTGCCGAAGGTGCTGGGCTGCGACGCATCCGGCGCGATGACGCCGCTGACATTGTTCGCTGCCTGGCTGATCGTGGTGACCTTCTGATCCTCAAGCACTGCACGCGGCACAACTTGAACGCTCGCAGGCGTCTCCATGATTGGCGTGTTGGTCTTCGTCGCCGAGAAGCTGTTCTCGGGCCGATAGGTGACGTTGTCTTCCTTGGGGGGCTGGGAGACCGCGGCGATGGGGCTTTGCGGTGGCGCCTGCGGGGTTTGGTCCGACGCCTGGAGGGGGCGGGCGGGCCCGCTTGGAGTCTTCGGTTTGCCCTCGGTCCTTTGGCTTGGCGCAGCTCTTTGGGGCTTCGGCTTGCCTACCTCGATAGTCGGCAGTTGTTCCTGTGCTCGCACCTGGGTAGCGAAGACGGCGAACGCCAATGCGCCGGCCGACACGCCGCGCAGGAAATTGCAAAGCTTCATATTAGCCTCCTGATGCCGCAAGCGGCCTGCTCGAACGAAATCGTTGCGAAAGGGCGCTTTCCGCCGGGACGGCGCCCCTCATCGGCGGTCTATCAATATTTTGCGAGGACAGGAGCCGCAGCGCCCCAATGGAAGTGGTAGTTCACCCCGACGCGGACGATGTGGCCGTCGAAACGCGTGGAGCTGTTCAGGGCGGCAGCGTAAAGGGCGGCGCCAGCGGGATCGACCCCGGCGGCGCCGACATAGGTGTTCACATTGCCGAGGTCGTAATAGAGATATTCGAGCTTGGCGCTCCAATTGGGCAGGAACATCCATTCCGCGCCCGCGCCCGCGGTCCAACCGGTGCGCGTGTCGTTGAAAGCGCCGACCGTCTGCGAGGCTCCGACTCTTCCAAGCGGATCGAGGCCAGTCTGGAAGAGGCTGTTGCTCAAGCCGACATTCGCCCAGGCAAGACCGCCGGTCGCGTAGACGAGCAAGGTCGGCGTGACGAGATAGCCTACCCGCCCGCGCACCGTGCCGAGGTAATCGAGCTTTCGCGAATAGGTCGAAGCCGAAAGGAAGGGAACGCCGGTCGCGCCTTCGACCGCGCCGCCCAAAGCCGTCGTCGTGCTGGAGAGGTTCGTGCCCTGGATATCCGCTTCGAGGCCGGCGACGAAGCGTTCGTAGAACTGATAGTTGTATCCGATTTGGCCGCCGCCGATGATGCCGGAATTATTCAGTGAAGCCGAGTTCGAAGCGGCGGCAGCCGAAGCGGCGCCGAACGCCGTCGGTACAGCGAAGACTGAGAGGCCCACCGAATCGTCGAAGAGATCTCTGGCGCTCGACGACACATTGCCGCCGCCGAAGGAGCCGCCGATGTTGATGCCGCCGTAAAAGCCCGTCCAAAGCGGTGACGGCGGCGGAATGATCGCAGGTGCCGATTTGACGCTCGGCAGATCGGCGGCGAACGCCGAGCCGCAGAACAGCGCCACCACGATCGCGGCGGCGGAAGTCGTCATCTTATACATAAGAAGTCCTCCAATTGAGTCGGGAGATCGTTCCGCGACCGCGCGATGCGGGAACGAACGCAAGGCTAACCGCGCTCGCGGAACGAGCGCGCGCAGGCGAAGGGGCGACGCGACCGGGCTAGGCCGCGCGAGAGATGCGTGGAACGCGACTAAAGTCGCGACGCGCGTGTCAGGAAGAGGCCGGCGGAGCCTGCGAGGACCAGGAACTTCGCCAGCCGACCAATGGTGGGTTGCTGTCGCTACCACGCAGCTCCGAGAGAGCCATTCCGCGCGCTGGCTCAACGAACGCCACGATTTGCGTCACGACGAAAGGCACGAAGCCGGCGAAGTTGCGTGCGCCGCAAAACACGCAGCATTGCGTATGGCCATGTTTGTGGAGAGGAAGCTGGCCCCCATCTCGGTGATCGGAGTCGCAGTCTGCGGTTGGCGCCACGGCGGCTATGCTCGCTCCTCCTGCGCCGACCGGGGAGTGTCGCGTCGATAGGCCGAGCGCGGCCCAGCCCTGCAAGAAGAGCAGGAAAACCACAAGCCCGGCGTTCATTGGGCGGGCCCAATGCGTCAAACGGCGGATGGATTTCCTGCGGTCGATCATCCTACTTGCTTCAAGTCGCCGAAGGACGAATTTGGGGGTGTCATCCAGGCTGTGGAAATCATTCGACGCGCGCTTTACACAGCCGCGAATCACATCGAAGCTACAAAAACATAACCGCCGACTGTCTCGTGAAAGTTACATGATTTATTGATGGATAAAAACATCTGGACTGTGGCCTAATGGCAACAGTCGGGGATTCGATGGTGCTCCCTCCTTGCGCCCCTTGACGGCCTCGTTCGGCATTGCTCGTATCACAATATGAAGTGACGGCGGGCAGCGCGTTTCGGGGCGAAGGAGCAGAGGATCAAGGATAAAGTAAGCTGAGAGCGGCGCCCATGCGAATACTTTTGGTCGAAGATCATACGGAATTAGCGAACCGCGTTGCGCGCCACATCAGGCGCGCGGGTTTCGCCGTCGATAGCGCGCCGACGATCCAAAGCGCCGAGGCAGCACTCGAAGTCAACGCCTATGCGGTCACATTGCTTGATCGAAGATTGCCGGACGGCGACGGCCTGTCCTTGGTCAAACGGATCCGCGACAAGCAGCCGGGAAGCCGGATCTTGATGCTGACCGCGGTTGACGCGATCGACGATAGGATCGAGGGGCTGAATGCGGGCGCCGACGACTATCTGACGAAGCCGTTCAACCTCCATGAAATGATGGCGCGCATCCGCGCAAGTCTTCGACGTGGCGGCGGCGAGCGGACGCCGCCGGTGGAAATCGGCGCGTTGTCCTTCGATCTCGATTCACGCACGGTTTTCGTCGCTGGCGCGCCCGTCGTGTTCCTGCGGCGCGAACTGGCGCTGCTAGAAGCGTTGGTCAGGCGGGCTGGATGCTTGACGCCACGCGAGACGCTCATCGATGGCATCTACGGCATGGACGAAATGGTGCAAGAGCATGCTCTGACGACGCTCGTGTCGCGGCTACGCACTAGACTTGCAGAACTCAACACGGGAATCGAAATCCACTCCGCCCGCGGTCTCGGCTACATGCTCGCCAAATCCCCGCCCAAGGCGGGGGACCCATGAAGAACCCATCAATTACGCTGCGCGTCGTCGGCGTTCTCGTCGCCGCGCAACTGTCCGCACTGATCGTCACCTGGGCGCTTACGCTCGGTATCGGCCTGTCGGACTTTACCGAAAACAGCATGTCTCTAGACGAACTCGCCATTGAGCGCAGCGATCGGTTTGTGATCGATTCCCTTGTGAAGGAAAGCGATGGTCGCCTCGTCATCACACCAACGCCCGCGCTGCGCGCCGAGATGTCGCGGGTGCCCAGCTTTCGCTTCGCGGTGTTCGATCCTACAGGCGCGCCGCTCGCCGGCTCCTCTCCGGAATTGGTGGAGAACTTGAAGGGCGTCGTCAAGACGAGCCCCGCGCATCTCCATTTCGCGCGGGAGGGCGCGCGTATGGATTACATCGGGCATCTGGATATGCAGACCACCCCTTTCGGTCTGCTGCAAATTGCGACCTTCGGACAGAAATTTCACTGGGTCGACCTGCTCTATTCGATCACATCCTACCTGCCGTGGAGCGCCGTGTCTTCCTCGGGTGCGATCATCCTCACGGTAACGACCGCCTGGTTCGCTGTGCGCCGAGGCCTCGCGCCGTTGACCGTCGTCATGCGAGGCGTGCGAGGGATAGACATGAACTCGCTTGATAAGCGCTTACCGCTCGATGGCGTCCCGACGGAAATCAAACCGCTCGTCGAATCCGTGAACGAAGCCCTCTCACGCCTTGACGCCAGCGCCGCGCGCATGCGTCGTTATACCGCCAACGTGGCCCATGAATTGCGCACGCCTTTGGCGATTATGCGCGCAAGACTAGAAGATGCGGAGGAACCAACGTTCAAGGCCGATTTGATGCGCGACGCAAGCCAACTCAGGGCCATCGTCGAGCAAATGCTCATCGCCGCGAGATTGACCGAACATCAGGTAAGGCTCGACCAAGAAGTCGATCTCGTCGCGACGATTAGGCAAATCGTCTCCGACTATTTGCCGCTCGTCGTCGAATGCAATCGCACCATCGCGTTCGAGGCAGAGGCCTCGCCGGTCGTCACGCGGGGGAATCGACGCGCGATCGAATGCGTCGTGGCGAATTTGATCGACAACGCTCTCCGCGCCGAACCGAGAGAGGGAACGATCATCGTGCGTGTCCGCGCCGATGCCGGCATCGAAGTGATCGATCATGGCGAAGGCGTTGCGCCGGAAGATCTAGAGATGATCTTCGAACCCTTTTGGCGCAAGAACGAAACGACACAAGGGACGGGATTGGGGCTTTCGATCGCCAAGGAACTCGCGACCCTTCTTGGCGGTACGGTATCGGTCGAAGAAACGCCCGGCGGCGGGGCGACCTTCAAGCTCGGCCTGCTTCGGCTCGATCGCGCGGCGGAACCGATCCACCTCCAACGAACTGGTCCATCCTGAGCTAAAGGCGCGCCCTTCACGAAACGCCCGTTGACGACCGACGCGTTGAAGCCCGTAGCTTGAGGGTTCCAGCCAGGAGGCGCTTAGTTTGGCCGCTGGCAATGACCGGTTGTGGCGCAAGGCTGCCGTCGGATGATGCGTCTGGCCTATCTATATATTGAGGCTGTCGGTCCAAACCGGATAGGCAGGGAAGGAACGAGGGCGAGCGGGGAGCCATTGGCTCGGCCAAATCCTCTGTCAAGCCCGGCTCCGATAGCAGGTCCGAATTGAAAGCCAGGGGCATCTCACTGGCCGATTGTTGCGCCGCCGCGCGCACATCGCGAACCGGCTCTAGCTCCGCACTCGGTCAAAGTCTGCGTCGGAAACGGGTGAATCGATATTGAAAAGCGCGCCTGCCGTATGGTCGCCGCGACAGGAGGCAGAGCGTGCCGCGCGTCAAACGATGAGGCTGGTCGCAGCGTCGATTTCGATGAAATTCACCGCGCATCCTGAGCGCCTTTCGCCATGGACTCCGCCTTTCGCCAAGGCTGCGTCGGGAGGTTAGAACGCGGCGATTTTCGCTTCGCGCCGTCGTTGCTGGCGCCACCGCCATCTTCCGGCCATCGCGAACGCGTCAACATGAAGCCGCGCTCGATCATGCCGGAAACGATTTTTTCGCTGTAACGGGACCGGTAACTGGCGATCCACGCCGCCCACTCCTCGCGTTGGGGCCGGATCACGAAATAGCCCTCGCGGTCGATCTCCGGCGCTCCGACGAAATCGACAAACGATTTTTCGCGGAGATAGGGGATCATCAGCGCCACCGTGCTCTGACCTGCGCGGATTGAGCGAAAGGCCGTCGCGAATTCGATCGCCGATCGTCGCTCGTCCAGCGGCAGCCGGTCGAAGAGGCGCTCCGCCATGTCGCGATTTCGTGGACGCTCGGCTTCGGGCCAATCTCGCCAAAGTTCGGAAAAATCCCTCCCCCCGCGCGCTCGCGCGCCCGCAGGTGGTT
>Ga0182030_10020426_pt1 | contig 12498 bp, 12 predicted proteins | sample 812S3MmetaG_FD_121299 | JGI IMG/M metagenome (GOLD analysis project Ga0182030, IMG submission 121299) | Permafrost microbial communities from Stordalen Mire, Sweden - 812S3M metaG (Illumina Assembly) | ecosystem: Environmental > Terrestrial > Soil > Wetlands > Permafrost | place: Sweden... | reverse complement strand
TGCAGAAGTTCCTCACGGCGATCTACGACAACGGCTACATCTACAAGGACGTGTACAAGGGTCTGTACTGCGTCAGCTGCGAGGACTACTACACGATCGAGACCAGCGTCGACGGCAAGTGCCCGATCCACGGTCGTGAACTCATCGAGATGGAAGAGGAGAACTGGTTCTTTCGACTGAGCGCCTTCGAAGAACAGTTGAAGGAGCACTACGCCGCCAACCCCGGTTTCGTGACGCCCGAGACCAAGCGTAATGAGGCGTTGTCCTTCATCAACGGCGGCCTTCGCGACATCTCGATCACCCGCTCGTCGATCTCGTGGGGCGTGCCGGTGCCGTGGGACGACGCGCACGTCTTCTACGTGTGGTACGACGCGCTGATCAACTACCTGACGGCGATCGGCTACGGCCGCGACGACGACGAAGTGGCCAAGTGGTGGCCGAGTTCGCACCACTTGATTGGTAAAGAGATCATCCGCTTCCACTGCGTCTGGTGGCCGGCGATGTGCATGGCCGCGGGCATCGGCCCGGTCTCGCACGTGCAGGTGCACGGGTGGCTCCTCCTGGGCGGTCAGAAACTCTCCAAGACCATGGCCTCAGAAGGTGCCGTTCGACTCACCGACATCGCGCCGATTGTTCTGACGAACGAATTCGGCGTCGATCCGATTCGCTACTACCTACTGCGCGAAACGGCCCTCGGCAACGACGGCGACTTCTCGCACGAGGGAATCCTCGCGCGCTACAACACCGACCTCGCCAACAACCTGGGCAACCTCGTGGCGCGCGTGACGACCGTCGTCGCCACGAAGTGTGACGGCGTGGCGCCCACACCGCGTGAGGACTCGCCACTTCGAGGTCCCGCCGAACTGGCGATTCATGAGAGCGCCACGGCGTGGAACGCGTTCGCCCCCCAGAGCGCACTCGAAGCGACGTGGGGACTCATCGGTGCGACCAACGCCTACCTCGAACAGCTCGCCCCGTGGAAGATGGAACCGGGAGCGGATTTGAACGCCGTGATGGGCGACGCCCTCGAGGCGATCCGACTCATCGCCATTCTCACCACGCCCGCGATGCCCAAGGTCTGTGAAGAGATCTGGCGTCGCATCGGCCTGAGCGGCGCGCCGAGCGACGAGGTCTTCGCGGTGAGTGCCACCTGGGGTCAGTACCGCAGTGCCGCGACGATCCAAAAGAGCGAGCCGCTCTTTCCGCGAATGAAGAGTGACGCGTGAGTCACTGGAGCGACGCGCACTGTCACCTCCAAGAGCAATTCCTCGGCGACGAAGAGACCGCGGCGAAACTTTCCGACACGCTGGCGCGCGCCTACGACGGCGGGGTCGACCGCGTCGTCGTGATCGGCACCGACGCCACGACCTCGGCCCAGGCCCTCGAGATCACCGGCCTCGAAAGCCCCGTGGACATCTACGCCACGGTCGGCCTGCACCCCCACGACGCCGTGCAGGACATCGATCCGGTCCTGGAACTGGCCCGAAAGGGACACCCGAAACTGGTGGGAATCGGCGAATGTGGGCTCGATTACTACTACGAGCACTCACCACGTGCCGACCAGCGCCGCGCCTTCGCCAGCCAGATCGCCCTGGCGCACGAATTGGATTTGGCGCTCGTCATTCACGCGCGCGACGCCTTCGACGATCTCTTCGAATTGCTACGCAGTGAGGGCGTGCCCGAACGCACCGTCGTGCACTGTTTCACGGGTACGCCCGATGACGCGCAGGCCTGTCTCTCGTTGGGCTGTGACATCTCGATCTCCGGTGTCGTCACCTTCAAGAACGCCGAACTACTTCGCGAGGCGGTGCGCGCCGTGCCCTTGGACCGGCTCCACGTCGAGACCGACAGTCCGTTCTTGGCGCCCGTGCCGTATCGAGGGACGGCGAACGAGCCGGCCTTCGTCACCGTCGTGGGCGAATTCGTGGCCGAACTGCGCGGCGAGAGCTTCGTCGAGGTCCGCGAGGCCACGAGTGCGAATACGGCCCGACTTTTCAAGTTGTCGTCCCGGTAAATTACTTCCAACCAGGTAGTTCAGTGCTTCTTTCGCCGTGAGTTGCCACGGGCCTCGCCCTCTCCTAGCGTTGTGGGCCGGGGGGATTGCCGAGACCCCAGTGTTGTGGCGGAGGGTGGAGATCTGAGGGCATCAAACCCGCGGGCGCCGTGGCGTCCGTTGTCGGTACTGATCATGATCGTCGCACTGGTGGCGTCCGGGGTGCTCGTCACGCCCGTGACGGCGGACGCCGCGTCGCACGCCCGTCGACACATGCCCGATCTCATCGGCCTCAGTCGCGCCCAGGTCTACGCCGTCATGCGCGCTGACGCGCTCTATTTCGTGACCACCGGGCCGGGGAGCGCGCACGGTACCTGGCGAGAGGCCGTTGGTCAGTCGCCCAAGCCCGGCACCGTGGTGCCGTGGCACTTCCAGGCGACGGTCCGGGTCTCGACCGCGAACCCGCACGCGCCGCGCCGGGTCCCTCGGCTGGTCGGACTGTCGAGGGCGCGGGCCTACGCCGTCATGGAACGGGTGCAACTGTTCTTTAACACCCGCGGACCAGGGAGTGCAGATGGTAAATGGATCGTCGTCCTGCACCAGTCGCCGGCGGCCGGGACTCGGGTCAAGTGGCACGCGACGATCACGCTCACCGTCAGTACCCGACGGCCGAAGCACAAGAAGCCGGTTCGCAGACCCGTAACGACGACCACGGTGAAGAAACCCAAGCCGACGTGCACGCCAATCGCGACGACGACGGTGCCGCCGACCACCACCACGTCCGAGCCGACTTCGACGACGGTTCCGGGAGCGACGACCACGACGACGGGTCCGCCAGGACCTATCACGACGACGAGTCCACCACGACCCGTCACGACGACCACGATCTGCAAGCCGGTGACGACGACCACGGTGAAGCCGAAAAAGAAGAGGCCGGCCAAGTACCGCATCGGTGACGCGACGTGGTACCGCTACATCCCGGGACACTGCGCCACGTGGTACCTGCCTCGGGGAACGAAGATCACCGTTCGCGACCTCGCGACCGGCAAGGTCATCCACTGCATCGCCTCGGACCGAGAGGGCGCGCACGGCAACCGGGTGGTCGACCTCGACACGCAACAGTTCGCCGAACTCGCCCCCCTCTCCAGAGGGGTCGTCGTCGTTAAAGTCAGTTGGTGACCCATACCCGCACCGAACTTCGAGCGCTGCTTGACGAACACGGACTCAAACCGTCGCGCGCCCTTGGTCAGAACTTCGTCGTCGATCCCAACACGGTGCGACGAATCGCGCGACTGGCCGACGTGGGCGAAGGCGACCTCGTTCTCGAGATCGGCGCCGGTCTCGGATCGCTCACGCTGGCCCTGGTCGAAACGGGAGCCGAAGTGCTCGCGATGGAAGTCGACCGCTATCTCGTGGAGCCACTGCGCTCGGTCGTTGAACCCCGCGGCGTCAGCGTGTATCACGCCGACGCGCTCAGCGCGGATTACGCGGCGATCCTCAGTGGTCGCGACGCCGTCGTCGTGGCCAATCTTCCCTACAACGTCGCGACACCGCTCGTGCTCCATTTGCTCGAGAGCGAGCCGCTGATCCGCCGGATGCTGGTCCTGGTGCAAAAGGAGGTCGGCGAGCGCTTCGCCGCCCACGCCGGCGACGAGGCCTACGGCGCGGCGTCGCTGCGCGTCCAGTACTTCGCCGACGCGCGCGTCATCGGCAAGGTCAGCGCGAACGTCTTCTTGCCCAAGCCCAACGTCGAGTCGGCCTTGGTGTCGATCGTTCGTCGCCCCGAAGTGCGCGTCGATCCTTCGGTCGTGAGCGAGGCCGACCTCTTCGAAGTGATCCGCACGTCCTTCGGTCAACGCAGAAAGATGCTGCGCCGTTCACTCGCGGGTTGGTCGAGCGATGGGGTCTTCGAGCGCGCCGACGTCGCCGAGACGCGACGTCCGGAGGAGTTGACGATCGAAGAGTTCGCGAGATTGGCGGCCGCGAAGTGATCGAGTTACTCGCCCACGCCAAACTCACGTGGAACTTGGAGATCACCGCTCGACGTGAGGACGGCTTTCACGAGCTGAGAAGTGAGATGACGACCATTGGACTTCACGACGTCCTCTTCCTCGACGACACCACCGATCACCTCGAGATCCTCAATCCCTTCGCCACCGAGATCGCGACCAGCGAGGACAACTTGATCGTGCGGGCGCTGCGTTTGGTGGGACGACGCGCCGGTGTGCGCGTCGAGAAGGCGATCCCGGTCGGCGGCGGACTCGGCGGCGGCAGTGCCGACGCGGCGGCGATCCTTCGTTGGGCCGGGGGAGTGGCGAACGATGTGGCCGTCACCCTCGGCGGTGACGTGCCGTTCTGCCAACTCGGGGGACGCGCCCTCGTCGAGGGGGTGGGCGAGCGACTCACCGTGCTGGCTTACGAAGAACGCGACCTGACGCTGATCGTGCCGGACTTTGGCGTTTCGACCTCTGCGTGCTACCGCGCCTATGACGAGATGCGCGCCGACGGCTGGAGCCCGAAGGGGACCAACCACCTGGAAGAGCCCGCCGGCCGGGTCGAGCCGCGCCTGGCTTCGACCCTGGCGTGGCTGCGCGCCGAGATCGGACCGCAGGTGCAACTGACCGGATCGGGCTCGTCGATGTTCGTCGAGGGTCATTTGGATTCGGCCGAGGGTCGTTGGGACATGACGGGTCCCGAGGGCCCTCTCCAGTTGTCCACACTCACCACGACGCCCCGTTAGGCGTCGAAGAAGGTTATTTACCGGCGGCGCGACGCTGAAAGCGGGTTCGCTTCAGCATCTTCTTGTGCTTCTTTTTGCGCATGCGCTTACGGCGCTTCTTGATTAGTGATCCCATGGCTCGAACTAACTTAGTCGCTTTCGCCGAGACGCCCAGTTGGCGTCGCTCGAAACGGGGACTACGCGGGGCCGTTCGTGCGTTCGATTCGTAGCGCCTGACGGGGACATCCGCGTACGGCCAGGCGAGCCGATTTGAGCAAGGCGACCTCACTCGTGGGCGTGAGCTCTTCGTGAATAATGGGATAGCCCCACTCATCGACTTGGACCAGTTCCGGCGCGAGTTCGTGGCAGTGCCCGAATCCGTCACACAGGATTGGATCCACACGTAACACGAAGTGGTCGGGTTTGCGGTTCATTCCCACACCAGATCCGACTCGTGCTCGAGGGCGGGCACGGTGACCCAGCGCCGTGTCGTCGTCAACGCCGCACAGGGGAAGCCGTGCACGTGCTCGTCGATGTGACCGGCGAAGACCCGCAGGGCCGACTCCACGAGGCGCACGACGCCGTCGGGGTGGCGACAGGCGCCGCGTCCTTCGATGACCGCGCAGCGCTCCTTCAACCGGACGAGGACCCCGTGGGGATCGCGAGCATCGTGCAGCAGCGTTCTCAGGTCCTCGGCGAGCGCGGGCAGCCCGAAGGCGCAGGGACCGCACTGGCGTGAACTCTCGTTCGCCATCCACTTCACGACGCGATGCGTCTCGGCGAGTCCGCACGCACCCTTGGGTACCACGACGAGGATGCCGGCGCCGACCCCGGCTCCGAGTGGTCCCAGGGCCTCGTTACAGTACGCGGCGTCGAGGTGCTCGCCCGAGAGCCACGCGCCGCCGTAGCCACCGGTGAGAAGCGCGAGCGGTTCGGGATCGGCGCCGGCCGCGCGCAGTATCGAACGAAGCGGCGTCCCGAGGGCCACCTCGAGCACCGTGGGTCGATGGACCGCGCCCGTCACGGACACCAACGTGCTGCCGGGGCTCGAAGGTGTTCCGAGTTCGCGGAACCAGAGCGCGCCGAATCGATTGATCAGTCCGACGTGGGCACAGGTCTCGGCGTTCACCACGAGCGCGGGGGAGCGTCCGACGTGAAGGACGTTCGGACGCTGTGGCCGGTACTGCGGCATCGTCTCGTTGTCGTTCAGCCAGTGCACGAGCGCCGACTCCTCGCCCGCGACGTAGCGCCACGGCGGGGTGTGCAGGATGAACTCGGGGCCCGTGCCGCGTCGTTCGCGTTCGTGCAGGGCCCGTTGTACGTGGTTCACGATTGCGGAGTCCTTACGCGAGACGCAGACTTCGACGCGGCGCGCGCCGATCAGATTGGCCGCGTACTGGGCACCGTCGAGGACGAGGTGGGGATTGGAAGAAAGGAGCGTCCGGTCCTTGTGACCGACCGGTTCGCCCTCCATTGCGTTCACGACGACGACCTTGTGATGGCCGCGCTGGTGGCGCAAGAGATCCACCTTCTTCGACGTCGCGAACCCGGCGCCGCCGCGGCCCATGAGCCCCGACGCCTCGAGTTCGCCGGCGAGTGCGGCACCCAGCGTCGCGATGCCGAACGTCACCTCGTGTTCGCGAAGGGTGAGGGGTCGACCCGAGGCGCCCGACATCACTCGCGGCAGTGCGACGATCGTCATCGTGGTACTCGACTTCGACGAATCGAATCACCCGGGGACCTCTTGGGCGCCTCGGGCTGCGGCGGCTGGTGGGGCGCGAGTGGCGACAGCGCCGTGCGACCCAGTGACCTCGTCGGGCGCCACAGGTAGCGCCACAGCGCGGTGGCCACGACGACGCTCGCGCAACTGATGACGACGGCGAGTCCGATGCCCGAGCGGGCGTCGGTGCCGATGAGAAAACCGTGCGCGATCGCCGCCACGACGGCCAACCAGCTGAACCAGTGGATGAATCGCCACGATCCGTTGGCGATACGGGCCTTCATCAGACTCGACGTCCACACCGCCAGGATCAAGTCGAAGGCCACGGCCCCGATAGCGACGTCGAGACGCCTGTACGACGAGGTCATGGGGATGACGGCCGCCAGCCAACCCGTGGGCACGTAGCTGTCGAGGATCGTGGTGAGGATGTGCAGCACGAGGAACGCCACCGCCACCATCGTCACCGATCGGTGCAGTTCATTGAGTTCGAAACGACCGACGCTGGTCCCGCCCACGCGATTGGAGACGAGGGCGCCTAGACAGACCACGACCGTGAAGAGGACCAGGGCGACGAGTCCGGTGGCCCGCGTCGTGTACCAGAGGTAGGGAGAGGTGAGAGCGATCATCGCGCTTCGTCCTCGGGCCAACCACCGACGAATTCCAGTGAACCGTCACGGCGAACGAGACGCGCCGACCAGCCGGCCTGGGCAATGTGATAGCTGGCGTCTTCATTCCAGAGCAGCGCCGCGGTGGCGAATGAATTGGCGAGCACGCAGTCACTCGCACTCACCGTCGCCGTGGTGTAAAGACCCCGAGCGCAGCGCCCCGTGCGCGGATCGACGATGTGGTTGACGGTGTGCTCACCGACGCGCCAGGTTCGCGTCGCCGTCGACGACGTCGCGATGCCGCCGTGGCGAAGGGTGATACGCGGCTCGTTCCCGTGGAGAACGAGCGCGTCGCTCACGGCGATCGCCCAGGGGCCCTGTGGTCCTTCGCCGCGAACGGCGACGTCGCCGCCGAGTTCGACGACCACACCACCGGACGGCGCGACGTCATCGGCGACGAGGTCCACGACGAGTGCCTTGGCACTCGCTCCGAGATCGAGTTGACACGGCGGGTCCAACGCGACGGTGTGCTGATCGAGGTCGAGATGGATAGACGAAGGTCCCATCGAGGGTACCGCCGCGTGCGGGACAATCGGATCACTCGTGGCGAGTTCATCGAAGTCCCGGTCGTAGCCGAGGGCGAGCAACGCCGGCAGGACCGTCGGGTCGACCATGGACCCGGTGACGTCGGCCGCGCGCAGTGCCGCCGCGAGCGCCAACTCCAACGTAGGACTGATCGTCACCGTCGCGCCGTGGCTGTCGTTGAGTCGCGAGAGTTCGGAGTCGTCGCGGAATCGATTGCACGACGCGTCGACGGCGTCCAACCAGTACCAGAGTCGCTTCGTGGCGTCGTCCATCTGCGCGTCGTGTTCGGTGGTGAGCGATCCCGTGAGACCCCAGATTTCGAACTTCATCATCGTCCTAGTAACACATCACGTGACCGGACGGCGTCGACGAGCAGACCGTCGTTGTCGTGACCGGCGCGGTCGTCGGAGGAGTGTAGAGCGTCGTCGGCGCGACCTTCTTCAGCGTGGTGGGGGTCGTTGGAATCGTTCGAGCGGCGGTCGTGGGCGTCGTTCGGGCGCTGGTCGTGGGCGTCGAGTTGGGAACCGTCGTGGTCACCGCGGCGTGGTGAACGGTGGTCGTCGTTGTCCCATCCGTCGTCGTGGTGGCCTCGCTCGTCGTGGTGGAAGGCGCCGTCACCGGGACGGTCGTGGTCGAGTGGGCGGCGTTGGCCGCGTAACCGACGAAGAGCGCCGAGGTCGCGCACGATCCTAGGAAGATCGCCTGCGTGACGTGTCGTACGCGCGCGAAGCGTCGGTCGCGCTGCTGGGGGGTGCGCTTCGAGGGGGTCATCGATCTCCTTAGTCTTAAATTCTCCCACCTTTGGTTAAGAAGATGAAATTGAAAACCTAAGAAGCACGGCAGATTTGAGGCAAAGTTGTGCGAGATCTACGGATTGTCATCAATCGGTAACGAGATCGTGAATCGAGCGCCGCCCAGTGTCGGATCGCGATCGACCGAAACACTGCCCTGAAGTTCGGCGACGACCTGGGCGACGATCGACAGACCCAGACCCGATCCGGGAAGGGCGCGCGCTGACGCCGAACGCCAGAAACGGTCGAAGATGAACGGCTGGTCGACCTCGGCGATTCCGGGGCCACTGTCGCTCACCGAGAACGAGCCGTCGCGCGATTCGACCACGATGCGACCACCGTTCGGCGTGAACTTGATGGCGTTGGTGAGCAGATTCGAGATCGCTCGCTCGAGACGATCGCGCCGTCCGAGAACGTTCGATCGCTCGACGTTGACGTCGATCGTGATCTCCTTGATACGCGCGTAGGTCCGGGCCGTGTCGACGCACTCGTCGAGGCAGTCGTCCAGTCGAAGGGTCTCAATGGTGCCCTCGCTGCGTTCGCCACGCGAGAGTTCGCCCAGGTCGGTGACGAGAGCGGCGAGTTCATCCACCTGCGTGACCATGTCGTCGGTCAGTTGACGCAGGTCGTCGGGGTTCAACTCCTGGGCGCGGCTCAGGACCTGCGCGTTCGTGCGCAACGAGGTGAGGGGAGTACGCAACTCGTGACTGGCGTCCACCACCAACTGGCGTTGCAGGACCTGACTACTTTCTACCGACGAGAGCAGTCGGTTGAACACGCGCCGAAGTCGACCGAGCTCGTCCTCGTCACCTTCGGCGAGGCGATACGCGAGATCGTTCGTCTCGGCAACCGTCTCGATCTCGTTCGTCACCTCTTCGAGAGGTCGTAGCGCGGTACGCGCGAGGAACAGTCCGAGTCCGAGGGCGAGCAAGAGTCCGCCGACCGCGACGAACGTCAGAGTGCGAATGAGGCCGCGCAGTTCGCTCACCTGACCATCGATGTCCGTGACGAGCAATTCGGCCGACGTCGTCGTGATATCGCCAATTGAATCGGCGACCATGGGCACGATGAGTTCTCGATAGTTGTGCGTCCCGATCACGACGGTGCGAAAGACCGTCGAACTCTTACCCTCGGCGACGGCGAGGACGGTTGCGTCGACGAAAACTTTCGACGAAGGAGACGAAGGAACGGTCGCACCGTTCGGCAGGACGATGAGACCGTTGACGAAGTCGCTGCCGCCCGGCCGGGTCATCAGATTGGCTTCCACACTCAGCGATTCGTCCACTGAGTGAATGATCGCGTTCCGCGTCGTCAAGAATGATGCGAAGGCGGCGAGAATGACGGCAATCGCGGCGGCGGCCACCGTCGCGGTGATGACGCGTGATCGAAAGGTCACGTGGTGCGAAGCGCGTAACCCACGCCGCGCACCGTCTGGATCAATCGCACCTCGTTGGCCTCTTCGAGCTTGCGGCGAAGATAGCCAATGTAGACCGCCAGAGAGTTGGTCCCGGAATCGAAGTTGTAGCCCCACACGAGATCGAGGATTTGATCACGGGTCAGGACTTGGCGCGGATGGTGCAAGAACAGCTCCAGTAGGTCGAACTCGATCTTCGTGAGTTCGACCGGCCGAGCGCCGCGGTGCACTTCGCGGGTCTGAGGATTGAGTGAGAGGTCCTCAAAGCGCAACACCGCGCCGTCGCCTTCGACGAGGTTGTGACGGCGCAGCAGAGCGCGAAGACGGGCTAACAGTTCGGCGAGGTCGAAGGGCTTGACGAGGTAGTCGTCGGCGCCGACGTCGAGACCGGCCACCCGGTCGTTGACGGCGTCGCGCGCCGTCAACATCAAGATTGGCGTCGAATCACCGGAGCGACGAATTCGACGACAGATCTCGAGTCCGTCGATGTCGGGGAGTTGGAGATCGAGCACGATGGCATCGGGCGCGCGCAGTTGAACTGATTTGAGGGCGCTGACGCCATCTTCGAACAGTTCGACGTCGTAGTTCTCCATGCGCAGGGCGCGTCCGAGGGCACTACGAATCGCCGAGTCGTCGTCGACGATCGCGATATAGGAGTTCGATGATGGGGCGGTGGTCACGGCGCGGCTTTCTCAGATCGGTAGTACAGGCTCTAGTGTTGCTGGTTGGTGTTAAGCGTCCTCAGACATTCGCTAAGAATCTCGGAAGATTGTTCGTACACAAGTATTGGCGGGTAGTTCAATCGGCAGAACGACGGACTTTGAATCCGTAGGTTGGAGGTTCGAGCCCTCCCCCGCCAGCTAGTTCACCTCCAATGCGTGATGCTCGAGGAGTGCGGCCAGGATCAGCGGCTGGTCACCTTGGATGGAATGACCGGAGTCGGCGACGTGCACGATCGTCGCGTGGGGCTGGCGTCGTAAAAACTCCGCTTCGTCGTCATCGTCGACCACCGATCCCGGTCCCATTGCGCGGATCAGCGTGACCGGCATCGACAACTCCGAGAGTTTCTCCCAGAGGTCGCCCACTTCGGGCGCGTCGAGTTCGGACTTTCCGTGTTGCTGGTGTCGCCACACCCACGTGCCGTCGGTGCGTTGCACGGCGTTATGCAAAATGCCGCGTCGCAGCGACGACTCGGTGCGCGTCGGATTGTGTTGCTTCGTTCGAGCCAAGAGCGTGTCGAAGTCGTCGAAGGCCGTCGGGCCGTTCACGAAGTCGGTGATGTGACGCGCCTTGTCGGCGTTGACGCCCGGCGTGATGTCGATGAGGACCAACGCGCTGACGAGGTCCGGTCGATCGTGCGCCACGAGTAACGCCGTCAGGCCGCCGAGTGACATGCCGACGAGCGGACGCGGCGGCGCGATGAGTTGCTCGAGCGCGCGCGCCACGTCGAGGGCGTGACTCGTGATCGCCGAGGCCGGATAGATCGAGGGATCGGAATGTCCGTGACCGGGCAGGTCGATGGCGAGGAGTGAGTGCGGTGACAGGGCGAGCGCGACGGTGTCGTACGTGTGGGCGTTCTGGGCGCCGCCGTGCAGCAACGTCAACTCCGGTTGCGCGTCGCCCCAACGCAGGCCGCTGAGTTGGCGAAGTCCGTCGACCGCGACGAAGAATCGCCGAACGATCGGCACCGTCGGCTCAATATTCCATTCGCTCATGTTCTCATGGAAGTAAGAGAACTCGTCGTACGATAAATCGCTCATGGTTGGAATCGTAGAAGGAAACCGGCAAAGATAGGGGGGTGAGCCGCCCAACCTGTGTCGTCGTCCTTGCCGCGGGCGAAGGGACCAGGATGAAGTCATCGCGTCCCAAGCCGCTCCATCACCTCTGCGGGCGTCCAATGGTCCTCTACGTGCTCGACGCTGCGGCCCAGGACGACGTGCGTGCAACGGTCGTCGTCGTCGGACACGGCGCCACGTGGGTTGAAAAGGCGTTGACCGAACGGGCCCGTGCCGACGCGAATCTGGTGTTCGTCGAACAGAGCGAACAGTTGGGCACCGGTCACGCGGTCTCGGTCGCCTTGCCGACGATCAACGATGAATTGGGCACCAGCGACGGCGACGTCCTGATCCTGCCCGGCGACACGCCACTCCTTCGTCCGAGCACGATCGCTCGGCTGCTCAACGTGCACCGCGAGTCACAAGCGGCGTTGACCGTCTTGACGGCTGAAGTCGAGGACCCGTCGGGGTACGGGCGCATCGTGCACGCAAAAAACGGCGCGCTCGCTCGAATCGTCGAAGAGCGAGACGCGAGTGCCGATGAGCGCTTGATCACCGAGATCAATACGTCGATCATGGTGGTGCGCGCCAGCCTGCTCGGTCCGGCTCTACGGCGCGTCGGTCGACAGAACGCGAAGAACGAGTACTACTTGACCGACCTCATCGCGGTGTTGTACGAAACCGGTCACGTCACCCAGGCGCTGCTCTTGGAGGACTCCAGCGAGGCGGCCGGCGTGAACGACCTGGTGCAGCTGGCCGGCGCCGAGTCGGTGCTGCGCGGACGCATCAACGAGAAGTGGCTACACCGCGGCGTCGTTATCTGGAGTCCGCTCAACACCTACGTTGACGCCGAAGTGGAGTTGGCCCCCGAGGTTTCCTTACTGCCCGGCACGGTC
>Ga0182030_10020422_pt1 | contig 12499 bp, 16 predicted proteins | sample 812S3MmetaG_FD_121299 | JGI IMG/M metagenome (GOLD analysis project Ga0182030, IMG submission 121299) | Permafrost microbial communities from Stordalen Mire, Sweden - 812S3M metaG (Illumina Assembly) | ecosystem: Environmental > Terrestrial > Soil > Wetlands > Permafrost | place: Sweden... | reverse complement strand
GTGAGCGGCAGCTCGATCATCTCGCGGATCTTCGCGATTTCGCGTTCCATGCCGCCGAGATCGTCATAGGTGACGATATCCTCTGTCACTGCCTCAGTCTTACCCGACGAGCTGCCGCGGGCGGTCTCAACCGCAAGCAAGGTGTCGGGATGGATCATCACCGGGCCGTCGGGTTCGGTGCGAACCACGTTGAAATCGCGGTGGTTTCCTCCAAACAAGGCAATTCGTATGCGGTCGCCCGTCTTCATGGCGAGCCCATCGAGGCGGCTCGCAATGTGTTCGATCTCGTCCTCATGCAACGCGCCTGCGCCGAGTGGAGCGACGACAACCCGACGGGCGACCGCATGGGCGACCTTGGTGATCGCGGCCTTCTGGCCAAGAGCCACGCCGGCATTGGTCCGCCCTACGCCATCCAGCTGGATGACCTGCTGCCCCCTCTGTTCCTTGAAGGTAGGCATCGCCTTGGCGACGGTCTTCGTGCGCCCTTCAATCTCCAACACGTCGCCGGGAGCGGCACCGATCTGCCTTAACGTTTCGGGGTCGAGCCTGACAATGCCGCGTCCCACATCATCGCGCCGCGCCTCGGCGACCGTCAGGCGCAGCTTCTCCCCATTCACTGATGCTTCGCCAGACATGCATCTCTCCCTTAACTGTCGTTTACGATAATCATTGGCCACGGATCGCCAAATATTCGACCCTTATGCGTTGCGGTAGAAACTTTGCGACCTTATGCAGGGCGCCAATGAAAAGAATTCCGTCCTCCCCGTCACCAAGCGTCGTGTCTATGCGCCCTGCGATAAAACGGTCCCGCGCCTCGAGCAGGTCGGCGGCTATCGCTTCGGTACGCTCCTCCGGCGATTGAAGCAGCCGGTACTCCTCGAGAAGCAGCTCCGGCGACTCAGTGCCAACAAGCGTGGCACCTCCGCGCATGAGGCCGACCAAAAGTTGATGGTTCTGACTGCCCAGGGCCGCCAGGTCCTGAACGAGTGCCACCTCTTGACCGGAGACAGGCAAACTGTCCTGGTAAAGCTTAACCCGCCTGAGATCGAGCCAGAGCGCCTTGATCGCATCCGCGATGGCACGCCAGATAACATCGAATTTGGCGGATCGCTCCGCCCACTTGCCCTCGCCGTGCCGGGCGACGAACGCTGCTTTGTAAGCGGGCGCGGCGGAACCCATCTCCGCAGTGCTGTGAACGACTGGAACGTAGATCAATCGTGCCATCGCGCAGTCTGCTCTGTTGACGGGCGCCGCGTAACTGCGGGTCGCTACGTTTTCTTGCTCAAACGGACTTCGAGAACACCGTTGCGCAGGTTCAGTTGGGGCGCCCCGGCGGCGAGCTTGTCTTCGATGAGCGTCTCCTTGCGGTAGAGCCGTTCGCCGGTCTTTGCCTCGAGCAGCAGGATGTCGCCATCAAGAATGCAGCGGATATCCTTGCGCTCGATGCCGGGCAGCTCGAAGAGCAGCACGATCTCGGTTGGCTCGTCGAACATGTCCGTGACGGGCTCGAGGACTTCGAGTGAGCTGCGCTTGGCCGCCCGTCGCGGCGGCGCTTCGGGACGCACGTGCATCTCTTCAGGGGCCTCTTGTTCGCCGGCCGCTTCACGCAGAGTGCGCGTTCCGAACGAATATTCCATCACCCTGCCGTCCTTCTCGTGCCGGCCGCGTCGCGGAAGCTGGTCGAAATCGGCGAGCACGGTGAACAGATCGGTAAGGCCGCGGGCAATCTTCGCGAATCCCGCCGCGCCAGTGACATCATCCTTGTTGGCCGGATCGTCCTTATTCATGAGGTGTACTCCCTGACTGGAATGGCGCCGCCACGACGGCGGCAAGTGCCTGTTCGATCCGCCCCAAGCGTCCGTCCATCGCCTCCAACGTCGCGGCGTGCGCTGGCGCCAGGCGGTCTTGACGTCCATTATGGTTCCACCAATCGAGGCCGAGTTCGCGCGCCTTGTCGACGGAGCAAATCACCAGACGCAACTGAATCGTCAGAAGCTCAACCTCGACCAGCTTGATCGAAATGTCACCTGCGATCACGACACCTTTGTCGAGAATACGCTCAAGCAGATCGGCGAGGTTCGTGCTTTCGACGGAATGGGTCATGGACTGGGGGGATGGCATTGCAATACCTTTCACAGCGCCCCGTCTGGGACGCCAAGATCGAGGGAGAGATCCTTGTCGGAGAGGCCGAACTGCCGCTGCAGGCGTAAGATCTCCTCCGCTTGAGCAAAAAGCGCTGTTCCTATGTCCTCGATCTGTACGTCCGTGAGCCGCCCTGCCCCCATGCGCCGCACGGCCTGCCGCTCGAGCACCTCATGAAGCAGTTTCACCAAGGTAAGCACGAGCCGCACGAGACCCTGAGCCGGCGATGACCCAGGCTCATCCCGGTGTTCCTTTGGGACGATCGGTGGGCCGGCATCGATTCTCGCATGAGCGACACCGCGAGTCTCGACATCGGGCCGGGCGCCGCCCGGCGACGTCTCCGATGGAGGTGGAGAAGGCCTCGGGGGCGTCAGAGGACGGACGGCGGGCACGGGCGGACGGCCCTCCGGCCAGATCGTGTCCACCGAGCCTAATAGCAGTCGCAGATCGAGAAACAACAGGTCAACGTCCGCCAACCCGATGGTCACATTGCCCTGCACCGACACGCCGCGATGGAGAATCCGGTCAAGCGCCTCCGCCAGGGGGACATGGTCTTGACGCGACCGCGCCGACTTGATTGGATCGGAGTTAGGAACGAGGATCGCCGCAGGCATTGCCCCCATCCTCCGAATGTAATTGATCAAGGCGGCGTAGCAATTCTTGTTCGCGCGCGTCGAACTCCGCTTCCGTGATTGCCGCGCTGTCGAGTGCGCGGTGGAGTGCCGATAGATCAGCCATGATCGCTCGCTCCTCCACCTCGACCTCCTTCTGGACCGCCTCGTCGATCTTCTTGAGAACGAATATGAGGCCGCTTAACGGCGCCGCCAACAGATTGTCGATGAGAAACATGATTTCGTCCTCCGCCCATCGAGGTGGTCGATGGGCTTTTTCTTAGGTGTGCCGTTCGAACCGCACTGGAATGTCTAATGGTCAGGATCTTCCTAAGAACGGAGGCCAGACCGCGCAGCGGCGCCACCAGCAGATCATCGATGATGACCATGGCCTCGTCCTCCCCGGACGAACGGCTGCGCCTTGGATTGGCCGTTTGGATCGAACTGGACGAAATTATGTGGCGGCCAGGGACCGCCGATGCTGAAGGCAATGTCTTCTTCAATCTGTTCTGCCGACGCGTGGACGGCCGCTTCGAACCGATCAAGACCGGAGCGCGAGACAAGCAACGCGAGGTTTGCGATCTCCTTTTCCTCGCGCACCGGCAATGCGATAACTTCGGTACAGGAAGCACCGACTACGGCAACAACCTGCTCGGTGCGCACGTCGCGGTACCGGCGCAAGGCATCGTCGAACATTTGGCCGAGCCGGATTCTGTCGTCGTAGGAGGGCTGTCTCCGGCGGCGGAAGGTTCGTTCCCGCGCTGCCTGCAGCGCAGGTGTCCGTTCGACAAGGTAGGCGATCGGATCTGCAACGTCGAGGCTCAAACGCAAACTCATTTCCACGGCACCGGAGACCCGCTTTACTTGCGCTGTCAGAACATCGTGGTGCTCGGTTAGGAAGTTGCGGAGATCGGCTTCAGATTTGGTCACAGTGCCGAACGCCATCGGCAAAAGATCGAACTGCGCGTTGAAGCCGGCAAGTACGCGCTGAGCCGCGGCAATGTGTCGGCGTTCGGCGCGTATGGTGTCGATTGGACATTCGCTCACGATCGCGCAAAGCGCTCCTGAGTCGAGCCTATACGCCGGCTGATCGAGGACGCCCTGCAGCGCAGGCAGTTCACCTGCGCTCGAACTCCCAACCGCATAGACATAAAGGCCCATGAACCGTTCTCCCGCAGACTAGGTCGTCCGCTAGTCACCATCCGGGCCGAGGGGCCCATAAGATCTGACCGTCAGGTCCGTTTCGAGCTCGACCGTGTAGTACTCGCATTCGAGAACTTCTTGCGTCAGCGGCAGGTTGAGCATCTTGACCTCGAGATTTGGTACAAGAATTTCCGCGTCGGCCGACCATCCATCTGCGCCACGGTTCAGGGGTACGATTTTGGTGATGCGGATCTCCCGCGCTCCCAACTCCGTCATCAGGAACTGCTGCACGGCAGCCCGGGCCGCCGAGATTTTGCCAAGAGGGGCAGGGGCAGGGACAGGCGCAGGCTCCGGCATCGGCATCGGCGGCGGAGGCGCTTTAGCGGTAGCTGTCTTTTGATGATGTTCCGTGTGTTGACTCTTCGATAACATTCGATTGTCTCCCTAAAATCGAGCGGCCAGCTGGGTTAGTTCGCCCTTGTGAATATATTCGAATGAATATAATCGAATATCACCGATTGAAACAGCAATTTTGTGCAGTTAATGTGAACGTGCGGTTGTGCTCAGGTGAGGCGCCAGGTTGGCGCCTCAGTAGGAAATCTGAAAATGCCGCTGCGCCGGCCGGCGCCCGACTGGCGACCTATGCGGCGCTTCGAGCGCATGCGCGCGCGGCGCCGTGCCATTCAGGCTCTTGAGGATATCGGCGATTTCGCCATCGATCTCGCGAAAACGGGCATTAATGATGTCGAAACGATCGCGCGCGGTGCGTATCTCTTGCGTTCGCCGGGCCCGCTCCAGCTCCAGAAAGCTTATGCGGAGATAGGCCTTATGGGCAGGAATCTGGGTATCCGAGCGTCCCGTCAACGTACGCAGATCGGCAAGTCCGCGTGACGGCCGTCCATGGGGCGACATTATCGTTTTCCTCCTTTGGATCGCGGTACCGCCTGACGGTTGGGGCGCTTGTCCGACCCTGTCGTAGCTTGAGCAACGCCGCCCGCGCAGTCGAAGCGACGGAGAAGAAAATCGATGAAAGCGGACGAGGCTGCTGCGCCGTCGTGTTTCCCCTTCAGCGCCGCGGGTCTGAGGATGTCCTGGCACGCCCAAAGAAAAATGGGGTTGCGCCCGCTTGCTTCGCCGCCGCGCGCGGCGAGGACGCGGGCAATGGCGATCGATGCCCGCAAGGTCGGATAATGGGGATCGGGCCCCTCGGTGCGGCACAGTCTGACCAGATCCACCACCCGTTCGGCGCGGTCCCTATCGATACCCGACTTGCTGACCGTGATCGCTATTTCCGTATCACGGTCGTAATGATCGAGATGCAGCGTGATCATGCGATCGAGCAGGGCGTCCTGCGTGCGATAGACTCCCGCATACTCGGCCGGGTTCGAGGTAAAGATCGCTCGAAATCGCGGATGAACGTTGACGTAACCTTCGCCTCGACCATGCAATCCCGGAACGTTGAGGACGCCTTCCGACAAGATACTCAAGAAGGGGTTGTTGGCTTCCGGCTTGCTTCGATTGAATTCGTCATAAATGATCGAATGCCCAAGCCTGCACGCCGTTGTGATGCGATTATCGATCCAGAGCGCGCGCCCCTCCTCTTCGAGCTTGACGACCGAAGAGATATAATTGTCGACAACGCGCGACTTGTGATAACCGCTCTCGCGCCCGATGAGATCAGAGCTCCCGAACTCGTGATCGCCATGAAGCAGGATGGCGGGCCGACCGAGTTGCGCGGCGACATGGAAGGCGAGCGTCGTCTTCCCCGTCCCTGCGGGCCCTGAGAAATGCACCGCATAGCCCGCTTCGAGATAAGCCAGGGCTCGTTCCGTGATTTCTTGAACCGCCGGCGAAATCACGAACGCGTTGCTCGGACCCAATGCGATGGAGCCATCTTCACTGCTAGTGGGTTCATCGTTGGCCGGAGCGAGGCTCGCGAACGCGACAGCACTCATTTCGAATGTCCTCCGTGATGTCCCTTAGAACTGGGTTGACCCAAATTGCCAATGGGGGGCTGGCTCGAATGAGCCGGTGCATTGGCAGTATGCGCAGGGGTACCAGCGGCTGCATGCGCATCGGCGTGCGTACCAGCCGAGGCAGGCGATTCAGCGTGGAGCTTGGCGGAGTCAGCGGCTGGCCGATGGCTCGCTTCGGTGGTCTGGGCGCTTCCCTGATGTCCCCGGCGGGAGCTTCCGCGCCATATCGCGATCGCCTCGCGGCGATCCCCGGCATACGAAGCGAATTGCTTGCGGAGGGCTGCGGCGCGATTACGATTGCCCTTGTCGAAGCTGTCAAGAAGCGCAGCAACGCCACTGGTCAGATCCCGCATGAATGCCGCCGCCGTTTCCTGGCGATGCTTATGGCGAGCAAGCTGTTCCCGCCCGAACTGAGTCAAAAGCGCCTTCACTTCGCTCTGGCGCCGGCTGTTTATGGCGGCCGCCTCCCTTTGACGCTCTGGGCGCGCTCTGTCGCGCGACGTCTTCAAACCCTTCAGCAACGAGTGAACTTCGCTGTGGCGCGTTCGATTCACCTTCCTGGCTTCGGTCGCCTGGTCACGAGTCGCCCTGCTGCGCGACTTATTCACACCCTCCAGAAATGTGCGGACGTCGCTGCGGCGACGTCTCGTCGTAGCCTTGATCTCAGCCGCCAATTCACTGCGTTGCCGGCGCCCCATTGCAATCCCATCCGCTACCCGCGCCATGCCTTCAGCCACTTTCGCCATGTTTCATCCTCCGTTTCAGACCAAGTCGCCGCCGGGAGCACGAGTTGGGAGGTCCTCGCCCTCCCGGCAGCCGTAAATACCGCTTACGCGGGCATCGCAGCGGAGGACGTCAGACCGACGGCTTCAGCATATTTGAGATAGGTCTCGACCGAGGCCACGACGACGCGGGCTTCGATCGTGATCAGTTCAATTCCGACTAGCGAAATCTTGACCCAAGCGTCGATCACGATTCCTTTGTCGAGGATCCGATCAACGACTTCGGCGAGGCTCGACGAGTCGGTAGACTTTTGTACGCGTGCCATGAAGCTTCTCCCTTTGAAGGCTTTTGAGCGCTTCGTGAGCTTACCGGAACAAGTCGAAAACTCTCCGGCCACAAGGTACATCGCAAACGCGAGGCCAAGTGGCAGCGATTGGAAAAGAATCATAATGAGCTCGCCATCTCAACCGCTTGGAAGCGCAGCTCCATAGTTGGATCACATCCACGTCCGTATAATGCGGGCGGGCGCGCCCCTGATCACGGGCGGCATTCACCGATGCGTTGCCGTGCTACCGCAGCCACGACCGCATCGATTTGAAAAGGCTTTGCAAGGAAACCGTCGATCTCGCCAGCGCGCACCGCGTTTGATATGCGTATGTCATCCTCGAGATAGTAACCAGAGATCATGATTATTCGCATTGCCGGCCGCATCCTGCGCAGCTCCTCGATGAGCCGCAGGCCATCCATGTCGGGCAGCCGGGCGTCAACAACGGCGATCGGAAACGCGTGCCCGGCGACCGACGAGATCGCGCTCCGTGCCGAATCAACGGTCGTCACGGCGCAGCCGAGACCGCTGAGAGCGGCCTCGAGAACCCAACACATGTCCCGGTCGTCGTCGACGACCAGGATCGTCTCCGGCATAGGTGGGATCGCGAACACGGCCAAGTCAGGACGCCTCCGCGGTCCCGGCGACCGCGTTTGATTCATGCGCTATGGGAATGCGCACAACGAATGTCGTGCCGTTGCGTGACGTGCGAACATCCACACTGCCGCCGTGCTGTCGGACGATGGAATGCGACACCGACAGGCCGAGCCCAGAACGGCGGCTGTCGGATCGCATCGTGAAGAATGGATCGAAGATCTTGGAGAGGTGACTTTCTGGTATTCCTGGCCCCGTGTCGCCGATCTCGATGACGACGTTTTCGTCATCGCGCCTAAGGCCGATGGTCAGCCGGCCGCCGTTGGGCATCGCCTGAACTGCGTTCAGGATGAGATTGATAACGACCAGTTCGAGCAGGTTTTGTACCCCTTCGGCATAGATGGGCTCGGCCGTGGACGGCAGATTCCAATCAACCACTGTTCCGGCCGCAGCCTCACCGGAGGCAAACATCAACGCGTTGTTTAATGCATCGATCACGTTGACACTCGTTGTATCCTTGATTGGTCCAGGTCGCGCGAAACGCAGCAGGCTCTCGACGACGAGAGAGGCCCGATCGATACCCCCGATGACCTTGCCGATACACTCTTCGAGAAGCGCCGGCGATGTCATCCTGTTCTTCATGAGCTGAGCGGCGGCGGAGCTTACCCCAAGCGGGTTGCGAATTTCATGCGCGATTCCGCCGATTACCATGCCAAGCGCCGCAAGCTTCTCGCCTTGGTGCATCTGCGTCTCCATGGCGCGTTGCTCTACGAGATTGCGCCCAACGACCACCACCCCGGTAAGCTCACCGGTGTGACTGGTCATACGCGATAAACGCCAGGACACTGGTATGCTGTCACCGTTCCGGCATCGCATCGGCCACTCAACCGAATGGCGATCGTCGATCTCGGCGATTCTACTGAAACAGTTTTTCACCTCGTGAATTTGCGGTTCTTCGACACGATCCGCAAAATGGGACCCGCGCATTTCAACATGGGTGTAGCCGGTGGCTTTCTCCGCCGCCGCGTTCCAGGTCATGATGGCTCCATTGGGGTCGGTGGAGATGATAAGGTCTCCGGCACTCTCAACGATGCTGGCGAGATGCAGTTGCATCCGCCGCACTTCCTCGCCGAGCCGTAGCAGATCGGTCACGTCATCCATGACGAGAATGGCCCCTCGCCGACCACCCTGCAGCTGCAGCGGACAAATACTGTAGGAATAGATCCGCAGCGAGACGCCCGGCGCGCGGTAGGTCATCCGCTGGCGGTGCAGCGTCTTGCCGGTGACGATGACGTCGCGGATTTGCTGGTCCAGCGCGGTGTCCTGGAACGCGGCGGGAAAGATTTCGGGCAACCGCCGCCCTAATGTCGAACTCAAGCTGCCCCGCGATTTCTCCAGGAAATTGTGATTGACCGACAAGATGGCGAGACGTTCGTCAAGTATCAGAATCGACGAAGGGATCGTCTCCATCACGGCATGAAAAAAGCTTTCATAGACGAGCGGAGTGAGGAGCATTTTCTTTCTCAATCCTTACGCGCCTAATATGGCGACTCGAGATTCGGCCGAAAACTGAAAGGGGGCCAGGGTCCCGATAACGCGATGCCGATATGCTTGTGCGCGGCGCGATTGCCCGCCTCCCGGACGCTCTCCTGCAAGGATGTAACGTCCTTCTTCGCCACGAGTAGAGCGTAGCGAGCGATGGGTTCCAACCCTCCCACTTCGGTCCTGCCTCCGACGCCATGCTGGTGAACGGCGGCTGTCAGTGGCTCAAGCTCCGCGACAAAGTCGTGAACAAGCGCGACAGCCTCGGCGCGACCCTGTTCAACAAGCACGCTGCGGTCCCGGCAGAGTCGCATATATCGCGTGCCCTTCGTCAACGCCTGCCAATCCGGCCACAAGTTCCCCGCCAATTGCTCCAGGATTTCGTGGCCATTGAGGTCCGCGGAAGCCCGCAGCTCCCATTCCTCCTTGCCTGCGACGGTGCGGAGGAAGTCCGCAATCTTCGCTTCATGCGCATGCATAAATGCTGTCAGGCTGTCGAGACTCAGATAGAGTGTACCGAAGGGGGCGGGGAAGACCGGCGACAATCGCATCGCCCACTCCACAAGAGTGGCGTGCTGGTGGACGCGTGGTGCGAGCCAGGTGATATCAGCCAATCTGCGTTCGGCTTCTGCGCCGCAATAATCCGTGAGCGGAACGATACTGGTCAGGGCTACGACCGATCCCACCCGGTGCAGCATGAGCCGTTGCTCGCGTGCATCGCCAGGCAGCAGCGTCTCATGCGCGCTTGGCCCGGTGACGAAAGCAAACAGGCAGACTGCCTCATTGCTCTCCAGAACTCGCGGTTCGGCACCGCTCTCGCGGCACGAGGCCAGATTACTTTCCACCATTTGCGGGCGCCATTTGGCCTCCACCTGCGATCTTCAACTTCATGCGATAAGTCTTGTAGTCGATACCGAGAAGACGGGCCGCCTTGGCCTTGTTACCGCCGGCCTGATCAAGCGCCGCAATCACTGCATCACGCTCGATCGCTTTGACTTGACGTCGGACTTGTTGACGAAAGGGGGTCGTTGCAGAAGGAAGCGAAACAGCGGGGGCACCGCCATTGCTTAGGCTACAGGCAAGGTGTTCGGGCATGACGATGTCAGAGAGGGTTAGGGCCGCTCGCCGCATAACGCTGCGCAATTCCCGGACATTTCCCGGCCACGAATAGGAATGGAGGAGATCAAGCGCCCCCTGGGCAATGTCGGCTGGCGGTCGCGAGAGGGTTTCGCGCGCCTGGGTCAGAAAGCGCCGCGCGAGATAGGCGATATCCTCCCGTCTTGAGCGGAGCGGCGGAACACTGATGATATATTCGGCCAGACGGAAATAAAGATCCTCGCGAAAGCAGCCGGATTTGGCGCGTTCACTGATATCACTGTTGGTCGCCGCAATGATGCGCACATCGAGCTTGATCTGCTCTGTGGCGCCAATCCGGCGAAGGGTGTGTTCCTCGAGTGTCCGCAGGAGCGCCTTTTGCCCGGTCGGCGCGAGATTACCGACCTCGTCTAAAAAGATCGTTCCACCCTCGGCGGCAGCCTCGAAGCAACCGATGTGGCGTTCGCTGGCTCCCGTATAGGCCCCTTTTTCGTGCCCGAAGAACTCGTTGTCGGTAAGGGTCTCAGAGATCGCGCCGCAATCGACGACGACGAGCGGACGGTTTGCACGCGGGCCGTATTTGTGTAGTTTTCGGGCGACAACCTCCTTGCCGACACCTGTCTCCCCCTGGATGACGACGGAATAATTCGTGCCGGCGATGGCTTCGATTTGGGCGGTCAGCGTTTGGATTGCAGGACTTTGTCCCATGATCGTGGCAATGGTGGCATTCAGTCCGCTGGCGGTCGCGCGTCGGGTGACCGATCGCCGCATGACTGCCCGCTGCACGGTTTCCACGAGATGCGTATTGCGAAATGGTTTGGTGATGTATTCGAAAGCACCATCCCGGATCGCGCCCACTGCCCCGGGAATGGTGCCATGCGCGGTGACAACAATGACTGGCAATCCCGGATCGATGCGCTGGAAGCGTCGCAGCACCTCGTCACCCCCCAGGCCAGGCATCCGCATGTCCAGGAGCACCGCGTCCGGCAGTCGACGGGTAGCCAGGTCGAGGCCGCTTGCCCCCCCATCGGCCTCCACCACATTGAGTCCGGCATCCACCAGGATATTCCGCATGACCCACCGCATGTCGCGGTCGTCATCGACCAGTAGAACCGTGGGTTGCCAGCACGACAAAATGGCCCCCTGTAACCAGACGTTATATTGCTTTTGTGATATCTGAATTATGTTCTTAATTATAAATAGTCAGCCTAAGCGAAAGCTGGCCTCACGCGGTCCCTATGGCCTGTACCCTGCTTATGAATGACATCTGTTCACCTAGCATACTATTTAGTTTTTTTGCAACGTTTTTCCCAACGAGATAAATAATTTCCATCTTCCTTCATGTTACGGGGGAAAACCTTGACCTTGCCAGTGGTCAATACTTAGCCCCCCGCCAAATCGTCAAGTTAGGTTCTTGACGTGACGAGGCCTCGTTGGCCTTCCTCGGCGTGACGCTTTTTGGCCCCGAGGATATTTGAATCGGAGATAAGCCCAACCCAGAGTGAATACTGTGCAAAATTGCGCACTTCTCAAATAATTTTTCATAAAATCTCGCCGCTTCGGCGCGTGCTGCTGGTACCCACTTTCGCGGATGCGTGAGGGTGCATGAAAGGCATCTCTGCGGCGACCCCGATCACATTGACGAAGGAGGAGCGCGCCGAGCCTGAAGGCTTGGCCCGCTCGACGAAGACGGAACACTGGCTGCGACAGCGGGCGGGGATTGTGCTGCTTTCGGCGGCCGGCTTGGCGACGCGCGATAGGCCGTGAGGTCGGCTGCACGACAGGCACGGCGTGGCCGTCGACGTGAAGCCGTCGATCCAGGCGCTGGAGTTTTCCGCATCTTGCGGACTCGAAAAGATGCCGAGAAAGCGCCAGTCGCATCGCCTGTCACGCGGATTCAGACACGGCCGCAAGTCGGCGCATAAAAGGGGCGCCAATCGCCTCCTTTAAATTTTGGTAGCATCCAAACGTGAGTAGGCCTGCCAGCTTATTTGCAAATCCAACGGTCGAGTGGCCGTTCCCTGGTTCGAAATTTACAACCTTCGCTGATCAAAAATCTTGTCAAGCGCTAGTCGTTGCCAACACGCGATTTTAATTGAGTTTAATTCTCTATCTTCACAAGTTTCGTGATTTTGCCCACCTTTTTTCTTGCAAATGTGGCTTACATTAGCGCGACATTGTTCGTTTAATACCAACGGCATTAGGGAATAACCGATGCCCAGTGCCGTGTTGCGATTGAGGCTATGCGGTTTGGCTCGGCCACTAAGGCGTTCCATGCCTCGCAACAAGCATCAAGGACATCATCATAACTTTCGAAGACACGGTTGCTCAAATGGTTCTGACGCAGG
>Ga0182030_10020420_pt1 | contig 12499 bp, 9 predicted proteins | sample 812S3MmetaG_FD_121299 | JGI IMG/M metagenome (GOLD analysis project Ga0182030, IMG submission 121299) | Permafrost microbial communities from Stordalen Mire, Sweden - 812S3M metaG (Illumina Assembly) | ecosystem: Environmental > Terrestrial > Soil > Wetlands > Permafrost | place: Sweden... | reverse complement strand
CATTTCCGCGACACCGCGCATCTGATGAACGTGTGCCAGCGGATCGCCGCCGCGGTCGGCCGGCGCATCGACGAATCGAGCCCGATGGTCGATGCCCGTCTTAAAGACGGCTCCCGCGTCAACATCGTGTTTCCGCCGCTGGCGCTCGAAGGTCCTTACGTCTCCATTCGAAAATTCGGCAAAAAGGCGGTCGACTTCGCGCAACTGGTGCGCTGGAAGGCGCTGACTTTGCCGGTCGCGCGCGTGCTGGAAATCGCCTCCCAGGCGCGGTTGAACATCGTGGTGTCGGGCGGCACCGGTTCCGGCAAGACGACGATGATGAACGCCATGTCGCGGCTGATCGATCATGGCGAACGGGTCATCACCGTCGAGGACGCCGCCGAATTGCAATTCCAGCAACCGCATGTCGTGCGTTTGGAGACACGGCCGTCCAGTCTGGAAGGCCGCGGCGAAATCAATCAGCGCGATCTTGTCCGCAACGCCCTGCGTATGCGTCCCGACCGCATCATCATCGGCGAGGTCCGCGGCGGCGAGGCGTTCGACATGTTGCAGGCCATGAACACCGGCCACGATGGCTCGATGTCGACGATTCACTCCAACACCACGCGCGACGCCCTGACCCGCATCGAGAACATGGTGCAGATGGGCCACATGGGCCTGCCCTCCGCCGCCATCCGCACCCAGATCGTCGGCGCCATCGACCTGATCGTGCAGATCGAACGCCAGCGCGACGGCGGCCGCCGCGTCATCCAGGTGACCGAGGTCTGCGGCATGGAAGGCGACGTCATCACGCTGAACGACATCTTCCAGTTCGAGGTGCTCGGCGAAGGGTCCGACGGCAGATTGTTCGGCAGGTATCACGTCAGCCGCGTGCCGCCGTCGTTCCTGAAGCGGCTGTCGTATTTCGGCCTCGACCGCGCCTGGCGCGCGGCGCTGGAAGAAGCCGAACACGGATGACCGGAGGCGCGCTGCAATACCTGCTGCTGATGTGCGCCTGCCTGTCGCTGATCGGCCTCGGCCTCAGCGGCGTGATGGTGTCCCGCGCGCAATCCGATAACGATCGCCGAACGAAACGTCTGGCCAGCATCCTGGCCCCGCATCTGCGTTCCACGCAAATCGAGCTCAGCGCGTTCACGGTACCGGACGAAAGCGACGCGCGCAGCCGGGCGACGATTTACGCTTCCATCTTCGGCTTCGATCTGGAACGTCAGGCGCTGTACCCGGCGAAATGGTACGTCGTGCTGGCGATTACCTTCCTGCTCGCCATCGCCGGCCGTTACGCCACCGACGACCTGCTCGGCCCGCTCTCCTGGTTGACCCTTCCGGTGATCTGGATCATGGCCAGCCGGATGTTCTTCAAGCGTGTCGAGGGCAAGCGGCGCGGCGCGCTGCTGTGGCAATTCCCCGACGCGCTGGCGATGATCGTACGCGCGATCCGCGTCGGCGTTCCGGTGATCGACGCGGTGCGCAACGTCTCCCTCGCCGCGCCCAATCCGACGGCGGGCGAGTTCAGCCGCCTGGTCGATCAGATCGCCATCGGCACGCCGCTGGATGAGGCGGTGACCGAACTCGCCACCCGCACCGGGCTGGCAGAATATCGTTTCTTCGCCACCGCCTTGTCGCTGCAGACCCAGACCGGCGGAACATTGAGCGAGACGCTGGAAAATCTGGCCGACGTGATCCGCAAGCGCGCGGCGTTGAAAGCGCGCGGCCACGCCATGACGGCGGAAGCGCGCACCAGTTCCTCGATCCTCGCGCTGCTTCCGGTGCTGACGGGCGGCATGCTGTACGCGCTGAACCCGCAATACATGATGCTGCTGTTCACCGATCCGACCGGCAAGACGTTCTTCAGCATCGCGATCATCTCGCTGATCATGGGCATGCTGGCGATCCGCGCGATCATCAAATCGGTGCTGCCCTGATGGACCACCCCTGATGGCATTCTCGCCGATGGAACCACGCTGATGGAATCTGACGCCACGCTCCGCTACGCGCTACTCGCCGGCGCGGGTCTGTTCCTGATGGCGATGATCACCGCCGGCTGGATGTTGATGCGCGAAATGCGCGGCCAGGAACGTTACGGCTCCCGCATCCGCCAGATCCATGGCGAGGAACGCCTCAGCGCGGTGCGTGTCGAACGCGTGTCGTTCCGGGAGATGGTGTCGCGGACGATCTCCGGCCTCGGCCAGACGATCCTCAACAGCGGCCTCGTGCCGGTCGCCACAAGGAGCCAGTTGGAGGAGATGCTGCGCGGCGCGGGCATCCGCGGCGAGCAGGCGGTCGGCGTTTTCTTCGGCGCCAAGATGGGCTCGATGATCGTGCTGCCGCTGATCGTCTGGCTGCTGATCCGCGACACCGGCTGGTCGTCGGTGCTGGTCATGTTCCTGCCGGTGGCGACCGCCGTGCTCGGCCTGATCATGCCCGATCTGATCGTCAAGCAGTTGCGCAAACGTTTCATGGGACGGCTGGAGAAAGGCTTGCCGGACGCGCTCGACATGATGGTCATCTGCGCCCAGGCGGGACTGGGTCTGGGCCCGGCGATCATTCGGGTGGCTGATGAAATGAAACTGTCGTACCGCGACCTAGCGACCGAGTTCTCGCTGACCGCGAACGAATTGCAGATCCTGTCCGACACCCGCGTCGCGCTGCACAACCTCGGCCACCGCACCGGGCTGGAGGCGTTCCGCCGGCTGGCGATGACGTTGATCCAGACCATCCAGTACGGCACCCCATTGACCGACGCGCTGCGCACGCTGTCCGCCGAGATGCGCCAGGAAGCGCTGACCGCGTTCGAGGAATCCGCGGCCCGCCTGCCGACGATGCTGACTCTGCCGATGATCATTTTCATTCTGCCCTGCGTGTTCCTGATCGCGGGCGGCCCGGCGATCATTCAGGTCATGCATTCGATGTCGAATTAGACAGCCGCGTCGCGGCGGCCCGTTGCACCAGCCCATCGTGCTGATCCGGACATGCTCGCTGAGGATGTCAGCGGCGCCGAGGGCCTGACCGTGCAACCTGGCGGATTTCGCCGGAGAGACCAGGCCGGTCGGATCGATCCCGAATTACGGTCTGATACCAGGCGTCCGAAACATTGACTCTCGATCGCCCTGATCGTCATGGCCCGGCTCGACCGCATAGGCATCAAGATAAGGCTGGCGAAGGGAAAACCTTCCCCCGAACGTCATCCTCGGCCCCCCCGAACGTCATCCTCGGGCTCGACCCGAGGATCGGCCCGCCCAGGCACCTTGCCCGACTTTTAGCGTCCTTGGCGGGGTCGAGAGATCCTCGGGTCGAGCCCGAGGATGACGGGAAAAGGCGGTCATTGTCCTCCACGGCGGCTTAACTTGATGCCTATGCGGCTCGACCGGGCCATCAGCAGACGCACGGTTTGCGTCGAGCGATGGCTCGGTCAAGCCGAGCCATGACGTGGGTCAATGTTTCGGACGCCTGGTCTGACCCCGAAACTGTAACCGCCTGGTATCCGGACCCGGTCCACAAGCGCTCTCAACGGTCTGGACTTCGGGTGCGCGCGCGCCCAAAGTCGCGTCATCCTGGGCCGCCAGAAGCTCACCAAGGGATCGAAATCCGCATGATCAGATCATCCGTTCGCTCCGCCGGGCTGGCCCTTCTCCTGGCCATGAATGGGTGCGGCAGCGTGATCTCGTCGGGCTCCGATGCGCGTGCTCCCAGCCTGAGCGTCGCCGAGGCGGCGCTGGAAGGCGGCTCCGGACAGATCGCGCTCCAGGTCAGCGAAGGCGTGCTGCGGCGCTCCCCCAACGACGTCAAGGCGCTGGAGATCAAGGGCGATGCCCTGACATTGTTGGGCGATTACGAGCAGGCGACCACGATCTTCCAGGCTTTGCTGGCGGCGGACCCGAATTCGGTGCGCGCCAATATCGGTCTGGGCCGGATCACCCTCAGCAAGGATCCGGCCGCCGCCGAGGCCCGGTTTCAGACGGTGCTGAAACGCGATCCGAAAAACCTGACCGCGCTGAACAACCTCGGAATCGCACGCGATCTGCAAGGCCACCACGCCGACGCGCAGGCCATCTACCGCGCCGCGCTGGCGGTCGATCCCGATCTCGACTCGGCGCAGGTCAACCTGGCGCTGTCGATGGCGATGAGCGGCCAGGGACCGGCGGCGATCAAGCTGCTGGAGAGCAAGGCCAACCAGCCCGGCGCGCCGGTGAAAGTCCGTCACGATTATGCCGTGGTGCTGGCCATGGCCGGCCACCGCCAGGAAGCCGAACGCGTGCTGAGCGAGAACATGGATCCCGAGGAAATCGCTCAGGTCCTGGATAACGTGACCGGAACCCACACGAAGGCGCTCCCGCCGGCCAGCGTTCGTATCGCCGACGACGCGGTCCCGCCCGACGTGGTTCAGGTGCCGGAGGTACCGGCGCAATCCACGCCCTCTGGCCGGTTCGCCCGCGCCACCACGCCAGCGCCTGCCGCGGCGCCCACCCCGGCGACTGCCCTCGTGGCCTCGGTGCCCACGCCGTCGGTCGCCGCGATGAACGCGGCGCCGCCGATGGTCGTGCGGCCGCGACAGTCGCTGGATGATTCGGAGACGCCGTCCGCCCCGCCCGTGACTCCGGTTTCCGCCGCGATCACCTACCAGCGGCCACTGGCGGCGCCATTGCGCGCCGGGGACGCGCCGCCGCCCGCCGACATGGCCAAAGCGCCGGACACCGACCCTTCGATCGTTGCCCCAAAGGTTGTCGCCATGCCGGCATCACGTGTGGACGCCACCACGCCGCCGCCGGTGCGCGTGGCGTCGGCCGAGTTCGCCCGTGTGCCGTTGCCGGAGGCCCCGCCCCCCGCGCCGGTCCTGGCGCCCGTGCCGTTGCCGCCGTCGCATCTCACCCCGGTGAGCGCCATGACGGCCGCCCCGATGCCCGCCCCGGTGGCCGCCACCCGCACCGAAACCCCGGCAGGCCTTCCCGAGACCGCTTCACGGCCGTCGTTGATCTCGACAGCGGCGGCCGCGCCCAGTGTGCCGATCCCATCGACGGCTCCGATGGTGGCCCCGGCGGCTTTGGGGTCCCCGGCGGCGGTGGTCGCTCCGGTCGCGGCTCCCGTCATTCGCCCGGCCACGGTCGTTGCTGCCGTGGCCGCGCCACACCCATCGCCGGTCCGGACCGCGTCCACCGTGGCGGCCCCCGCGATGGACGCGCCGGCGACTCTCCCGATGAAGGTCGCGTCGGTGGCGGTTCCCGTGACGTCCATGCTGATGGCGGTGCGCCCGATCGAACCCACCGCTCCGGCCGCCAGCCGTGGGGCCGCCGAGACCCCGGACCGCGCCGCGTCCGAAGCGGCGGTGCAGTTCGCCGCCACCGCGTCCGAGGAGTCCGCGCGTTCGTTCTGGCAAAGCCTCGTGCGCCGCTTCCCCGATGTACTGGGCCGCCGCTCGCCCGTGGTGATCCGTTACGAGCGCGGAGGCACCGTGTTCTGGCGCGTACGCACCGATGGTTTCGACACTGTCCTGGAAGCCCAGACGTTGTGCGCCAGAATGCGTGCGGGCGGCCAGGATTGCTTCGTACCGAGGTCCTGACGGACGGGCTCGGGGCCCTCGCGTTCGCCCAGATTCAGGCGGTCGCGCCGACGCTCAGAAAGCGGCGGTGCGTCCACATTTCGCGCAGGATGCGGCGGCGGATGGAGCGGTTGGTGGTTGCCGGGGCCACCCACCACCAGCCATCGGCGCGCATTGCCTCGCACGCCGCGACGAAACGGTCCGCGATGGCATCGAAATCGGAATCCGTGACGTTTAAGCTGAAGATCAGGCGTCCGGTACCGACCCAACTCAACGCGAGGCCTTCCGCGCGCAGGTAGTATTGCAGCATCCAGTTGTAACGGGATGGCAGCGTGTAGCAGACCGTCCAGATGGTGGAGATGTTCTCGACCCTGACAGGAACGTTCGCCGCGCGCAGCCGCTGGTTCAGCGCCGCCGCGCGGCCGTTCCACACGCTGTCCAGATCCATGTACAGCGCCTGAATTTCCGGCGTTTCAAGCCGGTGCAGGAACTCCGCCATCGCGCCCATGACGTAGGGATGCGAATTGAATGTGCCGCGCGCGAAACAGACATCGACCGGGCGATCGGCGCGGTAGCGTTTCATCACCGCGCTCCGGCCGCACAACACACCGACCGGCAGTCCGCCGCCAAGGGACTTGCCATACGTGATCATATCCGGCCGCACCCCGAAATACGCCGCCGCTCCACCGGGCGCCAGCCGAAAGCCGACGAACACTTCGTCAAATATCAGGACAATCCGGCGGGAATCGCACACCGCCCGCAACGCCTTCAGCCATTTGGTATAAGCGTCGCGGTCGAAGCCCGCCTGCCGTCCGCTGTCCACCAGCGCTCCATCCGAAGGCGCCGCCGCGTTCGGATGCAGCGCCTGCAGCGGATTGACCAGCACGCAGGCGATGTCGCGCCGCGTCCGCAAAACATGCAGCGTGCGCCCGGACATTTCCGCCAGAGTATACGTATCGTCCGCCGGCGCCGGATTGCCGATCCCCGGCTGCACGTCGCCCCACCAGCCGTGATACGCGCCGCAAAACCGCACCAGACGCGATCGCCCGGTGTGATAGCGCGCCAGCCGGACCGCCTGCATCACCGCTTCCGTGCCGGACATGTGAAACGAAATTTCATCCAGCCCGGAGATGTCGCGCAAGCGGGACACGTTGTAAGCGACCACCGGATGATAAGAGCCCAGTACTGGCCCCAGATCGCGCACCCGCTCCGCTCCGCGGTCGATGCAGTCCTTATAAAAATCGTGGCCGAATAAATTGACTCCGTACGACCCGGTCAGATCGTACATCACGTTGCCGTCGAGGTCGGTGACCGTCACGCCGGACGAAGACTCCAGGAACGATCCGGCCGGCATGGCCTCGCGCACGATTCGGCTGTACTGGAACGGCACCCGATACGCGGCGGTGAATTGCAAATCGGAGATGCCCGGCGCCGCCTCCCGCGTCACCGCGATCGACTGACCAAACTTCTGCCGCCAGAACCGTGACAATCGTGTGAAACCTTCGCGGCGCCGCGTGGCGATTTCCTCCGGCGCGTCGTCGCAACAAAAGAACCGGTCATCACCGAATTCATAAAACGGAATCAGCGCCGCGACTCGCCGCGCCATCCGGGAATGCCCGGCGAGCGAGCGGTGTTTCGCCAATGACAATTCCAGCCGCGCCTTGCACCGCACCGCCAGAAACGCCAGCAGCAAAACACCTCCGGCCGTAAGTAAAACTGTCATGAACATGCGCGCGAATCGCCTCGACTGTCGTGATAGGCGGTTGATCCCATGACCGTTCGCTCGGCGATAATGAATGTTTTGCTGCGGGAGGACCTGAACTTCCTGCTGACCAACCGCGTTCCCCGCCGCGCGCTGACCCGGTTTACCGGCTGGTTCAGCCGGATCGAGCAGCCGTTGGTTCGCGATCTCTCGCTGCGTGCGTGGGGGTTTTTCGCCGACCTCGACCTCAGCGACGCGCGCGACAGGCGATTCCGCAGCCTGCACGCCTGCTTTACCCGCGAACTCAGGCCCGGCGCGCGGCCGATCGACCCCGCCCCATCAATCCTGGTCAGTCCCTGCGATGCGATCGTCGGCGCCTCGGGCCGCGTGCGAGACGGCCAGGTCCTGCAGATCAAAGGATTTCCATACGCGCTCGCCGACCTGCTTGGCGACGAAACCCACGCGGCCACGTTCCGCGACGGTTGTTACGTGACCCTGCGGCTAACCTCCAGCATGTATCACCGGTTCCACGCGCCGCACGACCTGCGTGTCACGTCGGTGTCGCACTTCCCCGGCGACACCTGGAACGTCAATCCAGCCACGCTGAAACGCGTCGAGCGGTTGTTCTGCCGCAACGAGCGTGCCGTGATCCGCGCGCTCCTGTCCGCGACCCGCCACGCTTTGACCCTGGTTCCGGTCGCCGCGATCCTGGTCGCGGGCATTCGGCTGCGGTTTCTCGACCTCGGCCCGCGCTCCCCCCGGCGGCGAACCTTCCAATGCGACGCGACCCTGGCGAAAGGCGAGGAAATGGGTTGGTTCGAACACGGCTCCACCATCGTCGTGTTCGTGCCCGCCGGGTTCCAACTTCACGAAACCCTTCGCGAAGGTCAGATGATCCGCGCCGGCCAGCCCTTGCTGCGCATCCCGGGTTGATCAGCCGCGCGCGGCGGCTTCGGTCTCCAGTTCCGCCACGCTCCGGCCGAATTTCTGCACGTCGCGAAACCGGCTCAGCAGATACTCGCCGGACCGGATCGGCGCGTATTTCGGCGGGTTGTCCGCCGACTGGCACGTCGGCAAACAGGCCACCGGCGCGTCGTAATCAAGGTTGAAGAACGTCGGGATCGAATACCGCTCCTTCCCGCTCCGGTTCACCACCCGATGCAGGTTGGAAACGTACAGATCGTTCGTCCACACCTTGAACATGTCTCCGAGATTCACGACGAACGTGCCCGGAACGAACGGGGCGCCGATCCACTCGCCGTCGCGCCGGCGCAATTCAAGGCCGCCGATCGGATCCTGCGTCAGCAGCGTGATCATCCCGTAATCGGTATGCGGCGCCACCCCCAAAGCCGGATCGTCCCCGGGCGGCGACGGCGGGTAATGGAACAGCCGCGTCTGCACCATCGGCTTCTCGCAATAGCGCAGGAAGTAATCCTCCGGCATCGCCAGGCTGACGGCGAACAGCCGCAGCATCTTGCGGCCCAACGCCAGCGTCGCGTTGAAATACGCCTCGGCCGCCTGGCGCAACCACGGACGGTCCGCCGGCCAGCGGTTCGGCCCATGCAGCGCTTTCCCCGCGACCACGTCCGGGTCGTTCAGCGGCAGATCGAGCGCCAGTTCGTAGCTTTCCTTCAGGTCGGGCGGGAAACCCGGGTGCTGGTTGATCCCCTGGGGCATGAAGCCGCGGCGGAACCGGTCGTCGATCTTCATCGTCAGCCGTTCCGCCAGCGGAAGATCGAAATACCGCCGTGTCGCGTCGAACACAGCCTCGATCACGCCGTCCGGCACGCCGTGGTTCCGGATGTAGAAGAAGCCCGTCGTCTCGCAGGCATGCCGCAGCGCGCTCGCCAGAGGCGTCAGATCGCCGCCGCTCATCAGCGGCGTGAGGTCGAGCACCGGAACTTCCTCGATCGTCGCGGCGCGTGGAATTCTGGCGGGCATGGCGGTCTCCTTCGTTGTTCAGGCGCCGATCGTCCGGTCGCCGCTGTCATCCATCCAGAACACGACGCGTCGCCGCACCTTCGTCACCAACGTGTGCAAGCCGATGCCCAGAGCCGACAGGATCACCAAAATGGCGAAAACGCCCGCCATGTCCAGATTGAAGTCGCGCTGCAAAATCAGATACCCCAATCCGGCCTGAGCGCCGACGAACTCACCCACGATGGCGCCGATCACCGCCAGCACGATCGCCACGTCCAGGCCCACGAAAATATACGACAGCGCCTGGGGCAACCGCACCATGCGGAAAATCTGCCAGCGCGACGCGGTCAGCGCGATCATCAGATCCACCTGATCGGCCGGCGCGGCGCGCAGCCCGACGATGGTGTTGGCCAGCACCGGAAAGAACGCGATCGTCGCGGTGATGATGACCTTCGAGGTCATGCCGTAGCCGAACCAGATCACGATGATCGGCGCGATCGCCACTTTCGGCACCGTCTGGAACGCCACGATGTAGGGATAGACGACCCGTTCCATCAGCGGAAACAACCCGACGCCGATCCCCCACAACAAGCCGAACACCGCTCCCGTCGCGAAGCCCATCAGCACCTCGCCGAAGGTGACCCAGAAATGCGCCAGCAATTCCCCACTCGCCAACCCGTCGCGCAGCGCCAGCAACACGGCCCAGGGCGAGGGGATAATGATGGGAGGGATGGCGAAGAACCACACCGCCCATTGCCAGAATCCGACAAAGGCGACCGCGAGCAGCACGCTCAGCGCCAGTTCGAACGGGCGCCCGGACGGCCTCATGCGTCGAGCGCGCCCAGAGCGCCGAAGTGAGCCCGGATCTGATCGGTCAGCGCGCCGAATTCCGGCGTGGCCATGATCGACAGCCGGCGCGGCCGCGGCAGGCCGACCGTCACGATATCGGTGATCCGGCCGGGCCGAGGCGACATCACGATCACCCGGTCGGCCAGGAACACCGCCTCGGGGATGCTATGCGTGACAAGCATCACCGTCTTGCCGTTGGCGTTCCAGATACGCAACAGATCGAGGTTCATCTGCTCCCGCGTCATGGCGTCGAGCGCGCCGAATGGCTCATCCATCAGCAACAGGTCGGGATCGTGGATCAGCGCGCGGACGATGCCGACGCGTTGCTGCATGCCGCCGGAGAGCGCGGCGGGGTACCTGTTCTCGAAGCCCTCCAGTCCCACCATGCGCAGCAAGTCCTGGGCGCGCGCCAGATGCGCCGGCCGGCCGCGCCGCTGCACGTCGATCGGCAGCAGAACGTTCTCCAGCACCGTCCGCCACGGCAGCAACACCGGCGCCTGAAAGACGACGCCGACATTGCGCGAGGGTCCCGTGACCGGTACGCCGCCCAGAGTCAGACTGCCCGAGGCGCCCGCCAGAATCCCCGCCATCACCTTCAGCAACGTGCTCTTGCCACAGCCGCTCGGCCCCACGACCGTCACGAACTCGCCCTCGCCGATGTCGAAATCGACGTCCTTCAACGCCACGATCGGCGCGCCGTCCCGGGCGGGGTAAGTCTTGTTCAGTCGCAACGCCCGGATCAACGGCGGCTTCGTCTGGACGCCAACGTTCACGGACGGCACGTGGCCGCCCGCGCGCGGATCGACGCCGCGTCGAAATCGTTGATCTTCTGAAAGAAGTTCGGGATCGTCGGCATGTAAACCGCCGGATCGATCAGCTTCGGAATCAGCCCGGCTTTCAACATGAACTTCTGGATGTTGTCGTAGGCCCCGGGCGTCGCGTTGCCCCACAATTTGCCGCCGTTCAACTCGAACGCGCCGCGCATCGCGATCAACTGCATGCGCAGATTGTTCAGGTCCCATTTGATCGCCGTGGCCTCATCCGCGCCGGTCGGCTTGTTGGTGGGATACTTCTCCCAGAACAGTTTCCGCTGGCAGTCCGGATTCTCCATCGCGTAGAGCGAGGCCATGGCGGCGCCGCGGCCGATCGCCTCGACCATCGCCGGATCGGTGTCCATCGTCTTCGCCAGCGTGGTCAGCGTGAAGTCGGGATAACGCGGCCAGTCCGCGCCCTGGAAATAGCGCAGCTTCAGGCCCGCGTTCTCGAACCCCGCCATGGCCGAGCCCCAGTACAGCAGCGCCTGCACGCGATCGTTGCGCAACGCATCGACCGGCGGCGCGCCGAGGCCGAGCGCGATGATCTGCACGTCCTTGTCCGGGTCGATGCCGATTTCCCGAAAGTACGATTTCATGAAGGCGATGCCGCCGGTCGCCAGGCTGAACACACCGATCTTCTTGCCCTTGAAGTCGCGCGGATCGCGGATCGGGCTGTCCTCGGGCACCGCCAAGGCCCAATCGAGGATGCCGTTGTTCATCACAACGCGGACGGGAATGTCGTTGACCACGTTGGCCTGCACGACGACGGACGAGTTCATCTGCGCGAACTCGACATTGCCCGCGACCATCTGCTGCAGGCATTGCAGGGAGGCTCCGACCGGCAACACTTCGACGTCATAGCCGGCGTCGCGCCACCATCCGAGGGCGACCGGCAGCGTGAGCCACGGATAGGTCAGGTTCAGCACGCTGGTGCCGACAGCGATCCGCACCTTCTTCAACGCGCCTTGCGCCAGAGCGGGTTTCGCCAACGGCGCGGCGAGAGCAATGCCCCCCGCGGCGATGAGCAAAGCGCGACGCGAAACCCTCGGCGTGACGATCATGCGGGGAGAATCCTTCTGAGCTATCGCGCCGGACGACCCGGCCATTCGGTTCGGCACAGTGCCGTCCGGCGTCGTCCGGTCAAGCCCCATGGGCATTCGCCGACGCGGAAGGAGCAGGAGATTTCATCGCTCCGATCGTTCGCGGGCCGGCATCATGATCCGTACCAGGAATCCCGCCTGAATGAATCGCGGAGTAAGGCCAGGTGCCCTACTGGCGACGTCGTCCCGCGCTGTGACGACGGAAAGTTTTACCACTAAGACACTAAGGCACTAAGTTCCTGCTTATGAACTCAAGGGCCAACGCGAATTGAATGAAATGCCCGGTCGATCGGATTCGTCCCACGGTTTTTGTCGATCCCATCAGCCCAAGGCATTGATCCGGATGCGACCCCTTAGTGTCTTATACCAGGCGTCCGAAACATTGACCCACGTCATGGCTCGGTCGAGCCGCATAGGCATCAAGTTAAGGCTGGCGAAGGGAAAACCTCGCCCCGAACGTCATCCTCGGGCTCGACCCGAGGATCGGCCGGCCCAGACACCTTGCCCGACTTTTAGCGTCCTTGGCGGGGTCGAGAGATCCTCGGGTCGAGCCCGAGGATGACGGGAAAAGGCGGTCATT
>Ga0182030_10020417_pt1 | contig 12500 bp, 7 predicted proteins | sample 812S3MmetaG_FD_121299 | JGI IMG/M metagenome (GOLD analysis project Ga0182030, IMG submission 121299) | Permafrost microbial communities from Stordalen Mire, Sweden - 812S3M metaG (Illumina Assembly) | ecosystem: Environmental > Terrestrial > Soil > Wetlands > Permafrost | place: Sweden... | reverse complement strand
CCAGTCGATCTTTTGGGTGGCGGGGTCGTAGCGGCCCACCACCTTGGCGCCTTCGGCGGTGAAGTACAACTTACCGCCGGCGAAGTCCAGGCCGTGGGGCTCGCGCAGAGCGCCCAGATCGATAGGCGGCAGGGGCTTCTGCGCGACCAGGTCGACCCGGGAGATGGTGTTTCCGCCGCTATAGTTGGAGATGTAGGCGATCTTGCCGTCGTCCGATACGGCGACCTCGTGCGGATCGTTGCCCACGGGCACGCGCGCCACGATCGTCAAACTCGCCGGGTCGACGATGACCAGCGTGTTCTGCGCTTTTTCGAGGACCAGCAGGGCATTGGCCGGCGTGCTCGCCGCCGGTAGCGCAGAGGCTGCCAGGCAGACGAGGGCCGCTAAGCACAGGGCTTTCATGGATAGGTTGCTCCGGTACAAGTGTATCCCTACTTAGTGCGCTATAGGAACAGGCACATCGCGAAACGGCCTATGCGTCAGGTACATGGCATGCCGGCCCTTGATCTCTTCCGCCAGGGCGGGCTGATTTTCCATTTCGATTGCCGTCATCGCCTGGCGCGCCACATACTCGGCGTATCCGAAGTCGCCCTTTTCGGCGTAGGCGGCCGCCAGCGTGTCCAGCGTGCGCGCATCCTTGCCGCCAGTAAGCTGATTGGCCCGCACCGCGAATGCCATAGCCTCATCGCCGTTGCGGATGGCCGCGTCGGGCGAGGTGGCCAGCACCCAGGCCGCGCGCCGCAGCGTCTCCGCGTCGTTGGGCCGCAGCTCGATTACGTTGCGCCACTCGGCCAACGCCTCGGCTGTGCGCCCTTGCGCGTAAAGCGCTTCGCCCAGGCTGCCGTGGGCTTCCACGTTCTGCGGGTCGAGTTCCAGCGCGCGCCGCCATTCGCGGATGGCGCCCGGCGCGTCGCCCTGGCGGTTCAAGACCAGCCCCAGCGTGCATTGCGCGGGAGCGTATCCGGGGTCGGCGACGAGCGTTTTGCGGAGTTCCGCCAGCGCCTCGTCCGGCTTCCCGGAGTTGGCCAACGCCTCACCGAGGTTGGCGCGCGCGGCGGCAAAATCGGGCTGCAGTTCGACCGCCCGGCGGAACTGCGCGGCGGCCTCCCCGGCGCGCCCCGACTCCGCCAGCAGCAGGCCGAGGTCGTTGAAGCCGCGCGCCGATTTGGGATCGGCCTCCACCGCGGCGCGCAGCTTGATTTCCGCGGCTTTCCGCATTTCAGCCGCCGATTCTTCGCGGTGACCGGTCATCAGCAGGACGGCGCCCAGGTTGCGGTGCGCGAATTCGTCGCCGGGGCTCAGCGCCACGACCTGTTTCCACTTGGCCGCGGAGGCCTCGTATTGGCCGTTCCTCTGCAGATACGCCGCGCTATTGACCAAGCGGTAATAATCGAGCACCGGGCCGCCGATTTTCTCCAGGCCATCGGCGGGAACGTTGACGAATTCCGGGATGTTGGCGGCGCGATTCGCGGCGGTGGTGTTGTCGAGGAGGATGGGCGGGCTGTCGGCGCCGTCGGGGTCGATGTGGGTGAGATAGAGCTGGGTGTAGGGCGATCGCGCCTTGGACGAGAACACCATCCAGCGGCCGTTGGGGGAAAAGCTGTGCCAGGAATTCATGCGCGCCGTATTGCAGCGCATGCGCCGCGCCGCGCCGCCCGCCGCGGGCACGATGTACAACTGGCTGTCGGGGCGCATGAGCTCTCCGTTGCGGCTTTGCACGTAGACGATCCAGCGCCCGTCGGGCGACACCTTGGGAAACGTGTTGCTCATGCCGTTGTGCGACGCGCCGGCGATCGGCTCCGCCACGCCGCCCTGTCCGTCGTGGAACGGAATGCGATAGAGGTCGTATTGGATTTGCAATTCGTTGGGGTCGCCGGCGAATTTCGCCAACGGCACGCCCGGCGGATTGGCGTCGGTGGCTGCGGCGCGCGCAAACACCAGGTACTGGCGGTCGGGGCTCCAGACCGCGCCCATCTGCACGAACCGCGGGTCGGCTGCGCCGGGTAGCGGCTGCAGCACGCCGGTCTGGCGGCTGTACCAGGCCAGGATGCCGCGCGTGGGATAGAACACCTGGAGGAAGCGGTAGTCCTTGAAATTGGCCACGTAATAATTGCTCGGAGGGTCGGGACCGGCGGCGGACATGGAGTCCGGGTTGACGGTGGTGACCACGTACTGGCCGTCGGGCGAGACCTGCGACATGAAACCGACGCGCACCCGCCCCTTCAGCTTGCCGGCGGGCGAACTCCACTCGATCAGGTCCTGGTTGCGGACCACGGCCTGAGGCGCAACCGATGCCAGCATGTACATGCCCCGGTTGTTCTGCAAGCCATCGAGATCCATCCCCATGGTCTTGCCGTCGGCGGAGAAGGAATGGCAGTTGGCGCACACCGGCAGGTTGTCCATGACCACGTGGCTGCTCGCTTCGCCGACGTTGCGGACCCTCCAGGCGACCAGCGGGATGGCTTCCGACGCCAGCGGCTTGATGACGCCTTTTTCCAGCTCCGAAGGCATCAGCGGGACGTCGCGATAGAAGATCGGCGCGCCCACGGGGTCGCTCGAAGTGCGGAAGGCGACCTTGCCGCGGGAGACGGCGCGATCCGGGGCATCGGCGCGAAAGCCGCTGATGGTCACGGTCGCGGCGTGGTCCACCGAATGGCGCTTGATCGACTGCCAGGTGGCCGCGTCCGGGGTCCAGGAATGCGCCGCCGCCAGTTCGGGCGTGAGGCGCGGCGGTTCATTGGTGGGGCCGACGCAATCCGGATCGATTTTGCCGATGCGCAGGCGCTCGCCTTTGGAAATGGCGTGGATGGGCGCCGCGCCGGGGCCGAAAGAGACGTCGATGCGCCACGACGAGACGCTTTTCGCGCTATCGTGCCAGAGGAACGCCGGAGGGGTGATTTCGGGCGGGAAAATCGACCCGTCCCGCGGATAATCCACGGTGATCGCCGCAGGGTTCGGGCGGGTTTCGACGCTGTCGGAGGCGCTCGCCATCAGCGCGATCAGCAGGCTCGGCAGAAGAATCGCGCGGCCAGCCATCGTACCTCCATACGACCAGCTTACTGCCAGGCGCGGTTTCGCGCCACCCGTGATCGCATTGGGCCAAACGACCCTCTGCCGGATTCATAGCAGTTTCCAGATTTGCCGCGGGCTACTTTGGGTTTCGCTGCCTCGGTCCGCTCAGGAAGTCGTCAACCGCTGCAAATCAATCGAATAAGTCACCGCTGAGGACGCGATGGTGAACTGGCGGCTGGCGAGCTTCAAGGGGAACCGGCGGTAATTCGTCAGCGTTGAAGCATCTGCCAGCCACGACCGACTCCAGGAGTTTCGCCTGTTCTGGGTATCCCGCGACCGTCGCCTCCAGCACCCAGAGAAGTTCGAGTAATTCTGTCGTGAGCTGACCTGTCCACTGTTCAGCGCGGATGCGGTCAAGAGGCGAAGACTTCTTTCCCGAGCCCTTCTTCATGCGGTACTTGAGCCATGACTGCACGACCTTCAAACCGGAAACCTCAAACGCGAAGACATCGGGCGCCACAGGCCGGAACGCACCGTCGCCGACGTAAAGCGTCTGCGTCGCCTCATTGTACGCGAACGAGTTCGGGTAGCCTCCTTCGTCGCCGGGGACGGCCTTTGTGCATTTCGCCGCGCCATGAGGGACTTGGCCAAGCCGTTTGCCCTTCGGGACGAAGCGCTCGCCGTAGGTGTGCAGCCAGAGCAGTCGCGCACCCACTTCGCGGACCTTGGCGAAAAGCGGCGCATCCTTCGTGATCGGTACACGCAGCTCACGTGTCTCCAGTTCCTTCGCGTGGAGCGAGGTGAAGGCAGGATGCGCCAGCACACCGTATGCGTATGCCAGAAAGTCCTCCGGTGCCACCTTGTGCCCGTACGCCTTGCCGAGTAGTTCGAGCAGGCCAGAGAGGATGTTGGCCTCCCCGGCGCCGGCGTCGCGGTAGAGGGGAATGGCCGCCTTTGCACCATAGGAACCTCGAAAATGGTCAAGGTCGGGTACGATGGCGCACGAAGTCAGGGCGGGTCCGTTCCCAAGCGACTGAGAGAACAGGCTTGCCAGATACACCTGCCGGTCGCCGTGGGCGCGCCACAAGTCGGGGCGAAGGAAATCGCCCAACCGATTGTCGGCGATTATCCACTGGCGGTCGAACGAACGATAGGCGTAACGTTCGAGGCGAGGAGTTGGAGCGTTGCTGGGCAACTGAAAGATGGGTTTTCCCGCTGTGCCTTCCTGGAAAAGCGGCGCACACTTGGACCCAATTTTTCGGTCGCGGGTTTCCCTGAATGCCGCGGCTAGGTCTGGAGAAGCGAGCAACGCACGCCAACGTTGCTTCAGTACTTCGACAGTAGGGCAGATGGGCCAAGTCCGCTTAAACTGCACGCCCGAATGTTGCCAGGGCATGAGATCAGTGAGGAGCGGCCAGCCGAAATACTTGCCCTTTCCGGCTGGGCGGAAGGGGGCAAGCCAGCCGTCTGAGCAATTTTGCCACTTCACCGACGCGAAACCGGTGACGGAATCGAGCGCCGCGAGCTTGGCCTCGCGCGTACCCTCTATCCGAGAGTAGCGCACGGTGGCGGCCCGGTCCTTCTTCGCTTGGCCCGTACGTACGGCCACGGCGATGGCCACCGGGGTCCGGATGGCAAAGACATTGTCGCTCTTGCGTGGGCCACGACCTTCGCCGCCAAGGTCCAGAATCCATATATCGTCGCAGAGGCGGCGCATGTGCTCGCGCATCCCGCAAAATGCGTCACCATCGATGTAGCTCGACGCGCTGATGAAGCTGACGATGCCCGGCCCGCGTGCCGTCTCGTGCTCGAAGACCTTCCAAAGCGCCCAGCGCCAGAAGTAGACGTAGAGGTTGTAGAGGTTCTTGACGTGGACGCCGTGGCCGGCGGCTACCGCTGGCCCTAGAAACTGATCAAAGATGGCAGGTTCTTTGCGCGTCTCGTCGCTGCCGTCACCCGTGAACCGGTAGCCCTTGCTATCGTCACCCCAGCGCACCCATCCGCCGGTACGGGCTCTATTACCGCTGCCCGCGGCCTCGTGCCGGTCGTAGGGCGGGTTGCCCAGGCAGACGATGACGGGAACATTCCTCTTGGCATTCAGCGCCTTAGCGTGCTGCTCGGCGATGGGCTGGAGGAAAAACCCGAGACTGGACGGTTTTGTATTGGGGCTTTCGAGCGTATCCGTTAGGTAGACGTGCGTGCCGCCCGTTGGCAACGATGCTCCCCGGTCACACAAGGCTCGGCTCGTGCGGAGTTCGGTCACGGCGTAGGGGCCAACCATGAGTTCGAAGCCGTACAGGTTGGCAGCCAGCGCCGTCGCCTGCCCTGGCACTGCTCCCGCGCCCTGCTCGGCTTCTACCCGGCCCATGGCGTGTTCAATGACGCCGAGCAGGTAGGTTCCCGTGCCGGTGGCGGGATCAAGTGTTACGACATCAGGGTCGACGAACCCCAGCGGTTTGCCAAGGGAGTTCACAAGCAGATCGTCAACCAGATGAACTTGGGCGCGAACAACTTCGATGGGGGTGTAGTAGGCCCCGGTGTCTTTACGTAGCTTAGGGTCATAAGCAGCAAGGAAGTCCTCATAGAAATAGAGCCAGGGATCTTCGGGACCTGCGAGCGTGGCGGGCGGTACAACGGCGATTACACGCAAAAGCAGGTCGAGGGATGCGGCCATCTCGGCCCGCGCGCCGGGATCGGTGAGCACCTGGAGCGCGCGGGAAAGGAGGCTATGCTGTGCGGAGAGGGTAGCCTCGGCGCTATCAAGCGTGAGGGGATCGGCCCCGTCGCTACGGCCTAGTAGTAGGGCGAACGCGACGGTCTGGGCGTAGGCGTCAGCGAATTGTTCGTCCGACGCGTCCGAAAAGAGCAATTGCCGCCAGTCCTTCGCGAGATGCCCTAGAGGGGACTCAGGGTTATTGAGGGCATCGGTCACATCGTTACGGAGCATCCGGCACAGCGGGGCGAGCAGAGCGGCGAAGCCCTTCAAATCGATCTTCCCCTTGCGGTCAATAGGTATGATGGGCTGCCATGACAGGTAATCGCGAAGAAGACGTTCGACGGCATAGGAATCCTCTGGGGTCACGGCCCCTCCCCCATCCGTGGAGATATCGCCGGAAAGGCACACAACCTGCCCCACGAGTTCTCCGCTGCGATAAAGCGCCCATTGGTTTCCGTCGGTGTAGAAGATGTTGGGAATTGCCGAGAAGCGCTTCCACTGATCGCGGTTGTGGCCAGAGAAGCTCTTGACGTTCACACCGACTCCAGGAGCCTTAAGTTCGGCGTAACCGGCCAGCAGTTTGTTGAGATGGACAGCATAGTCCGGACGACCGAGTCGGTTAGGCAGGTGTGCTTCACCGGAGCAGACGACATTCCAACCAAACACACGGGCGGCATCGGCCATCAGATTCTCAAAAGGCGCCCGCAACTGGTCCTCCGGCTCGCCGCGGGTAAGCGTGCTCATTTTGGCCTTGACCGCCTCGGCGAAGGACTGAAGGGCTTCCGTGATTGTCATCCTCTTGATTATGGCAGGATGACCGTCGTCCACGGCGCGGCGGTAGAGCCCCTCGCTCTGCGCCGGGTAGCGGCGGAAGAACGTCCAGGAGCCGACGCTGCGGGCGAGCCTGTGCCGTCTTGCCCGCGGACAGGCGCTTATTGTTCGACGCGCTTGGGCTTCTGGTAGGCAGTCTTGAGCAATTTGGCGGCTTCCGCCTGCGCGCCCTGGGTGTCGTCTTTGGTGCGCAGGGCGAGGTTATATTCGTTCACCGCGCGGTCGCGCTCCCCGCTGATATCGTAGATCCGGCCCATGTTGATATGCGCCCAGACTTCCGTCCACTTGGGATCCAGATCGCCGTTCAGGGCTTCGCGAAACTCGTTGATGGCCGATTGCCAGGTCTGCTGCAGGAAGTACACCTCGGCGATGCGGTAGTGCGCCAGAGAGCTGTTGCGGTTGGTCTCCAGGGCCTTCTGGTATTGCTTGAGGGCGTCGCCGAATTCACTCAGTTCGGCGAACTGCTCGCCCTTGCGGATGGCCACTGCTACGCGGATGCTGGGCTCGTAGTGGAGCACCATGCTGGCCGGATCGATCTCCACGCTTTTCGGCTTGCCGAAGGTGTCGACGCTGAATTCCGAAGACGTGCCCACCACTTCCACCTTGGCCTCCTCGGGATTCCCTTCAGTTTGGATTTTCAGCTCCACCGGCATGCGGAAGGTGTCCAGATCCTGGGTGATCTTGCCCATCACGCGAAAGCCCTTCTGCTGTTCGCGAAATACCGTGTAATCCAGTTTGAATTGCGGCGCGCCGCTCGATTCGATCCATTCGGTAAAGAAATATCCCAGGTCTTTCTTGGAAACGGTCTCCGCCACTTTTTGAAAATCGTCGGTGTTGGAGGGTTTCCAGCCGTCAGTCTGCGCGAAAGTCTTGAGCGTCTGGAAAAAAGCGTCGTCGCCCAGCAGGTTCCGCAGCATTGCCAGCACGGTGGCGCCCTTGGCGCCGGTGAGAGCCCACAATTCCGGCGAATAATCGTCCAGCCGCGAGGACTGGATGATCGGAATGGTGTCCACGGTGAGGGCGTCCACCATGACATCGCGCAACGCGTTGGTCATGGCGCCGGCGCCGTTTTCATGCTCGGTCCACAGCAATTCCGAATAGGCGGCCGTTCCGTTGGTGATCCACAAATGATTGCGCGTGCTGGGCGAAACCAACTCGCCCCACCATTGTTGCGACACCTGGTTGGCCAATACCTTGAGATTGAGTTGCGCGCCGATGGCATGCGGCGCCAGAAACAGCAGGCCGGGGGCGGTGTAGCCGTTAGGCGCGCCGGCTTCGGTCTCGACCACGGTGAGATCGGCGTAGGGCGGAATGCCGTAAATCCCCGTGAAGTAGGACATCATCTCGCCGATTTTCTCGCCGTAGGGCTGCGCCATGGCGGCCTCCGTCCCGCGGAAGTACACCGTGGTGGTGACGCCTTCGGCCTGCGCTTTGACCGGCGGCCCCTTCACCACCGCGATACTGCCGGGGAACGACGTGCGCGCGAATTTGAAGTCGAAAGTCTCCTTGTCGCCGGCCGTCTGGTGGGTGTCGAAGCCGGTGCCCAGCGCGGTGTAGCCGGCCGGCACGGTGACGTGCATATCGGCCGCGAACCGCCCGGTGGTGTAGCCGCTCACCGGGAACCAGCGCGCCGGGTACATCAGGTAAGAGAAATCGTCGTGGATGGCGGCGAACTTGATGCCGTAGACGGGCGATTCCTCGTTGCCCGTCAGCCGGCCATCGTACTCGAAGGTGATGGTGACCGGCTTGCCTTTGGGCAGCGGCTGACCGAAGGTCAGGCGCACGGTGGAATCCTGCGGGTTGCGCGTGGTGGGAATCTCTTTGCCCTGCGCGTCCACCACGCGCGCGACGTTGAGCGCATTATTCAGATCGAAGGTCGCCCAACCGATGTTATCGTCCACAGGAGTAAAGTGGACGGCGGCTTTCACCGCCAGGGTGGACGTGGCCGGCGTGACCTCCGCGTCGATGGTGTATTGGTCCACGTCGATGCGGTTCGAGCGCCGCTCCTGAGCGGGCGCGGCGTGCGCCCCGGCGAACAGTAAGCCCGCCAGTACCAGCCAGGCCGAACGGGTGCGGAAATCACGATGCATGTGCGGTTTGTCCTTCCAGAATCTCTTCGATCAGGGCCGCCGCGCGGCGCGGCGCCGGCACTCCCGAAGGCGCCAATTTCTCTTTCACGGCCGCCAATCCGGCCTGCATTTCCCGGCGCGCGCCGGCGTCGCCGAGCAGCCGATTGGCCTCGCGGGCCAGCGACTTGCCATTCATCTGCCCCTGCATGAGTTCCGGCACCACGGCCCGCCCGGCGATGAGGTTGACCATGGAATAAAACGGCACTCGTACCAGGAACTTCCCGGCCATCCAGCTCAGCGGCGTCACTTTATAAAACGTTACCATCGGGGTTCCCAGCAGCGCGGCTTCCACGGTCACCGTCCCGCTGGCGGCCAGCGCCACGTCTGCGTGCGCCATGGCATCCCAACTTTCGCCTTCTATCACCCGTATCGGAGAATCCCCCAGACGTTCCCGAAAAAAGCCGGCCCCGGTCGTCACCGAAGCCGGCAAAATCAGATTGACTGCATGCTCCCGATACAACCGGTCCGCGGCGTCGCGGAGCGCCGGCAGATGACGCGCCGCCTCGCCACGCCGGCTGCCGGGAAGCATCACAACGGTTGGACGGCTGGGGGGCAATCTATGTTTCCTAAAAAACTCGTCGCGGGTAAGCGCCGGGGCCACCAGTCCGGCCAGCGGATGGCCGATGTAGGTGGCCGGGACACCCTCGCGGCGGAAGAAATCCTCTTCAAAGGGAAAGATGCAGAGCACGTGCCGGAGGATCCGGCGCATTTGACGCAGGCGGCCCTTGCGCCAGGCCCAGGCTTGCGGCGCCACCAGGAAGACCACCGGAATGCCCTGCCGGTGCAGGCGCCGGGCCACCCGCAGGTGAAAATCCGGCGAATCGGTGAGAATCGCCACGTCGGGCCGCTCTTTTTCCGCCGCCGCCAGCAACTTCCGGTACTCTCCGTAGATCCGCGGGATGTGCTCCACGACCTCGATCAGCCCGACCACCGCCAGGCTGGCAGCATCCACCACCGTGCGCACGCCGGCCGCCCGCAGGCGTGGTCCGGTGCAGCCGAAGAACTCGGTCGCGGGCTGGGAACGGCGCAGTTCTTCCACCACCAGCGCGGCGTACAGATCGCCCGACGCTTCCCCCGCCGAGACCAATATTTTCCGGGGCATAGAATTCAGGGCTTTCCGCGATCGGCGGCGCCCTTCGATCTAGTTTAGCGTGACGCCTGATACAATCGAACCACACGGATGTCCCAGGAAACAGATCGCGCCAAATTGACGGTGGAGGAACTGGCTGCACGTTTTCGCAGCGAGATGATTCCACTTACCGGTAAGTTCTCCTATTTCTCCACCCTGCCGGTGGCGGAAGAGGACTTGCGCCAGTACCTCAACGACCCGATCGCGGCGATTTCGCCGGCCATTATCGCGGCCCTCCCGCCGGTCGGCCTGATTCTCGCGCCCTACCTGGAGAAAGGCAACGGCAAGGGCGGCGACTCGATCGCGTTCGAGCGCCCCGCCGATGCCCGCTACCTGGCTTTCGTCCGCCGGAACCTGGACGACATGGTGGTGCTCGCGCTCAGCATCAAGGACATCGAAGTGGCCGACTACCACTACCAACTCTACAGCGCGCTCGCCGCGGTGATGGCGGAGCGCTGGCCGCAGGAAGTGCAGGAACGCTTCTTCCGCACCATCCGCGAGGAGTTGAGCGCCGACGTCCACGGCGAAGTCGACGAGCGGAGCTGGCACCTCAAACAGGCGCTGCAACGCCGCCAGACCAACGCGCGCAAGGAAACCAAGCTGTTCCGCGAGTACGCCCGCCAGGCCTTCGAGGACACCCTCACGCTGTATCTCCATGGCACCTGCTGCGATATCGACGTGGAAACCGGCCCGCGCCAGATGCCCAGCCGCTACTTGCGCCGCCGCCTGGAACTGCTGATCTCGCTGTTCCCGCCGCCGGAAGGCTACGCCGTGCTGCCGGAGCAGTTGAAGCCGCGGTGACGGCCGATCGTCGAGGCATGACCCCCACGGACCTCTACGAAGAGGATTTCTACCAGTGGACCGTGCGCAACGCCCGGCTGCTTCGCTCCGGCCGGGCCGGTGAGGCCGACCTTACCCATATTGCCGAAGAGATCGAAGACCTGGGCAAGCGCGAGCGCCGGGAATTGCTGCACCGGCTGACCATCCTGATGGCGCACCTGCTCCGGTGGAAGCTTCAGCCCGGCCGCCGGTCCCGCAGTTGGGAATTGACCATTCGGGTGCAGCGCAAAGATCTCGGCAAGCTCCTGGCGGAGAACCCCAGCTTGCAGCCGTACCTGGAAAAGAACCTGCCGGAAGCCTACGAACACGCGGCCGTGGACGCTATGACCGAGACGGGGCATCCCGAATCGGATTTTCCCAGCACGTGCCCCTTCACGCTGGACGTCATTCTGGATCCTGATTTCCCGGGGGCCGTCTTCGGCCACCAAGTGCCACTTTCGCACTATCGCCCCGGGGCGGCCCGCGACTGCGCACGGCTGAGGGACGCGGTCGCGAGTGCCGCGAGGACCGCGAATGGCAGCAACTGTAGGAGCGCGCTTCTAAACATTAGCATTTGACCTCTCAGATGGCTCTCCGCCAACTGCTCGCTGATCGTGCCCACCGGATAGGCCGCGGCAGGCCGCTCAGGATGAAAATAACGAGAAAACCGGGTCCGATTTGTGCGGTTCGGTGTATAATCGATGCTGGCCAGGATGGCAAAAGGGAAATCCTGGTTAATGGGAGCGCCGCTATGATCCAACTTCCTCCACTGCCATTCGCCAAGGACGCGCTGATCCCGCACATCTCCGCCGAGACCCTCGAATACCACTACGGCAAGCACCATCAAGCCTACGTGAACAACCTGAACCAGCTCATTCCCGGCACCAAGTACGAGAACCTGCCGCTCGAGGACATCGTGCGCTCCTCCGAGGGCAAGATCTTCAACAACGCAGCCCAGGTCTGGAACCACACCTTCTACTGGAACTGCCTCAGCCCGAATGCCGCGGGCAAACCGGCCGGCGCTATACTCCAACGCATCGAGCAACACTTCGGGTCCTTCGAGCAGTTCCAGAAACAGTTCGCCGAAACCGCCGTCGGCCTGTTCGGCTCCGGCTGGGCCTGGCTCGTTCAGATGCCGGACGGAACTCTCGAACTGCGGGCGACCAGCAACGCCGGCACCCCGCTGACGACCCAGGACAAGCCCCTGCTGACCTGCGATGTCTGGGAGCACGCCTACTACATCGACTGCCGCAACGCACGGCCCAAGTACATCGAGGCCTTCTGGAAGCTGGCGAACTGGGACTTCCCCGCCAAGAACCTGAAAGCTTGAAGCAGCCGCAAAACGGTGCCTGTCCCGCAAAGCAGCTATGCGAAAGAGGTGAAGCGAAAGTGCCGTCGGCGCGGCGCAATATCGTTTTTTGGATTTTCGGCGGCGGTTTCATCGGTTCGCTGATCTCGTTTCAACGTCAATCCGCACAAGTGCGCAAAGGAAAACCTCAATGCCACACATTACTGCCGGAAAGGAAAACTCCGGCAACATTGATCTCTACTATGAGGACCACGGCTCGGGTAAGCCAGTTGTCCTTATCCACGGGTATCCGTTGAGCGGAGCTTCCTGGGAGAAGCAGATCGCGGCGCTTCTGGCTGCGGGTCACCGTGTCATTACTTATGATCGCAGAGGATTCGGCAAGTCCAGCCAGCCAACAACCGGCTACCACTACGACACCTTCGCCGAGGACCTACACAAACTCGTGACGCAGCTCGAACTACGTGATTTCGCGCTGGCCGGTTTCTCCATGGGAGGCGGCGAAGTGGCGCGCTACTTCGGGAAATATGGATCGAAGGGCGTGAGCAAGGCGGTATT
>Ga0182030_10020415_pt1 | contig 12501 bp, 12 predicted proteins | sample 812S3MmetaG_FD_121299 | JGI IMG/M metagenome (GOLD analysis project Ga0182030, IMG submission 121299) | Permafrost microbial communities from Stordalen Mire, Sweden - 812S3M metaG (Illumina Assembly) | ecosystem: Environmental > Terrestrial > Soil > Wetlands > Permafrost | place: Sweden... | reverse complement strand
TCCGTTCGGCGCCAAGGGGGTCGGCGAGATCGGCCTGGTGCCGACCGCCGGCGCGGTGGCGGGCGCGCTCGCCGCCTATGACGGCGTGCGGCGCATGCGCCTGCCGATGAAGGATTCGCCCGCCGCGCGCGCGATCAATGTCGGCCGCTTCCCCGACGGCGAGCGCGAGCAATGGCATTGATCGGCCCGATCGTCGTCGGTCCCGACGCCCACGGCCGCAGCGTGGCGATCGTGGCGGGGCGCGTCGTCGCTTCGGCGCCCGCGGGCGCGGCGCATCTCGCGTGCGGAGACGGCGAGATCGAGCCTGGCGCCGTCTGCGCCCACACCCACCTCTACAGCGGCCTCGCGCCCTACGGCATGCCGGCGCCGGAGCCGCCGCCGGCCGACTTTCTCGAGATCCTGCAAAAGGTGTGGTGGCGGCTCGACCGCGCGCTTGACGCCGACAGTCTCCGCGCTGCGGCGCGCGACTACGTCGCCCGTGCGCTGCTCGCCGGGACGACGACGCTCGTCGACCATCACGAATCGCCGAATCGGATCGAAGGATCGCTGGCGATCCTCGCCGAAGCCTGCGAGGAACTCGGCGCGCGCGCGCTCGTCTGCTACGGCGCGAGCGAGCGCAATTTCGGCCGCGAAGAGGCGCGGCGAGGACTGGCGGAGTGTCGTCGCCTCGCCGCCTCGCCGCTGGTGCGCGGCCTCATCGGGCTGCACGCGAGCTTCACGGTTTCCGACCAAACGGCGCGCGAGGCCGGCGCGCTGGCGCGCGAGCTCGGCACGGTCGTCCACGTCCATCTCGCCGAGGATCAGGCCGACGTCGACGACGCGCGCCGGCGTGGTTATCCGGGGCCGCTCGAGCGGTTGCTGTCGCTGGACGCGCTGCCGGAGGGCTCGATCCTCGCCCACGGCGTGCGGTTGAGCCGCGATCAGGTGCGCCTCGCCGCCGACGCCGGCTGCTGGTTCGTCCACAACCCGCGCTCCAATGAAGGCAACCGGGTCGGCTACGCCGGCGCGCTGTCGGCTGCGACGCGAGTCGCGTTGGGCGCGGACGGCTGGGACGCCGATATGGCCGCGGAAGACGCCGCGCTCATGCGGCTCGCCGAGCAGAACGGCGATGTCGGCGTCGGCGGACGGCTTGCGTTGGGCGCCGCGCTGGCGGCCGAGCGTTTCGGCGCGGAAGCCGAGCCGCTGGCGCCAGGGTCGCTCGGCGATTTGGCCGTGCGGCGAAATGGCGCTGTGCGCCACGTGGTCGTCGGCGGTCGCGTCGTGGTCGAGAACGGGGTTCTGGCGACGGCTGACTACGAATCCGTTACGGCCCAGGCGCGCGCCGAAGCGACGCGCCTGTGGTCGCGCATGGCGACGATCTGAAGTCAGCGGAGGCGGAAGGACCTAGGCGCCGGCGGGGCTGGCCCCAGGCTGGCCGGCCGTCGCCGGCACGCAGGTGTTGGGGACCGGGCAGACCGAGGCGCAATGCGGCGAGTCGTGGAAGCCCTTGCATTCGGTGCATTTCGTCGGGTCGATCACATAGGTGAAGCGGTCCATGCTGATCGCCGAATTCGGACAATCCAGTTCGCAGGCGCCGCAGCTTGTGCACTGCTCGGCGACGATCCGATAGACCATGCTCTCCGCTCCAACGCCTGCGTCCGGCCGCCTCTTGGCGCCGGCAGGTCCGCTTACGGTCGCGCGCATGCGCGCCCGCAAGGCGAGCCGATCCTAGAACCCTCGAGTCCTTTCCACAATCGGCCGATCGACCGCGAGATCGCGGCTGGCCGCCTTCCCCGCGCCGTTCGCCGCCATCGCGTGGCAAATCGGCAAGCGCCGTCCGGCGCCGCTTCGGCGCGCGTCCGCCGTTCGCGGCCTTCGTCGCGCCGTCGATAGGGATCGTCTGGCTGATCGAGGCTTGGGCGCCGATCAGCGCTCTGGGGACGCGTTTGCGACAGCGCCCTGATCGCCGCCTGCGATTGTCCGCGCGGGTTTCAGCGGTCGGAGAGACGCAGCGCTTCGAGGTCGGCGATCAACGTGGGCCCGATCGGCGCCCATCCGAGCTTCTTCCGTGTCTGCGCGCTGGAGGCGGGCACATCGTGCCCGGCGAACGCGGCGAGCCAGCCGAAATAGGCTGGAGCTTCTTCAGGGGCGATGGATTTGACCGGCAGCTTTAAGCGTCGACCGAGGGCTTCGGCAATTTCGCGCATCGACACGCCTTCTTCGGCGACCGCGTGATATTTTGCGTTCGGCTCGGCCTTCTCGATCGCCAGCCTGTAGAGGCGGGCGACGTCGAGATAGTGCGCCGCCGGCCAGCGATTGACTCCATCTCCGAGGTACACGCACGCGCCCTTGTCGCGATACATGGCGATGACGGGGGTGATGAGGCCTTGCCTGGCCGTGTCGTGAACCTGGGGGAGCCGCACCACCGACACATTGACCCCGTCTGCGGCGGCGGCGGCCTCCTCCGACGCGGCGCGCGGATGCACGTTGGCGCCGACGATCGCATTGTCTTCTCTCGCCGGTTCGCCCGGCGCCGTATTGGCCAAGCCGGTCCCGGAGGTCACGATCAGTGGCCGGTCGGAGCCGGCGAGAGCAGAGGCGAGCGCCGCAATGACAGGGCGATCGTCCTCACAATTTTGCACGAATCTCGAAAAGTCGTGGTTGAAGGCGAGGTGGATGACGCCGTCCGCTCGTGCCGCCCCCGCCTTGAGGCTGTCTGGGTCCGCGATTGACCCGTGATAGACCTCGGCGCCAGCGGCCGCCAAAGCTGCCGCTTTCTCTTCCGAGCGATAGAGGCCGATCACCTGATGGCCGGCCGCGATCAATTCCTTGACGACGGCCGAGCCGATGAATCCGGTGGCGCCGGTGACGAACACGCGCATAAGCAAAGTCTCCGTTGGTTTCGAAAATCTCGCGAACGACGGCCGCTCGGCGGCCCCTTCTCTATTGTGCGAAATAGGCCGGGTGATCGATGTCGGCGATCAGCCCGGGTTGTTCGGGCGCCCAGCCGAGCCGCGATCGAGTCCGCTCGCTCGATGTCGGGGCGTCCGCGCCTGCGAACATGGCGAACCAGCCGAAGTGCTGTGCCGCCTCTTCCGGCGACAGTGAGACAACCGGAAGGTTCAGGCGGCGGCCGATTACCTCCGCGATCGCCTTGAAGGGTACGCCCTGTTCGGCCACCGCGTGGAAGGGGCTCCCTTCCGCGCCATGCTCGAGAGCGAGCCGATAGACACGGGCTGCGTCAAACCGATGTACGGCCGGCCAGCGGTTGAGCCCATCGCCGATATAGGCGGACACGCCCTTTTCGCGTGCGAACTGGATCAGGCGCGGCACGAAGCCGTGATCGCCATGGCCATGAACCGACGGGGCGAGACGGATGCTTCCCGCCTTGACGCCGCGTTCCACCAGCGCGGCCGCCGCCGCTTCCGACTTGCGCGGAAAGGAGTCCGGCGGAGCAACCGCCTCGGTCGCTACGCGGCCAGGAGCGAGCAGCAGCAACCCCGAGGTTACGAGCAACGGACGATCGGAGCCTTCGAGCGCAGCGCCGAGCGTTGCGATGGCGCGTTGGTCCTGCGCCCCACTCTCCGCCAATTTCGAGAAGTCATGATCGAAAGCGGTGTGGATCACGCCATCGGCCTGCGCGACGCCGCTCTCGAGACCGTCGAGGTCATCGAGCGACCCGCGATGAACCTCGGCGCCCGCTGCAGCCAGGGCTTCGGCGCCCGCGTCCGAGCGGGCAAGGCCGAGCACCGCATGGCCGGCGGCGATCAGATCCTTGACGATCGCCGAGCCGACCCAACCGGTGGCGCCAGTGACAAACACACGCATGAGCAGAATCTCCTGGGGTTGATGGAGACAAATGTCGGCTCATTGTCTATTCTGGTAAAGTAGTGACTTTATCATAGTAAGATGGCTAACAGGATGACCGAACCCCTGACGACCGAGAACCCGCTCGGAACCTATCTGAGGAACCGGCGGACGAAGCTCGATCCGACCGCTCTCGGCTTTCCCTCGGAGCGCCGCCGGACCGTCGGCCTGCGTCGCGAGGAAGTGGCGCAGCGGGCCAACATCAGCCCCACCTGGTACACGTGGCTCGAGCAGGGGCGCGGCGGGGCGCCGTCGGCCGACGTGCTCGATCGCATCGCGCGCGCGCTCATGCTGACGGACGTCGAGCGCGAGCACCTCTTCCTGCTCGGCCTCGGCCGCCCGCCAGAGGCGCGCTACCGAAAGAGCGAAGGCGTCACGCCGCGGCTGCAGCGCGTTCTCGATGCGCTGGACCCGAGCCCCGCCGTGATCAGGACCGCGATTTGGGACGTCGTCGCCTGGAACCGGGCGGCGACCGTGATGCTGATCGACTATGGATCGCTGCCGCCGGATCGGCGCAACATCCTGCGCTTCATCTTCCTCGACCCGCGCGCTCGCGGCGCCCAATACGACTGGCAAAGCGTGGCGCGGTTCGCGTTGGGCTCGTTCCGGGTGGACGCGGCCCGCGCCGGCGCCGCGGCGGAAGTGGAATCGCTCGTCGAAGAGCTATGCCGACTCAGCCCAGAGTTCAGGGCGATGTGGCGTGAAAACGACGTCCATGGCGCCCACGGCGAGGCCGTCAAGCACATCCGGCATCCGCTGCTCGGTCGGCTCGCCTTCGAGTACTCCGCCTTCGCGGTCGACGGCCGGCCGGATCTCAGCATGGTGGTCTACAATCCGGCGACGCCGCAGGACGCCGAACGGATCAAGTCGTTGCTCGCCTGAACCGCCGCTGCGGCGAAGCTGGCTGGGGCGGCGCAGCCGGGGCGAGCGCGGGCCGGTCGGGCGCGGCGGCGAAAGCGGTCGGACGCGGCGCTTGAAGCGCCAGCCGTCGTCGCCGGTTTCGACGATGTCGCCGTGGTGAGCGAGGCGGTCGAGCAGCGCGGCGGCCGTCTTGGGATCGCCGATATGAAGCGCGAATCCGGCGCTCGCGTTCGCCGTTGATCGCTCTGCCGGCCCAGAACGCGATGCTGATCGTCGAGTCCGCGCGAGCCGCGCGCCGACAGGCGGCCGTCGATCGAGGCTGCGGTCGAGGCCTCGCGCCGCGCTTCCGGCTTCAATGCCCGCCGACGCGCGCCGCGTTTTCACCGGACTGAAGACGCTCACGTCACCCGGCGGCGGAACAGCCATCCCGCGGCGGTGAGGCTCGCCGCGGCGATCAACGCCATCGGCCAATATTGCGAGGCGAGCGAGGACAGGCCAGCGCCTTCCAGGAACACGCCGCGCACGATGACCAGGAAGTAGCGCATCGGGTTGACGAGGGTGATGTCCTGCACCCAGTCGGGCATGTTGGCGATCGGGCTGGCGAAGCCGGAGAGGAGGACCGAGGGCACCATGAACAGGAACACCCCGAGCAGCGCCTGCTGCTGCGTCGCCGCCAGCGAGGAGATCATCAGCCCCACGCCGACGACCGCGACGACGAAGACGAGCAGCCCAAGATAGAGCGGCGCCAGTCCGCCGCGCAGCGGAACCTCGAACCACCACACCGTTGCGGCGATGATCGCCGAGGCTTCGATCGCCCCGATCAGCACGCCCGGCAAACCCTTGCCGAGCAGGATGTCGATCGGGCGCAGCGGCGTGACCAGCAATTGGTCGAAGGTGCCGCTTTCGCGCTCGCGCGCGACCGAGAGGGCGACCACCATCAACGTCACGATCTGGGTCAGCAACGCGACGATGCTCGGCACGAAGAACCAATGCGAGCTGAGGGTCGGGTTGTAGCGGGCGCGGATGTCGAGCGTCGCCGGCGGATTCGCCGCGCCGTGCGCGGCGGCCCAGGCAGTCGAGAAGTCGCTCAAAATGGCGTTGGCGTAGCCCTCGATCAGCAGCGCGGTGTTGGAGTTGCGGCCGTCGAGGATCGTCTGCACCGGCGCCGGCCGTCCGGTCAGCAGATCTCGGGTGAAGCGCGGATCGATCACCAGCGCCAGCTTGATCGTGCGCGAATCGATCAGCGCGTCGATCTCCTGGCTGCTGTGCAGCGTGGCGACCAGCCGGAAGGTCGGCGCGCCGAGAAAATGCGCGACGAGATCGCGGGACGCCTCGCTCGCATCCTGGTTGTAGATCGCGATCGGCACGCGGTCGAGATCGTATGTCGCGGCGTAGCCGAACAATATCAGCATGACGATCGGCGGGCTGATCAGCACCGAGCGGCTCTTGGCGTCGCGCAGCACCGCCAGCAGCTCCTTGACGATCAAAGCGAGAACCTGCCGCCACATCGTCGTCAGTCCAATCGTTTGCGCGCCAGCGCGCGGGCCGCGCCGAGGAAGATCGCCGCTATCGCGATCAGCGCGGCGGCGTTGGGCAGGATCACCGACCAGACGTCGCCGGCCAGAAACGTCGATTGCAGGATGGCGACGAAATAACGCGCCGCGACGGCGTAGGTGATGATCTGCACCGGCCACGGCATGGAGTTGATGTCGAATACGAAGCCCGAGAGGATGAACGCCGGCAGGAACGTCGCGATGATGGCGATCTGCGCGGCGACGAACTGGCTACGGGCGACGGTCGAGATCAACAATCCCATGCCCAGCGCGGCGAGCATGAACAGGCTGGAGGTGACGGTGAGCGCCCACAGCGAGCCGCGCAGCGGCACGTCGAACCGGAACACGCCGAGCGCCACCGTGGCCGCCATGCCGCCCATGCCGAGCACAAAATAGGGAATCAGCTTGGCGATCAGAATTTCCCGGATCGTCACGCGGGTGACCATCAACGCTTCCATCGTGCCGCGTTCCCACTCGCGCGCGATCACCAGCGCCGTCAGCAGCGCGCCGCTCAAGGTCATGATCATCGCGATGAGGCCCGGCACGATGAAGTCGCGGCTGTTCACCGTCGGGTTGAATCGCACCCGCGGCTGCAGGGCGATCGGCAGCGGGGCGGGCCGCCCCGCCTCGGCCGCCTGCTGGGCGAGCCAGCCGGCCCAGACCTGTTGGACGTAGCCCTCGACGATCCGCGCGGTGTTGGTGTCGACGCCGTTGACGAACACGCCGATCGGCGCGTTTCCGCCGGAAATCGCCCGGCGGTCGAAATCGCTCGGCAGCCAGACGACGCCCTGCGCCTCGCGGTCGGTCATCGCCCGCTCCGCCTCCTGGATGGTGAGGAACCGCCGCATGCGGAAGGACGACGACTGCTCGAACGCGCCGGCAAAGCTCGCCGCGAGCGCGCTCGGGCGTTGCGTCACCAGCGCCAGCGGCACGTTGCTGGCGTCGAGCGAGACGCCGTAGCCGAACAGAAACAGCAGCACGGCCGGCAGCAGGAAAGCGATGGCGAGCGAAGAAGGGTCCCGCCAGATCTGCAGGAACTCCTTGCGCAGCAGCCCGCGCAGGCGTCGCAGCGAGGCCATCATGGTCGTGACGCCTGCGTCGGCGCGTCCGCCGCCGCCTCGATCATGGCGATGAACGCGTCCTCCATGGTCGGATCCGGGCGCGCCTTGGTCCTGGCGGCGGCCTTGATCGTCTCCGGCGCCCCCTCGGTCAGCACGCTGCCCTGCGCCATGATCGCCAAGCGGTCGCAGTACTCCGCTTCCTCCATGAAGTGCGTCGTCACCATGACGGTGACGCCGGTCTCGGCGAGCGCGTTGATGCGCCGCCAGAAGTCGCGACGCGCGAGCGGATCGACTCCGGACGTGGGCTCGTCGAGGAACAGAATGTCGGGCTCGTGCATCAGCGCGCAGGCGAGCGCGAGCCGCTGCTTGAATCCGAGCGGCAGGTCGCGCGCGGTCGCGCTCATTTGCGAGGCGAGGTCGAACTCGGCGACCGCCCAGTCGATGCGCCGACGCTGCCGCGCGCCGAACAGTCGATAGACGCTGCTGAAGAAGCGCAGATTGCGCTCCACCGACAGATCGCCGTAGAGCGAGAACTTCTGCGCCATGTAGCCGATCCGCCCGCGCGCCGACGCGGCGGCCTTGCGCAGATCGAAGCCGGCGACGCGCAAGGCGCCTTCCGAAGGCGGCAGCAGGCCGCAGAGCATGCGGAAGGTGGTCGATTTGCCGGCGCCGTTGGCGCCGAGCAGGCCGAAAATCTCGCCGCGGGCGACGTGGAAGCTGACGTCGTTCACGGCGACGAAGTCGCCGAAGCGGCGAGTGAGACGGGTCACCGCAATGACGTCTTCGGTGGGCGACGCGGCGGCCGGCGGCGCGACGGCCGCCGACGGCGGCGCGGCGGCCGCCGACGGCGCCGCCGGCGCCGCAGCGGACGGGGCCGCGGCGTCGAGCGCGCGCAACCGGGCGACGAAGGCGTCCTCGAAGCGCGGCGGGGTGGGCGCGAACGTCAGGCCCGGCAGGTCCAAGGCCAGCGCAGCGGCGTCGGGCGGCGTCGGCGCGCCCGTCACCACCCTGACCCGGCTGCCCTGGATCACCGCGTCGATCACGTCAGGCGCGCGCGCCAGCCGCTCCTGCAGCCGCCGCCGGCTGACGGCGGCGCTGGCGAAGAAGCTGCGCCCCGCCAATTGCGCGGTGAAGGCGGCGGGTGGACCGCCGCCCAGCAGCCGGCCTTCATGGATCAGCAGCACGGCGTCGCAACGCTCGGCCTCGTCGAGATAGGCGGTGCTGAACAGCACCGTCACTTTTGCGCTGTGCGTCAGGTGGTCGATGATCTGCCACAACTCGCGCCGCGACACCGGATCGACGCCGACCGTCGGCTCGTCGAGCAGCAGCAGATCGGGCGGATGGACCAAGGTGCAGGCGAGGCCGAGCTTCTGCTTCATGCCGCCCGAAAGCCGTCCCGCCCGGCGCTCGGTGAAGGGCCCGAGCGCGGTCATGCGCATGAGTTCGGCGTAGCGGGCGGGGCGTTCGTCGGCCGGCACGCCTTGCAGATCTGCGTACAGATCGAGGTTCTGGCGCACGCTGAGGTCGTCGTAGAGCCCGAAGCGCTGCGGCATGTAGCCGATGCGCGCCTGGACGGCGAGCGGATCGCGCGCGACGTCGATCCCCAGCGCCTCGATCTTGCCGGCGTCGGCGCGCAGCAGGCCGGCGATCAACCGCATCAAGGTGGTCTTGCCGGCGCCGTCCGGGCCGATCAGGCCGGTGACGGCGCCTTGCGCCGCGCTGGCGGTGATCCCATCGATCGCCTTGACCACCCGCTTGCCCACGCGAAAGCTTCGGCGCACGTCTTCGAGCCGCAGCGCCGGCGCGCCTTCATTGGGAGGCGGCATCGCTCGCTCCGCAGCCGGGCGGCGGCGCGCTCGCCGGCTGGGTCAGATCGATATGCACACTGGCCGGCATCCCCAGCCGCAACTCGCCGCGTGCGTCGCAGACGTAGACCCTGAGCTGATAGACCAGCGCGGTGCGCAGCTCCGGCGTCTCCACCGACTTGGGCGTGAACTCGGCGGTCGGCGAAACGTAGCCGATCCAGCCGTCGTAGGTTCGGCCGGGATAGCTGTCGGCGCTTACGCTCGCCTTCATGCCGAGTCGGATGCGGCCGAGTTCGCGCTCCGGCGCGTAGGCTCTGACCCACAGCGGGTTCAGCAAAGCGATGGTGAAGACCGGCGTCGCGGGAGACGCCATGTCGCCGGGCTCCAGGATGCGATCCTCGACCACGCCGTCCGACGGCGCGTACAGCCGGGTGTCGTCGAACTGCCGCTGCGCCAGCGCTACGGCCGCCTGCGCCGCCTCAAATGCGGCGCGCGCCGCGGCGATGTCTTCGGCCCGCGGGCCGGCGACCGCCAGAAGATAGGCCTGCCGCGCCGCTTCGTATTGCTGGCGCGCCGATTCGAACGCCGCTTTCGCGTCGTCGCGCTGCTGGATGGTGCCGGCGTTGGAGGCGGCCAAGTCGGCGAAGCGCTTGTAGCTCGCCTCGTTGTTCAAATAGGTCGTTTGCAGCGCGTCCATGGTCGCCTGGGCCTGCGCGATCTCTTCCGGGCGAGACCCGGCCAGCAGCTTGGCCAGCGTCTGGTTCTGGTTGTCCATCTGCGCCTTCGCCTGCGCCAACGCCGCGGCGTAGCGGACGTCGTCGAGCGTCGCGAGCAGGTCGCCGCGCTTCACGCGCGCGCCTTCCTGCGCCACCATCGTCGCGATCGTTCCGGAGTCGTTGAAGGCCGGTTGCGCCTCCCGAATGTCGACGTCGCCGTAGAGCGCGAGCGTATCCTTTCCCTCTGCGCCGTCGCCGCGCAGATAGAGCCAGGCGCCGCCGCCGAGCGCAACAGCGGCCAAGACCGCAAGAATGAAGAAGGCGCGTTTCGACATGGTCGGAGTCAATTCATCAGCGGGTCGTCTCGTCGACTGCAGCGTCGTCGCGGCCGGGGTCGGAACTTGACGGCGGCGCAACCTTCGCCGTGTGCGGGCGGGCTAGAATCGGCGTTGGCGCAACGATCGAGATCGCGCCACGGCGACCGATAGCACGAGGCCGGCGGTCGGCTCAGCCGAAGGTGAACATTTCCGCTGCGGCGTTTGGTCCGGCCCTAGGAAAACGCGACGCCCGACGTTCACCCAGCCGGGGCCAGGGCGGCGGCTGACGAAGCAAAAAATTATCGTTCCATATCAATGACATAAATCATGCGCCGGGAAAGCCTCGAACTCCCGGTCGCCAGATTCGCAGTAGGGGGCGCGTCGATGAAGCCCTGCCGCGCCCGGCCCGCGGCGGCGTTGACGAGCCGGCCGCCGAAGAAGCCGCCGCGCAGCGATCCCGATCCGCCGATGATGACCGCCTCGAAGGCGATCAGCGGCCGTTCGGCGCCGGCGAAGGGCGAGAAGGAGTTGCGCATCGCCGGCGGCAGACCGGCCCTCGCCGACAGCGCGATCGCCAGGCCACAACCTTGTCGAATAGGTAAAATCCGAACCTTCCCCGCGGAACCGAAAGCGCTATCCTGAGCGACCCCTACGGCGGGAACAGGGACAATTCGTCATGCGCGCAATCATTGCTCTGGTGGTGATCGTCTATCTTGTCGGCGTTGGCGTTGTGCTTGCGCCGACAATTCAGGCCAAGTGGAATAGCGCTCCAGCGTCGGATCTCGTCGCAAGCGTCGGGCAAGCTCTGCCCAATGCGCTTGCGTGGCCGGCAAGCGCTTACCGCAGCTTGATCGGCCATGGTTGACCGCGTTTGACGGCGCTGCGCGCGGAAGTCCGAGCCGGTCGGCGATTTCACGACGAGGCGACCTGATCGGATTCCGGCTCCACATTTGCGACCCGCTTGCCGCCGACGATGTCGACGCCGGCGCGCGCTTCAGACGATTCGGGCAGGGACCGGGCCAGAGCGCCGGTTCGGGCCGATGCGACAGCGGGTCACAGAGCTTCGCGCAATTCGACCATCGACCGCACACGAAATTCAGCGACGCCTCTAGCGCCCGCATCGGGGGCGCTTGCGAGGCGATCATGAGTAGTTTCCGATTCTAGCGCCCCGGCGCGCGGCCGCGTTGAGTGATGGGAGTTTCCGCATTCCTCGTCACCACGGAGTCGCGATCATGAAAACCCATCTGCTGAGAGACATGTTCATCGTCGGCTCGGCGACGCTCGCCTTGGCCGCCAGCACGGTCATGCTGCCGTCCGTCGCCGACGCCGCCGGCGCCGCCGGCGTGCGCCCGCATGGCCAAAGCTTTTCTAGCGGGCGCATGGGCGTCAGTGGGCGCATGGGCGTCAATTTCCGCGGCCGCAGAGGACCTAGCGGGTACGGCGGGTACGGCGGCTACGGCGGCTACGGCGGCTACTATGGCGGCTACTATCCCGGCTTCTGCGGTCCTATCCAGTTGACCCTTGGTCTCTGCGGTCCCTGGGGCTACTGAGGCCGGCGCCGCGGCTTCTCCGTAATGCCGGCCCACCCGGATTTCCGGGTGCGCCGTCTTGGAGGAGAGGGATCGCGCGCCAGGCTCGGCGATCTGCCGGGCGCGGCGTTTCGCGATCGACCTGCCGACCGAGAGATCGACGTCGAGCGCAGAGCGATATCTGGTTGGCGCCGGCAAATTCGCCTTTGACTTTCGCGCGCCGAACTCCGGCGACGATGCAATGCTTCAACCCATAGGCGCCCTTATGAGGAAATTTCTTTTCGCCTCCGTCGCGATCGCCGGCTTGGCGGGTTCGGCCTTCGCCGTGAATGCGTTCGCCGCCCCCGGCGATCAGCCAAACGCGGCCGTGATGCAACGGTTGCAGGAACGCCAGGCCGTCATGCTCGACGCGCATCTCGCCGCGATGAAGGCGGGGCTCAAGCTCACCGATGAGCAAGCCAAGAACTGGCCGGCTTTCGAATCGGCGATCCGCGACGCCGAGAAGACGCGCGCGGATCGATGGCGCCAAGCGCAAGACCGTATGAGTCAAGGCGAACGCCCCTCGCCGATCGAACGCATGACGATGATGTCCGAGCACCTTCAGAAAATGGGCGAGCAACTGAAGCTGGTCGCGGATGCGGCCAAGCCCCTTTATGACGGCCTCACCGATGCGCAAAAGAGCGATTTCGGTCCGCTGATGCGCGAATTCAAGCTGCGGGGCCGCCACTAGCCATTGTCGTTGCCGCCGCAATCGAAGCGAGGGGCGGCCGGGAAATCGTCACTCGACGATCGCGAGCGCCTCGCGCGCCGGCG
>Ga0182030_10020414_pt1 | contig 12501 bp, 11 predicted proteins | sample 812S3MmetaG_FD_121299 | JGI IMG/M metagenome (GOLD analysis project Ga0182030, IMG submission 121299) | Permafrost microbial communities from Stordalen Mire, Sweden - 812S3M metaG (Illumina Assembly) | ecosystem: Environmental > Terrestrial > Soil > Wetlands > Permafrost | place: Sweden... | reverse complement strand
GGCCACCGTGCAATCCGGCGTTCAGGGGGCGGTTCGCGCCCGCGCGGGTTACGCCTTCGGCCGCCTGCTGACATACGCCGCCGGCGGCGTCGCGTTCGGCGGCTTCTCCTTCCAATCCAACCTTGCTTCCAATTCGAGCGCCTCCACCGCGTTCTACGCCGTCAACAACGGTCAATCGGTGGAGCGCGTCGGCTGGACCATCGGCGGTGGCGCCGAATGGGCGCTCAACAGGCGTTGGTCGGTGCGCGGCGAATACCGCTATACCGATTTCGGCAAATTCTCCGACGCGTCGAGCGGCCAGATTTTGACACCCGGCGCATTCTATTCCGGCGGGCGCCACTTGGACGAGAGTCAGTTCCAGATCGGATTCGACTACAAATTCGGCGACGCCGCGCCCGAGCCTGTTTCCGCTCCCCTCATCGTCAAAGGCCCGGCCGTCACGGCCGATCTGCGCTCGCAGCCGCCCGCTTCCCAGCCTGCATCGGCAAAGGTCTCGGCGACTAACACGCTTGCGAAACTGGTCGCGCCGACGATCGACTGGACGGGATACAGTTGGACGGGGTTTTACGCTGGCGGTCAGGTCGGGCTCGTTTGGGGCACTACTCACGGCGCCTACAGTTACGCGACGCCGGGCGGTTTGGCCGGTTCCGAGCCTCTGAGCGGCGGCGCGGAGGTCGCTATCGTCGACGGCCACGTCGGCTACAACCATCAGATCGACAATTGGGTGGTCGGTCTCGAAGGCTCGGTCGACGGCACGAATATCGTCCGGACTTCGCCTCTCCCCGTGCTCGATCCGACAGGCGCTACGCCCGGCGGCATATTGACGAGCGCCGCGCAGTCCAACATCCAGGGCTCGGTTCGCGGCCGCGCGGGCTACGCTTTCGGCCGACTGCTGACTTTTGCTACCGGCGGCGTCGCGATCGGCGACTTCTCCCTCCAATCCTACCTCTGGGGTCAAGACGCTCTTGGCCTGTTCAACGCCGCCAACAAGGGCCAATCGATGATGCGCGTGGGCTGGACTCTCGGCGCCGGCGCCGAATGGGCCTTCAACCGGAATTGGTCGGTGCGCGGCGAATACCGCTACACGGATTTCGGCACGGTCACGGATACGTCGACACTCGTAGGTAGCGCGGGGACCTTCTTTTCCGGCACGCGCCGCTTGGACCAAAATCAACTCCAATTCGGCTTCAACTATAAATTCGGCGACGAGGCTCCAGCCTCGGTCATCGCCAAATACTGAAGCCAATGACGCCGATGGTCGCGGCGCGAAGCAGGAGCAGGCCACGGTGCCCGCGATTATGGAGACCCAGCGATGATACGAAGAGCCTTCGTCTTTCTGCATCGCTGGATCGGCCTCGCCATGGCTCTCTTCCTCATCGTCGAGGGGCTCACCGGCAGCCTTCTCGCCTTTCGAGGCGATCTGACTCGCTTCTTCGATCCGGCGCTTGCTGGCGCGCCTCCCACACCGGGCGTGCCGAAGCTCGATCTCGCGACGTTGATCGAGCGCGCCGAAGCCTTGGAGCCGAGAGCGAGCTACGGCTATCGTCTACCCATCGCCGACGACACGGCGATCATGAAAATGGACCCGCGCATCGATCCCGCGAGGGGAGAGCCCTACGACCTCGGCTTCACCTACCTCGCGCTCGATCCCTGGACCGGAAAGGAGCTGAAACGGCTGCAGCACGGCATGTATACGCAAGGCTTCCTGACCAACGTCATGCCCTTCGTCTACGATCTCCACAAAACGCTGATCCTCGGCGGCGCCGGCGCATGGATCCTGAGCATCCTCGCGCTGTTGTGGACGATCGACTGTTTCGTCGGATTCTATCTGACGCTGCCGCTCGCGCTCGAGAAATTCTGGGCACGGTGGAAGCCGGCTTGGCTCGTTAAATGGCGCGGCAGCTTCTATCGCGTCAATTTCGATCTGCACCGAGCCGGGGGCCTATGGCTCTGGCCGCTCCTCTTTATCTTCGCCTGGTCTAGCGTCTGCCTCGTACCGAACACCGGTGCCTATGATCTCGTGATGGAGACGCTTTTGGGGCCGCGCGAATCCCTTCTGCCGTCTTCGACCCGAGAGGGGCCGCCAAAGCTCGATGTGCATGCCGCGCTGGCGCGGGGCAAGACGCTCCTGGCCGAGCAAGGCGCCTTGCATGGCTTCAAGCCGGGCGAAGCACAGCAACTAAACTATGAGTCAGGGTCGCGCCGATATTGGTACCGCGCGCAGTCGGACCGCTTCTTCCCCGAGGACAAGTCGGCGGCGATATATTTCGACGCGGACAGCGGCGCCTATCAATCCTCCTGGGGAACATACTCGAACGGCAAATTCCAGACCGTCGAAAATTGGTTCCTGGCGCTGCACATGGTCAACGATCCGGTCGACTATCTCCCCTATCGTATCTTCGTCGTCTTCGTCGGCCTCGTAATTGCGATGCTCTCGATTACCGGCGTCTACATCTGGTGGAAAAAGCGCAAGGCGCGCATCCACGCGAAATGCCATGCAGCGTCGGGGACTGCGCCGCTTGCTCAACAAACGCGAATATCCTCCGCTGCCAGCAACTGATGAGGCTGCGTCGACTTGCGTTCGCTTTGGCGAAAGGAACCTGACATGAATTGCCGCTCATGCGATAGACAGAAGCTGATCGAACAACTCCGCTTCGCACTGCCGCTGAAGGCGCGGGCGCGACCACCGCTGATCGAGCGGCTGCGAAAATCCGTTTCCTGCGATGCCGCGAGATCGAACTTGCCCGTGACGAACGTCTTTGACGTCGGCGAAGGCCTTGGCCTGATGTGTCAGTTGGATTTGACGCAATATTGCCCGCGGACGCCCTATCTCGTCGTGCCGCTCGAACATCTCGCGCTCGACCGCAGATACGGTCTCGATCGGAAGCCTCAGCACTATCGAAGGCGCGTCGCTCGCGCAGCGCCGCAAGCCTCGTAGTTTGTTGATGAGTATGAAACGGCTCACGGCCCTGTTCTCAACACGGCGCAGCGTTCTTCTCCTCGCGCTCGCGGGTGCGGTGCTTGGCGTCTATTTGGAGCGGGAGAAGTTGATCTCCTCTCCGGCGCCACGACACGCAACCGCGCGAGCGGCGCGCGCTGATCTGGAAAACGTCGTTTTAGCCACGGGAACATTGCAGCCCATTCGTCAGGTCGATGTCGGAACGAGGGCGACCGGTCAAGTGACGTCGCTAAAAGTGAAGCTGGGCGATCATGTTCGCGCCGGGGAGCTTTTGGCCGAGATCGATCCGGTGCTGGCAGAAAGCGCATTGCAGGAAGCGCGGGCGAAGCTCACCGATCTCGACGCCCAAAAGCGCTCCGCGGTGGCGAAATTTCGTAAATCGCGATTGGAGTCGGAGCGGCAACACGGACTGATCAGAGGAGCGGCGACGTCGAACCGGGATGTCGAGACGGCCGACGCGCAACGGCAGGCGGACGAGGCAAGCCTCGCCTCGCTGGACGCGCAGATTTCGCAAGCGCGGAGTAGGATTGCGACCGAGACCGCCAATGTGTCCTACACGAAAATTCTCGCGCCGATTGAGGGAGAAGTCGTCGCCGTGCTGACGCAAGAAGGCCAGACCGTCGTCGCTTCGCAAATCGTCCCGGTGATCTTGAAGCTGGCGCAACTCGATCGGATGATCGTCAAGACGCAGATCGGCGAAGCGGATATCGACGGGGTGAAAGTCGGACAATCGGCTTCCTTCGTCACGATGAGCGATCCGGCAAAACGCTATTTTGGAACGCTGCGGGTGGTCGACGTCGTGCCGCAGAGCTATTCCGAGCTCGGCGGGGGCTTGGGCGCCGGCGCGTCACAAGGCAAGGCGGGAGGAGCAGGCGGCGGAGCGGGAGCGGGGGCAGGACCGGTCTATTACAACGCGCTGTTCGACGTTCCCAATACCGACCGGATCCTGCGCGTCGGCAAGACTGTCGAGGTTTCCATCCTCCTGGAAGCGGCCAAAGGCGTGCTCGCCATTTCCACGGCCGCGCTCGGCGAGCAGGCGGCGGACGGTCGATTCAAAGTGCAAACTCTGAACGCCGACGGAAGACTGCAAACTCGCCAAATCCACGCTGGCGTCTCCAATCACGCACTCACCGAAGTCCTCGACGGTTTGAAAGAGGGCGAGGAGGTCGTGACCGGAGAGGCGACACCTGCGCCTCGCTTCGGACCAGGGGGGGCACCGTGACGGAGTCAGAGGCGCCCAGGGGCAGCGACGTTCTGCTCCGACTGCGCGGAGCGTCGCGCTGCTATGGCTCGGGCGAGCAGGCGATATACGCGCTGCGCGGGATCGATCTCGACATATGCGCGGGGGAGATGATCGCACTCATCGGCGCTTCGGGTTCCGGCAAGTCGACGCTGATGAATATTCTGGGTTGCCTCGATCGCTTGAACGAAGGGAGCTATCGCGTCGCCGGGCGGGATACGGCGGAACTGGGCGCCGATCAGCTTGCCGCACTTCGCCGCGCGCATTTCGGTTTCGTGTTTCAGCGCTACAATCTCCTCCCCCAGCTTTCCGCCGAGGCCAATGTCGAAGTTCCGGCGGCTTACGCCAATGTCGATCCGAGCGAACGCCGCAATCGCGCCGCGGCTCTGTTGGAGCGGCTCGGACTGAGCGACCGCGCCACACATCGTCCACGCGAACTATCTGGCGGACAGCAGCAGCGCGTCTCCATCGCCAGGGCCTTGATGAACGGCGGGGCAGTCATTTTGGCCGACGAACCAACCGGCGCGCTCGACCACGCCAATGGCCGCGAGGTGATCGAGCTTTTGCAGGAGCTGAACCGTCAAGGCCATACGATCATCATCGCAACGCATGATCTTCAAGTCGCATCTCACGCCCGACGCATCATCGAACTTTCCGACGGCGTGATCGTCTCCGACCGTTTGAGCGAGCGCGCCGCTCCGATTTTAGAACAAGGAACTTCGACGCCTCGAGCCAAGGATACGAAGTCGTCCTGGCTCGCGGCATTCGGTGGACTTGCGGAAGCCGCGCGAACTGCCGTCGCGGCGCTTCTCGCGCACCGTCTGCGCAGCGCGCTCACGCTATTGGGAATTGTCTTCGGCATCGCGTCGGTCACAATGATGATCGCCATTGGCGAGAGTTACAAGGGAGCTTCTCTGGCGGAACTGGGAAAAGTGTTCAATTTGGATCTGCTCCTCGTCTTTCCCGGATATGGACCAAGCGACCCTTCCACGGCGGGCATAAAGGCTTTGACCGTGGAGGATGTGGACGCGCTAGGGCGGCAATCCTATATCAAGAGCGTCGAGGCGATAAACTTTTCCCGCGGCCCCATGCGCTATCGGAATCACACCGGATTGGCCGATGTTTTAGGCGTTCCAGAGAAATTTTTCGACTTCGGGAATTATGTGCTTGAAATTGGAACGGGCTTCAATCGCGAGGATATACGCAGGGGTGCCGCTGTCGGAGTGATCAGCGCGAAAACTCGTCGGCTGCTTTTCGGCCGGACCAATCCGCTGAACAAGATTGTCTATCTGAGCGATCTGCCCTTTCTCATCTGCGGTGTAACGGCGGAAAAGCCTCCGGGCAACGGTCCACCCGGCGACGGTCTCGAAATATTCATTCCCGGCACGGCGTATCGCGAACGATTGAGCGGCAAACTCGACCTCGACATAATTCACGCCCGCGTGCGCGACGTTGAAGCCCTAGAGGAAACGGAAAACAGGATCGTCGATTTTTTCGCGGTGCGGCACGGCAAAAGGGACGTTTATACACAAGACTTTTCCGCATACTTCGTTGCCGCCGCGGATCAAGCTCGAATGATAGCAGAACTTCTGGCGGCCGTCGGCGCAATTTCCCTCCTCATCGGAGGGATTGGCGTGATGAACATCATGCTCGTGTCGGTGTCCGAGCGCGCGCGCGAAATCGGCATCCGCGTCGCCCTAGGCGCGCGCCAAACCGATATTCGGCGCCAGTTTTTGATCGAGGCATTCGTGTTGTGCCTGATCGGTGCCGCGCTCGCCGTCGCCATTTCCTTTGTCTTGAGTTTCGTCGGCGGTTTTTTCCTGCCGCCGGGATGGGAATTGCATCTGTCCATGACGGCGATGCTTGCCGCGGTGATCTGCGCCGGCTTCACCGGACTCGTCTTCGGATATTTTCCTGCGCGCAACGCCGCGCGGCTCGATCCGGTGGAGGCGCTCGCTCGTGACTAGCCTGCGCCGCCATTTTTTGCGAGTCATCGGACAGGGCCTCTCCCTCGCGCTCGCCTCTTGCGCGGTAGGTCCCGATTTCGTCGCGCCCGCGCCGCCCGACGTCGAGCGCTTCACACCGGAGCCGACCACGTCTCCTGGCGGCGGCCAGCGTTTTCGTATAGGCGCGGAAGTCTCTGCCCGCTGGTGGGAGGCGTTCCGCTCGGAAAGCCTTGACGATCTCGTCGAGGAAGCTCTTACGCGCAATCCGACGCTCGAAGCAGCGGATGCGGCGATCCGCGTCGCGCGGTTCAACGCCTTCGCCGGCTCCGGCGCCTTCTTCCCGCAGGTGATGCTGAGTTCGAACTCGAGCTACAGCATCGCCTCGGGCGATTCGACGACGAGCACCGTCACGCAAACCGCCTTCTCCTTCTTCACCAAGCAGGTGCAGATCAACTACACGCTGGACATTTGGGGCGCCAATTGGCGCAACGTCGAATCGCTCGACGCGGTGCGCGACCAGCAAATCTATCAAAAACAGGCGGCGCATCTGACGCTCGCGGCGAATGTCGCGAAGGCGGCGATCGAAGAGGCGTCGCTGCGTGGTCAAATCGCCGCGACGCGGCGCGCCATCGCGCTCGAGGAAGAGCGGTTGGCGCTGCTGCAACGCCAGCTCGCTTACGGCGCCGTCGCCGGTACCGACATTCTCTCGCAACAAACCGCGCTCGCTCAGGCGCGGCAGACTCTACCGCCCTTGGAGAGCCGCCTCGCGCAGCAGCGCAATCTTCTGACCGCGCTCGCCGGCCGCTATCCTTCCGAAGAAGTCGAGGAGACCTTCGCGCTGGCGCAATTTGTGCTGCCGAGCGATCTCCCACTCACCCTACCGTCTCGGCTCGTCGCGCAACGCCCCGACATCAAGGGCGCGGAGGCCAATCTTCATTCGGCGAGCGCGCAGATCGGCGTCGCCGTCGCGGCGCGCCTGCCGAATGTGACGCTCTCCGCCAATGCCGCGACGAGCGCCTTCTCCCTCGCGCAACTCTTCCAGCCCGGAACCTTCGGCTATTCGTTCGCTGGCAACGTCGCGCAGACGGCGTTCGACGGGATGACCCTCTACAACAAGCAGAAGGCTGTGGAGGCGTCCTTCGATCAGGCCAAGGCGCAGTATCGCGACACCGTCGTGAAGGCCTTTCAGAACGTCGCGGACGCGCTGCGCGCGCTGCAATCCGACGCCCGATCCGTGCAATCGGCGCGCGCCGCCGAGGGAACCGCGAAGAAATATCTCGACCACGTTCGCTTGCGGCTCAAATTCGGCGGCGTCTCGCAACTTGAGGTCGTCGACGCGCAGCGCGCCTATCTCGCCGCGGCGAATTCCAGAATTCAAAGCGAGGCCCAACGCCTCACCGACACGGTCGCTTTGTTCGTCGCGCTCGGCGGAGGCTGGGGATAGGAGGTGGGGGAAAGCCCAACAAAAATTCACCATTCGTCAACAGCGAACAACGGCGCCATCACCTCTTGAGGGAGGCGGCTATTTATAGTATTTGGCTCCCGCTTTGACAGAGCGGCTCTGCAAATTCGACCATAATTACTGCGATAAAAATATCACACTTAGTAGAAAAACATAGAATTATACGCCAAGCTGATCCAATATTGTATACTATTTACCACGAATATGCTACTTTCCTAAACAAGATTCGGAGGGATGAAATAAAGCCCCCAATCTTGCCCTGACGTCACAACTGCCCTTTGACACGAGTCAAAGAGGTGGGGTGGCCGTTGTTGAACATTGGAGGCCGCCTTGAGACAAACTCTGCTTTCCGCCACCGCAATTGCGTTGGCCCTTGCTGCTGGATCGGCGTTCGCCGCAGATCTTCCCTCCCTCAAAGGGGCGTCGGTCTACGTTCCGCCCCCGCCTTCGCCTCTCTGGACCGGATTCTATGGCGGTGTGAACCTCGGCGGCGCGTGGGACGCCAGCAGCGGGCAATCGGGCAGCTCCGCCTATTATGACCCGAACTTCCCCTTTGGCGCCACGATCGGTGGCGTTTCGAACCTGTTCTTCCTGCCCAACGGCAACACCACGGGGGGCGCGCACGGGGTCGTCGGCGGCGGGCAGGTCGGCTATAATTTCCAGTTCGGCCAGTCCATCGTGATCGGCACCGAAGCCGACATCCAGGGCACGAGCATCTCGGGCAGCGGCCCACAAAATAACGCCTCCTATGCGTCGCCCCTCACCGTGAATGGCTTGCTCACGCCGGTGGCGCCTTTCAATTCCTCTCAAGTGAGCATGCCCTATGTCGGCACGCTGCGCGGCCGTGTCGGCTATCTCGTCACCCCCACCCTGCTGGTCTACGGCACGGCGGGCTTCGCCTATAACGGGGTGGACGCTTGGGGCTACAGCAACACTCGCACCGGCTGGACCGCCGGCGGCGGCGTCGAATGGATGTTCACGCCTCACTGGTCGGCAAAGCTCGAATATCTCTATGCCGATCTCAGCGGCGGCGACGTCTCGGGCGGCTTCAGCTGGAACTACGGCTCCAACTTCCATCCGCAGATCAACATTGTCCGCGTCGGCGTAAACTACCACTTCAACTGGACCGCGCCAGCTCCAGTTCTAGCTAAATACTGATCGAAAGCTGATCGACGCGAGAAGCCGCGGATGCGGCGATCCGCGTCGCCCAATTCAACGCCTTCGCGGGGTCGGGCGCCTTCTTTCCGCAGGTGACGCTCGGTTCAAGTTCGAACTACATGCTCTCCTCGGGCAATTCGACGAAGACCACCGTCTTCCAAACCGCCTATTCCTTCTTCACCAAGCAGGTGCAAATCAACTTCTCGCTGGACATTTGGGGCGCCAATCTGCGCAACGTCGAATCGCTCGCCACAATGCGCTACCAACAAGTCTTTCACGTGACATGGTCGTGAAGGCTTTTTAGAAACGTCGCGGACGTGCTGCGTGCGCTGCAATGCGACGCCCACACAGCGCAATCGGCGCGCGCCGCCGAGCGCGCCGCAAAGAAATACATGGGGAGCGTGCGCTGGCGGCTCAAATTCGGCGACGTCTCGCAACTCGTCATCGTCGACGCGCAGCGCGCCTATCTCTCCGCGGCGAATTCCAGAATTCAAATCGAAGGCCAGCGCCTGACCGACACGGTCGCTTTGTTCGTCGCGCTCGGCGGCGGCTGGGGAAATCGGGAGGAACCAAAACCGAGCGAATTATAAATAGCGGTGGCCAAACGCGGGTGAGAGAGCGCCGCGGACGCTTAATGGCGGAGAGAACTCGAGGTTCTTTCGCCGCCGCGACCGCTATCGCCAATTCCCGCGCCAACTTTGGGATTGCGCCCAGTTGGACGCCCATCACAGGAAGCCAAGCCATAGTCGACTTTATCTCCATATCTCAGGCGTTGGTGGTCGCGGATCAATCGAGTTTCAGTGGAGCGGCTCGGATTCTCGGCGTGAAGCAGTCGGCCGTCAGCCGGCGCATACAGGCGCTCGAGGACGAGCTCGGCGTGTCGCTGTTCGAACGTCAGTCGAATGGCGTCAGGCTGACGCTCGCCGGGCAGCGTTTTCTGGAGCGCACGCGCGACGCCTTTGCGGAAATCGATTATGCGATAAAGAACGCCACGGCGGCTGGGCGCGGTGCTGAAGGCATGATCCGCATCGGATTTCTTCCCTCCCTCTTGTCCGGGTTCCCATGCGATGTCTTAGCCGACTTCCGAAACGCGCAACCCGGAGTCGTCTTCGATTTCTTTGATGGGCCGCCACGAAAACTAATCGCCCGTATCATGGATCGACGGCTGGATATGGCGTTCGTTGTCAGCGGAACGCCGACGCCCGGCTGCGATGCAGAAGCTTTGTGGAACTCCGGCATTTGTATCGCCTTGCCGGATCGTCATCCTCTCGCGGGGTGCGATGCGATCGACTGGGAACTATTGAAGGACGAGCCTTTCGTCTTCGGGCGCGAAGCGATCGCCGTAGGATTCGACGATCATGCGATCGAAAGAGTGGCGCGAATAGGAGGTCGTCTCTCGTCGTCGACACACGATGTTTCCCAAGAGCTGGTGATGCAATTCGTCGCGCTTGGCTTTGGCCTCAGCCTTTTGGGCGACAGTTCCACCGCAATCCCCTATCCAGGCGTCGCCTTTCGTCCGCTTGCTGGCGAAGAGCATCGCGTTTCCTACAGCGCCGTCTGGCTTCCCGGTAACGACAATCCAGCGCTGCGACGCTTTCTCAGTCGGGCGCGCGCGAAGTCGGTGGAACAGCGTCAAATTTCGCCGCCGCAGGGTCCGGGTTAGGCTTACCCTGCGCGCCACGCGCCTTTGCAAATTCCCGATCGCTGGCGATGAATTTCTCCAACATAGGCGCGATCAATTTCGAGGGCTCGATGGGCTTTCCGGATTCGCGCGACATTATCTCGGCATAGGCGACGAGATCGCGATGCAGAACCGCCGGCAGCGAGACGGAGAGTTTGACCGGCCTCTCGTCCTGCACCGAAGCGAGCTTCAATTTCGTCATCGATCAAACCCGGTCGCCGCGACTTCGGTCGGAGACCCATAGGGCGCCAGCACCAGATCTCGCGTGACGATGACTCGGACCGGAAACCCCGGCCGAATGGTGAGCGTCGGCTGGAGGTTGAGATTACGCTGGACGATCTGCTGACCGGTTTGGTTGACGCTGTTTGCGCCGCCTTGCCGCAGCGCCTGGATCAGCTGACTGTCGTTGCCGGTCGTGCCGAGTTGGGTTCCGACTCCCAGGATCGTTGAGAGCGCCGCGGCCCCTGCCAATCTCATCCAGTGGTAATCCACGCCATCCTCGAGTCCCGAAAAGCCGGAGGCGTCGGCGCCGGGTTGGCGTTCCAGCACAATGGAATTTCCGTTCGGGAATATGAGACGGTTCCAGACGAGCAGAACGCGTGACTGGCCGAATGCGACTTGGGAGTCATAGACGCCGATGAGTTTGGCGCCTTGCGGGACGAGGAGGAAGCGTCCCGTCGGGCTGTCGTAAATGTTTTCGGTCACCTGCGCGGTGATTTGTCCGGGAAGATCGGAGCGAATGCCGGTGACGAGCGCCGCCGGAATGACCGCGCCAGCCTGCAGGACGTAGCGGGAGGCGGGCGCCGCCAGATGGTCGGGACTGACCGTGCGACGATCGACCGGCCCGTTGACGAAGGAGAGTTTTCGATCCTGCATGTTTTGCAGGGAGTTGGGATCGATCGGCGCCATCTCGCCCGCGAGCGTCGCGGCCGCCGACGACGCGGCGGTCGCGGCCGAGGTCAAAGCCGCCGCCGCATGTTCGATCACATTGGTCGACGCGAACAGCTTGGAGGTCCGCGCCGCCTCGCGCTCCTGGCCGAGGCGTTGTTCTTCCGGATCGACGCCGGCCGGCGGCAACTGTCCTTGAGCTGCGAGGATCGGCCGGCCAAGATCGCCCGGCAGCGGCGGCCCTAGCTTTGGAACGTCCTTTGGCAGACCGGCGTAATCGCGCGGCAGGCCGGCGAGACCATCGGCGGTCGTTTTGGCGTCGGTGTTATAGAGCTCGGGTGCGAGCCCGGAGCGCCCGCGCTGTTGCAGGGCGAAAAAGGTCAGCCCAAGAATGGCGGCGACGGAAACGCCGGAGAGCGCGATCAGCACGCGGCGCGAGAGCCGCGTGACCTGTGGCCGCTCGGGGCGCAGCCGCAATTCCTGGGCGAGCTCCTTCTCGTGCTCCGGCGCGCTCATATCGCCGGCCTCCCGTCGCTGCGCACGATCCGCACCACTTTTTGGGAATCGGCGCCAAAGCGCAGTTCCGCGGCGGCGAACAGCCGATCGACGATCATGTGATTGCCGCGCACGCGGTAATTCACGAGCTGGCTGTCGCCGGCGGCGCCGATGACGAAGAGCGGCGGCATTTCGCCCTGGGCTATGCCGCGCGGGAATTCGATATAGACCTTGCGGCCGTCGTCGAAGGCGCGCGTTGGGCGCCAGGGCGCGGCGTCGCCCTCGATCGCATAGCGGAAGTTGAGATTGGCGAGATCGAGGCCAACGTCAACGGGCGCCGCCGCCTCGGCGGCAACGTTCTGGCGGCGCAGCGCAATGAGCTCGTCCTGCGGATATTGCCAGGAGACCGAGGCCATATAGGTCTTCTCAAGCGAGCGCAGCTCCAGGTGATAGGTGCGCCGATCCGTGTTGATGACGAGATTGGTCATCAGGTCGGCGCGGGTCGGCTTGACCATGATGTGGATTTTCTTGGCGGCGCCCGAGCCGCTTTCGGTGTCGCCGATGACCCAGCGCACCGTGTCGCCGGCGGCGACGGGACCCGAGCCGACGAACTGCTCGCCGTCCTGCAAAGCGATGTCGGTGATTTCTCCGGGAGACGCGTAGACCTGATAG
>Ga0182030_10020413_pt1 | contig 12501 bp, 9 predicted proteins | sample 812S3MmetaG_FD_121299 | JGI IMG/M metagenome (GOLD analysis project Ga0182030, IMG submission 121299) | Permafrost microbial communities from Stordalen Mire, Sweden - 812S3M metaG (Illumina Assembly) | ecosystem: Environmental > Terrestrial > Soil > Wetlands > Permafrost | place: Sweden... | reverse complement strand
CACGATCGCATGATGGAATTCTGCGCGGCGCTGGGCCTGGACGACTTTGCCATCTCCTGCCAGGGCGCGCGCGTGAGACACGTGCGCTCGGGAAAAACGCTCCATTCGGCCCTGGTCGGTCCCGGGGAGACCTCGGCACTCCTCGCGGAGGGTCTGGCGCGAGGGCTTACCGTCGTCATCTGGCTCGCCGATGGGATCTATTCCCCGGCCCTCACCCCCTGGGCGGTGTCCTATTACTCGCAGACCGGCCAGGACCCCGTCTCCTTCAGGGCCCGTTCCGACCTGGACGGGCAGCCTTCTGAGAAGGTCGTATGGGTGGGAGAGCCAGCCGCCCTGACCGAAGCGGACGCTGCCGTCCGGGAAAGATATTCTGGGCGCGTGGCCCTTACCAGGGCGAATGGATGGTGCCTCGAGTTTTCCGCCCTCGAGGCCTCGAAGGCGGCCGGGCTGGCCGCGATCGCACGCGACGGGAATATTCCACGGGAGGCGGTTCTGGCCCTGGGTGACGGCTACAACGATGTTTCAATGCTGAGCTGGGCCGGCCTGGGAATCGCCATGGCTCACGGACACGAATCCGCACGCTCCGCTGCCCGTCAGGTCAGCCCCCCGGGCGACGCCGGCACGGCATTGGCCCGGGCGCTGGCCCGCATCTTTGTGAATTCGCCGACCAAATCCGGGGCGTGACGGCGCGGGGGGCCTTCCGCCACCCGTCAAAGCCTGCGCACAGAGGCGCCCGGGACAAAGCGGGCTGCAAGCCGCACCGGATTCAATTTCGTGGCGCCTCCCTCCAGCAGGGATCGGACCTGCAGCATCATCTTTCGCGCAAGGCCGGCACCATCGTAGATGTAGCGCGTTGGCTCAGGATCGAGGTAATCGAGGTACGGATCGTCGTCCCGGGAAATCAGGGAGACGTCCTCGGGCACCCTATAGCCGGCGCGGGCAAGCGTGCTCACGACCGAAAGGTAACAGTATGAGTTGGCGACGATGATTCCCGTGGGCGGCTGGGGTGAGGAAAAGAGCTTTTTCACGAGAAGTGACACGCTTTCCGCGTTGTCGTCATGGTAAACGACCCTGGCCTCGACGTGCTCCTGCGAAGAAGTGCGTACTCCCTCGAGCAGGCCGGCCTCGCTCTCCAAATCGCCCGCTGCGCGCAGGCGCCTGTTGAAAAAGACGATCCGCCGGTGGCCGAGCGCGATCAGCCTTCCGGTGGCGTGCCGGCACACGGCGCGATGGTCATAGTCCACAGAGTGCAGCCTGATGTCGGGATAGATCGAACCACAGATCAGGCAGGGCAATTTCCGCTTCATGAACCAGCGCTGCAGGGCGCGGTTGGAAAGAAGCAGAATCCAGCAATCATGCTGATTTTTCTCGACCAGCCTGTTCAGCGCCTCCTGCGGATTCGCCCGATAATACACTGGGCTGCTGTGAAGCTGGAGTCTGGCTCCGAAATCGAAAAGTTCGGCCTGGAGTTCCTCGATCAAATGCGAATTGGTCGGACGCAGGCGCCCGATGGCCTCCGGAATGATGACCCCGATTGACTGGGCGCGCTGGCCCGTGGATTTGCCCTTCGGAATCGCGGCTTGGTTCACCCGGATGCCGCGGCCCCGAATGGGCTTGATCAGATTCTCGCGATAAAGGGCGCGCAGGGCGGCGCGGCATGTGTTGCGACTGACATGCAGCAAATCGCTCAGCTCGCGCTCGCTCGGAAGCCATTCCATCCATCTGCGCCTAAGAATTTCCGCGCGCAATGTATCTGCCACTTGAACGACGAGAGACGAGCGTTTGAAGATTAGGGGCACAGACCGGTTGCGATTGAATGCGGGAAAGATGAAGGCAGTTGCCTCACTTCAGACAGGATGGCCTCAATGTGAAAGTCAATTCCTAGCCGGTCCAAAAAATGGACCAGTTTGCGAGGAGGCCCCCGCGATCAGCGGGGATGCAGCCAGCGGGAACAAGTCCGCGCCGGAGCATGCTGTTCGCGATGGGGCGGTCTGGCCGAGGATTCGATTTTCAACTGGGAGCCAGTTTCCTGCGCGGGAGAGATCACGCATTTGCGCACATCGCTCAAAAGGCGGCTCATCGTCCCTTCGGGAAGCGAAAGGTCCGTGGAGGCCGCGGCCACATGCGCGCTGGTGCCGGCTCCCGGGAGGGGCGTGACGAAATATTTTCTATTAAAAGTGAATGGAAAACATGCCCTGGGTAAGTCATAAGTCATTGTTTATCAATGTCGGACATTGAAATGCTGCGCAAATGGACAGCCATGGGTCAAGAATAGTGCCACCAATATCGGCTCGTTTCGCACGTCATCCGGTAGTTGATTCTAATCGACCCGTGAAGAAGATAGCCCCTCGCGCGAAACCTAGGCGCCCGGTCATACGAGATGTCCTTGCCTCCTGGGCGCCTGACGGAGGCTTCCAGTTCGGGGCCGACGAATGCCCTTGGATCCCTGGCAATCCCGGCTCCTGGAACAAGTTCATGCTCTTTGATCTGCGCCACAATTCGTTTGTCACGCTGTTTAAGATAAATCCGGGCAGGAGGCTCCCTCCGCACTTTCACGCAATGCCGGTAGTCGGCTATGTTCTGCAGGGAGTATGGAAGTACGAGGAGCACGACTGGGTCGCCCGGCCCGGCAGCATGGTGTACGAGCCCGCCGGCGAGGTGCACACGCTGGTCAACATCGGCCGGAAGCCGATGATAAGCGTCTTTCACGTCACCGGTCCCCATCTCGACGTGGACGAGCAGGGCCACGTGCTCAATTATGTCGACGCCTATTCTGCGCTCACGTACACGCGCGATTATTGCAAAATGCGGGGCATCGACGACTCGTTCATCGCCAAGATAACGCGATGAAAAGCCACGGCGACACAGCGAAGCCGGTCGAGGTCGGTGCCGGGAAGCTCCGTTATCGGAGCGTCCAGGGCTGGGGCCGGCTGCCGCCAGGGTATTCTTTCGTCGACGTCGTCGGCGTCGCCACCGATTCCAATGACCGCGTCTACGTGTTTGACCGGGGAGAACACCCCGTCGTCATATTCGACCGCGACGGCCGGTTCATCGGCTCATGGGGCGAGGGGCAGTTCGTTCGTCCGCACGGAATCCATATCGGCCCGGATGATTCGATCTACTGTACCGATGACGTCGACCATACGGTGAGGAAATACTCCCTGGACGGGCATCTGCTGATGAAGATGGGCAAGAGCGGCCAGGGCGCCGACACCGGAGTGATCGGTGTCGATTACCGTACGATCCGGCGCGTCGGTCCCCCGTTTCATAGGCCGACCAACCTGACCGTGGCGCCGGACGGGACGCTTTTGGTGGCCGACGGTTACGGCAATGCCCGGATCCACCGATTTTCACCGGAAGGGCTGCTGCTTCATTCGTGGGGTTCTCCGGGAGCGGGCCCGGGCCAATTCAACCTTCCCCACGGCATTGCCGTCGATCGTGACGGGCTGGTTTACGTGGCTGACCGGGAAAACAACCGCATTCAGGTTTTCAGTCACTCGGGCGAATTTCTTAGACAGCTGACGGATGTCGCGAGGCCCACCGAAGTGTTCATCGATTCGCAGGACAACGTGTTTGTGGCGGAAATGGGATGGAAGGCCGGTCTTTTCCCCTGGCACGTGCTGCCGCCTGGCGCACCATCGGGCCGCCTGAGCATTTTCGACAGGAAGGGCCTGCTTCTTGCCCGTTGGGGTGGCGGGGATGATCCGACCGCACCAGGCGATTTTTTCGCTCCCCACGACGTTTGGGTCGACCGCGCGGGAGACGTTTACGTGGCCGAGGTGCTGAAATCAGGCGGGTTCGACCGCACCCTTTTTGGAAGGGACGGGCACTTCCTTCAGAAGTTCGCGCGGATTCAGCCATCGAAGAGATGACCGGAGGTGCGGCTCAACTTTTTTCTAGGGAAGCGACGGGCCATCCCGCGGCGGCGGCGCCGCTTCGACGCGCTTTACATGCGCCTCCACTCTCCTCCGCTTTGCTCCCGATCCCACCCCAAAACAGGCGAGTCAGAGTCAATGGCTCCGCTCGAAAAAGAAACGACAACGAATAATGATCTACGACACGCTAGGAAACGCCGCCACCTACTATCCACTGGGCCACAGATTCAAGCTGGGCTTCAACTATCTCTCCCAATTTGATCCGAAGACGGCGGATGGCCGAGTGCCGATCGACGGCGAGAATGTTTTTGCCATGGTCCAGAGCTATGTGCCTGAGCCCGCGGCTCAGCGGTCCTTCGAGGCCCACAAGGTATTTGCCGATCTCCAATTCGTCGCTGAGGGGGAGGAGGTCATTTTCCATTCACCCCTTGCCAGCCTGCGCGAAACCACACCCTATCTGGAGAGCGGGGACGCGGCGCTCTATGCCGGAGATGATGATTTCCCGATCTTAATGCGTCCAGGCTGCTTCGCGATTTTTTATCCCTGCGACGGACATAAGCCAGGCTGTGTCTGGCGCTCATCCAACCGCGTGAAGAAGGTGGTTATCAAGATTCGCCTTTGACTTGTCGGGCCATTTTGCGGGCAGCAGGAGTTTCCGGGCGTGTCGGCGGCCTTGTGCAGATTTTCCCCGGCCGGCCGGCCTCGCCGGTTCAACGCGGAACCCGTGGGAACGACAGGGGGCCGCCCCTTCGGCCGTCCCTGAGCTACGCCCGAGAACCCATAGGCGGGAGCCGATGAAACGCCACACCGGTGGCGGGGCTAGTCCGAAGGATCCGATGGTTGACGCCGGCCAGACTCGAGGTAGCGCTTCCCCTTAGTATTGAAAGACAAGCGTAGGGTCCACTGGATAGCGTCCAAATCGTTCGCCGTAGATGGCCAAGCCGCCAGGCAGCGACGAATCGACTTCAAGGCGCAGAACAATCTCCTTCGTCTCCGCCGCCGCAGCCAGCGCCGCCGGCGGGATTATCGCTTGTATCAGGTACCCGTACGAGCCGGCTTCATGAAGTTCGGCCACACGATGTTTCGTTTCGTGCAGTTGCGCGTGCCAGGACAGAACGCCGCGATGGTCGGCCGGGTCATTGGGCAGCCAGAACATACCGGCCGCGATCCCATTTGCGCGGACCCGCATTTCGCTTGGAAAGGTCACCGTCCCGGTCATGGGATAAGAGTTGGGATTTGCGCTGGGATCGTGGATTCCCAGGCCGCGCATGTAATCGCCGCCCTCGTGCGTTTTGCTATCGCGATCCTTGCCGTAAAGCTGCTTGGCGGAAGCCTCCAGGATAAATGAGGCTCCGACGATCCTTTTCGGATCGAGGCCCTGCGGCCAGGGAATGCGGTATTCAAAATAGCCATAGCCCGCGCCGTCGACCTTTAGTCCATCCATGATGTTCCACTGCTTCAGCGACCAATGGGCCGAAGCGAACGTGTCGGGCGCAAAGCGCACGATTCGCAGCTCTCCAGCCTCAGTCTTGAGGGTCTCCGAGCGCGCCGATGGGCCGTCGGCGACGAGGAACGTTGTAAAATTCCGGTGGAGCACGACGCCCGCATCATTTTCCAGGGTTATGGCGAGAACCGCCAAGGCTGGCTGGGCGGGCATTGTGACGCGAAGCGGCGGAAGTTCCGCAGCCATCCAGGGCTTGAAGGCGATCACCCGCTGTCCGCGCTGATAACTCTCACGCTGGCCGAGCGAATTCCAGCCGTAGAGTTCGGTTCGGATGACCAGGCTTTCTCCGGGAGGCCGGTCTGTGAGAAACGAAGCGAAGAGCGGAACGTCGACGGTCTCGCCCGGCTTGACGTCGCGGCACAGGTCTCCGCCGGTGGAAAGGTAAAAGGGGGCGTGCAGATCGGCGACGCTCATTCCCGGAACGAAAGAGTCCAGGCCCGTGACCTTCTCCGAGCGGTCGAACCGGTAATATCCGTTCCACTCGTTGATGACATCGTGCAATTCGGTGTAGAGCCACCCTGCCACCTTGGGGTGCCGGCGGAACTGATTCATCATGATGTGATAGTCCCAGCTCCAATCGACGTCGCCGGTGCTCCCGTCGTAGCCCCACACATTGCCGCACTCGCTGTTGAGCATCGGCTGGCTGCCCTGGACGCGGCCTCCTATGAAATTCCACTTTGAGCCGGGAAACGTGTCCTTTGTTATCTGGTCAAGCTCGCCAGCCCAGGCATAGCCGGGCAGATAGTCATGCCACGAGTTGATGTCCGTCTCAGTGTGGTCGAAGTTGCAGGGGGAGTTGTCCTCCACGAGCCGGGAAGGATCGAGCTGCTTCGCCAGATGGTACATCGATACAACCCACTGTTGCGTTTCGGGAAGGTAGACGTCCTGCAAGGCTCTCTTTGTGGTTAGGCCCCATGTCTCGTTGAACAGAACCCAGCTGAAGATTGACGGATGATTGAAATCGCGCTCGACCATGCCGCGCAGCGCGAATTCGCTCTCAGCGCGCGCCTCCGGACCTGGTTCGCCCCAGAAATTGGGGACGTCAGCCATGATCAGGAGGCCCAAGCGGTCCGCCCAGTAGAGTTTGCGCGGCACCTCGACCTTGATGTGAATGCGATTCGCATTCAGCCCAAGCCGCTTCGAGCGCAGGATCTCGTCGCGCATGAAGGCGTCGCTCGGGAAGGTATAGAAGCCGTCTGGGTGATATGACTGGTCAAGCGTCATCTGGAGGTAGATTGGCTTTCCGTTGAGGGCGACGTAGGGGAAGCCGGTGCCCGGCATCGGCATGACGTTGATTTTTCGCATCCCGAAATAGGAGGAGACGTGGTCCTCACCGCCGCCGGCACCCAGAACCGCTTCAATCTCATAGAGGTACGGATCGTCCAGCGACCAGAGGTGCGCCTGTTTGATCGGAACGTCGAACTGCGCTTCGCGCGCGCCTGCCGCAATAGGCGCAGCGGCCCCGGGCGCATCGCCGTTCTTGAACCGAATGCACAGCGTGGTCCCGGCCGGCGCCGCATCGCTGAACTGCGCGCGAACGGCCACCTTGCCGGTGTCGATGTCGGGCGTGAAATGCAGGGAACTCAGGTAAAGGGCCGGCCGCGCCTCGAGATAGACGGTCTGCCAGATGCCCTTTGCCGGGCCGTAGCCCTGTTTCCCCTCGAGCTTGAACGGATGCGGCCTGTCATCGACGCGCAGCACCAGATCCTGGTCCTGGCCCCATTTCACATAGGGAGTCAGCTCAAACTCGAACGGCGTGTAGCCGCCGCGATGCTCGCCAAGCGCGTTGCCGTCGCACCAGCCCTTGGTGATCCAATTGCAGGCGCCCAAGACAACGAACACCCGCTTGCCTTTCCAGGACTCGGGCACCTTGACCGAACGGCGATACCAGCCGATGTCCCCCTTGTCGACTAGGCCTGACAATTTTGATCCCCATGGAAAGGGCACCGTGATCGTCTCGGGAAACTGGATCCGGCCCGCGGCCCATGCGGCGCTCTCGCCCGCGTCGCCCTGGTCAAAGCGGAACAGCCATTCGCCGTTGAGGTTTGTCCACTCCAATCTCTCGAAGTCGGGCCGAGGAGGCTCGGGCAGCGGGATGTCCGCGGCGAGATGACAAGGCAATTGGATGGCGGCGAATGCGCATCCAAAGAAGAGCGAGCGTACAGGGTTCATGGGGTTCTGGAGTTTTTTCTCGGATTGAGGCCTGAGGAACCAGTCGGATGGATATGCCGTGTTTGGGGTAAACTGCGCTCCATTGACAGAACCGGCACTTCAATAGGCCCGAATGACAGAGGATACTTAATTAGGGCAACAGGACGCTGTCGAAGCAATTGCGAAGCACTGCCATCCGCTGGTCCCATATTCGGGCCGCCATGGGACGCTTTCAGGCCGCGGGCCAAGGCGGATCAAGAAAGGACCCAGTGGTATTAATTTGAGGGTCGATGCCGAGCTGATGGACTCGGCAAATCCAAGATTGGCCCCCTCTTGCCTTGAATTCGCCTTTCGAGCGAGAATTTCCATAAACCCCCCGCCTTCGAAATTTTCAGGACCACGGCTTTATTTCCGTGAGCTTCTCGTACGCGGGAGTCAGCCGCATCACGGGTTGGCATTGCCCGGCCACCCGGGTGAATTGGAAATCCACGCTGATGCGATCCCCGGAGACTCCGCCATGATGCGCACGGGGAATGTGGCGCGAGTATGGCCGCACGAGAGCATGCTGGGAACCTCTCCGTCGGCAGAAAGTTTGCTCGAAATTCCGTCAGAGGAACCTTAACCCATTCTTTTGCTTTCACCCCCATTTCCCCATGAATACTACACAAGCACTAGGCGTCCTGGTTGTCACCCTTGCGGGATTATGGATCACGGGCGGCGGCTGGGTGATCAAGCTGATGCGCCACTACCAGTACGAGCAGATCGGCTTTACCGTCTTTCTCGTCGGTCTGATCATCTGTCCCTGGACCGTCACTCTGCTGTATTGTCCCCATGCAATCGAGGCCTTTAAAAGCGTAGACCCGGCAGTCCTGATCAAATCCAACCTCTTCTCTCTCAGCTGGGGCGTCGCGAACGTGCTCTGCCTGATGTGCTACCTCCGAATCGGCTTCTGCCTTACTCAAGGGGTCCTTGTGGGGGTGGCGATTCCGCTCGGTGTCATGACCCCCATGTTCTTCAAGGGATCCGGATTGTTCCACAACGCGGCAAGCCCATTTTCGCTTGCCGGAATGATCGTCATGGCCGGCGCTCTCGTGATGCTGGTGGGAGTCGTTTTTGTCGTGCTATCCGGCTTCGGCCGCGAACGCGCACTCAACACGACGACCAATGCGTCGCGCAGCGTCGGCGTCGGCTTATTGATGGCGGCACTTGCGGGCGTGCTTTCGGTCGGCAACAGCTTCTCCTTTGTCTATTGTCAGGGCCCGATCATAGCGGCCATGAAGGCGCAGGGCGCGGGGGACATACCTGCGAATTTCGCGGTCTGGGCCATTGGGCTTTTTGCGGGCGGAATCGTCAACGTCGTGGTGCCCATTTGGTACCTGACGAGAAAGAAAACGTGGGGCGTCATAACGGCTCACCCGTTTGAGCTGTTTCTCTGCTTGTTGGGCGGAGTTCAATCAACCGCCGCCTTCGCACTGAACGGCAAGGGCATGCTCCTTCTCGGCGCATTGGGTGCCTCCGTCGGATTTGGCATTTCTCAGGCGATGCAGATGATCGGAAGCCAGACCATCGGATTCGCCTTTGGGGAGTGGAAGGGAGTGACGGGCCTGCCAAGGAAGCAAATCGTGTGGGCGATCCTCATCCTGATCGTTGCTGTGATCATCATGGCGACGGGCAATTCGTTCACGGGATCCTGACCCGCTTGCCGGCGCCGGAAATCCATGAGGGGGTATGGCGGCAGACGGGGCAGCTCGCTTGAGTCGTCTTATCCTGGCGTGTTTTCCTTCCTCGGTTGCGACCGCGCAATCGGGCCGCGATCCGGCGCGGGAGCATGGCGGAGCCTTCATTTGGCTCTTCTGCCCGGACGAAAGGGGAGGGAGGCAGGCTGCGAAAGGCATGCCTTGGCTCCGTCGAAGAGGCTCCCGCTGCCGGATCAAATAAAGGGCCAGCGATGTCGACTTGCGTTAAAACATCGGCAACTTGCTTCATTTGGAGTGAAAATGATTCTGCACGGAACCCGCCTTGTAACGCCCCGCCCCAGACAAACAAAATCGACTGCCGCGTGGGCGGTTGCTTATCTTCTCGGCGATTGAGCTTACTGGGCCAGAATCGGCTGCTTTGGTGAGACACACTTGTAGGCAATCCTTAAACTCATTCTTCAGTTGAAACCTCTCAAATCCTCCGAAATTCGCGGCAACTGGGCCACGCTGCTCCTTCCTATCAGGCCCGACCAATCCATCGATTTCGATCTTCTGGGCGCCGAAATTGATCACTTCGGGGCGGTGAAGGTCGACGGTGTATATTCGAACGGCACCGCGGGAGAGTTCTTCACGCAAACGGAGGCGGAATTCGACCAAGTGAATCAAGTCCTGGCTGAAAAGTGCGAGCGCCTGAAGCTCCCCTTCCAGGTCGGGGCGTCCCACATGAGCGCCCAGCTCTCTCTCGAACGCCTAAAGCGGGCTCGGGCCTTGAAGCCATCCGGATTTCAGATAGCCCTGCCAGATTGGTTTCCCCCGACGATGGACGACATCCATCGCTTTCTCGATGTCATGGCGGCGGCGGCGGATCCAATCCCGCTCATTCTCTACAATCCCCCGCATGCGAAGCGGCGGCTCGTCCCCGCCGAATGGGTCGAGGTTGTGCAGAGGCATCCCTATCTGGCCGGAATCAAGGTCGCTGGCGGTGACGGCGAATGGTACGGCGCCATGCGGCCCGTCCTGGAGAAGATCTCGGTCTTCATCCCGGGCCATAATCTGGCCACAGGCCTCAGCCGGGGAGCCAAGGGTGCTTATTCGAACGTCGCCTGCCTGAGCCCATGGGGAGCGCAGAAATGGTATGAGCTTTGCCTGAGGAACCCTTCGGAGGGGCTGAAGCTCGAACAGAAGATCAACACCTTCATTTTCGGGGAGGTTATGCCGCTGGTTACCGTCAAAAAGCTCCCCAACATGTCTGCGGACAAGGCGTTGGCGGTGGCTGGCGGATGGCTCCCCGGTTTTACCTCGCGCGTGAGGTGGCCCTACGAGAGCGCTACGGAGGCGGAGACCACTCGCATCGGGTCGACGGCCCGGACTGCCCTGCCGGAGCTCTTTGACACGCAAGGCGGTGCGACGGGTCGGGAAAAGCGCTAGCGGCAGAATTTCGGCCGTCAATCTCTCCCATGGCAAATTCGGTTAAGACACCTTACCCCCAGGACCTTGTCTGGCCTGCGCACCTCCGCCCGTTCGATCCGTTGGATCACTCAATTCAGGCGGACCCGTTTCCATACTACCAATGGATGCGCGAGAATGCCCCCGTCCTAAGAACCAAGACCTCCCTGGGGGAAGCCTGGTTTCTGTCCCGTTACCGGGATGTCGTGGGGGTGCTTCGCAACCATAAGGTTTTCTCGTCGGAGCTCTATGACCCCAAGAAGGCGCCCCAAGTCCTCTTCATGGATGACCCGGACCACATGCGACTGCGAGCGGCCGTGGCGCATGTTTTCACACCCAAGGCTGTGGCCAGGCTGGAGGAGAAGATCAGGAATCTCGCTGAAGGATATTTTCGCCCTCTTCTCTCATCCGGCGTCGCCGAGTTTGTCGAGAGCTTCGCCACGCCGCTCACGATAGATACCATCGCCAGCCTGCTGGGCCTGCCCCTTTCCGAAGCGGACCAGTTCCGCAGATGGAGCCAGGATTGGGGGAGCTATTCCGGGCGCCTTTCGGGCAACTCTCCGGGCTCCCCGACCGACGAGTCCGGAACGATGGCCTTCGTCGAGTACATGGCGAAGGCCCTTGAGAAGGTGCCGGCCGAGGGCGATTCCATCCTTTCGAGCATTGTTCGGGCCCGCGCCGAGGGCAAAATGACGGATCAGGAGGCAAAATTCTTCAGCTTGGTTCTCTTCACCGCCGGCCACGAGACGACGACGATCTTGATGGCGAACGGGATGATCCAGCTGGCGGAGGCGCCGCATCTCCTTTCGAGGCTGCGCGACAATCCGCGCGATGTGCCCGCCTTCGCCGAGGAATTGGCCAGGTACAAGCCCCCGATCCACCGGCTGCGCAGGATCACAACCCAGGAGGTCGAGGTTGCCGGGCACACGATTCCGGCGCGCTCCCACGTCCGGCTCCTGATCGTGTCAGCAAACCACGACCCGGAAAAATTCCCCAACCCCGAGGTCTTCGACTTGAACCGGGACACCGGTGGGCACCTCGGCTACGGCTTCGGAATTCACTCCTGCCTCGGAGCATGGCTTGCGAGGCTGGAGGCGCGGATCGTCTTCGAGCTCGTGGCCAAGACCGTCTCCAAGATCGAACTTTATCCTGATCCGTCCAGCGCGGTCGTCCCCTTTACGGGCGGCTCCATGTCGGCCTCGGGACCCAAGTTTCTGACGCTGCGTCTCACGCCGGCCTGAAGCGGGCGGATCCATAATGAAGGTTCAGATCTCCGATCGCGAAGGACGCCATCATTCGGTTGTCTGGGAGCAGGGCCAGTCGCTCATGGAGGTCCTGCGCGACTGCGACATGGTGCTGGCCCTGTGCGGAGGCAACTGCATCTGCGGCACCTGCCACGTCTACGTCGACGCGGAGACATTCGCCCGGCTGCCCGCCAGAAACGACGAGGAGTTGGCGCAGCTTGAGCAGATGAAGGGATTTCGGCCGGAGGCCTCCCGACTCTCATGCCAGATACCGTTTTTGCATGCGCGGGAGGGCATGAGCGTGGTCCTCGCTCCAAACGAGTAAGCATGGCACGGTTGCCCCGCATCGTCGTGGTTGGCCTGGGCTCGATTGGGAGGCGGCATGCGCGCCTGCTGGCCGGGCGCGGCGATCTCTCCGTTGAATGGTGCGAGTCTTCCGACGCAGCGTTGGGACTTGCGCGCCAGGAGATGGGAGAGCCGGCGGGTGTGCATGTCTCATTTGACGAGATGCTGCAAAGCAGGCCGGCGATGGTCGTGATCGCGACGCCGCACGCGTTGCATGCCGACCAGGCGGTGGCGGCGCT
>Ga0182030_10020412_pt1 | contig 12502 bp, 14 predicted proteins | sample 812S3MmetaG_FD_121299 | JGI IMG/M metagenome (GOLD analysis project Ga0182030, IMG submission 121299) | Permafrost microbial communities from Stordalen Mire, Sweden - 812S3M metaG (Illumina Assembly) | ecosystem: Environmental > Terrestrial > Soil > Wetlands > Permafrost | place: Sweden... | reverse complement strand
GGCGGCTACGACACCCCCCTCGGCGAACGCGGCCAGCGCCTCTCCGGCGGCCAGCGCCAGCGCATCGCCATCGCCCGCGCCTTCGTCCGCAACGCCCCCATCCTCGTCCTCGACGAAGCCACCGCCTCGCTCGATTCCCAGTCCGAAGCCGAAGTCCAGAAAGCCATCGACCACCTCGCCGAAAACCGCACCGTCATCTGCGTCGCCCACCGCCTCTCCACCCTCCGCTCCATGGACCGCATCCTCGTCCTCGAAAAAGGCCGCATCGCCGAGCAGGGCGGCTTCGACCAGCTCCTCGCCCAGCGCGGCCTCTTCACCGCCATGGCCGCCCGCCAAAGCATCTTCCCCCAACCCCAGGCCGCGTGAGGGAAAGGAACAACCAAGAACGTGGAACTAAGAGCGTAGAACGAAGTTCTTACTTCTAAGTTCCAAGTTCTTCGTTCATATTTCCCCCATGAGCGCCGAACCCAAGCCTTACAACCAGCTCTACATCCGGGCCTGGACCCTCCTCTCCCTCGTCGTCTCCGTCATCTTTTTCGGCACGCTCGTCTTCGGCCAGACACTCCTCCACGCCGGACACTGGATTTGGGACCTGATCCGCTACCTCGCCAGCCCGATTATTTAGGCGGCTGCGGACGGCGCTATTTTTTTGGCGAAGCTTTACCGCCCTCTGCAAGAGCTGCCCTCCGCAGGAGTTCCAGCGCCGCGAAATGATTCTCCACTTGGACCCACGGCAATTCATCGCCATGCGTCTTCTCCAGCTCGGCCAGCAATCGCAGATTCTCGGCGTGGCGCGCGCGCAGCGTCTTCCAGTGGGACCATCCGACCCACGCCAGAATAACGGCCGCCAGAAAATTAAACCCGGCCATCGTCGTATGACCGGTGCTCCACATCGCGGCGCCGACCAGCGCCGGGACCAGCGCAAACACCGTGTAACTCAGCGGCAAACGCCACGACCTCAGCCGCTCGAACGCCCGCGCCTGCTCGTAAGCCTTCATCCCTCTCGCCTCGATCTCGGGAGTCAGCGGCATATATCCAGCCTACGCCTCCTCTTCCGTCCGCGGGCCGCGATCCTCCCGGCAAATCCCCCGCTTCGACGCCCGGATAAACTCCGTCAGGTGCGCAATTTCCGGAATGTGAAATTTATGCCGCAATTCCTCCAGCGCCTGAGTCACGTTCAGGTCCGAGCGATAAAGCAGCTCGTAGGCCGCCTGGATCGCCCGCCGCGTTTCGTGCGAAAAACCGGCCCGGCGCAGCCCGATGCGATTGATCCCGCTCACCTCGTTCGTGTCCGTCGCCATGAAAAAGGGCGGCACATCCTTGCCCAGCCGCGTGCCGCCGCGCGTGATCGCCAGCCTCCCGATCCGCGTATGCTGATGCAAAACCGTCGCCCCGCCCAGGAACGCGCCGTCCTCCACCTCCACGTAGCCGGCCAGCAGCGTGTTGTTGGCCATGATCGTGTGATTGCCGATCTCGCAATCGTGGCCCACGTGCACGCCGCCCATCAGAAAATTGTCGTTGCCGATCGCCGTCGCCGTCCCCTCGGTGGTGGCGCGGTGGATCGTCACATATTCGCGGATCTTGTTCCCCGAGCCGATCTCCACCCAGGAACGGCCGCCCTTGTAGCCGTAATCCTGCGGTTCCGCGCCGATGATCGCGCCGTAGCCGATCTGGTTGTGCGGCCCCATCAGCGTGCCCTTGCAGATCACGGCGTGGGCGCGCACCTCGCAGTAATCGCCGATCACGCAACCCGCCTCGATGATCGCGTACGGCCCGACCTGCACCTCCACGCCCAGATCAATCGACGAATCAACCAGCGCGCTCGGATGAATCTGTGTGCTCATAAAATTGATCAATGTAGCAGCGGTCTATGACCGTCGCCGAAATTTTGACGGAATTACGGAATTAACGGAATTTCCCAAATTACCAAAAAATTTTTCAAATTGCATTCTGTCATCCTGAGCCTGTCGAAGGATCAGTTCGGTCTCAGTAATTATAAAGGAAGGAACCATGGAAAGTCTTCGATAAAAATTCCCATATTAGCCAGCTTTACAACAATAAGATAGACTGGAACAAAGGCACAAAGAGAGAGCCATGCGAGCTTGCAACGAGAAGGCCCCACCAAACACGAAGATACAACGGTGCAAGCAATCGCAGGCGAGCCATATAGAAACAAACCAAAGGCTGAAAGTCTGCGAAAACGAAACGGAGGGACACTGCCCATGTGCCAAAGCTCTGAGATGACAGACATCAGATAGAAACACCAAAACACCGCACAGATCGCGGTCATCACGCCTAACACGGTGGCAATTATTTTCCCTCGTTCCCAAGTTGCACTTGGGAACGCAATTGTCCGCGCAACTCCGTTGCCTGCCTTCTCCACAAAAGTCTCCCCTTCCTGTTTTCCTGCCTTCATGTCTTCCTGTTAAAAAAATTCCGTTAATTCCGAAAATTCCGTAATTCCGTCAAACTCCCCGCGCTTCCTCACAACAACCCCTCGTTCTTAAAGCTAAAATAATTCTTCTCCACCCCCGCGCGCGGCGCCCCGAGAATCACGTGGTCCAGCAGCTCGATTTGCAGCAGCGCGCCCGCCTCCTTCATCCGCCGCGTCACGTGCAGGTCCGCGTCCGACGGCTGCGGATTGCCCGACGGATGATTGTGCACCAGGATCACCGCGTGCGCCTGCCGCGCCAGCGCCGGGCGAAACGCCTCCCGCGGATGGAACAGGCTCTCGTTCAGCGTCCCGCGCGACACCTCCTCCACCGCCAGCACCATGTGCCGCGTGTTCAGGCAAATCACCCGCACGCTCTCGTAATCAAGCAGCCGCATCTCCCCGCCCAGCAGCCGCGCGATGTCCTCCGGCGTCTCGATGGACCGCGCCTCCGCCTCGCTCCGGGCCAGCCGCGCCGCCAGCGCGAACGCCGCCTTCAGCCCGATCGCCTTCGCCTGCCCGATGCCCTTGATCTTGGCCAGCTCGCCCACCGAAGCGCGGCTCAGCGCCTCCAGCGATCCGAAATGCGTCAGCAAAAAATCAGCCAGATCCAGAACGGGACGCCCGCTTGTTCCGGTGCGCAAGAGGATGGCGAGGAGCTCGGCTGTCTTCAGCGCGTTCGCTCCCTGGTTCAGCAGCCGCTCCCTCGGCCGTTCCGCCGGGGGAAGTTCGCGCATCGAAATCGCCGTCATGGGGGCGAATCTAACCGCCGCCTTCCGCTCCTGCTAGTTCAATTTCCGCCGCTCCCCCCCGCGAGCCGTGTCGCCGTGCGGAAAAGCCGCGGTCTTCGCCCCGCTTGCGCGCTGTTGCCGGTAGCGGTCCACCGGGTAATCGATCCAACGCACGATCAGCACCGACAGCGCCACCGTCAGGGGCAATAGCACGATTCCCGGAACGTCATGGTCTTCCCGGTTACTGTGTCCCAGCACCGCCAGCACCCCCCACTTCATCGGCAAATGACAAAGATACATCGGGTAGGCAAGCTCACCGATCAGCCGGTCCGCCGCGGAATTCTTCGTCCGTTGAAACAAAAACGACACTCCCAGGAAAAGCAGTCCGATAAAACCTGCCTGCGCCCAATCGTAAGCCGCTCCCGGCGGTATCAGTCCCTGTGTTCCGCACGCCACCGCGATCAGTCCCACCACCAGCCAGTTGAACCCCGACGATCCCAGCCCCGGCACGGGCCGTTTGTAAAACAGTCGATAGGCCAGAATTCCCACCAAAAAGTAACCCAGATTGAACGGGAAAAAATGAGAGATCAGGATCGTCGTCAGGGGAGTGTTCCAAAACTGTGTCACCAGGATCAGCGCCGCCAGGTTTGCCGCCAGCAGGATCAAGAGCACCCGCTTCCTCAGGTGGATCAACCACGGCGCCAGCGCGTAAAAAACCAGCTCGATCCCGATCGTCCACGCCTGCGGCAAAAAGCAGAACCTCCACCCCTCCACCGTCCCGGGCAATCCTACGTTCGGCCCGAAACCGTGCTGCGCGCTGAATGCGAAGAACGACGAAAACTCGACCCCGATAATCAACACCTGTGCCAGCATCAACAGCGCCAGTTGCGGCCAGTCCCCGAGCTGCGCCGCCTGCACCCAGTAGGCGAGCCGATCCACCGGGCGCCCCGTCCACGCCGCCGCCGCCCCATAAATCACCAGGCACAGCAACAACGTTGCATAATACATCGGGAAAATGCGCAAGACCCGGTTGCTGTAGAAAAGCCATCGCGCATTCCCCTTGCGCTCATACTTCGAATCGAGAATTAGCGTCATGTAAAAGCCCGAAATGACGAAAAAAGCCTGCACCGCCTCGTCGGTGGGCAACAGGCCCAGACCCGGCAGCTGGCCCGAATGCGAGCAAACCACTGCGCTGGCCAGGATAAAGCGCAGAATACCCACAGTGAGCCCGAGGCTATCAAAAAAAGGCGCGTCCGCAACCGAAGTCTTACCGGCGCGGCGACTCTTCCGCCGTTTCCACCAGATACGGCTTGATTTTACCCTGCAACTGCGGCGGCACGTGGGCCGTCAGCGCGATCTTGTCCCCCTGGTAACTGATATCGAGCACGCGCCCCACCCGGTGCAGCTCCGCCACCAGCGCCGTCAGGTGGTTCGGAATCACCAGCTTCACCCGCAGCCGCCACGACTTCACCTGGTGCTCGATCTCCTCGAACAATTCGGGCAGCCCCGCGCCCGTCACCGCCGAAATCGCCACGCTGTGCGGATGTTTGTGGAGCGCATACTCGATCAGCGCCGGATTCGTCACCCGGTCGATCTTGTTGAAGACCACGATCATCTGCTTGCCCCACGCGTGCAGCTCCTCCAGCACCACCTGCACCGCCTCCATCTGCCGCTCGTAAAGCGGATGACTCAGGTCCACCACGTGCAGCAGCAGGTCCGCTTCGGCAACTTCCTCCAGCGTCGCCTTGAACGACTCGATCAAATGGTGCGGAAGCTGTTTCAAAAATCCCACCGTGTCGGTCAGCAGCAGCTTCTGCTTGTTCGGCAAAACGAACTGCCGCGTCGTCGGATCGAGCGTCGCGAAAAGCTTGTCCGCCGCGTAAACCTCCGCGTGCGTCATCGAATTGAGCAGCGTCGATTTCCCCGCGTTCGTGTAGCCGACAAACGACGCAATCGGCCAGTGCTGCCGCAGCCGCCCCGCGCGTTGCGTGCTCCGCTGCTGGCGCACCTCGCCCAGCTCGCGCGAAAGCCGCGCGATCTTTTCCGTCACGCGCCGCCGGTCCACCTCCAACTGCGTTTCGCCCGGCCCCCGCATCCCGATCCCGCCGCTCTGGCGCGACAAGTGCGTCCACATGCCCGTCAGGCGCGGCAGCAGATATTGCAACTGCGCCAGTTCGATCTGCAGCTTGCCGTCCTTCGACTTCGCCCGCTGCGCGAAAATATCGAGAATGAGCTGCGTCCGATCCAGAATCTTCCGCTCGAAAACCTTCTCCAGGTTGCGGCTCTGCGCGGGACTCAACTCATCGTTGAAAATCACCGTCCCCACGTTCTCCTTCCTGCAAAGCTCCGCCAGCTCCGCCGCCTTGCCCGGCCCGATGTAATAGGCCGCCGTCGGCGCGGGCCGCCGTTGGATCATCGTCTGCACCACCTCGCCCCCGGCGCTTTTCACCAGCTCGCCCAGTTCCTGCAACGACTCCGCGTGGTCCCACTTGCTGTCGTCCGGGCGTTCCAGGCCCACCAAAAGGGCGCGCTCGTTTCCCGGCGGTGGAGAAGTGAGATGAGATGCTTTCAAAGCAAGTCTGTTAATACTGCCGTGCGCAGCACCTGATTGCCGGTGAGCATCACTGCCTGCAAATTAGGCTCGCGCGCGAACCAAGTCAACTGACGCTTCGCGTACTGCCGCGTCGCCGCTACAATGCTGCGTTTTACCTCCTCCTCGAGGGTCGGACTCCGTCCCGACCCACTCAACTCTCCAATCTCCCGATACCCAATCCCCGGAAACGCCCGCACCGCCTCCACGCCGTAACGCTCCACCAACCCCCGCACCTCCTCCACCCAACCTTGGGAAAACATCGCCTCCACCCGCCCCTCGATCCGCTGGGAAAGCTCCGCCTTCCCGCGCTGAATCCAAACCGCCGTGAACTCCCGCACCAGCGGCGCCGGCGTCTCCTCCTGCCACTCGCGCAGCGAACGCCCCGTCGCCTCCTTCACCTCGATCGCCCGCGCCAGCCGCCGCGGATTCGACGCGTCAAGCCGCTCCAGCATCGCCGGATCGATTTTACGTAATCGCTCGCGCAACTCCGCCACCGAAAGCGCGCCCAGTTCCCGGCGAAGCTCCTCCGAACCCTGCGGCGCCTCGCACAGTCCCCGCGTCAGCGCGCGAAAATAAAGCCCCGTCCCGCCCACGACAATCACCCGCCGCCCCGCCTCGCGCTGCTCCCGCAAAAACGCCGCCGCGTGCCTCAGATAGTGCGCCACATCGAAACGCACGTTACTGCCCACCGCAGGTGCGCTCGCGCCAAATTCCGCCAGGTCCAGCCCCCCATGCGGAACCTCCGCCCGCTCCGCCGCCGTCGGCTTGCTCGTCCCGATATCCGCTCCGCGATAGACCTGCATCGCGTCCATCGCCAGGATCGCCGCGCCGTTTGTACAAGCCCGCGCCAACTCCATCGCCGCCGCGCTCTTCCCCGTCCCCGTCGCCCCCACGAGGAAGATCGGCGCGTCTGCGGATTTCAACTCAGTAGCCATCTTCCGAAAATGTAGCGGCGGTCTATGACCGTCGCACTTTAATTTCCCTCCTCACCCCGCCAACTCGCACCGCACCGCGTCATCCGTCTGCAACCCCAGCGCCGTCGCCGCGCCCGGCGATAAATCCGCGATCCGCCCCGTGTCCTGCGTCGCTTGCCCGTCGATGATCGTCCCGTCGCCGGGGCCGAAATCGACCGGCCGCGCGAACACGTGCAGCCCGTTCGCAGGATTGGTCAGCTTGACGACGGCGTTGCGCAGAAGCTGCCTCGGATGGAGCGCATAGTCCCACCGCATCGCGAGGTAAAACGCGCGCGGATTCAGCCGCCGCGCCAGGCCCGTCGTCCCCGCCGGCGCTTCCGGCAGGAACAGGCACGAATACCACCAGATGCCCAGGTCGCCCGGCCCGATCAGCGCCAGGCCTTCGTGCGGCCCGACGCCTTCATCCGCCGGGCCGCCGAACACGCTCATCTTCCCCGTCCCGAGAAGAATGATCTCGCTCATGGATTTAGAAACTCACCGTCGTGGCCGCAACGTTTGTGGGCGCGGCGGGCGTCGTCACATAAGCCTGCGTCGCGTCCTCGATGCCGCCCGCGATCGCGTTCAGCAAATCGGTCCCCGTCTTGCCATCGCCCGTGATCAATTTCGGATAATAGGCCGCGTAAAGCCCCGCGATCGCCGTTGAAAACTGCGCGTAGCCCGCGTCCGTCCGCGAGCCGCCGAAGGCGAGAATGCTCGACTCGAATTGCGCCGGACTCGGGAAGGTCCCGCCCGACAGCGAATAGACCGCATTCGCCGCCGCGTACATTTCATTCGCCAGGCGCGTCCGCGTGCCGCTCTGTTTCACCGCGAAATCGAGCACCGCGCCCGTCGCCACCGACGCGCCCGTGCGAATCAGCGGCAGCGCCGCCTCGATCACCGCCGATGCCGTCGCAGTCGAGGTAGCCGTCGCAGGCCCTTGCGACGGTTCAGTCGCCGTCCCCGTCGTGGAGGAAGCGCCCGGACCGGTCGTCCCGCAGGCGGACAGGCTGAGGGCCAGGCAGGTCAGCCCTGCCTGGAAGAGATAATTGATTTTGTTTGTCATATTTTTCTTTCATTCTGTTGTTGGAATTCGCGGGGGTATCGCCGGAGGGTCGCGGAGCGGCGGTTTGGACGCTTTCGATAAGCCAAGCTGGGGTTATCTCCCACGCTGGAGGGTCGGACTCCTCGTTCCCAAGTTTCACTTGGGAACGCCCCTTGCTCCCCGCGAAGCTTTGCTTCGCGCATATATCAATCCCGAACCGGCGCAGGATCATCGCCGCAAGCTCGCTGCAAAACCAGCGGCCGCCATGGCGCCGGCCGATCTCGCTGCGTTCGATCACGAACCCGAGGATCCCCGGCCAGTCGTACGGCTTGTTCAGTTGCCGGTTGATCCACTTCTCCGTCGCCAGCGTGTCATGCACGATCCAGGAGCGGATGCACCACGCGTTCTCCGGGACGGGTCCCTCGACCACGCCCCGGAACGGATCGGCCTCGATATAGAGCCCGTCGAAGCTCACCCCGACGTGCGCCCATTCCGACCTCGTCCACCAGCAGACCAGGCGCGCGAAGAGCCAACCGCAGCCCGTAAAGGCGTCGGGCCGGAAACCCCAAAGCGTCAGCGTCGTTTTCATCTTAATTAGGTAGCCGTCGCAGGCGAAAAGGGAAAAGCGACGGACCGGTGCGCGGCGCGCACCGGCTACCTTCAGTTAGTGGGAACCGTTGGATAGAACGACACCGTGTACGTCCCGCTCGGTTGAAGCTTGAACGAAAGCCGCACGTTGATGTTCGCCACGTAGCCGCCCGAGAACGTGATCCCGTTCGCGGTGAGAGCCGCTTCGAGCTGTTGGACCTGCGCGGCGGTCAGCGTTCCCGTCGCGGGCGCGAGCACCGTCTTGCTCACCGGCGCGATGACAATGGTAGCCGGCGCAGGCGCGGAGGTAGCCGGCGCAGGCGAAGAGGAAGAAGCGCCGGGTGCATTGGTTGTCTGCGCGTGAAGCCCGGCGCACGAAAGCGCGAGCACGAGGAAGAGACTGAGTTGTGTTTTCATTGAGGTTCTTTCTGTTGAGGGTTAAAAATTATTCGTTGATCCAATTCGTCCCGTCGAAGAACGCCTTGGCGACCACCGCGCCCCCGCCGACAAGCGGTGCGCCGAAGGTGGGCGTTAGGGCGTCCGTGACGTAGGCCATTTGGCCAATCACGCCGGGGGGCAAGGTTGCGACGGTATAACCACCCAAGACGCCCGTTAACGTCGCATGCCCGCTGCCGTTGAAAACGGCGATTTCATCCGCGTTAATGGCAATCCCCGTACCCGCGTAAGTGCCGCCGCAGAAATTCGCCCCGCCGCCGGTTTCGGTTGTACTATTGCCACCCGCGAAGCCTGTGGTTGCGCTTGCGCTGTTGCCAATCGCGCCGCCGCCGCCGCTGCTGCTGCTGTTGCCAATCGCGATGCCGCCGCCGCTGCTGCTGCTGCTGTTGCCAATCGCGATGCTGACGGGGTTACTGCTGCTGCTGTTGTTGCCAATCGCGATGCCGTAGTAGCTAGTACTACTGCTGCTGCTGCCTATTGCCACGCCGCCGTAGCTGCTGCTGCTGCTGTTGCCAATCGCTACTGAGGAATTTCCGTCATCCGTCCTGCCCAACAGCGCAATCGACCCGTCCGCCGTGCCGTCGGAAGCCGAGAGTAGCGCCAAGCCGCCAGCCGTGTTCGGCACAGCCGCAAAATCCAGCACGCCGGAACTCAGGGTCAATACGCCGGATTGGTTCGTGCCCAGGGTGATCGAGCCGCCGCCCCCGCCGCCGCCGCCTGAGCCGGCAACCAGGTTGCCGCTCGAATCGGTGCCCACCGTCGCCTGCGAGGTCAAGCCCGTCACGCAAACATTCGTCGCGCTCACCGTCGCCGCATTCGTGAGACTGTGCCCGCCGGCGTTGAGATCGCCCTGCATCGCGCCCTGCGGCAGCAGGTTCTCGATGGGCGCCGAACCGGCGCCGCAAAGCAGCGCCACGCAACCAAGGGCCAGACTGAAAACCCCGGCGAGCGTCGCGCCGCGCCGTTTGGTTAAAGAAGAAAATCGAAATGTATTCATGGTAAAATCAGGGGTTAAGGTTAAGAAATCTGTCGCGCCGTCGCGTGGGGGAGATGTCTCCCGTGCGACGGCCTTCTTCCCGGTCGATCCGGGTGAATTTGAGACCTCCGCGAAAGGCCCGCATTCAGGGCCGCTCACCAATCCGTTCGGGTCATCGCGAAGGAAAAGGCGAGGTCGTTGTTGTAGTGTCCATTTTGTTGACCGAAGGTATAATTGTTGAGCCACATAGGGACGTTCACACCGTCGATGGTGGCGGGGGCAATCGAAGTCGGTGCAGGAATGCCCCCGCCTTGCAAGCTCGTGAAGTAGTCATAACCTAAGGGGAACCAGAGCTGCACGTTGCAAAGCCAACTCGACCCCTGTTTGAAGACCGGGAGCTGCGGCAGACCGCCGAAAATCGTCGCAAAAACCAATGCGCTTCGCATGGTCGTACCCGTGGAGCTGTTTACTATCGTCCACGGGAAAGATAAAATTGTCCCATCGTCATACGTCACCATGGGCGCGGCCCGTTGTGGCGCGCTGGTCGGGGTGGAACTCGGTGTCGCACCATAAAGGGTGCCCAAGTAAGGCAGATTCTGCGCGGGCAAAATCGCGGTGCCCGAGATCGTGTTTTCTACCGTCACCACGCCGCCGCCGGGATTGTACCAAAGACTCCACGACGCCGAAAACGCGACATTCCACTGCTTCACTTTCCAGTACCACTCGACGAGCTGTTCCAGCGGCGCGGTGACGGGGTAATACGCCGCCGTCGATTGAAAGCCGAGGGGTCTCGCCAAGGTGACTCCGACGTTCGGGTTCGTCGCCGGATAGTGGGCGTTTGTCGGGCCGGGGAAAACGCCGGAACCCAACTCCGGCAGCATCCAGGGGAAGAAGCCGCTGTCATTGCGATGGGTGAAGGGAGTGATCATAGTGCCGTATTCCTGCGAGGGTTGAGTTTCATCAGATGGAAGGAGCGTGATGCGGGAACGGAAACACCGCCGCCTGCCCGTTAAAAGCGACGTTCTGCAACAGCACATCCTGCGACACGCACTGGATGATCTTCGCGCTCACCGGCGCATCCGCCGGACCGCCCGTGATCACCGTCCCGTCGAGCGCCGAATCGGCCGCCGCCAGGTAGCCGATCAGCAAAAACGAGCTCGCCAACACCTGGTCCGGCGCCGTGCCGCTCCAGACGAACGGCGCGGGAAATCCGCTCCACCCTCCGACCCCGGAACCGATCTCCGCCGCCGTCACCGCGTAATCGCTGAAATCGATTTCCATCCAGATCTGCGTTCCCACCTCGACGGAAATCGCCGTGGCCAGGCCCGTGATCGCGACCGTATCGTTCGGCGTCAGCGATTGCTGGAGAAACGAATTCGCGTTCAGCGTCACCTTCAGCCCCGTCGCGTCCGACGCGTCGAGAAGTTCGAATGGCTTGTTCGGTTCCACCGCGCCCCCGGCCGAGGGCCGGAACACCGAATCGGAACGTGGCGACTGCTCGCCGCCGTGCACCTTCGCCGCGTTGCCGCCGCCCGAGCCGCTCGTCCGCTCGCCCAGCCGGAACGAAACGCGCCGACGCCGGTTCGCGCGCAGCCACGTCGTCAGCTCCGCGTGCCCGAGATGCTTCGCCGGCCCCACCGTGATTTTCGTCTGACCCAGGTCGATCATCTCCTCGACCCGCTGGATTTGCGCCGCCATCGCCGCCCACTCTGCGCGTCCCCCGGTCAGACTCAGCAACAGGCCCGGCGCGCCCACGCCCGAGCACTCCTGTTCCGTCAACTCCACCGCGCCGTCGTATTGCAGCACGCTTACCGCGTCGTAGAGCGCCTGCGCGAGACCCGCCGGCACCGGCTCCGCTTCCGTCTCCGAAGTCAGGCGGCTGTAGGTCTGCGTCTCCGCGTTCGTTCCCATGACCCGCGTGTACAGCACGCGCTGGTTCGTCGCGCCAAACACCGCGCTCGACTCGTCCGTCGCCGCGCCCGTGTATTGCAGCGTCGCGCTCACGAGCAGCGGCGCCGCGTTGAGCTCCATCCACGCCGCGATCGAACCGGAAAGCAACTCGTTCGGCACGTCCGACAACGTGATCCCCGGATAACTCGCCGGGTTCTCAATCGCGACCGTCTGCGTTCCGGACATCACGACCAAATCCGTATCGTCAAAATCCTTCAGCCACGCAAATTTTCCCTTCCACCAGGCGATCACGCCCGTCGAGGTGTCGCTCTGCGGAATCGGCGCCGTCACCACCGGCTGCTTCTGGTACGTCGCCCGCGCCCCGGCCAGGTCGAGCGTCATCACCAGCGCGCCCAACTCGTCGCCCGTCGCGGTGGACGGCGCCGGCTGCACGATCAGCGACGTGAACGTGTCGTTGTCGATGTCGTTCGTCTGCTCGAATTTCAGCACCACCGCCGGCGCCTGCAAATCGTGCCGCGGCGTCAGGTCCAGCCCCGAAATCGGCGCGCCGTACGCGGGCAGCGTCACCGTCGCGGCGTCGGCCCGGAGACGGATCGACAGCGTCGGGTAGGGCGTGGTCGTGTAATCGAACGCCGCCATCGCGTCCGGCGTCCACCGCAGCAGATTCCGGATCACCTCCGCGCACGACCGGTCCAGCGCCTCCGCGTAGGGCGCGATCGCGCTCGGCGTGATCGTCCCCACCGTGATCGGCGCGCCCCGCGCCGTCGCGTAGGCCAGCACCTCCAGGATCGCCGCGCCCGTCGCCAGCTTCGTCCCGTCCG
>Ga0182030_10020410_pt1 | contig 12502 bp, 8 predicted proteins | sample 812S3MmetaG_FD_121299 | JGI IMG/M metagenome (GOLD analysis project Ga0182030, IMG submission 121299) | Permafrost microbial communities from Stordalen Mire, Sweden - 812S3M metaG (Illumina Assembly) | ecosystem: Environmental > Terrestrial > Soil > Wetlands > Permafrost | place: Sweden... | reverse complement strand
CTTGACACAACCACCATAAGAGCCTCCTCTCCCCGGCCCTCTCCTCCACAAGTATGTGGAGGAGAGGGAGGAGATGCCGCGCGGGGGCGCAAAGCGCGTGGTGGTGGTTGCAAGATGCGCCCGTCTGGCGCTGAATCGAAGCTTGCCAATGTCCGCAAAAGCCATTATGCTCTTACCATGGTCATCATACGATTTGCCGATCAAGAATCCAGGCGAAAGGCTCTTGGTTACATCGCCAGACGCTTCTCGGGCAAGAGTTGGGCAACGGGCGAGGTGATGGTGCCGGAAACGGCTTTGGCCTCCCTTGCGGCGGAAAGTTTTCAGTTCACCGTTGAAGGGCCTGCCACCTATGAGCGCCTCACGTCGTTACGAGATACTCCTGCCACTGCGGTTCAATGACGGCCAATCGGTGCCTGACGCGCTGATTTCCGACACACTCATCGAATTGGAAAACCGCTTCGGCGCGGTTTCGTGGGAAACTCAGATCATTCGAGGGCGTTGGCGGCACGAGGAAGAGAGCTATTCGGACGATTTAATGCGGGTCCTGATCGACGTCGAAGACCTCGTTGAACACCGTGAGTTCTTCGGCGATTTCAAAGAGCGTCTAAAGATCCGCTTTCGCCAAATCGAAATCTATATGACAACCCATTTGGTGGATGTGATCTGAATGAAGGTTGGCGAAATCACCGCAAGCCGATAATGATGATCGTGGTTTGGCAAGGGGAATCCGGCGATTTGCCCTACCTGCCAGAGATTCATATCGTCAGAACTTAGGCGCGGCGGTCGCGGATGGATTCGAGGATGGCGGCTATGACTTCGGCTTTGGGTTTGGCGCCCTGGTTGCCTTTGCCGTGGAGGCGGACGCTGACGTGGCCGGCTTCGAGGTCGCGCGAACCGATGACGAGCATGGTGTGGACTTTGGCTTCTTCGGCGCGCTGGATTTTGCCGTTGATTTTGTCGGTGCCAAAATCGCCTTCGGCGCGGACTTGTTGGGCGCGGAGGTCGGCTATGATTGACTTGGCATAGGCAACGAGCGGGGCGTCGTCGCCGATGGTCATGACGCGGACTTGCTCGGGGGCGAGCCACAAGGGGAAGTTGCCGGCGTAGTGCTCGATGAGGAAACCGATGAAACGCTCGTGGGTGCCGAGCGGGGCGCGATGGATGCAAAGAGGGGTTTTGTCGGTGTTGTCCTTGTCGCGGTAGGTGAGGCCGAATTTGGCGGGGACGGCGAAGTCCACCTGGTTGGTGGCGAGGGTGAATTCGCGGCCGATGACGCTCCAGACTTGCACGTCAATTTTGGGGCCGTAGAAGGCGGCTTCGTTGGCGACTTCGACGTAATTTATTTTTGACTCGATGAGGACTTTGCGGACCATGTCCTCGGTCTTGAGCCAGAGGGCGGGTTCGTTGACGTATTTCTTGCCCAGGCCCGCCGTGGAGTGGGTGCTGAAACGCATCTGGTATTTCTCAATGCCGAAGATCTTGAAATACTTGAGATACATTTCGTTGACGGCGTTGAACTCCTGTCCGAATTGTTCCTCGGTGCAGTAGATGTGGGCGTCGTTCATGTTGAGGGAGCGGACGCGCATGAGGCCGAAGAGTTCGCCGGACTGCTCGTAGCGGTAGCAAGTGCCGTATTCCGCGAGGCGCAAGGGCAAGTCGCGGTAACTGCGCGGCTCCGCCGCAAAGATGCGGTGGTGGTGGGGGCAGTTCATGGCTTTGAGATAATAGCGATTAGCTTCTAGATCGCTTTCGGCTTCTTGCCGCTCTCGGAAGGCCTTTGTGAATTCCACAGCGCATTGTTTGTGTAACTGTGTGGCCTCTATTTCTGAATAGCCTTCAACCTGCAAATTATCTGCTTTAATTTTGTTTAATCTGGCCAACTTCTCCGCCTCGTTCCTTCTAGCATGTTCCAGACGCTGTTCTTGTTCCGCCTTTTCTTTTGGGTCGAGCATTAGCTGCATCGGCGGAAACATGGACTCCGCGTAATAGGGGAGATGGCCGGAAGTCTTGTACATTTTCTCCCTCGCAATGTGCGGCGTTTTCACCCGCACGTAGCCGGCGGCGAATTCGGTTTCTTTTGCGAGCTTTTCGAGTTCCTCCAAAATGGCGGTGCCTTTTGGGAGCCAGAGGGGGAGGCCGGGGCCGACGTATTCGGTGTCTATGGCAAAGAGGCCCATTTCCTGGCCGATCTTGCGGTGGTCGCGGCGCTTGGCTTCCTCGACCATCGCGAAGTAGGCTTCCATCTCGGTCTTGTTCTTGAAGGCGGTGCCGTAGATGCGCTGGAGTTGCGGGTTCTTTTCGTCGCCCTTGTAGTAGGCGCTGGCGACGGTGGTGAGCTTGAACGCGCCGATGTTGCCGGTGCGCATGACGTGCGGGCCGGCGCAAAGGTCCAGGAAATCGCCGTTCTTGAAGTAGGTGATCGGCTCGTTGTCGGGAATGTCACTGAGGTTGCCGATTTTGAATTTGGCGGGCTGGCCGGGGCGTTCAGCAAGGCCGCCGAGACGCCCGGTTTCGGCGTCGCGCATGGCCTGGTCGCGGGTGACAGTGATTCTCTCGAAGGAGTGGTTGGCCTTGACCTCCTTCTTCATCTCGGCTTCGATTTTCTCGAAGTCCTCGGGGGTGATGCGGTGGGAGAGTTCCACGTCGTAGTAGAAACCGTTCTCGACGGCGGGGCCGGAGGCGAATTGGGCGTCGGGCCAGAGGCGGAGAATGGCGGTAGCCATGACGTGAGCGCAGGAGTGCCGGAGGCGCTCCAAGTCGGTCATCTTTTGGCGGTCGTCCAGTGTTTTTCGTTCGTTTTCCATAAAAATATGTTCGGGTAAAGCAGTCGGCGTGGGTGCCGACTGAAACACGCGAGGGCGCGTGTGCTCCCCGGAACACCATGTGGTAACTCAGGGGCCTTGCAATTTCAAGTCCCGCGTCTGGCCGTCAAAGAGAACCGTAACTTTGTTCTGGGTGATGGTGACGACGCTGACTCCGCCGACGAGTTCCTTTTCACCCACGGTTTGTCCGTTGATGACGGTTCTGGGATTGGTGCGGCTGTAGAAGATGGCCTGGAGTTTCAACTCGGGGAAAACCGGCGGCGCAGCTCCCGCAGGACGAGGGGGCGCCGCCATGTTCCGCATCCCACCGCTAAGCGAGACCGTCCCTGAATCCGTGGATGGTGCGGCATTAGTTGTTGACTGGAACAAATCGGCGAGGTTGTGGGCAATGTCATGGGGATCAAAAGCCAGACGCACGGCGTCATTCGTTGAAGCTGTCGCTGAGAGGGGAGCAGGAGTTGAACCACGGATTTCACGGATTTCACGGATATTTGTTGAGGCCGCGACGGGGAGGGGAGACGCAACTAAAGAGCTGACTGTGGATTGAGAATTGGTCATTGAAAATTTGTCATTTGTTATTTGGGAAGGTGATTCGGAAGAAGCGGCTGGAGGCGGAGCGGCGGCGAGGTTGTGATTGCGAGGAAGGACGAGCCATAGGAGGACGCCGGCCATTGCAAGGGAAAGAAGAATTACTACGGCCATTCCAACGGCCAGCAGGATTGGGACGGTGGAACGGCGGCGTTCGGGGGCCGGGAGCATGACGGCGGGCGGGGCGGCGTCGCGTGGCCGGTTTTTGTCGGACTGGCTGGCGCGCTTGAGGGCGTCGTTGATGAGGCTCATGGATTTATGCGGCCTTCCAATTCGTTGATGGCCGTGCCGACCATGCGGAAGTCAATTTTTTCGCGCTGCTGGACGAAGCCGGCGAGGAGGCATTTGTCGCAGACGGTGTTGATGAGGCGGGGGATGCCGCCGCTGTAATGGTAGATGCGCCAGACGGCGGGGCCGGTGAACGAGGGCGCGCCGTTGGCGCCGGAGACGTGCAGGCGGTGGCGAATGTAGAGGCCGGTCTCGACGTGGCGGAGCGGTCTGAGATGGTATCGTACGGAGATGCGCTGGCGCAACTGGCGGAGGCCGTGCTCGTTGAGGCGGTCGCGCAGTTCGGGCTGGCCCATGAGGGCGATCTGGAGGAGTTTGCGCTCGTCGGTTTCGAGGTTGGAAAGGAGGCGGACTTGTTCGAGAAGGGCGGGGGTGAGGTCCTGGGCCTCGTCAATGATAAGAACGGTGTCCTTCCCAAGGCCGGCCTGATGGAGGAGGAAGCGGTTGATTTCGGCCAGGGTTTCCAGGCGGTCCATGCCCTTGGTTTGCAAACCAAATTCCATGGCGACGGCTTTGATGAGCTGGTCGGGGTCGAGGACGGGATTGAGGATGAGGGCGGTGGAAAACTGGGGGCCGAGTTGCTCGAGGAGGGCGCGGCAGAGGGTGGTTTTGCCCGCGCCGACCTCGCCGGTAAGTTGGACAAAGCCCTTGCGCTCGCGGATGCCGTAGAGCAGATGATTGAAGGCTTCGCGATGCTTGGCGCTGAAAAAGAGGAACCGCGGATTGGGCGTAATGTTAAAGGGCGGTTCTTTCAGCCCATAATAGTCCAGGTACACGGCTTTTGCGTAGCTTAAACCGTGCCGAAAGGGAAGGGAAACTCTTGCCCGTTCACCCGAGGATTTCCTCCCGCAATTCCTCAGGGGAGTAATCAAAAACAGGGATGCCGCGGCGCCCCAACTCTTCCAAAAAGGCGCGCTTGGACAATCCGCCCAGTTTGGCGGCTTTTCCCAGTGAAACCTTCCGCGTTTCATACACCTTGACCGCCGCGACAACTTTCAAATCGTCAGGCGTCTCCGATTGTTTCTCCATCAATCCGGACGTTTTCATAGTGCCACCGTCATTTAACCATGCATTGGGCATGAAAACAAGCTCCATGAGGAGATTGTTTAAGAGGCGGAAACTGCGGGGACTGGCAGCGAGGAGGCGGCCCAGCGGAGGAGGCGCTCGGTGGAATCCCAGTCGAGGCAGGCGTCGGTGATGGAGACTCCGTATCGCAAGTCGGCGGGGTTTTTTACGGGGAAGGGCTGGTTGCCTTCGTGAATGAAGCTTTCGAGCATGAGGCCGATGAGGGAGCGGGTGCCAGCCAGACGCTGCTCGATGACGCTTCGCCACGCGTCTTCCTGCCGCGCGGGCTGCTTGCCGGAGTTGGCGTGGCTGCAATCCACCATGAGCACCCGGGGCAGGCTGGCGCGCTCAAGTTTGGTTTCGGCGTCGCGGATGCTTTCGGCGTCGTAATTGCTGCGGGACCGGCCGCCGCGGAGGACTAGGTGGCCGACGTCGTTGCCGGTGGTGCGCACGATGGCGGTCGCGCCGTCCTGGTCAATGCCGATGAAACTGTGAGGGCGCATGGCGGCGCCCATGGCGTCAATGGCGCTCTGACAACTGCCGTCGGTGCCGTTTTTGAAGCCGACGGGCATGGAGAGACCGCTGGCCATCTCGCGGTGGGTCTGGGATTCGGTGGTGCGTGCGCCGACGGCGGCCCAAGTGACCAGGTCGTCAAGGTACTGGGGAACAATGGGGTCGAGGAACTCAGTGGCGGCGGGGAGGCCCATGCCGGCGAGTTGGAGGAGGAGGCGGCGGGCCTGCTTCAAGCCGTCGTCAATGTCGCACGAGTTGTCAAGATGAGGATCGTTGATCAGCCCCTTCCACCCGGTGGTGGTGCGCGGTTTTTCGAAATAGACGCGCATGACGATTTCCAGGCGGTCGCGCAATTCGCGGCGGAGGGTGTTGAGTTTGCCGGCGTAATCGAGAGCGGCGGTGACATCGTGAATGGAACACGGCCCGACCACCACCAGCAGGCGGCGGTCCTCCTGGGCGAGGATGCGCCGGATGGTTTCGCGGCCGCGCGTCACCGTCAGGGCGGACGCTTCCGTCATCGGCTGTTCGGCCTTCAAGGAGCGCGGGGTCAGAAGGCGGACGATTTCCCGGACGCGCAAATCCTGAATGGCGGGAACGGGCGGCAAGGGTGTTTTGCGCGGGGCGGGGCTGGATGAGGAGGGCGCTGGCATTGTAATTGACGGGGCTTACCAGATCACGGCGCGGAGGGCGGGGTCGCGCCACATCGGCGCGCCTGCCTTGATGCCGAAGGCGTCGTAAAAGGGCTTGAAGTTCTCCTCCGGGCCGATGGCGCGGAACTGGCCGGGGGAATGAACATCGGTTGTGAGGCGCTGGCGCAAGGCGTCCTCGCGCCAGTTGGTGCGCCAGACTTGGGCGAAGGAGATGAAGAACCGCTGCTCGGGCGTCAAGCCGTTGATCTTGGCACGCTTGGAGGGGTTCTTGGCCAGGGCGCGCTGGAGGGCGTCGTAGGAAAGGGTGACACCGCCGAGATCGGCGAGGTTTTCGCCCAGCGTCAATCTGCCGTTGACGTGGACGCCGGGGAGCGCCTCGAAGCCGTTGTATTCGTCCACGACCAGTTGGGCGCGGGCGTCGAAGGCCTGGGCGTCGGCGGCGGTCCACCAATCATTCAAGTTGCCGTCGCGATCGTATTTGCGGCCCTCGTCATCGTAGCCGTGGGTCATTTCGTGGCCGATGACCACGCCGATGGCGCCGTAGTTGACGGCGTCGTCCATAGTGGGGTCGAAGAAGGGCGGCTGGAGTATGCCGGCGGGGAAGACGATTTCGTTTTGTTCGGGGTTGAAATAGGCGTTGACGGTTTGCGGCGTCATGCCCCACTCGGTTTTGTCCACCGGCTTGCCGACGCGAGCGAGTTGGCGTTGGGACTCGAAGAGGACGGAGCGGCGGACGTTGCCGATGAAATCGCCAGGGAGGAGTTCGATGGAGGAATAATCGCGGAATTTGTCGGGACAGCCGATTTTCTGGGTGAAGCGGTCGAACTTCTCCAGGGCGCTGGCGCGGGTGGCGGGGGACATCCATGGGACCTGTTGCAAATGATCGTGGAAGACTGACTTGAGATTTTGGACGAGTTCCTTCATGCGGGCGCGTGCTTCGGGCGGGAAGTTCTTTTCGACATAAAGCTCGCCGAGGGCCTCGCCGATGTGAGAGTCAATGGTGCGCGCGGCGCGCTGCCAACGGGGTTCCTGCTCGGGTTGGCCGCTCAGGACGGTGCCGTAAAAGGCGAATGATTCGATTTCGGCGGCGTCGTTGAGGTACGGCGCGGAGGAGTGGAGGAGGTGCCAGCGGAGATAGGCTTTCCATTGATCCAGCGGGTGCTCGTTGAGCAGCGCGTCCAGGCCGTCGAAGAATTCGGGCTGGTGGATAATTACCTCGTTCAAGCCGGGAAGGCTTTCGGCCTCCAGGAAAGTGCGCAGAGGCAAGTGCGGGTATTTAGCGGCGGCATCGGCGACGGTGAACTTGTGGTAATTGGCGACGGGATCGCGCAGGTCGGCGCGGGCTTTGGAGGCCTTGGCGAGCGCGGTCTCCAGTTCCAGGACGGTCGCGGCGTCCTTGGCGGCGTCGGACGCGGATTCGCCGGCGAGAAGGAGCATTTTGACAATGTGAGCCTGGTAGGCCGTACGCTTGGCGGTAAAGGCGTCGGACAGATAGTAATCGCGATCCGGCAGGCCGAGGCCGCCCTGGCCGAATTCAAAGGCGTAGAAGCCGCTGTTCCTGGCGTCGGGCGAAACGCCCGCACCGAACAGCGCCCCGATACCGCGGTCCTGCAATTCGGCGGCGAGGCGGAGCATATCGGCGGCGGATTTCAGCCCGGCGATGCGTGCGAAATCCTCGCGTAGCGGAGTCAGGCCAAGTTGCTCCAAGCGGTTGGTGTCCATGGCCGAGGCGAAGAATGCGCCGACCTCGCTGCGGGGCGAATGAGGCGGCGGGACGCCGACAGCGCTCTTGGAGACGGCGGACAGGAGAATGTCATGGATTGAGAACCAGTTGCGCTGCTGCAATTCCTCGAAGGCGCCCCAGCGCGATTTGTCGGCGGGGACGGGGTTGGCGGCAAGCCACGAGCCGCAGGCGTAGCGGTAGAAGTCCGCGCCGGGGTCCACAGAAGTATCCATGTACTTGACGGAGAAGCGCGGGACGGGAGGCGGCGCTGCTTGACCTGGCGCGCCTGAATGAGCCGCGTCCTTCGCGCAGCCCTGTCCGAGCGCGAGGGCAGTCGCGGCCAGTAAAAGAAGCGGCATCAAATTTTTCATGAGATTGCAAGGCGTACCATAACGACAGCCGAAACGTAGCGTTATTCCGATGCAAAAAGCAAAACCAAAAGCGGCCCGTTTCGGGTCTCGGGCGCATCTCAGCTTTGTCGAGCTTACTTTCGGCTCAAATAGGACAAATAGGACCAAGAGGACCAATAGTCAAAATACCGGGTCCAAGCGAGCAATCCCGACAAATGTAGATGCGCCCCTGGCCCCTACAGGCTTCGGGAGCGCCAGAGGAAGAAGATGGCGGGATAGACGAGGAGTTCCATGAGGGTGGAGGTGATGACGCCGCCGATCATGGGGGTGGCGATGCGTTTCATGACGTCGGCCCCAGCGCCGTGGCTCCAGAGGATGGGCGCCAGGCCCGCAATGATGACGCAGGCGGTCATGGCCTTGGGGCGAATGCGCTTGACCGCGCCATGATAGATGGCGTCGCGAAGGTCGGCGCGGGTTCGCAAGCGGCCATTTTTGATCCAGGTGTCGCGGGCGAGGTCGAGATAGAGGAGCATGACGACACCCGTCTCGGCGTCCAGGCCCGCCAGGGCGATAATGCCGACCCAGACGGCGACGCTGAGGTTGTAGTGAAGAAGAGCGAGAGCGCCAACGGCACCGACGAGGGAGAAGGGGACGGCGAGCATGACGATGGCGGTCTTGATGGCGGACCGGGTGTTAAGATAGAGGATGAGGAGGATGATGATGAGCGTAAGCGGGACAACGAGCAGGAGACGCTGGCGGGCGCGGAGCATGTATTCGTATTGGCCGCTCCAGAAGATGTTGTAGCCTGAGGGCAGTTTGATTTGTCCTTTGGCGGCGGCTTCGTTGACGGCGCGCATGGCCATTTGAACGTAGGTGCCGAGGTCAACGCCTTTGACGTCAATGTAAATCCAGGCGTTTGGGACGGCGGATTCGCTCTTGATGCCCATTGGGGCGTGGACAGTTTCAATATTCGCCAACTGGCCGAGCGGCACTTGCGCGCCGGCCGGAGTGGGGACAAGGATGTCGCGCAGCGCGCCGAGATTCTCCCTGAAGTCGCGGCTGTAACGGAGATTGATGTCGTAGCGTTCCAGGCCTTCGACGGTTGAGGTCAGCGGCATGCCGCCCAAGGCGACTTGGAGGACGTCTTGAACGTCGCCGACGGTGAGGCCGTAACGGGCGATGGCGTCGCGGTCAATGTTGAACTCGATGTAATTGCCGCCCATCGTGCGCTCGGCGAAGGCGCTTGATGTACCGGGGACGGTCTTTACGACGGCTTCGACTTCGGAAGCGACGCGCTCCAATTCGGCCAGATCAGGGCCGGCGATTTTGATGCCGACGGGGGTTTTGATGCCGGTGGCGAGCATGTCAATGCGCGTTTTGATGGGCATGGTCCAGGCGTTGTTGAGGCCGGGGATTTGGACGGCGGCGTTCATGGCATCGGCGAGTTCGTCAGGGGTCCGGCGGCGGTGGGCGATCACTTTTCCGGTGTCGTCATTTAAGTCCACCAGGGGCCATTGGTCTTCGTCATTGAGCATGATGGTGGTTTCAATCATGTCGAAGGGGGCGGGATCGGTGGCGGTTTCGGCGCGTCCGATTTTGCCGAAGACGTTCTTCACTTCGGGAAATTGACGAATGATTTTGTCGGTGACTTGGAGGACCTCGCGGGCTTTGGTGGGTGAAATGCCGGGGAACGTGGTTGGCATATAGAGCAAATCGCCTTCGTAGAGCGGCGGCATGAATTCGGAGCCGATGTTCTGGAAGGGGAAGAATTTGCCGGCCTTGAAGGCCCACTCTTTGACTGGGCCGTCAGGCAGGATACGCGCCGCGATCTTGTTCCACGGCAGAAATACCCAGCCGATGAGCGCGGCGGCGGCGAGGATGACGGGCCAGCGCCATTTGATGACGAAATCAATCACGGGATGATAGAGCCAGATGAGAAAGCGGTTGACGGGATTTTTTTCTTCGGGCGGAATTTTGCCGCGAATGAAAAGGCCCATGAGGATCGGGGCGAGAGTGATGGATAGGAGGGCCGCGGCGCCCATCGAGTAGGTTTTGGTGAAGGCCAACGGTTTGAACAGACGGCCTTCCTGCGCCTGGAGTGTGAACACCGGGATGAACGAAACGGTGATGACGAGGAGGGAATAAAAGAGAGTCGGGCCGACCTCGACGGCGGCGTCGCGAATGATGTCCCAATGCGGTTTTTTGCCCTGGTCAAGCTCGATGTGCTTGTGGGCGTTTTCAATCATGATGATGACGGCGTCCACCATCGCGCCGATGGCAATGGCGATGCCGCCCAGGGACATGATGTTGGAACTGAGGCCCTGGCCGAACATGATGAGAAAGGAAGTCAGGACGGCAATTGGGAGGATGATAATGGCGACCAGTGCGCTGCGCAGGTGCATGAGGAACACGAGGCATACGAGGGCCACGACGATGCTCTCTTCGATGAGTTTCTCTTCGAGAGTTTTGACGGCGCGATTGATAAGGGCGCTGCGGTCGTAGGCGATGGTGTATTTGACATCTGGCGGGAGGCCCTTCATGGCCAGATCGAGCTTTTGCTTCGCGTCGAGGATGACCTGGCGGGCGTTGGCGCCGTAACGGACGACCACGATACCGCCGACGGTTTCGCCTTCGCCGTTGAGTTCGGCGATGCCGCGGCGCATGTCGGGACCGAATTCGACGTTGGCGACCTGGCTCAGGAGGACCGGGACTCCGTTTTCGCCCACGCTAACGGCGACTTTGCGCAAATCGTCCAGACTTTGGACGTAGCCCTTGACGCGGAGGATGAATTCCTTTTCAGACAATTCGATGGAACGGCCGCCGACCTCGCCGTTGCTGCGTTTGACAGCGGTGGCGACGTCGGAAATGGAGAGGTTGAAGGCGCGCAGCCTGGCGGGGTCCACGGTAACTTGATACTGTCGGACGTAGCCGCCGACGGAAGCGACTTCGGAGACGCCTTCTACGGAGGCCAATTGGTAGCGGAGGTACCAGTCCTGGATGGAGCGGAGCTGGGCGAGGTCGCGGTTGGTGGAATTGAGGGAATACATGAAGGCCCAGCCGACGCCGGTGGCGTCCGGGCCGAGGCTCGGGGTGACACCCGGCGGCAGACGACCGCTCAAGCCGCTGAGGTATTCGAGCGCGCGGCTGCGCGCCCAGTAGGGATCGGTGCCGTCTTCGAAGATGACATAGACGAAGCTGTAACCGTAAAATGAATAGCCGCGCACCACCTTGGCCTTTGGCACGGAGAGCATTTTGGTGGTGATGGGATAGGTGACCTGGTCCTGAACAATTTGCGGGGCCTGTCCGGGCCATTCAGTGTAGATGATGACCTGGACGTCGGAGAGGTCGGGGATGGCGTCGAGGGGGATGTTGCGGACGGCAAAGAGGCCACCGAGCACGAGGACCAAAGTGCCCAGGAGAACGATGAATTTGTTCCTCAGCGAAAAGTCTATGATGGCTTTGAGCATGTCAGTCCTTCAGTCCTTGTGCTCCGGCATCGTCATTCCATCGGGCATAACATTGCCGGCGTTGGTGGATTGGGGAAGATGCTGCTTGCGCCAGATTTCTTCGGCGATCTTGCCATGGTCAACTGTGCTGGTGGGGACAAGTTCCATGCCGCATTTGGGGCACTGGCCGGGTTCATTCGAGACTACTTCGGCGTCGGTTTCCATGGGACAGGTGTAGAGAATGAAGGGCAAAGCGGCCAAGTTCGTGGGTGACTGCGGGATGGGGGGCGCTTCCATGACGGGGATGAGGGTCATGCCGCACTTGGGGCACTGGCCGGGTTTGTCGGAATGGACGTCGCTGTGCTCGGGCATGGGACAGGTGTAGTAGAGAACCTTCCCGCCGGGTTGGAGTTTCGCAAGCATCGCTTCAGACACAGGCACGAGTGTCATGCCGCAAATGGGACATTGGCCGGGATGATCGTATTCGATGGAAATATGCTCTGGCATCGGGCAGACGTATTTGACCGCGCCGGCCTCGGTGGACTGGACGGCGGCGCTCGTGCCGGCCTGGTTTGTTTGCGCGGGAGGTCCAGTTTGACGCGCAACTTCGGGATGTTCCGGTTCGGTCATTTTCTGGATGGCTTCGCGAAGCTGGCTTTCAGAATCGAGCATGAACTGGCCGGAGGTGACAATGCGTTCGCCTTCCTTCAGCCCGCTAAGGACTTGATAGGTGTCGTTTTCGGACTGCGGGCCGAGGGTGACGTTGCGCGGAGTAAATTTCCCGCCGTCCAAGGCCACGAAAACGGTGGTTTTTTCGCCGCTGCGCAGGATGGCCATGTCCGGGATCAGCAGCGCCGACGCTTCGAGTTCGGAGGCGATTCGGACGGTGGCAAACATGCCGGGCTTGAGGAAGTAGCCGGGATTGTGGAACTCCATCCGCACACGTGCGGTGCGGGTTTTGGCGTCCACGCTGGGATAGATGTAGGTAACGCGACCGCGGAACTGGCGGTCGGCGAGATAAGAGAGCGTGACATCGGCCTCCTGGCCGAGCTTGATG
>Ga0182030_10020409_pt1 | contig 12503 bp, 8 predicted proteins | sample 812S3MmetaG_FD_121299 | JGI IMG/M metagenome (GOLD analysis project Ga0182030, IMG submission 121299) | Permafrost microbial communities from Stordalen Mire, Sweden - 812S3M metaG (Illumina Assembly) | ecosystem: Environmental > Terrestrial > Soil > Wetlands > Permafrost | place: Sweden... | reverse complement strand
GGCCTGTCCGCACATGATCGCCGTCAGGCACCCGGCGTAGTCGCGGCCGGCGTCCGAATCATACGGCAGCCCGCAAGCCATCAGCAGCGCGCCCAGGTTGGCATAGCCCAGACCCAGCGGCCGGTAGTCATGCGAATTCTTGGCGATCGCTTCCGTCGGATACCCGGAGTTATCCACCAGGATGTCCATGGCCGTGATCATGATCGAGATCGAATGACGATAGGCCGGAATATCGAACTGGCCGGACGGGTTCACATACTTCAGCAGGTTGAAGCTGGCCAGGTTGCACGCCGAGTTATCCAGGAACATGTACTCCGAGCAGGGATTCGAAGCATTGATCCGCCCCGAATTCTTGCTCGTATGCCACTTGTTGATGGTCGTGTCGAACTGCATACCCGGATCACCGCACTGCCACGTCGCCTCGGCAATTTTATGCATGATGTCGCGCGCCTTGTAGGTCTTGACCGGCGCCTTTTCCTTCACCGTCAGCGTGGTGAATTCGCCGTCGCGCTCATACGCCCGCATGAACTCATCGTTCACACGCACCGAGTTGTTGGCATTCTGGAAGAAGATCGAGGAATACGCCTCGGAATCCGGTCCCGACCCATCGTACCCGGCCTTGATCAATGAAAACGCCTTGGCTTCTTCCTTCGACTTGCAATCGATGAAGTCGACAATATCCGGATGATCCACGTTCAGGATCACCATCTTGGCCGCGCGCCGCGTCTTGCCGCCTGACTTGATCACACCGGCAAAGGCGTCAAACCCGCGCATGAAGCTCAGCGGTCCCGAGGCTGTTCCGCCGCCCGACAACAATTCCATTGAACCGCGAATGGTCGACAGGTTCGTCCCCGTGCCCGATCCCCACTTGAACAACATGCCTTCCGTCTTGGCGAGCGTCAGAATCGCGTCCAGCGAATCATCGACGGCATTGATAAAGCAAGCCGAGCACTGCGGATTCTTGTAGCCAGTCACCGAGAAGCGCACCGCGCAGGTATGCGGATCCCAGTGCCAGTTCTGCGCGTCCGAGTTCGGCTCCAGCTTGTCGCAGCCCACGTTGAACCACACCGGCGAGTTGAAGGCCACCTTCTGCGTCACCAGCATGCTCACCAGCTCGTCGTGGAAGATCGCCGCATCCTGCGCGCTCGAAAAATACCCGCCCCCCAGACCCCAGTCCCGAATCGTCTCCGCCACCCGGCCCACCAGTTGCCGCACGCCGGTCTCCCGCTCCGGCGTCCCGATCTGCCCATGCAGATACTTCGAGGCCACGATGTTGGTCGCGGTCATCGACCAGTCAACCGGCACCTCGACGTCCTTCTGCTCAAAGATCGACTTCCCCGTCTGGTCGGTGATCGACGCCGTGCGGCGCTCCCACTGGACCTCGTCATAGGGGCTTTGTCCAGCCTTGGAAAAGCGGCGGGTAAACGTCAGGCCGCCCCGGGAATAGTTGGGCGTGGTCGAGCTCGTGGCGCTGGAAGTGGGCAGGGGCGAATAGATGTCCGGCATTCAATCTCCTTAAAACCGTGGGGGTTAGGTCACGCAATTCTGTTCAAAACAAGGGGGTCTCTGCTCTGTCGGACCCTCATTCAATTAGATGAATCTGGGTGCAAAACGAGCCAAACTGGGGAAGAAAATCAAAGAACTTCGACGGCAAAACAGCTTCAGTCTGGCGAATTTGAACCCTCGCAGGAATCCCGGCAAAACAGGGAACAAACCCGAAAAGATTCATCAGCCAGTCATCATTCTGTAACAGCCGCAGATGCAAAAATACCGCTGTCTGTGGGGCAGGTCAAGCAAGAACCACAATATGTAGTGTTTTGTTCGGCTTAGATTGCACCATCTTGAACAACAGCCCATTTCCGCTGTGCAAAACGCGAATAGCGGCGTTGATCGCACCGTTCCAGCTCAATTCCGGGTTTTCCCTGAGGAGCAATCAGCCAAGCCCAGACCTGAGCCTATGCCGATCACCCCCCGCTCGCAAGGCGCAAACCTGGTGCATTTACCCTGTTTCCTGTGGGAATTGTGGACAACCGGGCAAGGCTCTACTCAGCAATGCCCGCCTGCCTTCACGCAAGCGGACTTCAGTGCGCGCTCTGCCGCGTCAGCAGCACTTGAGCGCCTACGCCGAGGTGGATATCCTTCCCATTGCTCGTCAACAGCGCACTGCACCCCGGACCACCCAGAGGATCAAGGGTCACGTCGGGCATCCCCACCACCACTCCCGGATGCACAGTGTGCGGCGGACCGCTGGGGTTCAAGTCAAGGTCTTCGGCCATCACGGTCGCACCGGCCATCCTTGAGATACTGCGGGCGCCCGCAACCTCCGAAGGCAGCACGGTATGCAGCGCTATCAGCGCATCCGGAGGACCGATCAACCCGATGACCCGCAGCGTCAGTGGCTTCTTTCCTCCCGTATAGCAATCCCCATGATCGAATACCAGCGCCAATCCGGAAGAGCCCGGGCTCTTCGTCGAAGCCACAACATGCCCGTACAAAAGCGCTCCAGACGAAAGCAGGCATTCGTCATCCTGCCACCCGATCACCAGGGTCAGCGTGACTTCCCGGCCCGGCTTGGTATGCGCCGAATCGATCAGGTTCGTCACCCTCCCCTGGAGGGTCGTGTTCAGAGGCCGGTCGCGATCGTCGGCCACATTGCAATCCTCCGCGGGCGTCGCCTTCCGCGCGCGCAGCCCTCCCCCAGCCTGGATAGAGTTCACATCAGCATCCGCTGAATCCAGTTTCACCAGCCCATCGCGATAATCGAGCCTTATGACAAAGGAGTGCAGCATGTCGAATCCAAGCATTCCGGCGATCTGCATCCCCGAATTATGATCGATGGCCGCCGTATCCATCTGGAGAATGTGGCTCTGATGATTCAACGCCAGATTTGCCAGTTGGAAGTCGAAGCTGTCGCGATACACCTGCAGCGTCGACCCCGATACCGTCTGCACGGGATTGGTGAAGTTGACCTTGGTCGTCGACACCAGGTGCGCGACCTCGGGCCGCATGGTGCTGAACCGAATGCCCGTATCCAGCACAAACATCCGCTTCGCCTTGCCATCCAGCATCGCCGGCACTATCAGGTACTGCTGCTTGTGGTAGACCGGGATGAATCCTTGCAGCTCGGGCGGCAACTTCGCAGCCGGGGATCGATCGCCCGGCAGTAACCCGGCCGCCGGCAGCGGAGCCAGCGTCAGCCGGGCATTGGGCTGGTCGAGCGTGATCAGGTAGGACGAAAAGATATCCGTCCCAATGAACCCATCCGACTTGCCGGCAAACGGCGTCTCGCTCACGCCGATCAGGCAATCGCGAAACTCCAGCGGCCCAATCTGCACCTTCTCCGCGCGCACGGTGCCCTGAGGATCTCCCTCGCCTGGCTTCCATCCATTGCGATCCGCCAACGCCCTCGTGATGTACATCCCCGAAGCCGCCGTATCCACCTGCAAATGGACCTTCCCCTCCGGAAAGTCCACGTCCAGCTTGTATCCATCTACATGCTTCGCATCCTGGTAAGTGGGTATCAGCGTCAGACTCGCGCTCGCCGCCGTCGGCAGTACCTTGCAGGTCTGCGAAGTTTCGTACAGCAGCGGCATCATCTCATCGATCGATGTCTGCGCCTTCTGCCGCGTCTCCGTATCCAGGTCCTTCATCGTCGCCAGCGACTCGGCAATCCCGGAGATCTCCTCGGCCGGGTGCACCGCGCTCAACCAGGCATGCCTGATATCCGGGTCTGAAGGATCGATCGCATACGCCTTCTCAATCTCGGCTCGCTCGGTCGCGTGCATCGAATCGATCCGCAGAACCTTGCTTCGGATCAGATGCACGCGCGCGTAGCAAGGATCAGCGGCCGCCGCGGCGTCGAGCGTCTCGAGCGCCAGCCATGGCTCTCCCTGCCGAAGCTGCACCTCGGCAAGAGCGGTCAACACCACCGCGGAATGCGGTGCGGCAGCCTGCATCTTGTTCACCTGTGTACGGGCTCGCTCGAACTCTCCTTCGTGTAGAAGCGTTTGCACGTAGGCTGCCGCCAGAGGCAAGTCGTTCGGCTTCTGCGCCACGTCCTGGCCGTACAAATCCTCCGCGCGCGAATAACGCCCAGAGGCGTAAGCACTCTCAGCGGGAGTGAGCTCATGGTCGGCAATCGCCGTGCATGCCGTTCCCTGGTTTGCACTCTGCCCAATTGCGGAAAAGCAGGTCGCCGCAACAGCCAGACCCACCCAGAGCGCTCGAGGTACAAAACTGAATCCACAAGAAGCATTCAACGCAGGCCAACTTATAAAATGACATTCAGGAAACAGACGAAGTATACGCGCGCAGCGCAAGCCGATGCACCGCATCCCCGAATCGCCCATGTCGAATCGTAGGAGGACCGGCGACCGCACAACAAAACGAGAAAGGCGCGGAAGGTTGAACCACCCTCCACGCCTCGCTCTGTTTTCCGCCCTAACCGATTGCCGAAAGAGTCCAATCCACACGTTTTGTGAAAGGGCATGAATTCAGTCATGCCACACACAATAGGATGAACGGGGTTTGAGCCCCCGAGGCAAGCTTTTCGCGCACTTCCATGCGATTTCCGGCCTTTTTCCGCAAGCTGGTACGCCGTTTTCCGAAAAAGTATAGACCGAAGCCACAACTGCAGTCGGAGCTAGTACGGAAGCACTTCTGTTCCCTCAAGCCGAACCCCATCCAACTGGGTCGGATCAAGGCCCAGCGACCACAGGATCGTTGGCGCCACCTGGTTGGTTCCCACCGAACTGTACACCGTGTGCGGCGTCAGGCTTGGGTTGGCTAGCAGCAGCAGCACATTGGTGTCATCATGCGCGAAGCCGCCATGTTCTTCCTGCTTTTTCGTGCTTCCCGTGTACACCACGCCCACGTTCGGCGTCACGATGATGTCCGGCGTTCGCGGGTCGCCCCCCGGCGGCAGCGCGGGCGTGTTGTAGTTGATCGAAAGCGACGGCCCGTAGAAGATCTGCCCAATGCCGGCCTGGCTGATATTGCTTTCTAGAATGCCAATCGCCGCATCGGTGTCCGCCGGGCTTTTCAGCCAGAGCAGCGAAATATCGTCTTCCGTCGGTCCAATGCCCACCGGGTTCGATGGCGCTTCCGACAGCGGAATGTATCCAGCATTGTCCAGCAAGGTCGCCGGCGAGGTGCCCGTTTTCAGAATCGGGTTATAGAAGTTCGGATCGATTGGATTCTGTCCATGCTTCGCCGTCACGATGATCAACGTCGATTCCCACAGGCCCTGGCTCTTGATGTCGCTGATGAACTGCCCCATCGCGTGATCCACAAACTCGATCTCGCTGAGCAGGGCAGCCGATGGCGTAGCCGCCGCATCAAGATAGCCGCCCTTGGTCGAATTGCTCTTCTCCACCAGCTTCTGCCCGACGCTGACCGCTTGAAAATTCATCCCGAAAATGGTCGGAACCTGCGAAGCCTTGCCATCGTGCGTCTTGCCCTGAATTTCATTCACGATCGCCTGAACCTTCAGCGTGTCGTAGCACTGAATGTTTTGGAAGCTGTTCGTCCAGGCCGTCGTATCGGAACCAGGATCGGGCACGGTCGAGCAGTTCAACCCCGTCGGAGTCACTACGCCTGGCAGCGGCACCACCGTCGAATTGATTTCCGGCGAATAGAAGTCATCCAGCACGCCATTGCTGCCGTGACCGGCAACCGACGAATACGCAGGATGCTTGTCCGACCACGCCGTAAACCCACCCGCGCCGTGAATCACGCCGAAAACTGTGTTGGTTCGAACGAAATCCCAGGGCCAAACCGGCGTGCATCCCTTGCTGGGGTCGCGAGGCAGCCGCGTCGGGTCGATGGAAGCCAGTCCGCCATTGGTCAGGCTCGCACCCGGCGCTCCGCCATTCAACTTCGTCTGGTCGATGTCAATGCCTTCTTCATATTCCGTCGTCGTCCCGGTAGGCGCTGCCCCCGCCGTGCAAGGCCCTGCCTGTACTCCATTGCCCGTCGTCTTCTTAGGTGCATCCAGTGAGCGATCGTAGGCTACGTCGTAGTAGACGCCCAGGGTGCGCGGTGTCGCGCCGCTGACGATGCTCATCAAGCCGGGAAACGAATCGGATGGCTTGGAGGTGCTTGCCGCGTTGTAGTGTATGCCTGCCCGGCTCAACGCCAGCAGGTTCGGGCAGTAGGGTTTTCCGCCATTCACATCAGCAAGACCCCTCGTGCAATTCTCCAGGTCAACCGCGTGCATGCCGTCGATGCTGATCAGCAAAACATGTTTGATGGGGGTGGTTTGTGATTTCTTATCTTGAGCTATACCGCTGACCGCTCCGATGGCGACCAGGACTGCAACTGCCAGGGACTTCTTCGTCATATCCCCTCCTGCCATCGGATTCTGCAACTTGAATGTGTACGCGCCGTTCCACTCCGGTGAATGCCCGATGAATTGAGCGGCGATCTTTCTCCCTTGCAACCTGAACAGGCCCTGTCTCCCATTTGGGAAACAGAGCCTGCTGTTTGACTTCGTCTTGACACGTTGAATTTCTTGGCCACGCTGCCCAAACCGCGTCAGGTCCTATTCACTGGCCTCAATCTTGCGTCCGTGCGCCGACTGCTCCAAACGGCTGTTTACTTTGTAGAGCGCCCCGAAGCTCCGCAACTGCGTGCGGGAAATTTCCACCTCCTGCTCCATCACAAACCACCGCACCCCTTCGGTACACGGCGGAGCCGTCAGCGATCCCTCGTACGTCCAGTAGCCGCGATCCGTCGGCAGCAGCCCCGCCGGATTCATCGACTCCGTCACCTTGTCGGTCTTCCCCGCGGCATTCGGCAGATGCTCCCACAACGCGGCCAACACCGCATTGGCATTGCCTTCATTCAAGCGCACCGCAACCACAGCGATCTTGCCATCCGCGCTCTTGTGTACCAGGTGCAGCGACATATCCGGCAGCTTCCCCTTGACCGCTTCTTCCCCGGGATGATGAAAGTGAAACTGCACCAGGTCGTAGCGCGTTCCTCCAGCAACAATGTAGCTGCCCGCCGGCGGTGTCACCTGCACAGTATGCCCGGTGTTGGTCAGCGTCATCGCCCCGCTCACGTAGTGAAACTCGATCGGCTGCAGGTTCTTGTCCAGATGAGCGCCACGGATGTCGATCGGCGACTGTTCCTTACCCTGTGAGCATGCCTTATAAGCGGGATCCAGTCTGCCCCAGTTCAGCGGCCCCGTTTTCCCCTCATAGCCCCACTCCGCTCCCTGTTGCGCTACCGCAATCCCCGGCACACACAGACCAATCCCCAGAACCATCATCCCAAGACGACGCATAGTTTTCTCCTCAAAGTTATTCCATGATTCCCACTTCAGGATTCTACGAGATAGACGCCCAACCGCGTCTTATGTCTTCCGCGCCATTTCCGTGCCGATCTCGCGCGCAAAAGGCCGGAATACGTCGTCCAAGCCGGCGAACCATGTAGAACCTGAGGAATAGTGAGATTTGATTTCTTGCCAACGCCGGCCCTCTATTGAATATCGCGAGCCATCCAATCATAATGAAAGCGAGGCGCTCTTGATGGTTACCGATAGCCAACTTAACTTGACCGAGGACCAGGTAGCCGACCTATGGGACCGGCGTATTTCGGCCGAGGTCCGCTCATTGTACTTTGCCGATTTAGCCAACGTTCTGAGTAAACGCAAGCAATGGATGACGGGGGTTTCATTCTTTTTGTCGTCTGGCGCCGCAGCAACGCTGCTAGCCAAGCAGCCAACTTGGGTAGCAATCGTCCTTTCTGTGATTGTTGCGCTGATGGCTGCATACTCCTTTGCGCTAAATCTTGACCTCAAGATCAAGACGATGGCCAAGCTACATTCCTCATGGAGTCAACTCAGCATCGACTATGCCCGGCTCTGGAACCATACGTATGCCGATACCGCAGAGCAGGAACTGGACGACCTGGTCGGCCGCGAGCTGGAACTCTCTGAACTGTCAGCAACAGACGCACCGAATGATGAAGCACGAATGGCACGTTGGCAAGATCGAGTCTTCCGGCTCTACCATTTGAGTGCTTCATGAACGATAGACACGGGGTGAAAGATAGCTGGCCTCCCATGCCCAAGCCGACCCACCACCGCCCAAACCACCACCGCCACCGCCGAAAAGGCCGGGTTGAAATAGAAAGTCCCGGAGTCCAGTTGGACTCCGGGGCTTTTCATCGTGAAAACTACTGCGCCGCGGTCAATACCGCAGCTTGCTCCTTGAGAGCCGGCGCCTTGTCCGTCGCTTCCCACGTAAACTCAGGCTCATTCCGCCCAAAGTGCCCATACGCTGCTGTCTTCTGGTAAATGGGACGCCGCAGATTCAGGCTCTCGATGATTCCCTTCGGCGTCAGCGAGAAGTTCCTTCGTACCAGCTTTGTCAGCTCTGGCCCGCTCAGTTTGCCCGTGCCAAACGTCTCCACCAGCACGCTCACCGGCTCAGTCACGCCGATCGCGTAAGCCAGCTGCACTTCGCAGCGGTCGGCCAGACCGGCAGCCACGATGTTTTTGGCGATGTAGCGAGCCACATACGCCGCCGAACGATCCACCTTTGTCGGATCCTTGCCGCTGAACGCCCCGCCGCCATGACGCCCCGCACCACCGTAGGTATCCACGATGATCTTGCGGCCCGTCAAACCGGTGTCGCCCATCGGTCCGCCAATGACAAAACGCCCCGTCGGATTGATGTGGTACTTGGTGTTCTCATCCAGCCACTCGGGTGGCAGAACAGCCTGAATCACATGCTTGTGAATGTCCGCGCGCAACTCTTCATTGCCCACCTGCTCCGCATGCTGTGTCGAAATCACAACGGCGTCGATGCGCACCGGCTTGCCCGCTTCGTCATATTCCACCGTCACCTGGCTCTTGCCATCCGGACGCAGGTACGGCATCTTGCCGCTCTTGCGAACTTCCGCAAGCCGTTTCGTTAATTTGTGAGCCAGCGAAATCGGAGCCGGCATCAGTTCCGGCGTCTCGTTGGTGGCATAGCCGAACATCATGCCCTGGTCGCCCGCGCCGCCCGTGTCCACGCCCTGGGCAATGTCGCCCGACTGACGGTTGATCGACGAAATAACCGCGCAGGTGTTCGAGTCGAACCCATAGAGCGCGTTGTCATATCCGATCGAGGCCACCACGCCCCGTACCAGCGTTTGAAAGTCCACATACGCCTTGGTCGTGATCTCGCCGGCAATGACCACCAGGCCCGTCGCGGTCAGCGTCTCTGCCGCAACCCGGCTGTACGGATCCTGCTCCAGGCAGGCATCCAGAATGGCGTCGGAAATCTGGTCGGCAATCTTGTCAGGATGCCCTTCCGTCACCGATTCAGAGGTAAACAAAAAACGATCGCTCAACTGTCAATTCCTCCACTACGTCTGATGCTGGATTTCGCTCCGGGCTTTTCTATTTTCGAAACCGAGTCTCGCTCCAGTCACTCACGGAACCAAGACCAGCCCGAACCCAACAAAACATCTCTTTATCGTAATCCGCGCCAGCCGCTCACGGCAAAGCCAACCATGCCCAAAGGCCAGCTTCAGCAGTTCAGTCGCTGTATCGGAGGGGTGAATGGGGAGAGAGGCAGGCAGTACGTCCCAAAATGGAACAAATTGTTTAGCGGCGCAGCCAGATGCCGATCCTGCCCGCATTGCCAAACCACATGCCAACGCCGCGAACAATCCCTGCATTGATCGGATCGCGACCCGGAATGATCGAGGTCCACCATCCGGCTCGAAAGCCGTAATACCGCACCGCAAAAAACATCGCGATGCCGACGACCAGCAACAACAGCAGCGCTCCAGCCCATTTCAGCCGCTCCGTGGCCGCGTCCCGGGGACGCACCCGCGCTCGCCCCACGTTGGCCGCAAACTCAATCCAGTTGCGGTCATCGTCCAGCAACTGCCCTGAAGCCACATACGCATGCTGAAACCGCGAAATCCAGTCCATCTCATCCAGGCCCAGCACGTTCACATACCCGCGCACAATCCCCTTGTTCAGAATCCCGCCAGGAAGCACACGAAACTCGTTCTCCTCCAGCGCCACCAGGTGCCGCTGGCTGATTTTCGTGACCTCGGTAATCTTTTCCAGCGCAATGCCGCGGTTTAACCGCTCCATCCGCAGGTCTTCGCCAAAGCTTCCCACTCTCATCGAATACGGGTCACTTTCCAAAAAAGATTTCCACAGTCACGATAAAACCTAATCGTGATCCAGGTCAAAAGCACAAAACGTGTTTGCGTCTATTTTCCCAAAGCGGAACATGGGAATACAACGTTCCGGGCTGTCAATTCCGTTCAATTTCTAGAATCTACTCCGAAATTGATGCTCAACCCTCGCAATCGCCTTCAGATCTGATGATTATGAACCACAAGCAGTGCATTCGTCCTGACTCTCCTTCATGCTGATACCCTTGGCTTGGAGTCTATTTCCTGTTCCAACACCTTTATGAACAAGCTCGTCCTCGCCAATCTCATCCACCGCCCTCTTCGATCGCTCATCTCGGCGGCCGCCATCGCCATTGAAGTCGTCATGATCATCTCCGTCGCCGCCATCTTCCTCGGCCAGATCGACGGCCAGAAGATTCGCACCAACGGCATCGGTGCTGACCTGATCGTCGCCCCGCCCAACGCCAGCTTCATCCAGGCCGTCGGCGGAGCGCCCATCCCCGCCGCCAACGCCATCGCCATCCGAAAACTGCCTCACGTCGCCGTCGCCTCGCCCGCCATCCAGACCTTCAGCCTCGCCGGCGGCTCGCCTGAGATCCTTTACGGCATCGATTACCCCAGCTACAACGCACTCCGTCCCTTCATCTACCTCGCCGGCGGACCCTTCCAGGGCGCCTACGACGTCATCGTCGACAACGTCTTCGCCTCCACCGGCAAGGGATATCACGTCGGCGACACCATCCAGGTCCAGGGTCATCCGTTTCGAATCTCCGGCATCGTGCAGAGCGGCAAAGGCGGCCGCAAGATGGTCCCTCTCGAAACCCTCGGCGCCCTCAACGGCTCACCCGGAAAGTGTTCGCAGTTCCTCGTCAAAGCCGACAACGAAGCCAATGACGACCTCGTCCGCCAGGAAGTCCTGAGCACCCCCGGTCTCCAGAACTACCGCATCTGGACCATGCACGAGTGGCTCTCCATGATGACCCCGGACAACATTCCCGGCTTCAACATCTCGCTCAATGTCGTCACCCTCATCGCCACCCTGGTCGGCTTCCTGGTCATCTTCCTGTCCATGTACACCGCAGTCCTCGAGCGCACCCGCGAGATTGGCATCCTCAAATCCATGGGCGCCTCCAAAGGCTCCATCGTCAGCATGGTCCTGCGTGAATCCATCCTGATGTCCGTGGTCGGCATCAGCCTCGGCGTCGGCCTGACCTATGCCATCCACGCCTATCTCGATGCAAAGTTCCCCACCCTCTTCTTCGAAATCACCAACGAATGGATCATCCGCGCCGCCATCATCGCTTTCCTCGGCGCTGTTCTCGGAGCGTCCTACCCCGCCCTTATGGCCGCCAGCAAAGACCCCATCGACGCACTCTCCTACGAATAACTGCTATCGGCCATAGCAATCAAAGGCCGGACAGGATAATCTCCCCGTCCGGCCCTCTTCTCGGATTTCTCTTTTCAGCAGTGTCAGTCGATCAGCTTCTCAATCTCGTCCAGATCAAACCGCGCCTTGCTTCCGGGCAATTCAAACGCCCGCGATTCCAGCGGCTCCAGCTTTCCCGCCCTGTACCTGTATTTGGGCCCTTCAGGATCAATCACCACGATCGTTCGAATACCCATCCGCTCATAGTCGCCGCACCGGGTCATGATCCTCCGCAGCGTATCTTCCGGCGAAAGAATCTCAAAAACGGCAATCGGCGGGTTTGTAGCTATGGGTTCGCGTGGCAAATTCCGGTCAAGAATACTCACATCCGGGACGCGGTAACTCCTAGCCGAAACTTGCACCCGTAACTCCGGCCGAACTCGAAGACCTTTTTCCCGAGCTTGTTGCTCGAACCACAAAACAATTGCCTTCTGCCAGGCAGAATGATCATCTTCGCCCACAGGTCTCTCCTCAACCACTCCATCCACATAATCCGCGTCCGGCTCATAGGAAGTTCTGAGGTAGATTTCCACCGGAACAAACGCTGTCGTCGCCGCCATAGCCCCTCCATGGATTCCTATCTTACGCCGATACCCGAATCGCCCCCTTGTATACTCCGTGAAAGCGTCATCCAACTAACAATGGCATACAGGAGTTCGTGGAGAATCCGCGTCGCATGACCAGAAAACGCCTGGCTTACACCCTCTGGATCACCGTCATCGCCCTGTTCGCCCTGGCGCATGCCTGGCACCTGCGCGCCGACTTCCCCAACTTCTCCCCCTGGGAAGACTGGTCCAAGTACACCGACGAAGGCTGGTACGGCAACGCCGCCATCCGCGCCCACCTCTTCGGCAACTGGTATATCCCTGGCGACTTCAACCCCGCCCCCGCCGTCCCCGTATGGCCTGCCCTGCTCTGGCTGCTCTTT
>Ga0182030_10020408_pt1 | contig 12504 bp, 8 predicted proteins | sample 812S3MmetaG_FD_121299 | JGI IMG/M metagenome (GOLD analysis project Ga0182030, IMG submission 121299) | Permafrost microbial communities from Stordalen Mire, Sweden - 812S3M metaG (Illumina Assembly) | ecosystem: Environmental > Terrestrial > Soil > Wetlands > Permafrost | place: Sweden... | reverse complement strand
TGGTCGGCCCGGACAACCCGTTGGCCTTGGGGATCGTGGACCAGTTCCAAGCGGCCGGCCTGCGCATTTGGGGCCCGGCCCAATCCGCCGCTCGGTTCGAGTCCTCCAAGGCCTTTTCCCAGCGCTTCATGGAGACCCACGGCATCCCGACCGCGCGCTCCGGCACCTTCACCGAGCCGGCCCCCGCCCGCGCGTTTGCGGCCTCCCTCGGCGGTCGCTGCGCCGTGAAGGCGGACGGTCTGGCGCTCGGCAAGGGCGTGCTGATCTGCTCGACCCCCGCCGAAGCCGACGCAGCCATCGACGAGATCCTGGTCCGCAAGGCCTTCGGGACCGCCGGATCGAGCGTGATCATCCAGGAATTCCTCGAGGGGACCGAGATTTCCCTCCACGCCCTCTGCGACGGCACCACTGCGCTGCTCTTCCCGACCTCGCAGGATCACAAACGGGCGCAGGACGGCGACCTCGGCTTGAACACCGGCGGCATGGGCACCTACTCCCCCACCCCGTTCCTCCCCCCGGCAGGTCTCGATGAGGCGCGCCGACTCATTTTGGAGCCGTGGCTCCGAGGCTGCGCGGCCGAGGGAATTGACTTCCGCGGCATCCTCTACCCGGGGCTCATGCTCACCCAGGGCGGCCCCAAGGTGCTCGAGTTCAACGCCCGCTTTGGCGACCCGGAAACCCAAGTCTATCTCGCCCGCCTCAAAAACGACCTGGTGGAACTGCTCGACGCCAGCGTCTCCGGCACGCTCTCGCGAATGACCTTGGAGTGGTCGCCGGACGCCTCCGTCTGCGTGGTGATGGCCTCCGGCGGCTACCCCGGCAACTACGCCAAGGGCCGGCCGATCGACGGGCTCGAGGCCGCCGCCCGGCTCCCGCACACGAAGGTCTTCCACGCCGGCACGGCGCTCCAGGACGGCCGGGTGGTGACGAGTGGCGGCCGCGTTCTCGGCGTGACCGCTTGGGGCCCGAGCCTCTCTGAAGCCCGCCAGCGGGCCTACGCCGCGGTGGACCAGATCCGCTTCGAGGGTGCCCAGTACCGCCACGACATCGGAGCCAAGGCCCTCACCGCCGAAGCGGGGCCGTGGGCACTCCCGCGCTGAAGCGCCGCTCCACAGCCCGCCCGCCCCGGCCTTCCTCCCGCGTCCGCCTCCGGCGGTCCCGCCCCCCCCCGGCAGGCGGTTGGGTTGAATATTGTTGACAACTAAACAATCTAGTTGTAAACAGTGGCTGTGGAACCTGCTCCTTACCAGCCCTCGGTTCGCTATGCGGCCGTGCTCCGGCTGCTGCAGGCCGCGGACACGCTCTGGAGTGCCAGCCGCGATTTTTTTGCCCGCTGGGACCTCTCCCCCAGCGAATTCAACGTGCTCAACGTCCTCGACGGCCGGGAGGAGGGGTTGTCGCAAACCGAGTTGAGCCGCGAACTCCTGATGCACCGTTCCAACCTGACCGGCCTGGTCGACCGGCTGGAGCAGAGGAGACTGGTGGTGCGGCGCGATGTCGCGGGCGACCGGCGGGCCTACTGCGTGGTGCTCACGGCCCCGGGCACCGCCCTCCTGCGCCGGGTGCTGCCGCATTATCACCAAGCGGCCGAGGCGGTGGCGGCCCATCTCTCGCCCGCGCGGGCAACGGAACTGGAACGCGACCTCCAGGGGATCGTGGAGAACGCCCGGCTGGTGGCCGCGGGTGAGGGGGAAAAGAAGGAAAAACCAATCAGGAGGCGCCCGTGAACGGAACCCTGGAACCGCAAGCCGCCCGCCCCGCGCGCGCCCGGGCGTGGATTCCAGTCGTTGCCTGGGCGGCCCTGGCAATCGGGTTTTTCTCAGCCGCCTATGCCGCCTTCCCCCCGGCCATCGTCGGCTACCTCTTCGCGATGGCGCAACTGGCCCGCGTGGCGCGAGGACGCGCGGCGTATTACAGCGGCCTGGGGGTGGGGCTCGCCATCGGCGCGGCGTGGCTGACCTTTTTCTTCACGGTGTTCTCCTTTGGGGCAAGCGCGCTCTGGTACGTTTATGCCTTCTGGCTCGGGGCCTTCGTGGCGTTGGCAGGTGCGGTGTTGCGACGCTGGGGGAATCGCGGCTGGTGGCTGGTCCCGGTGCTCTGGTGCGGACTGGAGTATTTCCGGAGCGAGCTCTATTACCTCCGTTTCTCCTGGCTGAATGCGGCTTACGCCTTCGGCGGCGTGCCCGGAAAGCTGGGGATGTACGGGTTCGGCTTCCTCCTCATGGCGGGCGCCTCCCTGGCCGCTTGGCTCTGGCCGAGACAGCGGGCGGCGTCGCTCGGCACGCTCGCCTTGACCGGTCTGGCGGCGGTCGGCCTCCCCCTGATCCCCTTCACGGAGCCCGCCGGCAGGACGGTGCGGGTGACCGGCGTCCAGATGGAAGCACCCACCGAACCAGAGGTCATCGTGCGCCTTACCGAGGCGCTCCGCCGCCATCCCGAGACCGAGCTGCTGGTCCTGAGCGAATACACCTTTCACGGGCCGGTGCCGGAACCGGTGAAATCTTGGTGCGCGAGGAACCACCGTTACCTGATCGCGGGCGGCGAGGCGCCGGCTCCGCGGGGGAAATACCGCAACACCAGTTTCGTCGTCGACCCGGAGGGAAAGGTCGTGTTTCAACAGGCCAAGAGCGTGCCGATCCAGTTCTTCGCCGACGGACTGCCGGCGCAGGAGCAACAGGTGTGGAACTCGCCGTGGGGCCGGATCGGGATCTGCATCTGCTATGATCTGAGCTACCGGCGGGTCACGGACCGCTTGGTGCGGTTGGGCGCCGAGGCGTTGATCGTGCCGACGATGGATGTCGCAGACTGGGGACGGCGCCAGCATGAAATGCATGCCCGCGTCGCGCCCGTCCGCGCGGCCGAGTATGGGATCCCCATCTTCCGAGTCGCCAGCTCGGGCATTTCCCAACACGTCGATGGCTACGGCAGGGTGCTCGCCACCGCCCCGTTCCCCGGACAGGGCTCAATCCTCACCGCAAGGTTGAACCTGTTCGGACCTGGACACCTCCCCGTCGACACCTGGCTGGCGCCGGCCTGCTCGCTGGCAACGTTGGTGACAGCCCTTTGGATCGGGTCGGAGCGACTCCGTCGGCGCTTCGGCCGCCACCCGGGACCGGGAGGCGCCCCGTGATCACCCTACTCCGCTGGCTGCTCCGGCTGCTCTACGGGTTCAAGGCTTGGAACACGGGCGTCCTGGCCCAACCAGGGCCGGTGCTCCTGCTGCCGAACCACGTCTCGTGGTGGGATTGGCTCATGGTCGGCGTCTGCCTCGAACCGGACTGGCGCTTCGTCACCTCCAGCACCACGGCCCAGACCAGCTTTCTGCATCGCTGGCTCATGACCGGCCGCCGCACCTTCCCGGTGGACATCAGCTCACCCTACGCAGTGAAACACATGGCCCAGTTCCTCCAAGGCGGCGGCCGCTTGGTCCTGTTTCCCGAGGGGCGGATCTCGACCACCGGCTCGCTCATGAAGCTCTATGGTGGAACGGGGTTCCTCATCCAGAAGACCGGTGCAAAAGTGGTGATCGGGCATTTGCGGGGCGCGCGCCGGCTCCCCTTCTCCCGCAACCCGGAACCGAAGCAGTGGTTCCCGCGCCTGTCGGCCCACTTCCGCGCCCTGGGAGCGCCCCCGCCCACCGGGAGCGCGACCGGGGACGCGGCGCGCAACCAGATCACCGAATGGCTCCGGGACGAAATGGTGCGGCTGGAGTTTGACGTCGAAATGGAGCATGGCGCGGCCACCTTGGCGGAAGCGATCCGGGAGACCGCGCTCCGGCATCCCGGGCGGGTCGCGGCTCAGGACACCACGATGACCCGGCTGAGCTATCGCCGACTCTTCCTCGGGGCGAGCCTGCTGTCACGCGCCTTCCGGCGGTTGCCGCCGTCCGCGGAACGCCGCGTCGGGGTGCTGCTCCCGAACCTCAACGCGGTCCCGGCCACCCTGCTCGGCCTTTGGCTGGCGGAACGGGTGCCGGCGGTGCTGAACTTCTCCGGCGGGGTCGGCCCCATGCTCGCCTGCGCCCGCCTGGCCGGCCTGAAACAGATCATCACCGCCCGGGCCTTCGTGGAGAAGATCCACCTCGATCTGGAGCCGTTCCGCCAGGCTGGCGTCCAGATCATTTTCCTCGAGGAGGTGCGGGCCGGGATCGGTCGCTGGCGGAAAATCTCCGCGATGGTTGGATGCCTGTTCCGCCTCCCGTGCCCGCCCAAGACCGCCACCGACGCGACCGCCGTGGTGCTTTTTACCAGTGGCTCGGAGGGGGAACCGAAGGGGGTCGAACTCACCCACCGGAACCTGCTGGCCAACCTCAGGCAAATGCTGGCCGTGATTGATGTCACCGCGACGGACCGCATTCTCAACGCGCTGCCGTTGTTCCACTGTTTCGGATTGAATGTCGGGTTGTTCCTCCCCTTGGTGCGGGGCTGCTTTGTGTTCCTCTTCATCTCGCCACTCCGCTACCGGGCGGTGGCGGCGCTGGCCTATGACATGGAAGCGACGATCTTGTTCGGCACCAACACCTTCCTCACCGGTTACGCGCGGAAGGCGAACCCGTATGACTTCCATTCCTTGCGTTACGTCTTCGCGGGCGCGGAGAAACTCCAGGAGAGCACGGTGGCCCTCTGGATGACCCGGTTCGGGGTGCGCCTGCTGGAGGGTTATGGCGCGACGGAATGCTCCCCTTGCGTCTCGGCCGATGTCCCCACCCGGCCCCGCCCGGGAACGGCCGGACGGTTCCTGCCGGGCGTCGAACACCGCCTCGAACCGGTTGAGGGCTTCGACCAAGCGGCGGCCCCGGGAACGGTCGGCCGGTTGTTCGTCCGGGGCCCGAACATCATGCGCGGCTACCTGAACCCGGCGGCGAACGCCCAATTCCAGTCGCTGGGCGGCTGGTACGACACGGGCGACATCGTGCGCGTGGACCTCGATGGCTCGGTCCAAGTGCTGGGCCGCCTGAAACGCTTCGCCAAGATCGGTGGGGAAATGGTCAGCCTCACCGCCGTCGAAGACGCGCTGGCCGGCGCTTTCCCGCAGTACGGACCACGTTGCGCCGTGGTCGTCGTCGCCCGCCCCGATGAAAAACGGGGGGAGAAGCTGCTGGCGGTTACCAACGAACCGAGGCTGACGCTGCCCGCACTGGCCGCGGCCATCAGCGCCAAGGGCCTCACCAACCTGGCGATTCCCAAGGACCTGCGACTGGTAGGCAGCATCCCTTTGTTGGGGACCGGGAAAACCGACTACCGGGGGTTGGAAAAGCAGCTTTGAACCCATGACGGCACCGGACGAACGAGTCGAGGTCCGCGTAAGCGGCGCGGCCGACCGGCCGACGCTCGTTTACCTGCCCGGCCTGCATGGCGATTGGACCTTGATTGCCGGCCTGCGGGGGGCCCTCCGAGGCCGCGTCCGCTTGGTGGAACTCACCTATCCGCGCACGCTGGCCTGGTCGCTGGACCATTATGCCCAGGGGGTGGCCGCGGCGCTCCGCCGCGAAGGGATTGCGGGGGGTTGGCTGCTGGGGGAGTCTTTCGGGTCCCAAGTCCTCTGGCCGCTGGCGGCGAACCCGGGGTTCCACGTGGAGGGGATCATACTCGCGGGCGGCTTCACCCGGCACCCGATGCCGTGGGGGGCCCGGCTCGTGGCTGGCATGTTGCGCGCCTGCCCCCTCCCCTGCCTGCGCCTCGGGCTGCGCGCCTACGGTGCGGTGGCGCGCTGCCGGTTTGGCTCCGCCCCGGAGGTGGCCGCCGGGACGAGGGAGTTTATCGCACGCCGCACCAGGGAAGACCTCCAAGCCATCCTCCACCGGCTGCGCTTGGTCGCGGAAAACCAGCCCGCGGCACTCCTCCGGGAGGTGCGCGTCCCGGTTTACGCCCTCACCGGCTGGCTGGATCCGATTGTCCCCTGGTTCTTCGTCCGGCCGGCCTTGCGCCGAGACTGTCGCACGCTGCGGGCCTATCGGATCCTGAACGGGGACCACAACGTTCTGAACAGCGCCCCGACCCAGGCGGCGCGGCAGATCATTGAATGGGTGGGGGGCGACGCCCGGCCGTGACCAGGCGCGGAGCATCGCTCACTGCTGCTGGTCCATTGCATTCTGCACGCGGCGAAAGTCGGGCATCTCAGCGGCGCTCACCGGGCTGCCCACCGTGGCGGCGATCTTCGGCACCTTCCACTTCCAATGTTCCACATGGCCGTCGGCGAAGCTCAGGTTCGCCGCCTGATCATGACGGCTGGTGGGCATGTCCCACCAAAAGCCGTCACCAGAGCTGCCGATGGGGGGACAGCCAAAATTGCTGTCCTCGATCGTGTCCTCGTTCTCGTCCATGAAAAAGAAGTGGGTGGAGGTCGAGGGGATGTCGGTGACCAGTTTCCATTGGGGGATGGGATATTGTGTGATCGAGTCCGGCGCCAGTTCCTTCGCACCATTGACGGAAAGGCTGAGGTTGTAAGTGCGCCAGCGGAGCTGGTTCGTGTTCAGGAGGGTGGAGCGATCCGTCGGACAGTGGTAGATGCCAAGCGCCGTGTTGTACCGGAACAGGGCTCCGTTCACGATGTTGCTGGGGCTGTATTCGACGACGGCATCCACGTCGGGCAGCCAAGAGAAGCTCTGCAGGAAGGACCACGTGATGCCGCCGGAGCCACCGCTGAAGGTGGCCAGGGAATTGTTGGGTGGGTTGGCGTCGCGGTTGTCGCCCATGTATTGGTGGGCGCAGATCTGGAGTTGCTTGACGTTGTTCATGCAACTGATGTTCTGCGCCTTGGCCTTGGCCCGGCTGAGCGCGGGGAGCAGCATCGCCGCCAGAATGGCGATGATCGCGATGACCACCAGCAATTCGATCAGCGTAAAGCCCCCGGGGGCGGTCGTCCGCCGCGCGGCGCGGCTTGGTTCACACTTGCTCATAGCCAGATTCCCCCGCGCACGGGAAGGCGCGCGCGGTCGATGTTGCCTTCGGCGCAACCTAACCCTCGCAGCGGCGAAACGCCAACGGAAAGATTTTCCGTGACTCGCCGCGCGCGCCCGGGCTAACGTGGCCGCACAGCACCTGACCAACCAAGTATGCGCGTCATCCAGGGGAAACCGCCATCGCCCACCGCCCCGGCAAGCCAGCCGCGGGAAGCGTTGGGGTTGCCCCCCCGGCATCGCGCGATCCAGGCGCTGACGAACTGCCCCAGACCCTGCCCCACCCGGAGATTGTTCTATGGCTAAAATTGCGTTGATCGGCGCCGGAAGCCTTATTTTCGGCAAGACCCTGATGTCCGACTTCCTGGCCACGCCCGCGCTGGCCGGGAGCCATTACGAGTTGATGGCCCCCTCCCACACCCGGCTCGACAAGATGCACGACTTCGTGCAACGGATGATCCGCGACAACGGGGTGGACGCCACGGTGAGCGCGACCACCGACCGGCGCGCCGCTCTGCGCGGGGCGGATTACGTCGTCATCATGTTCCAGGCCGGCGGCATCGAGGAATTCCGCCAGGATTACGAAATCCCCCTCAAATACGGGGTGGATCAGTGCATCGCGGACACCATGGGACCCGGCGGAGTCTTCCGCGCGCTGCGCCACATCCCCGTGCTGCGCGAAGTGGCCGCGGACATGCGCGAACTCTGCCCGAAGGCGGTGCTGTTCAACTACGCCAACCCCATGGGAATGTGCTGCTCCGCGCTGGGCCGCATGCCCGGACTCCAGTTCGTCGGTCTCTGCCACGGCGTGCAGACCACCATGGACCTCATCGGCAGCTACACCGACACCCCGAAGGAGGAGATCGATTTCGTTGCGGCGGGCATCAACCACATGGCGTGGTTCCTCCGCATCGAACACCGCGGGCGCGACCTCTACCCGCTGCTCCGCGAGAATTTCGAGAAGCCGGGCTATTACGTGAACGAGAAGGTCCGCGGCGAGGTGATGCGCCATTTCGGTTATTTCATGACCGAGAGCACCGGCCACCTCTCGGAGTACCTCCCCTACTTCCGCAAGAACAAGCTCGGCTTGGACCTCTATTGCGACGAGCCGGCCTTCGGCGGCGAAACCGGCGCCTACTACAAGTATTGCGCCATGTTGGCCGAGAAATTCGCCCGCACCGACCCCCTCTCCCTGGAGTCGACCGCCCTGGGCACGCGCAGCGCCGAGTATTGCTCCCACATCATCGAGGCGCTGGAAACCGGCGTCCCCTTCCGCCTCAACGGGAACGTCCGCAACGACGGCTACATCACCAACCTGCCCCGCGGCTGCTGCGTCGAGGTGCCGATCTACGTGGATCGCCTCGGCCTCCACCCGAGTGTCGTCGGCGACCTCCCGCCCCAATGCGCCGCGCTGAACATGACGAACGTCCTGGTCCAGCAACTCGCGGTCGAGGCGTGTTTCACGGGCGACCCCGAACTGGTCATGCAGGCGATCGCACTCGACCCCCTCACCGGCGCCGTCCTCACCCTGCGGGAGATCCGCGAGATGACGGCGGAGATGCTGGCCGCCGAGAGCAAATACCTGCCGCAATTCGCCGGCAAGACACTGCGCACGGCCCCGTTGATCACCGTGGCCGCGGATGCGGTGCGAAAGGAAGTCCCGCTCGACCCCGCCCTGGCCATTGCGAACCGCTTTGGCAAGCTGGCGAACGCGTAGGACGGGCACGGCCTCCAGGGGGAACCCGCACCCCCCGTCCCCTGCTCCGCCCCTCGGGCCATCCCGCGTAACGGACATTTTCGATCGTACTCACCCGGCCCTCGCGGTTTGACTTCCGGGCCACTGCGGTGAATCATAGCGCATGACAAAGCAGCACGCCCTGACGGCGGTTTCCCATCGCGTACGGATCGCGCGCCCAGGCCAAACCACCAGCCTCATTATGCTCTCGCTCAGCCTCTTGGGCACGGCCGGACTCCCCGGAGCCGGACAGGCGTCCGCCGCCTCGCGCGGCGTCGTTCTGATCGCCAACAAGGGCGACCAGAACCTCGGCATCATCGACCCGGAAGCGGGCCGCCAAGTGGCGACCATCCCCGAGGATGGGATCACCGGTCACGAGGTAATCGCCTCGCCCGACGGCAAAACCGCCTACGTGCCGATCTTCGGAAATTCCGGTGTCGGCAAGCCCGGCACGGACGGCCAGCTCATCCGGATCATGGACATCGCGAGCCGGAAGGTGACCGGCACCTTTGACTTCGGCAAAGGGGTGCGCCCCCACTGCCCGATGATCGGGCCGAAAGACGGGCTGCTCTATGTCACCACCGAGCTTGAAAGCGCGATCAGCGTCGTCGACCCACGGCAACTGAAACTCGTCGGCACCGTGCCGACCGGCCAGATCGAGTCGCACATGCTGGCGATTTCGCGGGACGGCCGCCGCGGCTACACTGCGAACGTGGCGCCAGGCACGGTCTCGGTCCTCGATCTTGAGGCGCGGAAAACGCTGACCATCATCCCCGTCTCCGGCTCGGTCCAGCGCATTGCCCTATCCCCGGACGACAAGCTGGTGTTCACCTCGGATCAGACCAAGCCGCGGCTGGCGGTCATTGACACGGGGGTGGACGCCGTGAAGACCTGGGTCCCCCTCCCCGGCCTTGGTTACGGCACGGCCGCCACGCCCGACGGGCGGTGGCTGCTCGTCGCCGTGCCCGGCAAGCACCAACTGGCCGTGGTGGACCTGCTGACCTTCAAGGTGGCCCACACCCTGGATCTGCCCCCCGCCCCGCAGGAGGTCCTGATGCGCCCCGACGGACTCGCGGCGTATGTCTCGTGCGACGCCTCCGCCCAGGTGGCGGCCATCGATACGACCACCTGGAAGGTGGACAAACTGATCAAGGCCGGCCGCGGCGCGGATGGTCTCGCCTGGGCTCCCGCGCCCTAACTACTGGCCGCTCCGCCGCCCCCCCCGCGCGGTCCGGCCAGCCCGGTGCCGCCCACCGGGATTCCGCCATGCCACCGAGTTCCCCGCTGGTCAAAATCGCGACGCTGCGAACCCCGGCGGATTTCCGCGCCCACGTCGCGGCGCTCGGGATCTCCCTGCCGTGTGACGACCAGATCCTCCCCCGCACCGACTCGCCGCTGACGCGGCCCGTCCCGGGTTTGGTGATCAACGGGAAGCGGCCGGGCAACCGTCTGGTCATTCATCCGATGGAAGGGTGGGACGCCACCGAGTCCGGTGGCGTGACCGCGGAGGTGCGGCGGCGTTGGACGCGGTTCGGGGAGAGCGGGGCGAAGCTCATCTTCGGCGGCGAGGCGATGGCGGTCCGGGCCGACGGCCGCGCGAACCCCCGCCAGTTGATCATCCAAGAGGCGAATCTGGCCGGCCTGGCGGGACTGCGGGAGACGTTGGTGGAGGCCCACCGGAGGCTCCATGGATCGACGGATGACTTGGTGATCGGTTTCCAACTGACTCACTCGGGCCGTTTCTGCCGGCCCACGGCCGCGTCCCCGCCCGAGCCCCGGGTGGCCTTCCGCCATCCGCTGCTGGACGCACGGTTCGGAGTCACGAGCGACGCCCAAGTGTTCAGCGACGATGAACTGGATCGCTTGGTCGAGGATTATGTGAAAGCGGCGGGCGTGGCCTGGCGGGCGGGTGCGGATTTCGTCGATCTCAAGCACTGCCACGGGTACCTGCTCCACGAGTTGCTCGCCGCCCACACCCGGCCCGGCCGGTATGGCGGGTCGTTCGAGAATCGCACCCGGTTTCTGCGCGACACCGTGGCCGCCATCCGCGCCGCGGGCAACCCGATCGCGATCGCCGTCCGCCTCAGCGCCTTCGACCTCGTCCCTTTCATCCCCGATCCGGCCACCTCCCGGCCGGGCAAAACGGGCACCGGCGTGCCCGCGCCCTTCGCCGGCTGCCTCCCCTACCGGCTCGGCTTCGGCGTGAATGAACAGAACCCGCTGGAACCCGATTTGACTGAGACGTTCCGCTTCACTGAGCTTTGCGCCCGCTTGGGCATCACGATGCTGAACCTCACCGCCGGATCTCCCTATTACAATCCTCACATCCAACGCCCGGCCGCCTTCCCGCCCTCGGACGGCTACCAACCCCCGGAGGACCCCCTCTGTGGAGTGGCCCGCCAGATCAACGCGGTGCGTGAAATCAAGACCCGGTGTCCGGCGGGGTTGGTGGTTATCGGGACGGGCTACAGCTATCTTCAGGAGTTTCTGCCCTTGGTCGCCCAGGCGGTGGTGCGCGAAGGATGGACCGACTTGGTCGGCATCGGGCGCATGGTGCTCTCGTATCCCGGGATTTTCACCGACGCCCTCTCATCCGGGGGGCTGCGGCGAAGCCTGATTTGCCGCACCCTGAGCGACTGCACGACCGCTCCGCGGAAGGGACTCATCAGCGGCTGCTACCCCCTGGACGATTACTACCGGACCAAGCCCGAGGCCGCGCAGCTCAAGGCGGCGAAGGCACCGCCGGGCGCCAGTCCAGCACCTTGAGCTGAATCGATCGCCGCCCCTTGTACTCGTTCACCTGCGGGGCGAACGCCAGATCAAACGCGCCCTCGGGCTGGGTCTCTTCCGCCCCGCTCCACCAGACTGCCTCGTGCGTGGTCGTGCCATCGGTCACCCAGAGCTTCAGATGCTGGCGCCCGGCGCCCATGACCTGAGAGGGCTTCTGACAGCGCAAGCCGGCCGCCGAAAGCTGGACTGAGGGGTTGCCCATGCCGCAGGGCTTGAGGCGATCGAAATCGGCGAGCGACTCAAATTGCAAGTCCGCCAGGCGCACCCGGGCGTCGAGGCGGAGCAGCGGCTGGAGATCCGCGGCCCCCAACGAATCCCGCGCGATCGCGTTCAAACGCTCGCGAAAGGCTGCGAGGTTCTGCGGCGCCACCGTCACCCCCGCCGCCATCGCATGGCCGCCGTGCCGCATCAGCAGGTCGTCGCAACTGCGCAACGCGGCGGCCAGGTCAAAACCGGCGATGCTGCGGCCCGAACCCCGCAACACCACGCCGTCCCCGCCCGCGATGATCGTCGGCCGGTAGAATTGCTGCACCACCCGCGAGGCGACGATCCCCACCACCCCGAGGTGCCAGTCCGGCCGCGCCTCGACGATGACGAAATCGCGGGCGGGCTGGAAGCTGGCCCGGATCGCCGAGGTGGCCTCCTCGACGATGGCCCGCTCGATCCCCTGCCGCTCGCGGTTGCGGGCGTCGAGGCTCCGCGCCAGAGGATCCGCTTCCCGGGCATCCCGGGCGAGCAACAACCGCACCGACTCCTCCGCGGTCTCGAGCCGCCCAGCGGCGTTAAGCCGCGGTCCCAGTTGGAAGCCGACCTCGTGAACTCCGAGCGGCGAGGCGACCTGGGCCACCTCCTTTAAGGCCACCAACCCCGGCCGAATCGTCGCGTTCAGGCGTTCGAGTCCCGCCGCCGCCAGAATCCGGTTCTCCCCGGTCAACGGCACCAGGTCGGCGATGGTGCCCGGCGCGGCGAGGTCAAGGAGCGGGCGGAGATCGAAATCGGCCGCACCGGGGAGGCCTGCCTCACGGCCCTGTTTGACGAGCGCGTGGGCGAGCTTGAACGCCAGCCCGGCGGAACAGAGCTC
>Ga0182030_10020407_pt1 | contig 12505 bp, 18 predicted proteins | sample 812S3MmetaG_FD_121299 | JGI IMG/M metagenome (GOLD analysis project Ga0182030, IMG submission 121299) | Permafrost microbial communities from Stordalen Mire, Sweden - 812S3M metaG (Illumina Assembly) | ecosystem: Environmental > Terrestrial > Soil > Wetlands > Permafrost | place: Sweden... | reverse complement strand
TTGATGGTCTTTGATATTATTACTACATGTCTCAAAAGTACGTCATTGTTCATTTTATTGATAAAGTAAAAGTCCCTGAGGAGTTCCCTGCATCAGAGTGGCCGCTTCACGTAACTTTATTAGCAAACTTTCGCATTGCTAAACTAGATTTACTAAAAGACAGACTTGCTGATTACGCACGTCAGACAAAACCGCTTACCATCAGTGCCAGTGGCGAAGCTTTGTTTGGCCCAAACAAGAATGTGGAAGTATCTTTAATCCAACCAGATACAGGAATCGTGGAGTTACACAACAAGCTATTATCAATTGTCTTCAAATTAGGTGCGGTTTTTGATGAACCTAACTTTAATGGTACAGGTTTCCGCCCGCACGCCACGATTCAAATCAAATCGAGGCTTCAAGACAAAGAAATAGTGAATCTTGATAGCCTTTCTCTAGTCGACATGTACCCAAACAACGAAATAAGTCGCAGAAGAATTATCGAGACATATAAGTTAAAAGGCTAAGTCAAAATTACTGGTTGTATAGCCCTAATTTTCGTTGAAGTTAATTCTACGATGGCCCTCCATACCGCTTATGTTTAAACAGAAATTAGTTTCTCTGTTATTTTGTTATTATTAGTTAATGAATAACAAAACTAAAGTATGCTTACTGATGACACCTGGGCTTGAGGATACTCTTTTTAATGATCAAGCTAGAGTCAATTTAAACGAAATATGTGAAGTTTATAGTTGGCTTCCAGTTCAAGGTCCACCACCTACTGATTCTGATATTATCTTAGCCAGCTGGGGTACTCCGAAGTTTGATAAAGAGTTTTTAGATAAACTACCAAACTTAAAGATGGTTGCCTACGCAGCTGGAACAATTAAAAAGATTGTCAGTGATGAATTCTGGATTAGGGACATAAAGATAACATCTGCAGCTACTGCTAATGCTAATGCTGTAGCTGAATATACTGTATCTGCAATGGTATTTCTTGCTAAAAATATCCGTCATGCATCCAAACTTTATAAAGACGACAATAAAAATGACCTTATTAAACTTAGAGATAGCCCTGTAGGATTTAATGGACTTAATATTGGACTAATTGGGGCGTCATATGTAGGTAGAGAAGTTATTAGATTACTTAAATCATATAATGTGAAAATAGCTGTATACGACCCTTACTTGTCTTTAGAAGAAGCTGAAATACTTGGTGTAGAAAAAATGGAACTTAATGAATTAGTTGCTTGGGCAAATGTTGTTAGTGTACACGCACCTAAATTACCGGAAACTGAAAAACTTATTGGTAAAGAACAGTTTCAGCTTATGAAAGACGGTAGTTTTTTTATCAATACTGCTAGAGGTACCATAGTGGATTATGAAGCATTAGCTGAGATCACTCCTCGGAAGAATATAGAGGTTGTTCTAGATGTAACTGACCCTGACGAACCACTTGCTGAGGATAGCCCACTTAGAAAACTGGATAATGTATTCATAACTCCCCATATTGCAGGCTCAAGGGGTAATGAACAACAACTGATGGGTACTTTAGCTGTAGATGAAATCAAGCGATTTGTAGCAGGAGAACCATTAATCTACCAGATTAGGATGGAAGACCTTTCCAGAATAGCCTGATATTTTTGACGTAACAGCATCTATGATGGCCCTCCAATACGTTTATGCTTAATACAGAGGCAAGTTGCCTCTGTATTTTTGATCAAAGATAATTTTCGGATTTGATAATTCAAAAGACTCTCTGATTGACTTACTTAGATATCTAAGTATAATCTTAGATGTGACTTTCTCTACGACTTTTAGCTTTAAACTTCATGCACTCACCTATTCAATGGATAAACTTGCACGTGTGGTTTTAAAATCTAATTCGGATGTTAACTTACCGCAGTTTCTAGCAATCCTTTGTGTGTATGAAAATCCAGGTCAATCTCAAAAGTTTATTGCGGATTGGCTACAGTTAACTGAAGCAACTGTAAGCTACATGGTAAATAAACTTAGTGAGACTGACTATTTAAAATTTGAAAAAAATTCTAATGACAATAAATCCAGAAAAGTCTATGTTACAAAAAGGGGAACTGGTCTGGTTAAAAAGATATATCCGCTATTAGAAAAAACTATAGAACCTCATATTAGCATAATAAATGACGACAAATTATTTGAAATGTTGAAGAATATTGATGCCATTAAAGAAAGTATTGATAAAAGTAATCAAGGGAGTTGTTAAAAATGAATAAAGAATTACATGTAGTACTTGGTGGTTCTGGTGCTATCGGCCAAGCAGTCATAAAGGCATTACAGGATAAAAACAAAACAGTCCTTGTTGTTGAAAGATCAAAAATCGTAGAGGGTGCTGAAACAATTTTAGCCAATTTACTGAACGAAGCCGACACCGAAAAAGCCGTAAAAGGTGCCAGTCATGTATATATTTGTGTAGGCCTCCCGTATAGTAGTGATGTTTGGCAAAGAGATTGGCCAAAGTTGATGCAGTCAGTTATTAATGCCTGTGCGGCAAATAATGCAAAACTCATATTTTTTGACAACATATACATGTACGGTCCTGCCCCACTTTCTGTACCTTTTGATGAAAGGTCTGAACAGCAACCATCAACCCATAAAGGCAGAACTCGTAAAGCAACATCCGATTTACTATTAAGCGCACATGAATCAGGTAAAGTAAAAGCACTTATTGGTAGATCAGCCGATTTCTATGGTCCAAATGCGGTAAACAGCCCTTTTTATATCAGTTTTCTTGAGCGAATCATTAAAAATAAGAATCCCCAAGTACTTGGTAAAAAAGGTGTGCTGCATACCTATGCATATTCACTTGACAATGGTCGGGCATTAGTTGAACTGGCACTTGATGATTCAGCCTACGGACAAGTTTGGCATCTGTCGGTTGGTGAGCCTATTACTATTGATGATGCTTTGACAATTATTAATAGTGTTATGCACTCGAGCTTCAAAGCCTCATATTTGCCCAGACCATTGCTAGGATTGTTATCACTATTTATTCCGCCAATCAAGGAAGTTAAGGAAATGCTCTACCAGTTTGATAACCCTTATATTATGTCAGATAAGAAATTTAGAACTAACTACCCAAATTTTCAAACCACATCATACGAAAAAGGGTTCAAGGCGATGATAGATAGTTTTAAAAATGGCGCAACCCATAAAAGTAACCTCTAGTCTCGTAATGCACTAGATAGAGACTTATTTTTAAGCAGCTTAGTTGCTATAGCGTCTACGGTGGCCCTCCAATACCGCTTATTATTAAGTAATTAAAACACCGCCAATAAAAGCGGTGTTTTAATCTAAGTAGATTTGATTATTTGTGGTGTATTAGCCATATTGTTACTCCAGTGGAAATTACCACTAATGCGTAAAATAAGCCAAGACCAACTGGTGAACCCCAGCTAAACCAGCTTCCCCACGCTCGCCAGTTTCTCATATGTTCTTTATGATGCTGATCGTACCACTCTAAATCTGCCTTTTGGTCCCTTTTTTCTGCCATAGTTATATCCTTATTTAATTAACTAAAGAACTAACATTATCGACCTGATGTTAGTTGCTCTTTAGGTGAAAACCACGTTCCCTTATTGCCAAGAGCATTGGCAGGGTTGTTGCAAGGTGGGTTTATATAATTGATAAAATTGTATCACTTAACAGCAATTAACTCATTGCTTAAATTAGATACCGTTGCGATAGTGACTACAGTGATTTTCCAAACATTGCAAATTTAATTAATTTTGCTATTGCCTTCCAATCATTGCAAATAATTTAGTTTGTAAGCTGGCATCATCAGGAACTTTAACTTCTGGTGGGAACACACCCATACTTCTATATAGATCTAGGACAGGCGTAAATTCATCAATTAGTGCGCGTATATAATCTTCAGGTAGTTTTAATTCTATCCCAATCAATTTTGCTATATCGTAAGCTCTAAAAGACCTAAAGCTTATTATGTGTTGCAAGTAATCTTTTGCGGGATAATCTCCGTAGGATAAATGAGTTATTTTTTCTAAATCTTTAAAGTTTTTAACTGCTTCGTTAGCTATCTCATTATATTTCTTATAGTTTTGTTTTATTTCTTCGTTATTTAAAAGATAATCGTATTTATCCCCAACCTCCTCTTTATTTTTTCCATCTAAAACATCTGGTACCCAAGCATCATCATAAGTGTGATATCTAACAGCTTGATTAAGTTTTGTAGGCTTCCTTGAACTACCTTTTGGCATATCTAGATTCCAGTTATCCTCAGATATTTTATCTATTACTTTTAATAGTTCTTCGTTAGATCTAATAAATAATTCTTGCTTAGTCATATTCTTGCCTTACATTAATGTTAATAATTATTTTATTAATTTACTCCTATTTTTAATGTAAAAATATATACCCACGCTAATCATCCATATTGTTTGTGGATAAGCTGCAATTCTCTCCATAGTACCCTCTCCTAGTGTAATATTCTCATTAATTAAAAATAATCCAAAAGCTCCTAAGGCAATGAGCCCGAATGCTACGGAAATATGTTTAAATTTTTCAGATATATTTAAATGTAATCCAAGCATAATAAAACCAATGTTACCGCACAGAAAAGACAATGTGGCACCAAAACCATGTAGAAAAGTTATGGTATTTTCAGGGAATAATCCGACCAAAATTACTCCAACCCCGCTCAAGGTAAATAGTATAAAACCAATATGCGTATATTTAGTATGCTCTAACTGCCTATAAATTAAAGTAGTACCAGCTAGCAATGTAATGCCAAGAATAATAAAAGAAATATTCATTAAAGTATGTTCTGGAGAACAAACTGATCTCAAATCATATATTCCGCATTTAGTATTTCCGAGATCGCTTATGGTATTTTTAGCTAAATTATAATTTGGACTAAATTTTAATCCGACTAATAATTGAACTATGAAATATTGGATGCTTGAAATATATAGAATTGGTCCACAGTTTGGATGCTTTTTATTCATTTTATCTATAAGCTGCATAAGAAACTAGATTATCATGAATAATCATTCTTATATATAAAATATTTATACATTGTGAATAAAATAAATTGAAGTCTTTTAATTAGTTTCAAGGTTTAATTGATTACTAGATTCATGCTTGTTTTTATAAATCCAAAAGGCAATCCCAGCAGCAATTATTGATGAAAGGCCTCCAACGGCTAAACCAATTCTAGGATTAGTATGATCACAAATATAGCCAATTATTGGTCCGCCAATTGGAGTAGTTCCCGCGAATGCTATCGCCCAAAATGACATTACTCTACCGCGCATTGATGGTAAACTAGTAAGTTGTAAAGTGGAGTTACCAAGCGCAATAAATAAAACTGACAAAGCTCCTACAAAAAGAAGACTAACTAATACTAAAAAGTAGCTCGGCATAAAAGCCGTTACAATTATGCTAATTCCGAAAAATAAGGCTGTCCAAATTATTTGCGATTCTCTTTCAACGGCATGTCCAGCAGTATAAAGTCCACCAATGACTGCACCAATTCCGGTTGCTACCATCATTGATGAAAAAGTACCTACATGACCATGCAAAACTTTTGTAGCAAATAATGGGAATACTACCGGAAATTCATAAGCAAAAGTTCCAATTATAAACATCATGATCAACGTCACTTTTAATTTAGGTTCACTCATAATGTAATCAAATCCAGCTTTAAGCTGGCCCGGTTCTCTAGGAGTTACAGGAGCCGGTCTAAGTTCACTAACCCTCATTAGATATATAGCAGCTAAAACAGCTATAAAAGAAAATGAATTTACAATAAAGCACATACCAATTCCAATAGTTGCTATTAAGACACCTCCAATTGATGGTCCGATAACCCTAGCCGTATTAACCATAGTTGAATTAAGTGTTACGGCGTTTTTTACATTTTTAGGTCCAACCATTTCAATAACAAATGATTGTCTTGTGGGTGTATCAACAACTTGCACTAAACCTATTAAAACTGCAAGAACAAAAATAATCCATAAATGGATATTGTGAGTAAGTACTGTAATACCAAAAATTAAAGCGAGGATTGCAAAAGTAGATTGAGTTAATAATAATATCTTTCTTTTATTAAATCTGTCGGCAATTAAGCCTCCCCATATCCCAAATAATAAAATTGGCATAAATTGCGCCGCAATTGCAAGTCCTAGTATAGTGCCTGAATGTGTTATTTCTAAAACTAACCATGAAATAGCAACAGTTTGCATCCAAGTTCCGCATAAAGAAATAGCTTGGCCGGCTATAAATAGACGATAGTTGCGAACGCTTAAAGAACTAAAAGTTTTATTAACTATATCTTCCAAGAATATTCCTCTTTTATATTTATTAGTAATTTTTAGGATTATTTTGCTATAAAGAAATTACTACTTATTATTTATATTATACTCTTATGATTACTAAGTGTACGTAAAATTATTAAGGAGTTTCAGAAGTTAGATCTTCTACTGGATTACCTGTAGTTTGAGTATCTTGAAGTAGATAGCTTCTACTTACATTGTTGTCATTGGTATTACCGCAACCATTTAAAGCAAGTCCAGCAATTGCTAAAAAACTACCAAGTACTGCAATTCTCGCTTTATTATTTTCTCTAATTAGATCTAATCTACTAGATACAAAAGATTGAATTTGTGAGGTCTCAATATTTGACATAAATTATTATTATTCTATTATATATTATTCTCCTGGTTTGTCAAAAATATATACTATTTAAATCCTGGTATTATTAATAAATGGCTATTGATAAACAACGTAAAGATTTAGCAGAAATACATGAAGAATATAAGATAATACATCGTCAGTTTTTATTAGCTCTTGTAGCTGCTTTACTGGCGATATTTGGTGGTGCATTGGTTTATAAACATTTGCTTCATTTAACTTGGCTAAATGCTGTTTACTTCTGCACCGTAACACTCACTACCGTCGGTTATGGTGATATTCACCCAAATACTAATGCATCAAAATTATTTACTATTTTTTACATATTTATAGGTATAGGAATTATAGGTGGCTTTGTAAACTTATTAATAAAACACAGCTTAATTCGTAGGGAATATAGGCGTCTTCGACGCAAATCTATAAAATAATTATTTAGTTTATATTTAAATGTTCTAATACTTCAAGCCAATTTGTACATCGCTTAATATTTTCAGGCAAACTATCTGTTTGATTCCAAGGGTAATCTCCGAATAGTATTCCTTCAATACCTACTTCAGAGCACTGTAATAAGTGTTTTAATGAATCATCAATTAGTGCAACAACACCAATTTCTTTACATACTTCTGCTTTAGTTAATGGCTTTTCCATTACTTCCGGAAATCCAATAAAAGTAGTACTTACAAAATTACCCATAAAATGTGTATTTAACCACTCAACTGTTTCATCTTCAAATTGTGGATGCCGGGCCGTAACAATATTAATATCATATTTACTTGCTACTTTAGCAATAGATTCTTTAGATTCTTGAAATGGTGCAATTTTAGATTGGTCTAGTCTTCTTTGAAAACTGTATACTCTTTCAACTGTATCTAAAATACCTAATCCCAGTGTTCCGGAAAACTCATATGATGGAAAATCATTTATCTTTAAATTTGTACCATACAATGCGTTATGATCTTTAATAAATTCATCAAGGAACGGAAATAATACTTCGTCAATATCTACAGCTATACCCTCTTTATTCATTGCAAATGAATGTTATTACTTTGATTACAAAAGTACAAGCATAAGGGTAATTTTGTAATAAGTAAGCTTAAAATTTTATTTATAAGTTTCTAATAGTAGGCCAGTTTTAATAACTGATCTCATGAAGCTTAAATGTTCTAAATATTTTGATACATTATTCTTTTTTGGTGATGTGGCTTTATCTAGATATTCTAAAAGACCAAACGGCATTTGATGTTCATAAAATACGATTGAGCTTTTTAGTGAGCCTAAATCATAGTCTTGTTCTAATACATTTTTTTCTAGTGAGCCTATATCTAGACATAGTGTACCAATTTTAGTTTGTAGCTTTATTTCAAGATCATTTTTAAAATTAGTTATAAATTTATCGAGGTTAGATTTTTCATCAGCTTGTGGTATCCGAACAAATGCGCCCTGCGAAAAGTGTCCATTACTAATAAGTTGAACTTTACTACCTAGTTCGGGTACTTGTTTTGACATAAAACGGTGATCGCGTAGATAATTTTTTCGAGCACTTTCAGGAATATATGGATCTTCTCTAAGTAAAGTACTGACGTTTCTTACTCCGTCACCAATAACGTGTGGCTTTACTTTTTCAAAAGCAATTGTCGAGACTTCATCATTAATGTCTTTATGATAAATATATCTCCAATCTTGGACAGGTATTTCTGGGCTTTGGATTAAATATTCTTTCCCCTCTAGTACAGTAAAGTTTATGGCTTCTAAACTTGAGTTACATAATTTTGTACCCCTACCCTTACCGGTATTAAGAGGCGTGCAAAATCTCTCAGGTCTTTCATCTAAACTCACGGCCTCTTCCAACAAACCATACTGAAACCTTCCGATAGTATGATAGCGTGCCGACTTTGGTGCTTTATAGCCAAGCTCATTAACTAACTGACCGAATAGAAATTTATTAGTAAGAACTTCTGCACCAGCAGAGCCGTTAGCCAGCTCATATGCCCTTATTTTAGCTCTGCTACTTTGAATACCAAGTGCTTGAATACCCAAGAGATAGCTAAGTCTTAACGATTCCCTAGCTAAATTTGTTTCATTGATTCTTCCATTTATATTATGTTCAGATATAGAATCTTGGACATTAGAAAGAACAGATTCTGTAATATTTTCTCGCATTTATGTCAATTTTAACATATTGTTTGTAAATGTTTGAAAATTTAATTTAATCTTTATGTAAGATGAATTGTTACATTATCCCCGGTATCTTTATTAATTGCTTTTCTTATTGAGGATTTTATTGGTAGCATGTGAGTACCATCGCCTAACGCCATAAATGAAGCTTCGAGTGGATAGTTATCTACGGTACCCTTAATCTTAACGATACCTCTTGTACCAAAAAAACTAGCTGAATCGGGCATAATTACTCTAGTCCAAGAACCTTTATTTTTACCTTTTACCAACTTAGCTGTAAACTTTTTATCTAATTTCATAGTTTTATTATATTCTAATTATACTATTTAACTCATCTAGTAATTCGTCAGCGTTTTCTTGGTTTAAAATATTGATTAACTCTTCATTAAGTAAATTACCTTCAATTAATTTAGCTAACCGCGATGCTTCCTTATTGTTGCCATTTTTTAGTGCGTTAGCAAAAGCAATTGTATTTTTTTTGAGTTGCCAGCTTAAATCCATACCAGTATTACTAGCACCTTCTTGAGCAACAGACAATCCTGCATTACCAGGTAAACCACTTCCAAAAATATTTAAGACTGGTGCGTCTAGACTCATTATTTGATTTACAAACTTTTCTAATTGAATACTCTTATCCATGGATTAATTATCCTTATTGATTATGTTTTTTATCTGCCATTTATTATTTGTATGTTCTAATTCTGTTAGTGGATCTGTAAAAGGCCTAATAAGTCCTGGCTTAAAGTTTATATTATATTCTGATTGACCGTGCCTAATTAGAAATATTTTCATATATATATGTTACGTCATTAGAAGCACACATGATATAAAATTGATTTACTTACTAATATTTAAGACAGCTCGAAAATGAGGTTAGCTAGCTTTTTAGCGGTAACTTCAATATCACGATGATCTAATATTGGACCATCCAATTCTATATTTGTGTAGCGTCCCGATGGTAGTGCAGAATGTACATTATTTACATCTTGAAATATTTCTGGTCCTCTTGCCGTAAATGTTGTATGCATTTTTGCCTTCATAACGTTTTCAACATACACTCTCACAAAAGGTTCTGTTCTTTCAGATGCTTCACACTTTCTTACCTCGAATCCGTTACCAGGAAACCCGTCACTTCTTTTAAAAGTAATTAAATCATAATCTTGTTCGATAGTCATTATTTTACTAAAACATTAATAACGAGGTAAGGTCAATGACAAATCTAAAGATTAACTATAATAACACTTAGTTATTGTTATATACGTAGGTAGCAGTGCTTGCAAAAGCACCTCCTGCAATAGAAACATCTAACGGTATATTATCACCCAATAGTACTCCGCCATACTTTATTAATAAAGTCCACATAGCTGCCTTGTAAGTTATAGAGCCTAAATCCTTAATAACGTTTAATGTCTTTGAACCATTTTCGGGGTGTTCTTTTAGTTCTTCCATATAGTTATTTTATAATATTTACTAAGAATTAGCAATTATTGTAAAACGATGTTACTAAGGATATAAAATATTTAAATTCGCGCATATATAGGTTTGATACTTGTAGCCTTTTATTATTTAAAGTTATTATAGTGTCATAAGGTGAAGGAGTTTTATTTATGAGTCGCGAAACACCAAGTGTAGAAGAATATTTATTGAGCAAACAAAAAAAACGTGTATATGACAAAGTACCAGTGCCAAAGTTTAAAGGTATTTTAATGGCTATCGAGAAATCAACTAAACCACAAATACCTTATGAACATTTAAGTAGTTTGGTAAAAAGAGGTAGACAGGCGGCGAATCTAATGCCACGCATTCGTAGTTTATCTGAACGGCGCAAAGAAGCCTATACGGAGCTTGTAAAAGGTGCAGTGGACTATCCTGGGTTTGGGGGTTTTGATATACCACAGTTTGGCTCTACGGTAAGAATAAGACCTGAAGATAATATCCAATGGGATGGACCATTACTTAAAGAGAGGTTAGGTAAGACAGCTTCTGCTGTTGTTGCTGAAAAACTACATATGACATTAGTGTTACCACTTGGTCATGTTATGCCTGATGGTGAAGTTTTAACTTCTGAAAAAGCAACTGCTGCTATTTATGCCGGTGTACTAGCGCCACTTGGTTTTAGAGAAGACGATGAAGCTACTACAGCTAATATTTCTACAGAATATATAGTTAATGAAGAATTACTGGGTGAAATGGTTCAACAAGAGCAAGTGGGATCACTTGAAGGAACAGGAGTGGTTACGCGTGAATTTAAAATTGAAGTTAAAGCATAAAATATTATTAACCAATACTTCACAGGATAACTTCTAAATTATTGGAATAGGTCTTGGTATATTTGTGCATTAGCACCAACGCTAAACAACGCTATATTATTTTTTTGATATATCGTGGCAGTTAAGCCAGATAATATACCCTCATAATCTGACGGTGTATAGTCGGTGCCTCCAAGATCTTGCCAGCCTGACCAACTTCTACCGTTCCAAATGTTTAAATAATTGGAGCTGTTTTGCTCTCTTGCGAAAAGATATAAATCTTTTCCCAAGATAACTGTTGCGGGAGCAGCAGTACTATTAGAATTTAGAGATTGCCAGCCTGACCATTGATTATTTTTAAATATATTTTCTTGAATTTCGTCACTACTATTTGTCGCAAATAAATACCCTTCTCCTGATTTACTGTAGATAGCAGTTATACCTTGCGTTCCATCCCCTCCAAGATCTTGCCAACCCGACCAACTGCTTCCGTTCCAAATGTTCTGGTATATGCCTGCAGTTTTGGTAGTACCCTGATAAGCGTCTTTCTGGGCAAATAAACTAAACTCATTTTTGTTAATATCAGCAGTGCTTACATATGAAGCGACACCTGTATTTGGAACAACGCTCCATCCAGACCAAGTCTGTCCGTTATATATATTCTCATTAAGACCGCTGACTGAATTACTCGAGAATAAATAGATATTGTTTTCTAAACTAACTGTTGCAGGTTGATAATCGCCCTGCGAACCACCTATTACGGCTTTTTCAGACCACGAAGTACCGTTCCATAAATCATGAAACAAAGTTGCTGGATTTGGAGCAACATGAACAGAGTAATAAATGTCAAACAAGTCTGGACTAGATGATTCTATTACAGACGGAGTTTTGTTGGTAGCCCCTAAGCCAGTATTAGTCCAACCTGTCCATTGATGAGTATTCTTAGATAATGAGATTTGATTAGTTTGTGGAAGTTGATCTGCGTGACTTGCAACTAAATAACCTACACCTAGTATTGCTACTATTAATACAATAAATACTGCTAAAATATCGTGAGAAAAACCGTATGAGTTTAATTTTTTCATTTTATTCATTTATTAATTAATAAAATTATTATAGCATTACCAATATGGTATGCAATAATCGACTATATCAGAACTATTTTGGTTTGAGAATTAATATGCATACAACTATAACTTTGAACAATAATATATAAGGTTCTATACATAAAAACTGAATAGAGTGGCGTAACTAACCTCGCCGTAGTTTAAGACGCTAATAAAAATCTGTAGTGTCACCCTCCCGTTAAAATGAACACACTGTCCTTAGCTAAAGCAGTACAATTAAGTTAAGTAATACGGGAGAAATGTATGTCAGGTCATTTTAGAGTTATTGACCCTCAGGTTAAGGCCGAT
>Ga0182030_10020405_pt1 | contig 12505 bp, 12 predicted proteins | sample 812S3MmetaG_FD_121299 | JGI IMG/M metagenome (GOLD analysis project Ga0182030, IMG submission 121299) | Permafrost microbial communities from Stordalen Mire, Sweden - 812S3M metaG (Illumina Assembly) | ecosystem: Environmental > Terrestrial > Soil > Wetlands > Permafrost | place: Sweden... | reverse complement strand
GTCGTCAGCGAAAGGTCCTTCGCCTCCAGCCGCCGGATATACCGCAGCATCTCCGTCTCGGTGTGGTATCGGTTAAAAACCGCGTGCGTGAGAAATCGCGATGTTCGCGCCAGGTCCGCGCCGTAATCGCCGGACGGGTTGATTTCGCTCAATGAAAATGTCGGTTCCCGCCCGCCATTGAACACCCGCAAGATCGGTGCGAGGTCATCCGTCGTTTCATCCAGGGAAATGCAGACCGTGTGCTCATCGAGCGCCCGCAGGTTGAGCCCCTCCTTCAGAGCCGCCTCGAGTATCGCCCCCGAGCTCTCGACGTTCACCCGCACCGTATCAAAAATCGGTTTCTCCGTCACCGCGCATCCCAGCCGCGCCAGCCCCGCCGCAAGCTTCTCCGCTTGCGCGTGAATCCGCCGCGCGATCTTCCGCAGCCCCTCCGGCCCGTGGTACACCGCGTACATCGACGCCATCACCGCCAGCAGCACCTGCGCCGTGCAGATATTGCTCGTCGCCTTTTCCCGCCGGATGTGCTGCTCCCGCGTCTGGAGCGCCAGCCGATACCCGGGCCGCCCTTCCGCATCGTGCGATACCCCCACCAGCCGCCCCGGCATGTGCCGCTTCAGGCTGTCCCGCGTGGCAAAAAATGCCGCGTGCGGACCGCCGAACCCCATTGGCACCCCGAACCGCTGGCTCGACCCCACCACAATATCCGCTCCCCACTCCCCCGGCGCCCGCAACAGCGTCAGCGCCAGTAAATCCGCCGCCACCACCGCCAGCCCGCCCCCTGCGTGCAACCCTTCGATGTCGAACCGCCGTATTTCCCCATCCGTCGCCGGATACTGAAACAGCGCCCCAAAATACCCGCCCGCCGCAAAATCCCCCTGCCGTTCATCCCCTACGGTCACCGCGATCCCGAGCGGCTTCGCCCGCGTCTTCACCACATCGATGGTCTGCGCGTAACACGAGTCCGACACAAAAAAACCATTCTGCCCCGCGTTCTTCCGCGCCGCGAAACACACCGCCATCGCCTCCGCCGCCGCTGTGCCCTCGTCGAGCAGCGACGCATTGGCGATATCCAGCCCCGTCAGGTCCGTGATTAGCGTCTGGAAGTTCAGCAGCGCCTCCAGCCGTCCCTGCGCGATCTCCGCCTGGTACGGCGTATAAGCAGTGTACCACCCCGGATTCTCCAGGATGTTCCGCTGGATGACCGGCGGCGTGATGCACCCGTAATACCCTGCCCCGATGTGATTGCGCAGGACGGTGTTCCGCCCCGCGATCGCCTTCAATTCCGCAAGGCTCTGCCGTTCGCCCTTTGCCTCCGGCAAATCGAGCGGCTTCCGCACCCGGATCGACGCCGGCACAGCCCGGTCGATCAATTCCGCCATCGAGCCCAGCCCCAACTCGCCCAGCATCGCCGCGCATTCCTCCTCCCCGGGACCGATGTGCCGCCGTGCGAAAGTGTCCAGTGGTTCCGAAGTCAGGTCAGGCATCCGGTGCACTGGCTAAACCTCGTACTTCCCGCTCGCGGCAATCAATTCCCGGTATTGCGCCGCTTCCTTCAGATTCTCGATCTGCTCGCCCGCCTCGATCCGCAGCCGGAAGAGCCACCCCTCGCCATAAGGGTCCCGATTCACCAGCCCCGGATCTTTCTCCAGTGCCGGGTTCGCCTCCACCACCTGCCCGCCGATCGGCGAGTAAATATCGCTTGCCGCCTTCACCGATTCCACCACCGCCGCCGGCTGTTTCGCCGTCAGGTTCGTCCCGGCCTTCGGCAGCTCCACATAAACGATGTCCGTCAGCTCCGCCTGGGCGTGATCGGTAATGCCCACCGTGGCCGTCTCGCCATCCAGCCGCAGCCACTCATGGGTTTCAGTATATTGCAAATGTTCAGGTACGTTCATGTTTTCGATTTTTCCATGTCAGGCCCGTTTGTGAAACGGTTTCCGCTCCACCGTCGCCGGAAATCGCCTCCCTCTTATCTCGATCTCCAGCTCTTCCCCGATCCGCGCCAGGCTCGCCGGCAGGTAAGCCATCCCGATCCCGCACGCCAGCGATGGCGAAAGCGTCCCGCTGGACAGCTCCGCCACCTTCTCCCCATCCTTCAGCACCGGGTAATGCGCCCGCGGCGGCGGACCCTTGTCCGTCATCTTGATCGGCGCCAGCCGCAGCGGAATCCCCGCCTCCCGCTGCGTGAGCAGCGCATCGCGCCCGACAAAAGCCGGCTTGTTCAAATCGACAAAAATCGAGAGTCCCGCCTCCAGCGGCGTATGGTCCGGCGACAAATCCGACCCATTGAGCGGGTAGCACATTTCCAGCCGCAAGGTATCCCGCGCCCCCAGTCCGCACGGCTTGATCCCGAACTCCGCCCCTTTCTCCAGGATGCGATTCCATTGCGCCGCGGCTTCCTTCGCAGGAAAAAAGAACTCGTACCCCTCTTCCCCGGTGTACCCCGTGCAGGCAATGACAAAGGACACCCCGTCATGGCTCACCTGCTTCACCTCATTGCGGGCCGGCCGCGAAATCCCGAATAGCGCGTCAAACAGCCGGGGCGCCTTCGGCCCCTGGAGGGCCAGCCCCGCATAATGCGCGCTCCGGTTGGCGAATTCCACCCCATCCTTTCCCAGCCGCCCCTGCATCCAGGCAAAATCCTCCTCAGCCCTCGCCGCATTCACGATCAGCAGGAACTCGTCATCCCGCAGCCGGTATATAATGAGGTCGTCAATCACCCCGCCCCGCTCATTGAGCAGGAACGTGTATTGCCCGCATCCCGGGTAGAGTCGCTCGACATTATTGGTCAGCAGCCCATTGAGCCAGGCATCCGCCCCCGCCCCGCTCACGACAAACTGCCCCATGTGCGAAATGTCAAACAGCCCCGCGTTCTCGCGCACCGTCTGGTGCTCGTCCACGATGCCGCTGTATTGGACAGGCATCAGCCACCCGCCAAAATCGATCACCTTCGCGCCGAGTCGCACGTGTTCCTGGTAGAGCGGTGTAGTTTTCGAAGCCATGGCGGCAGTCACAAGTCCTAAGCCTAGGGGGCGCCCCGACGATTTGCAAAAGTGTTTTAGCTCCCTTTCCGGATTGATGCGCCTACCCACGCCCGCAATCCGCAATCCCACCCCTCCCTCCGGGTTTGCATTTTCCAATCAGCCCGTCAATTCTGCCCCTTGCATGAGCCTCCTGGACCGTCTCGAACACCGTTACAGCCGTTTTGCGATTCCCGGGCTCATCCGGTACGTGGTGGCGCTCAACGCCCTCGTTTACGTCCTCGCCAATATCAATCCCTACTTTGTCGCCGGGCTCGCCCTCTTTCCCGCCAGGATCATGCACGGCGAGGTCTGGCGTCTGGTTACCTACATATTCATTCCCCAGTTTGGTACATTCATCCTCCCGGGATGGCTGGCCGCCGCGTTTTACCTCCTCTTCCTCTGGTGGGTCGGCAATGGCCTCGAGCACGCCCTCGGCCCGTTCAGGCTCAACCTCTATTATTTTACCGGCATGATCGGCATCACCATCGCCGCCTTTATCGAGGCCTTTCTCTCCGGCGGCGTCGGCGGCGGCTTCTCGGCCGCCCTGCTCAACTCCTCGCTCCTTTTCGCCTTCGCCCATTATTATCCCGACGAAGTCATTTTCGTGATGTACATCATCCCGGCAAAGGTGAAGTGGCTGGCCTGGCTGGGCGCCGCCTTCCTGGCATTCCATTTTCTCGATGCCGACTGGTCCTACCGCGTGAGCCTCATCGTCGCCCTGGGCAATTACTTCATCTTCTTCGGCCCCGAGATGTACCGCAACGCCCGCATCCGCCAGCAAGTCACCGCGCGGCGCCGCAAATTCGACGAGGCAAAGGCCCCTGTCACCGAGACACTCCACGACTGCTTTGTATGCCATCGTACCGAGGTCACCCATCCCGATCTCGACTTCCGCGTAGCAAGCGACGGCCACGAGTACTGCCGGGATCACTTGCCAAAGAAAGCTGACGTCTAACTCCCCGGATTTTCCGCCGAGAAATCCTGCATCGCTTTCAGCCTGGCAAGCGCACGTCCGCTCTCGATCTGCGCATGGGCGCGGTCTATTCCCTCCGCCATATCCGGCGCCAGCCCCGCGACCACGAACCCCGCCGCCGCGTTCAGGATCACCACATCCCGCTTCGGCCCGTGGATATGTCCCGCAAGGATGCCGGTGAGAATTCGCGCATTTTCGACGCGGTCCCCGCCTCGCAATTCCTCGATGTCCGCCCGCGGAAAACCGAGCGGCTCCGGGTCGAGCGTATGTGCCGTGATCTCCCCCTCCTTCACCGCGCAGTAGTGGTTCACCCCCAGCGTGGACAGCTCATCCACACCGCCCCAACCGCTCGAACCATGCACCGCCCACGCGCATTGGCGCCCCAGCAACCGGAGTACCTCCGCGTATTTCGGCAGCAGGCTTTCCGAGAATATGCCCACCAATTGATACGGCGGCCGCGCAGGATTCAGCAGCGGCCCCAGGATATTAAAAATCGTCGCCACCCCTTGCGCCGCCAGCGCCTTCCGCACCGGACCGATCACCTTGAAGGAGGGATGATAAGCCGGCGCGAAGATGAATCCCATCCCCGTCCTCGCCATGCATTCGCGCAACAATGCCGGCCGATACTCGATCTTTACCCCCAGCGCCTCCAGCACATCCGCACCCCCGGACTTCGAAGTAATCCCGCGGTTCCCATGTTTCGCCACCACCGCCCCTCCCGCCGCCAGCACGAACATCGCCGTCGTGGAGACATTGAAAAGCTCCATCCGGTCCCCCCCCGTCCCGCAAACATCGATCATCGGCCCCTCCAGCGTCGCCGCGTCGATCCCCGGCTCGACCGCCCGCGTCAGGAGCGCCGCGACGAAGCAAGCAATCTCCTCCGCCGTCTCCCCCTTGGCCCGCAACGCCCGCAGGAAATCCGCCTTCACCCCATCGTCCTCCCCCTCATCCACCAACCCCGCGACCGCCCGCCCGATCTGCTCCGGTTCCAGGTCTTCACGATGACTGAGACGTTCAATGAGTTCACGCATGGGGAGGTGCAGACTAAATCCGAAATCCGAAATCCGAAATCCGAAATGAGTGATCAGGGCTTACCCTTACCCAGGATGGGACATCCCGCACAAATTCTCATTGCCTGCTTGCATTTTTTCGTCCTACTCTTAATGCCAATATTAGCACAGAAAAGTTCCGGCTCAGCAGGACCGGTCATTGGAGCCTCTTCAGCGACCCTCTCCCGCGGCAGACGGGCCGCCTTCTGAAGCAGAAAATCCAATACCGTTTATGGGAAATAGATTGTACGTAGGCAACTTGCCGTTCACGACAACGGAACTCGAGTTGCAAGACATGTTCGCGCAAGCTGGCGCTGTCACCGAAGTGCTCCTCATGCAGGATAAATTCACGGGCAAGTCCCGCGGATTTGCTTTCGTGACCATGGCCTCCGAAGGCGAAGCGCAAAACGCTGTAACCCAGCTCGATGGCAAGCAGATCGAGGGACGCCCCCTCCGCGTCAACGAAGCACGCCCTCGCGAGGAGCGTAGCGGCGGTGGCGGCGGTGGCGGCTACGAAGATCGCCGTGGCGGCGGTGGCGGTGGCGGAGGTCATCGCAGCGAAGGCCGCGGCGGTGGTGGTGGCGGCGGTGGCGGCGGATACCGTGGTTCCGGCGATCGCCGGGGCGGCGGTGGCGACCGTCGCGACACCCGGCGCTACTAGATAAGATCAGGTTACAAAGTAACCGTTCTTCCATAAGTCCCATGAGGCCCATTGGCCCCATAGGTCCCATTTTCCCCGCTCCCTTAGAAGTGCCACCACCCCCGCCGTGCCGGCGTAGGCGTAGCCTTCGGCGCGACAGGCACAGCCACATGATGCCGTGGCGCCTCCTCCTCCCGGGCAGCTCTCAGCGGTGGGTCCCCGAACACATGCACCGGCGTCCCGATCTCCACCGTCTCATAAAACAGCTTTGCCTTCGCCGGCGGCATCCGCACACACCCGTGCGAGGCCGGGTACCCCGGCAAAATCCCCGCGTGCATTCCTGCCGCCCCTTCAAACCGCATGAACCACTTCATCGGCGCCGGCACAAACTTGCACCCCTTCGGCACAGGCGTCGCCACGTCCGCGCCAGATTTCACCACCCGCCCCGAGTCCTTCTCCACGATCTTCCCGTATAGGGTGGAGACATGATTCAAGTCCTTCTGGACCACCGCAAAACTCCCCGTCGGCGTCAGGTGCCCGGCCCGTCCGCTGGAGATCGGCGACTCCGAGATCGTCTTCCCATCCTTTAGTAAATAGGCGCGCTGATGCCCCAGATCCAGCTCCACCGAATAGGGCGAAGGCGGGGTAGGGGAGGGGACCGCCGCCGCCGCCGTTCCACTTAAGGCCGCTGCCGTTCCACTCAAAGCTGTTCCCGTCCCGCTCACCACGGCCGCGGACCCGCTGGCGGCCGGTGAAGCCGATGCTTCCGCACTCGCGCTCGGCATCGGGCTTGCCGGCTCTACCGTTACCGCCGTCGCCGTCGTCTCCGCCGCCGGTACTACCTGCGTCACCGGACCCGATCCCGTCATTTCTGGGGATGCCCCCGGCGTCGTCCCTTGCCCGAGCACCTCCGGCCACGCCATCCCCGCCAGCACCGCCCATGCACAAAACCGCAGGATTTTTCCACCAGTGCGCTTCATACGTAAGGCCGATGTTGCCCTACCCTGCGCCAATTTGCAATTAGACGCGACAATTCAGCCCAAAGTTTGTTAAACACCCAATCCGTGCCTGAACAGCGCCACTCGCCACTCGAAGGCGTCACCGTCATCGACCACCCCCTCATCCGGGTCAAGCTCACCATCGTCCGCGACCGCTCCACCTCATCCGAGGAGTTCCGGCGCGAGCTTCGCGAACTCGCCACCCTCATGACCTTCGAAGTCGCCCGCGACCTCCAGACCGTCGACCGCGTCGTCCAGACCCCGCTTGCCCCATACGCCGGCGCCGCCCTGGCCCGGCCCGTCATCATCGCCCCCATCCTGCGCGCCGGCCTCAGCTTCGTCGATGGCATGCTCCAGGTCCTCTCAAACGCCGCCGTCGGCCACATCGGTATGTACCGCGACGAGGTAACCCATCGCCCCGAGAGTTACTACTTCAAGCTGCCCTCCCACCTCGGCGCCGCCGATGTCCTCGTCGTCGATCCCATGCTCGCCACCGGCTGGAGCGCCACCGGCGCCATCACCCAGTTAAAGGAAAAAGGCGCCCGCCATCTCCGTTACGTTTGTTTGGTAAGTTGCCCTGCCGGCATCGAGCAGCTCCGCACCGCCCACCCGGACGTCCCCATCTTCACCGCCGCCATCGACCCCGAGCTAAACGCCGATGCCTACATAGTCCCCGGCCTTGGCGACGCCGGCGACCGTTACTTCGGCACTTACTCATTCCCCCCGTCCTGATCCTCCTCACCGTTCCCCGGTGCTGAGCCTGCGGCGGATCCATGCGGGATCGCGTCGCAGATCAAGCACTGCATAAACTCGAATCACCGCGTCTTCCACGAGATAGTAAACTCCAAAAGGGAACCGCTTCGACAGTGCGCGATGGAAGCCGAACTCCATCTGATGGATGCCGGCATGGAGAATAAGCGAATCGATATCGGCGGCCAGAGCAGCCGCGAAGTAGTCGCCCACGCCGAATTCCTGACGGTCGTAAAACTCGCGCCCGTCTTGCAGGTCGTCTTCTGCCTCGTCGAGTACCTGGATTCTCACGCCTTCTTCCGCAACAGGCGTTCTCTCACGTCCGCCCACTCGCGAAATTCGGCTTCGCCCTTCGCTACCCGCTCCGCGCGTGCCGCCAGCACTTCGCCATGCCAGACCGGCGAGGGCACGCCCTCAGGCGAATGGCAGAGATCATCCCAAAGCTCCTCCATGACTCGGAGCTTTGCGGCATGGCTCATCTCACTCAAAGGCAAAGTAACCGTGGCGCTCATGTTGGAAAGTTAGCGGATCAACCGCCGCTCTGCAAGGCTGAAAGGCTTCGGATTGTATAAAGCACGAGTCTTAGGATACAACCGTAAGTCTTCAGACTTGAGCATCGTCACCATTATATAGTAAACGTAGTTGCGGGTTGTGGAATTTATTTCCATCAATATGTCATGGATTGTTGCATCGTTATAGCGTAAGAGAAGCACGATCAGGTCTGAAACCCAAACCTCACCGAGTTGACCAATTTCCTTCTCGTCTTTGCTGTGAAGAAACCTTTTGAGTGCCGCTTTGTCGCCATAGTATGCGAGGTAAAAATCTTTGTCACTTTCACTGTAAAACTGATTCTTAGGCCCTCGGTTAAAAAGGAGATCAATATACGGCTCGCGTCCCAATCCCATCACTCCACCCCCTCCAACAGGATAATACTTTGCAATGTTTGGTGGCAGACGTTTGTTCGAATCCGCACATCCTATCATTAGGATGAAGCAGACGAGCGTTAAGCTGTAAAATTGAAGCGGAAACTTCATTCACCAGAATTGAACCTCCACTCATCACTGTGAACAAGATAAATATCGTACGCTTCCGTTTTGGCGATTATGCCGGGTAGAATACGGCGAAGTCCAGAGCGATTTCAATATCTTGGACCCGGATGGCAACCTCATTGGCATCGGCCAGGAAAGCAAGAAGTAATCAGTGCTTGCGCAGATCGGTTGCCGCCTTCTCCACCCCTTCCGCCACCGCCCTCGAGTACTCCCGGTAAATACTCTCCCTTACCTTCCCGTCGATCAACTTACGCCCCTCATAATCCCCCGCCTGCACCCGGTCCCACACCTCCGGGCTATTCATCACATATGGCTCTATATAGACCACCGGACACGCATACAGCCGGTTCGCCAGTAAGTTCCGGGCCCACACATACGGGTTGCTTCCCACCCGCACCGCATTCCGCGTTGTATATTGATAAGGCGGCAGCCCAGTCGCCTGGGATATGCTATCCGCCACGTGTTCCGCCACCGGCAACTCCTCCGAGTAACATCGCCCCAGCAGCTTCACCAGCATCGCATACCGCACATCATCCAGCGCCAATTCCCCCGCGCTGTAATTCCCATTCACCATCACATGCAGGTGATCCTTATTGACCAATTTCGGACTCTTGGGGTCGCCCCACGCCTCCGCATTATAATGCAGGCACAGCACCATGTCCGGCTTCAATCGCCGATTCACCACCCTCGCCCGCTCCTGGATCTCCGCTGTCCGGTAAAACAGCAGCTCACTCGTCCATTGCACCGAGTTCATCTTCAGCGGGTCCGCCGCCCCATCATACTTGTCCCGGATAAACCGCAACCCCTCCCGCTGCAACTCCGCCCGCGCCGCCTCCCGCAGATCCTCCGGCCGCAGCTTCGTCACCGGCCCCGCCGCATCCCGCACAAAAACCACATTCGCCCCCGCCTCCTTCAGCCGCGCCGCCAGCAGCCGCGCCGTCAGCAGCGTCATATCTCCCTCCGCCACCGGCACCGTCCCTGCCCCGATCTGGAACCATCGCTCCTCCATCCTCGCCCATTCCCCTCCCAGGTGTCCGGGGTCCAACCCAATCGTCACCCCCTCCAGCGCACGGTTCGTCCTCGTTGGCGCCGGCAACTCATCCAGCCGCTTCCAATACCCCGCCACCTCCTCCCCCTTTCCCTCCCCGACAAACCGCAGCACCCATCGATCCGTCCCCATCGTAAGGACATGCGCCCCGTCTGCCTCCATCTCGATCGTATTCTTCCAGACCCCGCCCGGCGCATACACCGTATCCAGCAGCCGCAAAAACTCCTCCCGCCCCATCGTCTCCTGGTATCTCTCCAGCCTCGACCAGTCCGGCTCCTTCGCCAGCGCGCTCAGCCGCGCCGTACTCCCGCTCGCCAGCACCGGTACAGCCGGCATGGTTGGTGAAGCCGTCGCCGCACCCTCCGTATTCTCCCCCAGCGCATGCGCCGAAAGCAAAACCGCCACCGCCCCACATTGTTTCAGCCAGGAAAACCTCACTTCCCCAATTATCAATCTCACATCAGCAATTTTCAATCTCCCATCGACATCTTCCACCCGACCCATTGAAATACCGCCCGCATGTTGAAGCTCCTTTTTCTTGGCGATATCATTGGCGAGCCCGGGCGCCGCGCCGTCATCGACACCGTCCCCGTCTGGAAACGGGAACGCGGCATCGATTTCGTCATCGTCAACGGCGAGAACTCCGCAGGCGGCCGCGGCATCACCCCTCGCATCACCATCGACCTCCTCCGTGCCGGGGTGGCCGTCATCACCACCGGCGACCACGTCTGGGACCAGAAAGACCTCGCAAACTTCATCGACACCGAGCCCCGCCTGCTGCGCCCCATCAATTACCCCGAAGGCGTCCCTGGCCAGGGCTCCATCGTCCTCGAGACCCCCAAGGGCAAAGTCGGCGTCATCAACGTCCAGGGCCGCACCTTCATGCAACCCTCCCTCGACAACCCCTTCCGCGTCCTCGATGCCGCCGTTGCCCGCATGCGCGAAGAGACCCCCGTCATCTTCGTTGACGCCCACGCCGAGACCACCAGCGAAAAAATCGCCATCGGCCGCTTCCTCGATGGCCGCGTCTCCGCCGTCGTCGGCACCCACACCCACACCCAGACCGCCGATGAGCGCATCTTCCCCGGCGGCACCGCCTTCCTGTGCGACGCCGGCATGTGCGGTCCCACCGAATCCATCCTCGGCCGCGAGATCGATCCCATCGTCCAGCGTTTCATCCACAGCATGCCCGTCAGCTTCCCCGTCGCCCACGGCCCCGTCGCCCTATGCGGCGCCCTCATCGAAATCGACGAATCCACCGGCTGCGCCCTCTCCATCCGGCGCATCTCGGAGCCCTACACCCCCCCCGCCCCTCCCGAAAAGCCTCCCCAGCCCCACTCCCCGCCCCCGCCGTCCGCTCCCACCCAGTGACAGCCCTCCCTTCCGCTCGGATTTTCCAATTCCGCATTCCGAAATCCGAAATCCGCAATTTCTCTTTTGACACCCCCCCGCCTTTTGTTACGTTCCCCGTTCGCCTCTAAAAGGACGACGGACCCTGGAATCGGTGCAGACCAGCATCGGTTGCGGGGTTTTTCGCCCTATTGGTGGCGATGGTCAAACCCCGCGATGTAAAGCCCATCTAGCTCAGTTGGCAGAGCACGTCCTTGGTAAGGACGAGGTCACCGGTTCGATCCCGGTGATGGGCTCCATGACTGGGTTTGACCACCGAAAATACCGAACCGAATTTTAATTCCACTCACTTTCACTTTAACCAACCCAAAAACCAACCTAGGATAACCACCCACCACCATGGCAAAGGAAGCATTCAAACGCGACAAGCCACATCTGAACGTCGGCACCATCGGCCACGTCGATCACGGCAAAACCACGCTCACGGCGGCGATTACGAGTATTCTTGCCAAGTCGGGTAAGGCCACGGCCAAGAAGTATGATGAGATCGACGCCGCTCCCGAAGAAAAAGAGCGCGGCATCACCATCAATACCGCCCACGTCGAGTACTCCAGCGACAAACGCCATTACGCCCACGTGGATTGTCCCGGCCACGCCGACTACGTCAAAAACATGATCACCGGCGCCGCCCAGATGGATGGCGCCATCCTGGTCGTCTCCGCCGCCGATGGCCCCATGCCCCAGACCCGCGAGCACATCCTCCTCGCCCGTCAGGTCGGCGTCCCCGCCATGGTCGTATTCATGAACAAGGTCGACCTCGTCGATGACCCCGAGCTTCTCGAGCTCGTCGAGATGGAAGTCCGCGACCTCCTCACCCAGTACGATTTCCCCGGCGACAAGATCCCGATCATCAAGGGCAGCGCCGTCAAGGCCCTCAACGGCGACCCCGCCGAGGAAGCCAACGTCCTCAAGCTCGTCGAGGCCATTGACGAATACATCCCGGTCCCCGACCGACCCATCGATCAGCCCTTCCTCATGCCCGTCGAAGACGTGTTCAACATTGAAGGTCGTGGCACCGTCGCCACCGGCCGTGTCGAGCGCGGCATCCTCAAGAAGATGGAGGAAGTCGAGATCGTCGGCATCACCCCCACCGTCAAGACCACCGTCACCGACATCGAAATGTTCCGCAAGCTCCTCGACGAGGCGCGCGCCGGCGAAAACGTCGGTGTCCTCCTCCGCGGCATCAAAAAGGAAGACGTCCAGCGCGGCCAGGTCATCGCAAAGCCCGGCAGCGCCAAGCCCCACAAGAAGTTCAAGGCCGAGATTTACGTCCTCAGCAAGGATGAGGGCGGCCGTCACACCCCCTTCTTCAGCAACTATCGCCCGCAGTTCTACTTCCGCACCACCGACGTCACCGGCTCCGTCAAGCTCCCCGAGGGAGTCGAGATGGTCATGCCCGGCGACAATGTTGCCATCGAGGTCGAACTTGGGCATCCCATCGCCATGGAAAAGACCATCCGCTTCGCCATCCGCGAGGGTGGCCGCACCGTCGGCGCCGGCCGCGTCAGCGAGATCCTCGACTAAACCACCTTTTTTTGTCCCAGGTGACGATTGCCGGCGCACTT
>Ga0182030_10020401_pt1 | contig 12506 bp, 9 predicted proteins | sample 812S3MmetaG_FD_121299 | JGI IMG/M metagenome (GOLD analysis project Ga0182030, IMG submission 121299) | Permafrost microbial communities from Stordalen Mire, Sweden - 812S3M metaG (Illumina Assembly) | ecosystem: Environmental > Terrestrial > Soil > Wetlands > Permafrost | place: Sweden... | reverse complement strand
CGATTTCGCGGGCTTCGTCGCCTTCTGAAAATTCGCTTGCATTGGCTTCGTCAAAAACATTGTCGATGGGCCTGGTGGTCATGGTAATTGTCCTCGGGCTGGTGGTTGAGGTGGCGCGGGTAAATTCGCCGATATCAGCGAGATCAGGCTGATCGGTGCGAACGGCCTTACAGACAAAACTTCTACCGATCTGTTTAGCGCTGATGACGCTCACAGTGACGGTGCGGTGATGTCGGTCGATGAAAGCTTCTGCGGTTGCATTAGCCTGGGTGGTGCCTGCGTGATTGAACGGATTCATGGTGAACTCCTGACCGGTCGAGCCGGAATAGTTGGTGGTGGAACCAAAGGAGAGAAAAAGGATTTTTTCACTCCAGCGCCGTCAAACACTTTTCTAAACTTGCCCGAGGGTAAACCAATACGAAAAGCTCCGAAGCTTGCACAAAGGGGCTGGTTTCGTGATGTGATTTACTGTTTGTTTCTCGATACCTAGTTTTTGAAGAAGTGAATGAACGTATCTTGACCCTCTCTTTTTAGGGGGTTGCCAAGCAAGTTAATTCAATTCGGCACTTTTTACTTACCGCGTAGCTCTGAGACCCGCCAGAGTGCACGGTTCTCGCATAATCGCGCTAGCCAAAAGACCCTCATCTGAACTTTCAGACGAAGGTCTTTTCGTAATTTAAGCAGAGGTGCCTGGCGCAGCTATCGCTAGTTCGCGGAGCTAATAGGCCTTCGCGAAGATGGCTTTGGTAGCGGTTTCATTGCCTGTGTACATGCACTTTCCAGGCTGGTGATTCTGGTCAAAAGGAATGCACCGGATGGTGGCCTTAGTCTCTTCTTTGATTTTGCCTTCGTCGTCTTTCGAGCCCGCCCAGTACACTTCGACGAAGCCTGATTTTTTGCTGACCACGTCCTGAAACTCGGTATAGTCGCTGGCTGTGTGAGTGTTCGCCTGACGAAAAGCAAGAGCATTAGCGAAGATTTGCTTTTGCACAGCCACGAGTAATCCAGCAATTTCGTTCGGCAGACTTTCTTTTGAAATGCCTCTAATCTTTTCGCGAGTGTCTCTGCGAGCAATTTCTACGACATTATTGGCTACGTCTTTAGGTCCAATGTTCAAGCGAATAGGCACTCCCTTTTGCTCCCAGTGATTGAATTTGAAACCGGGAGTATAGTTATCGCGATCATCGAGATGGATTCTTGTTGTCTCTTTGAGCGCACCGACGATTTCGTGGCAGTAAGTAAGCACACTGGCTTTTTCTTCGTCGGTTTTGTAAATCGGCACGATCACGACTTGTATTGGCGCTAACTTTGGTGGCAGAATCAAACCTTTTTCGTCGCCGTGTCCAAGAATAATTGCTCCAATTAGACGTGTTGAAGCACCCCAGCTGGTTTGCCAGGCATATTCAAGACCGCCTTCAGCCGATTGAAATTTGATATCAAACGCGCGAGCGAAATTCTGTCCGAGAAAATGAGAAGTTCCCGCTTGCAGTGCCTTCCCATCGCGCATAAGGGCCTCGATGCAATAAGTGCGATCGGCACCAGCAAAGCGTTCGCGTTCAGTTTTTTCACCAGTGAGCACAGGCAGTGCCATATAGTCTTCAGCCAGTGTTCGATAAACCTCAAGCATTTTTCGCGCTTCTTCTTCGGCTTCTTGCGAGGTCGCGTGAGCGGTGTGTCCTTCTTGCCACAAGAATTCGGTCGTGCGCAAGAACAGACGTGTGCGCATTTCCCAGCGAACTACATTAGCCCATTGATTAATCAGCAAAGGCAGATCACGCCAGGACTGCACCCACTTCGAAAACATGTGGTTGATGATGGTTTCTGAAGTAGGACGGATAATCAATGGCTCATCGAGCTTCTTGCCACCGCCATGAGTGACGATTGCGCATTCTGGCGCAAAACCTTCCACGTGCTGCGCTTCTTTCTTCAAAAATGATTCGGGAATAAGCAAAGGGAAATAAGCGTTTTGATGACCGGTGGCTTTAATCATGCCATCGAGAGCGCTCTGAATCTGCTCCCAGAGAGCGTAACCATATGGGCGCACGACCATGCAGCCTTTCACTGGCGCATAGTCAGCCAGCTCAGCTTCTTGAATGGTGCGCGTGTACCACTTTGCTCGTTCAGCTTCTTTTTCGTCGAGTTCTAAATCTTCAGCTTCATTATCCAGCGCCTGGTCGAGGACGCTGCCTACATTGTTTTCCATCTCTTCATCCCTGAGTGCTTTTTTAAATGGTCAAATGCGCCATTATAGCCGCTTTGAAATCGACTATGCCACTATGAGAAATTTAGCTCAAGGCGTGAAGCAATGCCAAATTAACTAGCATTCGGTTTTGGTTTGGCGATTGTGAGCAAATCATTGAGGTCGTGACAATCTTCGGGAACGCTGGCCATACCGATGTTGATGTTGAGGTAACCTTCTAAATTTTCTGTACGCGAGACTTCAGTGAGGATTTCGCTCAGTCGATAGGCAAAATTCTGAGCTTGTTTTTTGTCAGTTTCTGGTAACACCAGACCAAAATAAACGATTTGGAAATGTCCCAGCAAATCAACCTGACGCTTGATTTTGGCGATGCTTGCTCCCATTGCCTTAATAGCTTTGGTGGGCAGTGGTTCAAGACTTTCAGCCCGAGCGCCCTGGGCAATATTTGACGACGACACCCCGGCGTTGAAGATAATTACCGAGAATGGTCGGCCGAAACGGTCAAAACGGCAATATTCACGCTCCAGAAAATAAAGGAAAGCAGGGAAAGTATAGAGCCCTGTATCTTGACGGACCAAAAGCTTCTCTACGCCTGCTGTCTGCGACCAGTCGACAATAATGCGCTTGCCTTGGGTCGTGCTTTGCGCCTGTGTTTCTTTTTGAAATTCAATCAGACCGCAAGTGACCAGATTGAACAAAATCGGCACCCACTCTACCTTGCTTAACGGGGCTGAGCGCAAAATTTCAAATAGAGAACTTTTATTGTCTACAGCAACATAGATTTTTTTCTGCAAGGCCATGTCAACGGGGGCGCCTTTGTTGACTATGTCTTCGAATTCCTTTTCGGTCAGGGCAGCATGTTTTCTGATCAGAAAACAATCCATTGTGAGATTGTGTCGCAGTAGCGCATTGTGTTGATCCTGGAAAGTGGCACCTTCCATGAGCAAAAACTCAAAGCGCTTATTGACAGTCTTTTTGTCGATTTTTGGCTCGGGGAAAAAGTGAAATTGACCTTCTTCCCAGGAAACCAATTCAATTAGAGCATTGTCGCCTTCTGAATTACGCATGACGCAGTGCAATGGCGTACCGTCATGGAACCAGACAGTGGCTAAGTCGGCTTTGCTTTTGATTTCCAGCCGTCCGGTCAATTTGTTCATGCCGACGGATTGCAGCAGGTTTGGCACCTGCATATTTTCCAGATCGCCTTCCAGCGTACTTCTTTGCGCTGGGCGCATGGAGCCAGATGTCGATGACTGACTTTGATAGGCCTGGGTCTGGGATTGATAATTTTGTGACTGGTAATTAGCCGAAGGATAGTTATCGGTAATAGTCTGAGGCGAAGCCATCTCTTCAGTCAGCACTTTTGATTTCATCGACCAGCCAGGAAACTGAGCTGTAATGAAACCAAGGACTTGTTCGGGATCGTTCGATGCATGTGACCATTCCACCATCGAAGTTGCGCCTTCGCCACGATACAGAGTCCAGACGCAGTCTTTTCTCTGCTCCTTAGCTGAAGTTAAAGAGTAATTTTCGGAAGTATCGCCAAACGAGAGTTCGATCAGGCTGCCAGGCATTTCTTGCGCTTTCATAATCATTTCGCGCAGATTGTGTCTGGACGGAAGGGAAGAAATCTTTGGAAGGCGTATGAGCCGATTTCTGCCGATCATTTTCTAGTTACCCGATTGAAAAATGTGCTAGTCATTGCTGTTTAGTGAATGTCGAGCTGGTGCTGATTTCGTTTGATAGTCAAGCACTGTGGCTCAGCCCGACTGGTCAAGCCGTGCCAATTATGTCTTACCCAGGCAGGACAGTTTTGCATACATATTCAAAGAGATCTTCCTCTGGAACTTCTCTTTTTCTCGAAAATACATGTTTATAAGTCGTTCAAGATAATTTTCACAGGTAATTCTTTCAGGTGAATTGTGCAAATTTGCCGGTCAGGGCATTACAACTGTGAGAGCCCTGGCTATACTAGGAGTCATGAGAGCGGACGAAAGTTTCCATCTCCTGCACGATGTTGGCAAGGAGCGTAATGCAGCTTAACGGAGATCTGTCGAAAGTCAGTTTGACCAATCTTTTACAGCTTGTCCGTAATGGTGAGTTGACAGGCAAAATCACGCTCTTGCAAGGAGCCAAGACAGCGAGCATTTTCGTTGAAGAAGGAAACGTCGTTCACGTTGAAGTGGATGGATTTATCGGTCGCGAAGCTCTTTTTGAAATTTTTCTCTGGGTCAATGGTTCGTTTTCCTTTGTGGAAGGAGAAATCGGCGCTATAACCAGAAGCCTCAGCGCCAAAAATCCGGAAGACACTTTCGAGAGGCTGATGCGCGAAGGTATCAATTATCTCGATCAAAAGAAATACCTGGAGCAATTGCGCATTACTGGCGATACTATTCTAATGGGCACCGATAGAATCAAGGAACTTGTTGTCGCCGCCAAAACCAATGCCCGGATTGCGGCCGCATTGACGATGGTAGAGCCAGTCATAGAGAGGCTCGACGGTCTTAAATCTCTATCAGTGGCTCTTGCTGATTTGCCATACAGTAGGCGGGCTTACGTGCAAGCCGTTTCTATTTTGCTCGCCGAGGGTCTTGCTGTAGTGGTAGAGAAACCGGTTTCTCTGGAGTCAGCGGCAATCGATTTGCCTGACTGGGTCATTGCTCGTTTGCGGCAGGATAGCGCCAATCTCTCGCAAGCTATAGTGGATATGGTTATCTGGGTAGATCGCGTTAAGTGCTGGATGTATCAGGCGGATGCCGATTTTGGCAAAATGCTAGATAAGCTGAGTGATGCCTCTGGTTTGCCTCCGTCAGATGATGATTTCTTTGCAGACATCGATCGTTCGACTGAATTTCAAGGCACTTTATTTGGTGAATCGCCACCAGCTGTACCCACTTCAGAAAATTCGAATTTGAATAAGCGCTAAATTTTTTCGCCAGCGCTTGCTTTTAAATTTTCTTGCGATGCTTAACGTTCTTTTTGATGTTCTTGGACAATGTTTGTCAGGGTTCTGACTTGTTCGACATCCACAGGATTTTCGAGAATTCCCTGTCGTTTCAAGCTACTAGCCACGATCACACCGTCGGCATAGCGAAGCAGTGATTTGACGTTCTTTTTGGAGGCGCCGCTGCCGACAAACATGGGTGTGTGTGGTAATGCTTCGCGCACATCTTGCAAATCTTGTAGTGATGGTTCTTCCCCGGTCGCTGAACCGCTCACGATAACGGCGTCGGCAAGACCTCGTTTGACAGTGTCTTTGGCAATTAGCTTGATGTCATTGAGAGTGCCTAAAGGACTCGCATGTTTGACCATTACATCGGCAAAAATGCGGACGTTTTTGTAAGCATCGAGGTGGCGGCGGTACAAATGCAATTCGTGAGCCTGTCCTTCGATCAAGCCCTGGTCGGTGACCATGGCGCCCGTTAAAACGTTCACTCGAATGAATTGCGCTCCAGTTGTTGCAGCCACTGCCATTGCTGTCAGCGCGTCATTGCGCAATACATTTACACCGAGGGGTAAGTCGCAAATGGCCATGATTCGATTGATCACTATCGACATCGCACAAGCGGTCGCTGTGTCCACATGGTTCTTCGTAAAAGGAGCATCAAAGAAATTTTCTACGATAATGCCATTGGCGCCGCCGGTGGCAAGAGCCGCGGCCTCTTGCTCGGCGCGCAGGCAGACGTTTTCAAACTGACCATCCCAGCGAGGCGAACCTGGTAAGGGCAAGAGATGAATGACACCGACGACAGGTGTTTTCGTGCCGAAAAGATCGAGAAGCATAATTTCCTTTGTTTGTCGAAAGACTCAATTGACGCTCGCCATTTTATTCGATTGTTGGATGCATTTTGGCTTTTGTTAATTTGCCGAATGCTTTTTCGTTTAGATTTATGCTCGGCTATAACTTCCTCATGACGTTTAAGATGCCACTATATACGGTGAAATGAAAAACGAAATATTTTATGCACTTTGCTTCTTTGTGCGAGCGGTGCTATGTTTGTCTTTGCAATAAGTTCTGCTAATCTCAGAAGCTGATTGGAGGCGGTTCTTGCACGTTGCGGCAAAAATTCTGACAGGAGCGCCGGATAGCGTTGATGTCAAGACGTTGGCTGTGATTATCGCTTTCTTGTCAGTAATAATCTCCGACTTTGTTACTAACATAGCTTCTAATACATTAGGGGTATTCAAACAATTCTCTCTTCTGTTTCCTAAGGACTTTCCTCACGCTTCGAACCAACTACCCTGTTACCACCCAATAACTTTTTTGAGGTTAGTCCATTCAACCGAATGAGACGCCACTGTCGAAAGGAACACCACAATGAATGTTAAAGCTCAAATCACCCGCAGCGAAGTTCCCGTGGAACTAACCTGGGATCTCACGTTGATTTATAAAACCGACACTCTCTGGGAAATGGACTTCACTTCTGTTGAGTCTGAGATTCCCAATTTCGCCGCATTCAAGGGCAAGCTCGGACCAACCGGCAAGCTCGCCCGCTTCGGTTTCGGCACTGCCGCTGCTGGTCGCCGTCTGCTTGCATTGTTCAAATTCCGCGACGAAATCGAGATCATTCTGGGCAAGGTTGTTGTCTATGCGACGATGCGCTGGCATCAAGACACAACGAACGGCGTCTACGCGGCCATGTCCAAACGCGCTGACACGCTTTGCAAGAATTTTAGCTCTTCGACTTCTTTCGTCGATCCTGAGTTGCTCGCCATCAAGGCTGAAATTCTGGCGAAGATGGTGGCGCGGACACCTGGACTGGAACTTTATCAGCATCAGCTTGACGAACTGAATCGCCAGCGGGCGCATGTTCGTAATGCTGAAGTGGAAGAGGTTCTGGCGGAGGCTTCTGATATCACAGGCAGTGCCGGCACCATCGCTGAAACTCTCGATGATGCGGATATCAAACACCCGGTTATTGAGGATGAAAACGGGCAGATGGTGGAACTCACGGGCGGCATGTACGAGATGTTGCGCGAAAGCCATGATCCTGCGGTTCGTAGTCGCGCTCATGAGGCAATGTTTAGCAACTACAAAGACTATCGCAACACCTTTGCCGCCACCTACAGTGCAAACGTCAAAGCCGATATGTTCAAAGCGAAGACCAGGCACTTCGGCAGCTGTATCGAGCGTTCTCTGGACAACAACAACATTCCTGTGTCTGTGTACGACAATCTCGTCGCTACAGTGCATGAGAATTTGCCATTGCTGCACAAATATCTGGAGATGCGCAAGAAGATTCTCGGTCTGGAAACCTTGCATTACAGCGACCTTTATGTGCCGCTGATTGAAGTCGATGCGAAGGTTTCGCGCGAACTGCAGAACGCGACCGTTCTTGAAGCTGTTGCTCCATTGGGGCAGGATTACGTGGACCGCTTGCGGGTTGCGTATGCATCGCGCTGGATCGACGAAATCGAGAACGCCAACAAGCATTCGGGCGCTTATTGCTGGGGTACTTATGGTACTCCTTCATTCATGCTCTTGAATGACACTGGTGACATCGGCTCGATGTATACTCGTGCTCACGAATCCGGGCACTCGATGCATTTGCAATACACCCGCAAATATCAGCCATATCCTTACGCGAGTTACATCCCGTTTGTGGCTGAAGTCGCTTCGATCTCCAACGAACAGCTGCTTTCCGCGTATCTGTTGAAGACCACGACTGACCCGAAGATGCGTCTGTACATCCTTAATCATCAGCTGGAATCGATTCGCACCACTTTGGTTCGGCAAACTTTGTTTGCTGAATTCGAACGCAAGGCGCACGCTCTAGCTGAGGCTGGAACTCCGCTCACCGCGGATGTTCTGTGCAAGCTGCACAAGGACCTCAACCATGAATATTATGGTGCGGTTGTTGAGGCCGACGATTTGATCGAGAACGAATGGGCGCGGATTTCGCACTTATACGGCTCGTTCTACGTCTTCACCTACGCTACCGGTATCGCGGCTGCAGTTGCGCTCTCTCGGCAGATTCTGTCCGAAGGTGCGCCCGCGGCGCAACGCTATATCAACTTCCTCAAGAGCGGTTGCTCGGATTACGGCATCAACATCTTGCGCAAGGCTGGTGTCGATCTTTCGACGCCTGCTCCTGTTCAGGCTGCTTTCGATATGTTCGCCGAGACGCTTGCAACGTTCGAGAAAGAGTATGAGGCCTATAAGGCTTCGATCATCTAAAACGAGAGTGAGAGCGATTTGGACAGACGCGTCCAAATCGCTCTTTACTATTCCCCATTTTTATCCCCAGCACTGCTGAGACTGATGTAATAATTAGGCTCGCATAGTTTGAATTAGTTCGAAGCAAAGGTTTAGAGCCAATAAAATTACTCGTGAACAGGCCATTCAAGCTTTAAAGCAGAGCAACAGCGGCAATTACAATTTTGAACAAGCGCTAAGCAACGCCGGCTGTGGCAGTGTTTTTGGTGAGCAGAAAGTGATGCTTGGGCAATTACTTGTGGCGAGCAATTTGATTTCTGAAATCGATTTTCTAATGGGTTTGGAAAAAAGTCTCAGTGAGGAAAGCCAGCTAGGCAAGGTGCTCGTCGCACTACAAATGCTATCGCCGGTGCAACTTGAGCGCGCTATAAAATTGCAAAACAAAGTTTCCGAAAATCTAATTTCTGTCGATGAGGCGGCAGTCTTTTTGCAACAAGGTAAAGTGGATATTTCTTCGCTGTCTGCGCCAATGCCGCCGCCTCTTCCAGTAGCTCATTCAACAGTGCTTACAGAAGCTGTTCCCGCTATTGCCGTTGTTGAACCCGTACCAGAAATCGGGCAGATTCCGTTAGTCGCCAAATCCGTGCCCTTTGGTATTTTAGAGATTTTGATATTTGGCAGATTGATATCGCCCGCGCAAGCCGATCGGGTGCGGTCAGCTGTGCTGGAGACTGGATATCGTGTTGACTATATTTTGCTCGAGAAAGAGCTGATCAACGTCAACACACTAAAAGGTATGACGCGGTGCCTGGCGTGTTATGAAGACGGTTCGATCACCGCTGAAGAGTCGGTCCTTGCTTTTTATACCTGGTTTTCTCGCCCGGATGAGTCGATCAATGACGTCATCTCGCTGGTGACTCAGCGTGATGGCGTTTAACAAACAAGAATTGCAGCCGCAATTTTAGGGTGATACCAGAGCGTTTGCTGCCAATAAAATCTGAATTTCTTCAATTGTGGGCAATGATGGTTCAGCACCCACTTTGGTCGTTGCCAGTGCGCCGGCAGCACAGCCTATTTGTACAGAGATTTCCAGCGGATTGCCGTGCGCGAGACTTGCTGCAAGCGCCCCACAAAATGCGTCTCCAGCGGCAGTTGTGTCGATGGCTGCGACTTTGTAGGAAGGAGTTTGTTTCGTTTCTTTGCCTGCTTCAAGCACGAGCGCGCCTTTTTCACCGAGGGTGATAATGGTGACTTTGATACCACGTTCAGAAAAAATTCGAGCTGCTTCTTTAGCTCCTTCGATAGTTTCGCAATCGACGCCTGTTATTTGTTTGGCCTCAGTCTGATTGGGTGTGATTATATCAACCAGAGAAAGCAGCTCCTGCGGAATGACGCCATCTTCTGGAGCGGGGGCGGGATTGAGAATTACTTTGACGCCGTTTTTTTGAGCCAATTTAGCGGCTGCAATTAAAGGAGCAAATGGCACTTCTAGTTGCATGAGCAGCACATCGGCTTGTTCAATCAAATTTTTTGAACGGAGGATATCATCCTCGCAAAGAGCCGCGTTAGATTGTTGAATAACGGTGATGTAATTGTTGCCCTTTGCGTCAACAGTGATGTGAGCGATTCCGGTGGCATTATCAGGGTCTTTCAACATGCCCTCGACATTAATGCGGTTTTTTCTCAGGGTAAGCAAGAGTTGTTCGCCGAATGAATCCATGCCTACACGACCGATCATCGCGGTCACAGCTCCTGAGCGGGAGCTGGCCAGAGCCTGATTATTACCTTTGCCGCCAGCAAACATGCCAAATCCCGTGCCACGTAATGTCTCGCCGCAAGCGGGCATGCGTGGCGCTTGAGCGACCAGATCCATACTAAGGCTGCCAACTATCACCACTTTACCCGCCATGAAACCTCCTATTTTAGTGAGTGCCAGTAAGGGGCAAAATGTTTTCGCACGGCTTTTATTTGTTCATCAACTAGATGCGGACGATCATCATTTGTAATAGGATCCAGACCAGATGCGGCTCCTGGGATAAGATAAGAAACGTGGACATTGGCCAGAGCGCGAGCGTCCACGGCATTTAAAACTCGCATTGTGGCTATAGCTGATGCTGACAGGGCGTTGACGTCATAACCACCCTCTAAAAAACAGACTACCTTAGCGCCGGTTTGGTCGGAGAGATCACTTAGACGTTGAGTCAGCATGGCAAAACCGCTTGTGGAAATCTTTTGTCCACCAAGGGGATCGTTTTGATGGGCGTCATAACCGGCTGAGACCAGGATAAGATCTGGTTGAAATTCAAGCCCGATTGGTTTGACTATTTGGTCGAACGCCGCTAAATAACCGCGATCACCAGAACCTTCAGGCATTGGGATATTGATATTGAAGCCTTTACCATCGCCGCAGCCATCTTCAGCTATCGCTCCAGTGCCTGGCCAGAATGGATATTGATGCAAGGACAAAAAACAAATTGTTGGATCATCATAGAATAAGTCCTGAGTGCCATTGCCATGATGCACATCCCAGTCGATGATAAGAACTTTTTTGAAACCACAATTTCTTTGAGCGTATCGCGCTGCAACAGCGATGTTGTTGAACAGGCAAAAACCCATCGCTTGAGATTTTAAAGCGTGATGACCAGGTGGACGAATAGCTACAAACGCGTTCTGAAATTTATTTTTGCTGATTGCATCTATAGCGACTAAACCAGCGCCGACTGCCATTTTGGCCACATCGAAAGTTTGCGGGCTCATGAAAGTGTCGTCGTCTAATTGCACGACATGGCCGTTTGCAACGTCGCCGGCTTTTATTTGTAATTGTTCAACGTAGCTTGCCGAATGCACAAGCGAGATTTCGTTTTCGTGCGCAAAGCGTGGCTCGAGTTGATCGATAGCGGATTCCAGAGCGCCTTTATAGAAAGCCTGATCGATAGCGGCCAGACGTTCAGGCGACTCCGGATGGGTGGTGGGAGTCAGATGCAGTTGAAATTTAGAATCTCGAATTAGGACTAGTTTGGACATGCGCTAAACCATTGCGATAGTGTATGTATTCTTACACGTTGTCGACGATATTGTGTTTAGAATGCAGTTAATCGCTGCCTGAACAGTTAGTGCATTGATGGTGCAAATTTACGTGTGAACGAGAGCCAGTGGGATGGACACATAATGGTTGGATCCGTTTTGGATTCGGTGCAGCGGCAAGAGTAGTCTTCTCTTACGGGCTCGTCGGCGCTGGCGTTAGCCATTGTCTCATCGACAAACAAGCGAGTGACCTTGTTGTCTACGCTAGTAAGAGCTGCGGTAGAGGACTTGGGTGAGAGGTTGAGAGGTTTTTTCTTGCTTTTTGTTTCGTACATATTGCTTCCCCTGACGACTTCTCTGTTATAGCGATTTCATGAATGTGTGTCAGGAGTAAAATTACGAAGGAGAGCGTAAGTTTTGAAAAAAATGTTAGTTTTAATGAATGCTCCGTATAAATACACTTCTCGCTGTTGACAAGTCGTTGTTTAAGTGTTTCTCCTGGGTCTTGGAAACCACCAAGCTGGTCCATCTGTGGCACTTTTTCAATTTTACGTCGCAGATTTTTTTGTTAGCACATGACGAAATAACTCTGCGCAGCTAAACCTGATTGCGTTATTTTGCAAAAAGCGGTCTGCGCGCGGCAAATTTCACCTGCACCTGGATTAGGCCAATTCGTTCGAAATCGATTAGACCAACGAAAGCAACACTATTTGAAAGCTGTCAATTTCAGCAAATACTTGCTCTTTAGATTTTGTTGCCTGTGAATTAAAGCTTTAAGGTAAAAGGTACTTTCCGCTTTCTTTCCTTCTGTACTTTCCAAGAGCAAGCAACACCACTACCTCCGTTTAGATCCCTTGCTACGCGAAACTAACGTGGTCAATAGAGCCGCTTTTGTTTCGAAGTGTTCCAACCCAGTTCAGCTCCCAAACAACGTCAAACCAATGGAGACCTTCATGTCCAATTTCCGCACAGCCACCAAAGCCCTGCTCGCAGTTGTCGCCGTGGGATGCTTTCTGACAGTCGCATCTGGCTCCGCAAGCGCCTTCGACAAAAACTCCGGATCGGCGGCACAACGAGAGATCTGCACATCTGACGCCATGAACTACTGTTTTAGTCTCAGTGTCG